>WNFC01011684.1_pt1 | contig 17275 bp, 14 predicted proteins | sample 5400541 | NCBI WGS metagenome assembly WNFC01 (sample SAMN13153342, study PRJNA577476) | soil metagenome | isolation source: 120 cm saprolite under Douglas fir tree site 2 hole 2 replicate 1 | place: USA:California | collected 2015-04-18
AATACCCCTAAAAAATAGCGTCAAATCAAGGGATTATGCGCACCCCAAAGTAAGAGGGCAAAATTCGCCGGGGTCTCTACTTAGTCATGGTTGCGCCCTGTTCACGGCCATCTCGATAATCGGCGCGCTGTGCCTTCCTGATCGACATCGCCCAGACAAGCCCGGAGATGACGAATCGGCCGCCGCCACGAGTTTTGCCCCTCTTACAATTGTGGGGGTTCGCGAACCTCCGCGCGTGGGGGTAGGTAGAGATCGACGCCGCCCAGGGTGGCAAAGCGGGCACGGATGCGCTCGTAAAGATTGCTTTGCGCCGGGTGCAGGGGTTCTCTGAGAGCGGCCTGCAAGATGCGCCTCGCCTCAGCCTCCATGGAGCGTCCATGTTGCGCCGCGCGGACGCGCAGCCGTTCCTTCACGGCGTGGTCGAGATTGCGGATGGTCAGCGTTGCCATGGGTGTCTCGTCCTGCCCACTGCTCAAGCTTTTAGTCGATGACAGCATTGAACAATTCGAAATCAAAGCAAGCGATAACTTCACCGCACGATAAACGGCGCGGTTCCTTCAATCCCTAAGAAAGGGGGCCCGCCGCAAAGGCGGGATCAATCCTCGCCAGCCCGAGCGGGACAAAGTGTTACCTGATATTCATTGGTCATCCCGTTTACGACCGTAACCACGGTCCATAATGTTCCTTTCATTCCTCCCGTATCGCGCGCGTAGCTGTTCGGCTGGCTATCAAAATATACCGTTGCACGGCCAGTCGTCGGCGAGTGATACAACCACTTCGATATCCCGGCATATTCGATAAGCGCTCCGACTGGGACGTCGAAGGTGCGCGCAAATGGAAGCGTGTACGTGACCCGCAGCCGCGTCATAAAGCGTCTCCGGCAGCTCTAGCCCGGGTTGAGCGTCAGCGAAACCCGGCGGCGCGTTGATAGGGCGGTCCCGGATTTCGCTGGCGCTCCATCCGGGCTACAAGTCTCCCCCCCTACTGCGCCTGAGCCTTCGCGGCCGTCATTTCGGCGTCGCTGCGCACCGACAGCACGGCGATCTTGCTCGACCGCGCATAGGCGAACACCACTTCGACATTGTCGCCACGCTCAAGAAGTGCCGGAATGCGGACTTCCGTGCCGCGCGTTGGCAGGTCGAACATCGTCCACGCGCCGGCCTTGGAATCGTACTTGGCGATCTGGTCGGTCGTCCACAGCGGCGTCCACACGTTCTGATGCTTGTCCGGAATCGCCGCATAGGGCTGATTGGTGAACGTGTTGGGCAAGGGAATGAGCGTCGTCTGCAAGGTCTTGGCATCGACGCGGCCGAGCGTGCCGCTCCAGGAATTGGCGACCCAGATGATGCCGCGCTCGCGGTCGATGCCCATGCGGCGCGGTCCCTGCGACCACGGGAACGGCGTGCCGATCTCCCGCGGCCCATAGGTGGCGTAGAACTTGTTATCGGCCGCGGTCGCGCGCGCCATCTCGTCCTTCAGGGGTGGGAGCTTCAGTTCGGTGGTCTCACCGGTCGCGAGGTTGGCCTTGACGATGGTGTCGAACGCCATCTGCGACCAGTAGCCGTTGCCGTCCTTGTCGCCGACGATGCCGTAGGTCTGGCCGATGGCGCCGTTCGCTCCCCGCGGGTTCACGGACTTGAACGCGGTGAACTTTTCCGTCACCGGATCGAACCGCAGCGCGCCGTCATTGGTGCCCGCCCAGATGCCGCCCTTGCTGTCGTAATCGAGCGTTACCGGCCCGTCGATGTGAGACATCCCCTCTGGCGGCATGTAGACCGCAACCTTCTCGGTCTTGGGATCGACCTTGGCGAGGCCGCCCTTGGGCATCCAGGCGTTGAACCAGATGACGCCCTCGCCGTCGCGGATGAGGCCGTGCACATTGGCGGCGTTGCCGTTCGCGGCGTCGATCCGGAACGATTTCAGCGCGCCGGTCTTGCCGTCGATGCGGCCGACCGACATGGTCTTGTTTGGCGCAACCGCCGCGAACCACAGATTGCCGTCGAGATCGGGCGCCGCATCGTGCGGCAGCGAGCCGGCGCGAGACGTGGTCGCCTTGGTCCAGTCGCTGCCGTTGTTGGGCGGCGTCGCCGACGGCAACTGCTGGTCCGGATTGAGCGGCACGTCGTATTCCTTAAACACCGCGCGGGCGGCTTCACCGGACGGCCGCGGCCGGCTGGTGATCTTGAAGGCGCCGCCGTTGGGGCCGCGGGTCTTGGCGAGATATTTGGCGAGCGCGTCCTGGTGGAAGTCGAGCACCGGGTTATGCTGGTTCGCCCGATAGACGCCATAGACGTTGATGCTCTTCATCGCTTCGATGATGGCGTGCCAGCCCGCCTCGTCGAAGCGGTGCTGCAGGAAATAGCTTGGCGTATGGCAGCTCGTGCAGTTGTTGTGGACGATGCGCTTCATACGCATGTCGTCGGCGGTGTCCTCCGGCAGCCCGGCGAGGATGAGGTCGCCCGGCAGCTGGCGGATCAGCCGCTCTGTGTCCTCGATCTTCTTGAGGGAGAAGTCCGTCCGGGCGCCGGTCTTCAACTCGGCCTCGCCATTTGCAGTCTCGAAGCCGAGCGCCTGCGCCCAGACGCGGTACTTGCCGGGCGGAAGCGTCGGGAAATAGTAGGCGCCAGCCTCGTCGGTGAAGACGGTCGTCGTGATGGTGGCGCCGATGGCCTTGGCCGACACCGTGACGCCGCCCAGCTTCTCGCCGGCGGGCGACGTGACAGTGCCGGTGAGGATTGAGGGATCGGCTGCGCAGCCGGCCTTCGGCATGGCGCCGCCCGCGAGCAATGACAGTACGAGCGCGGCTCCGGTGGTCCGATTGGCGGCGAAAGACAAAATGGAAGACATGGCATCTTCTCCCGTTGGCAGAGAATTTTAGATTTAGCGCGGCGGATTGGCGCTCGGCGCCGGGGCGGGCAGCGCTTTGAGATAGGCGACGATGGCATCGATCTGGTCGGGCTCGAAATGATACTTGAAGCCCGGCATGTTCGGCGTGCCGTTGCTGATGACCTCGCGCATTACGGCCTCCTGGCCGCTGAGCGCGTTCTTCGAGAGATCAGGGCCGTATTTGGCCGGCGAGGTGATCTGCAGCTTCACGTGGCAGACCATGCAGGATTGATTGAACAGATTGCGGCCCTGCAACTGCTGGGGAGTGAGGGTGTCGCTTGCCGGAAAGGGCTGCGCCGCGGCGGCCAGAACGGCGGCAGCGAGCACCAAAGAGACCATCCCAGCATTGCACCTCATCAGGCGTTCTCCCGTTTGTAATTTCGTAGGCGTGTTTTGCCCTATATTACGGCGCGGCAGGGCTAAAGAGAAGAGTGCAAAGGAGGTGGAAGTTTTCCGCCGCGGCGATGAGATTGTATTGCGCGAGAAGGGGAAGGGATTTGGCAAGGGCGTTTGAGATTCTTGCCAATCTACCGGACGACTTTTTACCGGAGGGTCGACACGACACCCCGCCACAGGAGCGGAACGGCATCCGGTCGCCGCCAACGAAAGCGAGTTTCGACGCATCCAGGGGCTGAAGATTCAAAACTGGGTGCACTGAGCCGCAGCAGCATCCCATTCCGTTGGCATCGGCGAGCCCGGCGGTGCCGGCGTCGCCAGCGGTGCAAATCACGCAGCCGAGCGATCTCGGCTGCGACCTTGACCAGAGAGGACGGCTTAGTCGAGTATCGGCTTCGAAATGGAACAGTTCCTGGTGTGAAACGCACCTTTTGGAGGAAAACCATGTCGCAACGCCGCCAGTCGCCCGATCCAGGCCGACGCAAGTTCCTCAAAGGCGCGACACTCGCCGGCGCTGCTGCGGCCGTGACACCGCCGGTGGCCGCTGCCGCTCAAGGGGCTGCGCCGCACCTCAAGGCGGTCGCACCCGGGCCGATCCAGACGGCGCTTGAGACCTCGCCGCCCCAAAAGGATCCGCAGACCCAGACCACCAGCGGCGGCGACTTCATGGTCGACGTGCTCAAGACGCTCGACATCGATTATCTCGCCATGAATTGCGCGTCGAGCTTCCGCGGTCTCCACGAAGCGGTCATCAACTACGGCAAGAACGTCAAGCCCGAGATCCTCACCTGCAACCACGAGGAAATCGCGGTGGCGATGGGCCACGGCTACGCCAAGATGGAAGGCAAGCCGCTCGCCATGGTCTGCCACGGCGTGGTCGGCCTGCAGCACGCCACCATGGCGATGTACAACGCCTGGTGCGACCGGGTGCCGGTCTATTGCATCGGCGGCAACATCCTGGAAGCCAACAAGCGCGGCAGCAGCACCGCCGAGTGGGTGCATTCGGCAGTCGACATCGCGGCCGCCGTGCGCGACTACACCAAATGGGACGACCAGCCGGCTTCGCTGCAGCATTTCGCCGAGTCGGCGGTGCGCGCCTACAAGATTGCCACCACCCCGCCGATGGGTCCGGTGTTGCTCTCTCTCGACGCCGAATTGCAGGAAAATCCGATCAGCGATGGGGAAAAGCTGCACATCCCCAAGCTGTCCAAGGTGGTGCCGCCGCAGGCCGATTCCGGCGCCATCGCCGAGGTCGCGAAGCTCCTGGTCAACGCCGAGGCGCCGCTCATCGTGGTGGACCGCATGGCGCGTACGCCGGCCGGCATGGCGCGCCTTGTCGAACTGGCCGAAGTCCTGCAATGCGCCATCATGGACCGGTTCGGGCGCACCAACTTCCCGTCCCGCCATCCGCTCAACCAGACGTTCCGGCGCAACGCAGTGGTGGCTCAGGCGGACGTGATCCTGGCGATCGAGATGAACGATCACTGGGCGGCGCTCAATGCCTTCCACGATCGCATCGTGCGGACCTCGCAGCCGCTCTACAAGCCTGGCACCAAGATCATCTCGCTCGGTCTCCGCGACATGTATCTGAAGGCCAACTACCAGGATTTCGGCCGCTTCTCCGATATCGACATGTCGGTCGCGGGCGACGGCGAAACCTCGCTTCCGGCTCTCACCGAGGCGGTCAAGAAGCTCGTCGATGCCGGCCGCAAATCCGCCTACGAGGCGCGCGGCAAGCGCTATGCGGCGGCGCGTCTTGCCATGCTCGAGCAGGCAAAGTCGGACGCCACGGTCGGCTGGGATGCGGCGCCGATCACCACCGGCCGCATGTGCGCCGAAGTCTATGCTCACATCAAGGATGAGGACTGGTCGCTGGTCGGCAACACCATCGGCAACACCTGGCCGATGCGGCTGTGGAATATCGATAAGGCGCACCGCTGGAACGGCGGCTCGGGCGGCGCCGGCGTCGGCTACAACGCGCCGGCCTCGCTCGGCGCCGCCCTCGCCAACAAGCGACACGGCCGCCTGACTGTGACGTTCAACGGCGACGGCGACCTGTTGTTCGTGCCGACCACGCTATGGACGGCAGCGCACCACCGCATTCCGATCCTCTACCTCGTGCACAACAACCGCGCCTATCACCAGGAATACATGTACCTGCAGGCGATGGCGAACCGGCATGGCCGCGGCATCGAAAACGCCCATATAGGCACCACAATCACAGACCCGAACGTCGACTACGCCACTGTGGCGCGCGGGTTCGGGGTTTACGGCGAAGGGCCGATCACCGATCCGAAGGATCTTGCTCCGGCCCTCAAGCGGGCGATCGCCGTCGTGAAGCGGGGTGAGCCGGCGCTGATCGACGTCGTAACTGATCCGCGGTAAGCGGAATTCCCTCCCCCGCTTGCGGGGGAGGGGATAGCAAATCCCCCTTACTCAAAGAGGCGTCCTGATGCGTAAAACTTCGAGCTTGTTCAGCGCGGCCCTGTTCGCGGTCGCCCTATGTGCAGGGGGACACGGTGTGGCCCGGGCCCAGGATGCCCCGCCGGGCGACGCCGCCGAGGGCAAGCGGCTCTATCTCGCAACCGGGTGCTTCACCTGCCATGGGCGCTCCGGGCAAGGTGGCGCCTTGAACGGTCCGGCCCCGATCCTCGCCAAGACCGCAATGCCGTTTGACGGCTTCATGGGTCAGCTCCGTGAGCCCATCAACGAGATGCCGGCCTATAGCGAGATCGTCATGCCGGATAAGCAGATCGCGGATATCTATGCGTTCCTTCAGACGTTGCCTGGGCCGCTTCCGACCAAGGACATGGCGATCTTCAAGGACTGACGGAGCGCGGCGTCCCGCCCGCTTTTGGCGGAAGTGTAGGGTGGGCAAAGGCGCGATCTTCGCGCCGTGCCCACCGGAAAAGCGTAGGGTGGGCACGCTTCGCTTTGCCCACCCTACGCTAGTCGTTCTTCAAAAAGAGGCCGCCGCGCCCCACCCCTCAAAACCTCGCCCGCAGCCCCGCATAGGCGGCGAGCGGCATGCCGGGCACAAACATCCGCGGGTCGGTGAGGCCGAGGGATTGGGGGACCGACTTGGGGTCGAAGAATGTTCCGGTCGTGTAATAGTGCTGATTGAACAGGTTCTGCACCATGGCGAAGATTTCGACGTTCTTGGTCACCTGGTAGGAGCCGTGCAAGTTCACGACGGCGTAGGGCGGCACCTTAGGGTTCTGGTTGGCCTGGTCGCCGACCACGAACTGGCTGCCGACCGCATTGACGTCGATGCCGATCTTCCAGGCGTCGGTGACGGCGTATTCGATGCCAGCCTTGAAGCGATGCTGCGGGATTGACGGAATGTGGTCGCCGGGCGTGACGAAGATTGGGTTCCCCTGACTGGCCGGGTTGTTCGGCGACGGCAGGGTCATGGAAGTTTGGAACGTGGCGTCGACGAAGGTGTAGTTGGCGTAGACGTTCCAGGGGTTGGAATTATACGCAATGCCGGCTTCAACCCCCTGGCGTTGGGTCTTCGCGGCGTTGAGGAAGTAGCCCTGGCCGAGCGTGCTGCTGACCGCCACATTGATGATGTCGTCGGTGTTCTCCGTGCGAAAGACGCCCAGATTCCAGCGCACCTGTCCGTTGACAGGGCCGGGCGCGAAATTCCCCCGCAGGCCGGCTTCGACGGTGTGCGACACCACCTGCTTGAGCGGCGGATCCGAGACCAGAAAATTGTCGATCAGGCACGGGCGGGACGGATCGGAGCAGCCAAGCTCGAGCGGCGTCGGCGCCCGGTTCGCTTCCGAATAGCCCCCATAGACTGTGGTATTGGGAAGAAGCTTGAACGTTGCGCCGACCACCGGGTTGAAACGCTGGAACCGGTTGTCGCTCGAGAGCGCGCCGCCCAACTGGTCGTCGAGCGTGATCTGGGCGACGTTGAAGCGACCGCCCGCGGTGAGCGCGAGCCGCGGCGTGATCTCGAAGGTATCGGTCGCGTATATCCCAGTGTAGGTCGTGTTCGATACCAGGCTCACGGGCGCGAGATCGTCCTGGTTGATGATGACGCCGGTGCCGTTGACGAACAGGCTCTGATCGATTGTTCCGAGTTCGCTGACGGCGTTGAATTGCACGTGGCCGCGATCGATGCTCATGCCGACCACGATGTTGTTGGGATGGTCCAGGATTTTCGCGGTGCTGGTCGCCTGGACCGAGCCGCCATAGCTCGCGGCGTTGGTTTGGGTGCGGTCGAGCTGTCCGAGGGTTGCGGACGCCGGGATGGCCAGACTGCCGGCGCCGTTGAGCGGGGTCGAGCCATCGCCAAAACAAACGGTCGTGGGCGGATTATCACAGGGCTGGGCGTCGGTGTTGTTGCCGTCCAGGTGGTGTTGCCAATAGCCGCGGAAGTAGGCGTTGCCGGCGAGCGTGAGCGTATCGGTTGGACTGTAACTCCCGTTCGCGGTTAGGAAGGCGAGCTGATTGTGCGACTCGCCATGATCGCCGCGCGCGCCGAGGTCGACATACATGCGTTTGAGCCGGGAGGACGAGGCGAATTGGCGCCATCCGTCGTCTTTGATCGCGTCGGCGCTGACGTACCCGGCGATGTTGCCGTCCTGGAACCCGGCCTGGGCCGCGCCCTGGATGCGTCCATACGAGCCGCCCATCACCTCGGCTTCCTTGCCCTGATAGGTGAAGCCGTTCTTCATCTCGACCGATATGGCGCCGCCGATCGCATTGAGCCCGTAGACCGGATTGTTGGGCACCAGCGACAGGCGGTGCACCGCCACATCCGGGATGAAGTCCCAATTGACCGTGTCGCCGAACACCTCGTTGACGCGCACGCCGTTCTGATAGATGGCAAGACCTTGAGGGGTGCCGATCACCGGAGAGGCCGTGAAGCCGCGGTATTGGAGATCGCGCTGGAACGGATTGCCGGTCTGGTCGCTGACGGATACGCCCGGCAACGACCGTACCAGGGATTGAAGCAAATCGGGCGACCGCGTGTGATCGAGATCCGCCGTGGTGAGCACCTGCGTATTGGCCGGCACCTTGTCCCGATCGATGCCTCCGGTCAGCGGCGGCTCGGGAGCGGCTTGGGCAGGAGCGGCATTTGTCTGGCGTTGTGGTGCCGTCGCCGGGCGGGGCGGAGAGCGGCGGGGCGGCAGCGGCGACGGCGCGATCACGTTGATATCGGGCAGCACCGTTTGGGCGGATGCGCCGGACGGAGCCATCGACAGTGCGACCGCAATCGCGGGGGCAACAACCGATGCACGCCGGCCCCATTGGTAAATATCACGATGTCTCACTTCGCCCCTCACGACGCCTCACGACGCCTCCCCATATCCGCGCTATGAGCTTGACCGATTCCCGGTTGCCTGTCGCCCGGATCAAGTTCCAAATCTGAGCGGGAACTTTTAGCAATGCGGTTTTCGCGCAGGTTGGATGACCACAGCGCGTTCCGATGAAATCGAATCATCTCTCCCCAAGCCGCAAGCGAGATGGCCACGTCGCCTCAACCGCCGGGACCAGGCAAGAAACACCTTATGTGATAGGTCTTTTTTCCATCGAGCTCCCAGGACCACCAATACCAAACGGTCGCGTAGCCGAGCTTGTTCGGCTCCTCGACCACGGCTTCGGCGGGGACGACGTACCATTGGCCTTCGATTCGGACCTTGTAGCGATTACCGGCAATGTCCCATTCATACTCCGCCGGGTGTCCGTCTGCGGTTGCACAGCAGCCTTGACCCGTTTTGTCCTTCAGTCCCTGAACCCATTCGCGAATCGCTGGATCAACATCGCGGTACTGGCCGTAGTCTCTCGCCGACGCGTCGGTGGCCGATACGACGCTCAAAAGAAGGCCGACCATTGGCAGGGCGACGTCATGGTGTTGAGCGGATCGCAGATGAAAACGCATCGCAGGCCGTAGCCTTCCTGCAGTCACTGATACCGACCACGTACTGTTGATCTCAACGAAGTGAAGGCAGCCGCGTTCCGCCCGGGCTGTGATCCGCGTCGGGGCCGAAGCTTGTGCTGAGAGCGGCGGGTATCAGGGGGGCGTCGCGAGGAGTTTCACGGCGGTGCTGATCAGCTCGGGAAGATTGCTCGCCCGCAGTTTCTGCTTGAGCTGGGAGCTGACATTGACGACGGTCTTATAGCTCACGTTAAGCTCGTTCGCGATGCGGTCATAGGGCTTGCCGTCGGCGAGCAGCGCCAGCACCTGCAACTCGCGCGGGGTCAGCTCGGCGAGCGGATTGCGGCGCACGCCGCCCGAACGGATGAGCGCCACCTTCATGGCAAGCTCGCCGTCGAGATAAGGCACTCCGTTCGCGACCTGCTGCACCGCTTTGACAAGCTGTTCCGACGAGGTGTCCTTGAGCACATAGCCGGACGCCCCGGCCTCCAGCGAACGCGCCACGATCATCGCATCATTGTGCATGCTGAGCACCAAGATGTGGGCGCGCGGATTGTGGGTGCGAATGCGGCGGATGAGATCGAGGCCGCCGAGACCCTTCCCCTGGATGGCGAGGTCGACGACGACGACGTCGGGTTGGTGGCGGCGATAGAGCCGGTAGCCGGCGACGAGATCGCTGGCGGTCAGCACCGATTCCATGCCGGCGTCTTCGAGCACCCGCCGGCACCCCTGCAACACGATGGGATGATCATCGATGATGAGAACCGAGGTCATGGGGAACCGCTAGCATATTCGGCGGCCCCCTCCGCATGCGGGGGAGGGTAGGGAGGGGGCCGCGACGGCAGCGGCAAGGGCAACGGAATCACGATGCGCACGCAAGTACCGCAGCCGTTTCCGGCTTCAATCGCGAACTCGCCGCCGAGCGCCTGAACGCGTTCCTGCATGCCGCGAAGCCCGAAACCCGGCGCCTGGCCTGCCGCGAAGCCGAAGCCGTCGTCGCGCACAGTGAGTTCGAGCCATGCCCCACCGTTGGCCGCAGCGCTACCACCTCCCCCTGGAGGGGGGAGGTCGGCCCGCGCCAGCGGGCCGGGAGGGGGTGGCAGCGCTGCCGCATACGCTGCGCCGCTGTCATGTGCGGCACCGCCGTCACCCCACCCCGGACTGCCTCCGGCAGTCCGACCCTCCCCCTCCAGGGGAGGGTGACCAAACGCCATCACGTTGCTGACAAGGGGGGAGGGAGAACGAACGCCACGGCTGACCGCCACCTTCACCTCGATAGCCTTCGCATTGGCATGGCGAATCGCATTGGTCAGGCTTTCCTGAACGCAGCGATAGAGCGTCAGGTCCACCGTGTCGTCATAGCTGCGGTCGAGCGTTTCGACATCATGCGTAAAAACAATATGCGGATGCGCCCGCGCCCGGTCGCGCACCAGCTCTGCAATGATTTCCCCCAACGGCACATGGCCAAGCGCCATCGGCCGCAACCGGTTGAGCATGCCGCGGTTGATGCCCTGCAGATGATCGATGATCGCGGCAAGATCGCGTACGCGTTCCGCCACCGTCGCGGCCGCGGCCTCCGGCAATCCGAGCGCTGCTTTTGCGATCGACGTCACGTTGGCCTTGAGGCCGAACAGGCTCGGCCCGACCTCGTCGTGCAGCTCAAGGGCGGTGCGCCGGCGCTCGTCGTCCTGGGCGGTGATCACGCGTCGATTAAGCGCGAGGTTCTCGGCGCGGACGTCGTCGAGCGCGCCCGCGAGCGCGTTGAAGCGGTCGACGATCGCGGCGAATTCCAGCACCTTCGGGCGGACGAGCCGCACCTTGTAGTCACGTCGCTCCAGGCCCTGCAGCCCGGTGCCGAGGGCCGTGAGCGGGTCGAGCACGCGGCCGAGTACGAGATAGAGGATGCCGACGATCACCAGCACCGTGACCGCGGCCACCGCCGCAAGCGCAATCGTGTTCTCCCAGACTTCCGCGATTTCGTCTCGCGGCTCGCTGACGATCTCCACGGTGCCGATGGTCCCCCCGCCGCCGACGACCGCCACCTCGTGTCGCTCGACCGGCGGGCCGATCAGCATGGCGAACCAGGCCGGCGCGGCGGCACGGCTGTCCTCCCGCAGCGGCTCCGTTCGCTCCGCGGCTTGATCGGAAACCGGTTGTCCGCCCGCGTCGCGCACCCCGATGCGCACATGGCGCAAGAACCGCAATTGACCCGGCAGGGCGAGCAAGAATTGTTCCGCCGGGATGCCATGCTGGATGAGCTGGACGGCTTCGTTGGCCATCAGTTCGGCAAGCCGCATGGATGCCGCGATCTCGATGCGGGTCGAGGCGCCGGCCTTGAAGATGATGACGCCGCCGGCGATCGATGCGGCGACGAGGTTGAGCGCAATGAACACGAGGAGAATCTGGGCTCGCACCGAACGGCCGAACCACAGGAGGTTCAACACGCGAAGGCGCCACCGCACTGACGGTGTTCGGATTTTTTGCACGTCGGCGCGAATGGATGTTCTCCTTGCAGCCCGGCCTCTGGAGTATTTCTATTAAGATGACACTCACTATGCTGTCATCACTTGGCTTGACCGCGCGATCCAGTAACCATCGACCGGGGATACTGGATTGCCCGGTCGAGCCTAGCAATGACTCCCTAGGATGGAGCCGACACAGCGGCTTCCCAACGACACTGGACGGCACTGATTTCGTTGGGAATTCCAAAATTAGTTCGTTTCCACAAAATCCGCCCCCCACAGCTCGGCGATGGTATATTTATACCTTTATCATTTGCGTCAAGGCAGCGCACAGTCGAGGGATGACGAACATGGATCGGCTGCTTGAAGGAATTCGCGTCCTCGACTTGACCAACGTGCTGGCCGGGCCGTTCGGCGCCTATCAGCTCGCGTTGCTTGGCGCCGACGTGATCAAGGTCGAGGCGCCCGGTTGCGGCGATCTTGCCCGCCAGCTCGGCGCCGACGCCGATCTCAATCGCGAACTGATGGGCGCCTCGTTTCTCGCGCAGAACGCCGGCAAACGGTCGGTGACGGTCAATCTCAAGAGTGAGGCCGGCAGGCAAGTGTTTCTCCGGCTGGTGGGGTCGGCCGATGTGGTCATGGAAAATTTCCGGCCGGGCGTCATGGCGCGCCTCAACCTCGGTTACGACACCTTGCGCCAAATCAGACCAAGCCTTGTCTACTGCGCCATATCGGGTTTCGGGCAGGACGGGCCGCTCAGGGACAATCCGGCCTATGACCAGATCGTGCAGGGGCTGTCGGGCGTCATGAGCGTGACCGGCGACGCAAAGACGGCGCCGCTGCGGGTCGGCTATCCGGTCGCCGACACCATCGGCGGCCTGACTGCGGCATTTGCGGTCGCGGCGGCCCTGGTGCGGCGCGGACGGACCGGCGAAGGCGAGTTCATCGACGTGTCCATGATGGAAGCAACGCTCGTCACCATGGGCTGGCAGGTCTCCAATTGGCTGATCGCAGGGGTTCGGCCGCAGCCGCTCGGCAACGAGAACATGACGGCGGCGCCGTCCGGAACGTTCGCCACTGGCGACGGTCCGCTCAACATCGCGGCCAATCAACAGCAGCAGTTCGAAACTCTGGCGCGGCTGATCGGCCGGCCAGAACTCGCCGAGGATCCGCGCTTTTGCGGACGCGAGGCGCGCAAGCGCAATCGGTTTGCCCTCAAGGCTGAGATCGAAACGGCGCTGGCGGAACGACCGGCTTGCGAATGGTCGGCGCTGTTCAACGCGCACGGCGTTCCGGCCGGCGAGGTGCTCGATATTCCGGCAGCGCTGGCGCACCCGCAGATCAAGGCGCGCAGGTTGGTGCAAACATTCGATGGGGCGCCCGGCGTGGCCAAACCCGTCGCGGTGGTGCGTTCAGGCTTTCGCTTGCAGAGCGGCGATCCGGCGCCAGCCGTGCCGCCACCCCGGCTTGGAGCCGATACGGAAGATGTACTTGCCGCGTCGGGCTACGGAGCGGATGAGATCGCGGCGCTGCGCCGGGAGCAGGCGATATGAACGGGGGGCTGCGGAGCTAGTTAGCGCCAACGAGGGGCGACCCTCATTGGCGCTAAGATAAGGGCGTGTGCGGGTCTTTTCTGCTCCCTCTCCCCGCTTGCGGCTATAGGATTCACACATCTCGAAAATCGACTCAAACACAAGCACTTAGATGAACCCCGGTTTCGGAAGCTGTGTGGTTTCGGTCACCGACCAATCGTTGAAAAGACTCCTCTTTTTCATCGCGGTCGACCGGCAGTCGAGAGATGTGTGCATACGATAGCCGCTTGCGGGGAGAGGTCTCCTGCGGGTGAGGGGCTTACACCATCACCAGGCCGGCGCGGATCGCAATCGCGACGGCTTCGCCGCGGCTGCGGGCGCCGAGTTTTTCGGTGAGCGCGGCGACGTGAAATTTGACGGTATGGATCGATAGCGCGAGGGCGCGTGCGATTTCCTTGTTGGACGCGCCCTCGGCTAGGAGCGCCAGCACCTCGCGTTCCCGCAGTGACAGGGCGTTGGCCGATTCATCGGCCACGTCGCCGGGATCAGCGAAGGGGGAGGGGTCTTCGTCCGCGAGGTCCCTGTGCGGCGCTAGCGCATAGCCGGCGGCGACGACGGTAATGATCGCCACCAGCGTCGCGGCATCCACATCCGCCGGCACCACGGCGCGGACATTTGCTGGCCAAACTCTGGGGGGCTCGCCGGACACAAGGGCGACGGCCGGAACGGCGGTCTCGATGGGCCGATCAGTCAGGACCACATCGCCATCCGCCTCCTCCCTACCCTCCCCTGCGGGCGCAGGGCAATCGCATATGGCATCCCGCGGCCTCTTCTCCCTCCCCCCAATCGAAATCGGCTGTTGCCGATTTCGATCATTTTGTTGAGTGGTCGAAACCCGCGTATACGCGGTTTCGGCTGGGGGAGGGCCGGGGTGGGGGGTCGTGCCTCGGGGCACGGTCTCGCTCCACTCCTCGACCCCCACCCCCGACCCCTCCCCACAAGGGAGAGGGGAGCCGGCGTGCGCGAGAGGGAAGGGACGGGAAGCCGCCACCGCAATGCCGGCGCCTTCGCAGGCATCGGCGATGTCAGCGCGAAGGGCGCAATCCGCAATGTGAAGCACGACGCGGATTGGTCGCCGCAATGTCACAGGTCAGGCCTGTGGACGCGGCGCGATGGTGACGTCGACGGTCTTGTGTACCCCCGCCCGGATGAGATCGACTGCCATTTTTTTCCCCACCGCATCGGACCCGAGCTGTTGGTAGAGGCTGCGCAGGCCGGTCACCGCTGAACCGCCCAGCCGCACGATGATGTCGCCCTGGAGAATGCCCGCGGCCTTGGCCGGACCTGCCGGATCGAGCGTCACCACCATCGCGCCGCGCCGTGTCTCGGCGCCTTCGGTAGCGGCGAGCGGGACGCGCTGCAGTCCGACCCCGAGGTAGCCGCGGGTGATATGGCCGCGGTCCTCGATGATCGGCACCACGCGGGCGATGGTCGCCGCCGGGATGGCGAGGACGCGCCGTCGCGGCCCAAACACCGGGATACCTATCAAGCTGCCATCGGCACTGACCAGCGCACCGCCTTCCGCAATAGTCGGAAGGCGCGCGTCGATGACGAGCCTGGCATCGAGCTGCCCGCCAAGGCGGCTGCGCCACGCGCCGCCTGCCAAAGCTACGATGCCTAGGGTTGCAACGGCCTCGCCTTCGGCGCTGCCGATCGCCACAGCAAAATGGCCCGCCCGCAGGTCGGTGGCGAATGGGGTTGTGGCAAACGCTTTGGGCGCCGGCGTCGCTTGGTAGCGGAGCACCGCTATATCGGTGGAAGGATCGCGTCCGGCGAGCGTGGCCGGGACCTGGTTGCCGCCAGGCAGCGTAAGGGCAAGATCGGCATCGCGTACGATCGTTTCCTCGGCCGTTACCACGATACCGGGTTGCCAGATGATGCCGCTCGATGGCCGGCGACCGCCGCCATGCACGGCGACGACCGATTGGGCGGCGGCGGCGACTAACGCGGCGAGCTCATTGGAAAGCTGCAAGGGGGATTGAAGTTGGGATTGAAGTTGGGGTTGGCGTTGGGATGGATTGGGCGAAACGGCGTCTGTCATAGATACCTCCGTGGTTGGTCCAGAGGTGGGATCGTTCCGGTCCCGGACAACTAGCCAGATGGCTAGGGGGCAATTGCCGACAAACGAGGGTGCCTTGCCTTTTTCGACACCTTGCCGCAAAACGCGGTCGTCCTCGCCCTGTCCTCTGCGCAAGCCGGGAGGGCAGGACGGCAGGTTCGAGTGTCAGCAGGCGGGTTGCGTGAGGTGGTGATGGTGGATTTTGAGCAGGCCCGCCGCGCGATGGTCGACGGCCAGGTGCGCACCAGCGACGTCACCGATCTCAGTCTTATTGCCGCGATGCTGGAGATCCCGCGGGAGGCTTTCGTGCCGCAAGCTCAAGCGGCTCTCGCCTATCTTGATCGCGATGTCGTGATTGCCGACGCCACCGCGACAGGACCGGCACGATATCTCATGAAGCCCATGGTGCTGGCCCGCCTCATCCAGGCGGCCGATCCAAGTGCGCGCGATAGCGTGTTGGTGATCGGCGCCGGCGCCGGCTATGCCGCGGCAGTGATGTCCCGGCTGGTCGGCAAAGTGGTCGCCCTTGAAGAGAATGAGTCGCTTCTTCAACAGGCCCGGTCGGTCCTTCCTTCGCTCGGAAGCCACAATGTCACGGTCATCCACGGCCCGCTCGCGGACGGGGCGCCGGTCTCGGGCCCATACGACGTGATTCTGATCGACGGAGGCGTCGAAATCGTGCCGGACCTGCTTTGCGGGCAGCTCACGTTCGGCGGCCGGCTGGTCGCTGTCGTGAGTTCCGGGCCGCTCGGAAAAGCAAAGCTATTTCAGCCGGTGAACGGGAAATGCAGCGGCAGGGAGTTGTTCGACGCAAATGCACCCGTGTTGCCCGGCTTCAGCTTGGCGCCAACCTTCGTTTTTTGATTCCGTCGGTTCCGCCACTTGTGCGTTCCAGAGGACAGTTTCGCGGGCGTGTAGCCCGGGTTGAGCGGTTAGCGAAACCCGGGGGCGGCCGTGCCACCTTGGTAAGGCGGTCCCGGATTTCGCTTGCGCTCAATCCGGGCTACACGCTGCAGAAAGCGGCTGCGCGTGCTTTAGAAAGCGGCGGCCTGACGTTGCCCGACGGTGTTGCCCTTTTGACCCAATTGTGAAATTTCCGACAGAGGTGTCGGAATAGGGTTTTGCCGAGAGGTGGAGTTGCGTATTGTGCTTCCTGTAGCGTGGTGTGAATTGGGGTGCGCGATTATGGCGCGAAGTGCCGGCGATGTTGCTTGGGGGATGGCGTCGGGCGGCATAGGACTGGTGATCTGGTTCACAGTGGCGCTGCCGGCGCGGGCGGACACGCTCAATGGCGCGTTGATCAACGCCTATCAGAACAACCCGCAGCTTAATTCCCAGCGCGCGGTGGTACGATCGACCGATGAATCGGTGCCCCAGGCGCTCTCCGGCTACAAGCCGACCGCGACGGCGACGTTACAGACCGGGCAGGCGTACACCAGCACGGTGTCGAAGACGACTACGGGTTCTCCTTGCAATGTCAGCCCTTGCTATCCGCGCGTAGGTTTCGGCTCGTCGCCGAGCAGCGCCAACCTGACTATCTCGCAGACCCTCTTCAACGGCTTTCAGACTGCGAATCGGGTCCGTCAGGCCGAATCCAATACGTCGGCGGCGCGGGAGACGCTGCGGGTGGCCGAGCAAACCATTCTGCAGAACGCTGCAACCGCTTACATGGATTTGCTGCGCGACAGCGCGTTGCTCGAGTTGCAGCGCCGCAATGTCGAAGTGTTGCAGGAGCAATTGCGGCAAACCCGCGATCGCTTCAATGTCGGCGAGGTGACGCGCACGGACGTGGCGCAGTCCGAATCCCGTTTGTCCCAAGGACGCGCCACGGTGCTGTCGGCCGAATCTCAATATGCCAGGTCGCGCGCCAACTACCGGCAATTCGTCGGCGTGGAGGCCGGTGTCTTGCAGCCAGGGGCCCCAGTCGATCGCCTGACGCCGCGGCGCCTGATAGAGTCGATCGAGATTGCCCGGGCGCGCCACCCGAGCG
>WNFC01003380.1_pt1 | contig 17273 bp, 18 predicted proteins | sample 5400541 | NCBI WGS metagenome assembly WNFC01 (sample SAMN13153342, study PRJNA577476) | soil metagenome | isolation source: 120 cm saprolite under Douglas fir tree site 2 hole 2 replicate 1 | place: USA:California | collected 2015-04-18
CGCAAGCACCGCGGCACTGCGGCTTTCCGCTTGGCCAAACTGATGGCGGCACTGTCGCTGCTCATGCGCGCCTCGGTGGAGGGCCTCATTTCGTGGCAACGGGCTCGCGAAAGCTGGGGCGTGTTTGTGGCTGTGCTTCGTGCCGACGGGCGTCGCCATTTCTCCCGCCAATTACAAAACACACTTTCTTAGAGCAGTTAAAACTAAGCGGCATTATTGTTTCGTTATCTGTACGCGATTGTCTGACGATCACCGGCCTAGACCCGCCTCCGTACGAGCCAGGCGCACCGAGGAGAAGAGACGCGTAGGGTCGCATTAGTAACCGGCGTCGAACGCTTCATTGGCTTCCATGTCGTGAAGTTGCTGCACGGCAAGCGCTGGCGCTTATTTGCGGGCCTGCTTGTAGCTCGGGCCGGGCCTTCGGCAACTCTGCTTCTTCGCAAAGGAGAGATAGCAGCATGCCTGATATCGGGAACGCCCCTCGGGCGGAACAAGTTTTCTATGACGACCTCGAGATAAAGGGCTCAAGGACCCACTACCTATTGCACCGGCTCTCGATTGGGTTTTATGAAAAGGGTCCGCGTGGACGCCTGTGGGGTCCCTTTTGGAAGAACGTGGACGTGCGAGGCGCGGTAGCGTTGGATTACGGCTGCGGCGATGGCTCCTTCAGTCATCTGCTGGCCGGTCGCGGCGCCCACGTCTCCGGTGTTGACATTTCGCCCGAACGGATTCGACAAGCCGAGGCCGCCACTGTGGCCGGCAACAGCGGGTCCGCAAAGTTTTTCGTCAGCGACGTTCACCAAACCCCATTTCCTGACAATTCGTTCGACTATGTTGTCGGGAACGGAGCGCTGCATCACCTCGATCTCGACAGGGCGTATGCCGAGATTGCCAGAGTGCTCAAGCCGGCCGGGAGGGCCTTCTTCATGGAGCCCATGTACCGTCACCCGGGGCTGCGCCTGGTGCGCCGATTGACGCCGTCGCTGCGTTCACCGTGCGAGAAGCCGCTCGATTTCTCCGACATGGAACGGGCCAAACGGTGGTTTCGCAAGGTTTCGCACCGCGAGCATTTCCTGTTTGCGGCCTGCACGGCGCCCGCGGCTTTGCTGGGAAGGGCGACCGCGCTCACCATGATCAATCTCGTGGACCGGTTCGACCATGGCTTGATGCGTCTCGCCCCGCCCCTGAGGGAGCTTGCCTGGCTGACCATGCTCGAGATGGAGAAGTGATCCGTGCCTGATTCTGCGGTCGTTTCCGCCCAAGAGGCTACCAAGCCGCTCAAGTCGCCGACCGGCCAAAGAAAATCGAAAATCCTCGTGATCAGCCCATGTCCGCCGCTGCCCATCGGTCCCGCGATTCATCTTAATTATGTTACGCGGGCGCTCGTGCGAGACCACCAAGTGGATATGATCTGCGGCGATTTCGATACGATTCTGGGGAGTATGCTCAGCGCCTCCGATGTTCGCAGGGAACTGGAGGCGAATGCTCGTGGTGTCCGGAACCTGTGGATCGTCCCTTTCTCCCGCGGGGCAGCTTGGTTCCGCCTGGCGGTTGGTTGGCTGCGTGGGACCCCGATGCGGATCGCTTTCTGCAACTCCCGTGAGTTTGCTCGGGAATTCCGCAAGCGGTTGTCCGAGGAAAAATACGATCTTGTGTGGACGCACTTTGGCCGGATGGAGCCCTTCGTGCGAGGCTCGGGTTTACCGGTGATCGTTGATCTGCACGATTCCATGTCGTTGCGCCACGCAAGCCTCGCGCAGGTCGAGCGGAATCCGGCCAAGCGCTTCCTCCACAAGTTGGAGAGTCGCCGCGAAGCGCGCCACGAGGCCAAACTGATTTCTAGGGGCTATCACTTGATCGTGAATTCCGCAGCGGACGCAAGACATCTCGAGCGCTCGGGAGCGGAACCGTCCCGGGTTACCGTGCTGCCGAACGTCGTGGAGTGGCAGGAATTGGAGAACTCGCCGGAGGATCCTTCCCTGGAGAGCACGATCCTCTTCTCCGGGAGCATGAGTTATTTCCCTAACCAGGACGCCGTGCGTTTCTTTCATGATCGCATTCTGCCGAAAATCTTTGCGGAAAACCCGAACGCGACATTCTGTGTTGTGGGAGCACACCCACCCAAATGGATGCTCGGCCTCGCACGCGATCCACGGATCAAGGTTACAGGATTTGTGCCGGACCTAGGGGCCTACATCAAGCAGGCAAAGGCCGTGATTGCGCCTTTGCGCTGCGGTTCCGGCGTTTGCCTGAAGGTGGTGCAAGCTCTGGCGCTCAGGCGGCCAATGGTAGCAACCTCGCATGGTGCCCGGGGTCTCGATGTGGAACATGGCAAGCATCTCCTGATCGCGGACGAGCCCGATGACTTCGCGCGGCAAGTCAATGCGCTCTTGAAGGATGAGCCAATGAGAGCACGTTTGGGCAACGAAGGCTGTGCGCTAGTGCGAAGCCGGTATTCTCTGAATTCCATCTTTCAGACCGTTCAAGACCTCGTCAGTAGAGTTTCCGTGAACTAGCCGCAGCCGCCGGAAGGATAGAGTGATTCTTCTCGCGAGTCAGGCATCCAGAAATCTTTGTTCTTGAGGTATAGGTTATGCGGGTCTGTGTTTTCGGTCTCTGGCATCTCGGTTCGGTGACGGCAGCGTGCGTCGCCGAGCACTTCGATACTGTGGGGTGTGATCCCGATAGTGCCTTGGTTTCGCGGTTGGCAAAAGGCGAGCCGCCGCTTTACGAACCAGGGCTGGAGGAACTGATCCAGGCGGGACTCCGCTCGGGTCGCCTGCGTTTTGTTTCGGATCCGGCTTCGGCGGTGAGCGACTCCGATGTCGTCTGGATCACTTTTGACACGCCGGTCGACGAAAACGATGTGGCAGACATCGGATTCGTGGAAGGTCAGATCGCCAGCCTGTTTCCGTACTTGGCGGATGGGACTCTTGTTCTTATTTCTTCCCAGGTACCGGTTGGCTTCACCGCGAAAATGGAGGCCGCGTTTCTTTCCGGTTACCCGGGGCGCAACGTGCGTTTTGCCTGCGCACCCGAGAATCTGCGATTGGGCAAAGCGCTCGATGCATTTCGCCATCCGGAGAGGATCGTGATCGGCGTGCGTGAAGGGACGGAGCGCCAACGGCTGGCTGAACTCCTGTCGCCGTTCTGTCAAAACCTGGAATGGATGGCCGTCGAATCGGCGGAGATGACCAAGCACGCTTTAAACGCGTATATGGCCATATCGGTTTGTTTCGCCAACGAGATCGCCGCGATTTGCGAACGCGTCGGCGCGGACGCTAAACAGGTTGAGCGCGGATTGAAGAGCGATCCACGCATCGGCGTCGGAGCCTATCTGAGTCCCGGTAGCGCCTTTGCTGGAGGCACCTTGGCGCGGGATGTCACCTTTCTCGACAAAGTTGCGGACCAGCAAGGAGTCGCGCACCCTCTACTAGCGGCGATCCGTCCTAGCAACGACAACCACAAGGGCTGGCACCAACGAAAACTTCGGGAAATGATGGGAGCTGTTTCGAACAAGAAAGTCGCCTTGCTAGGGCTTACCTACAAACCCGGCACCAACACTTTGCGGCGATCCAGTTCCCTTGAACTCTGCCTCTGGCTGGAGCAGCAGGGTGCCGTAGTTCAGGCTTATGATCCGGCGATCAGCGAACTACCGCTCGAGCTTGCGGCGCGTATTCACCTTTGCCATACGGTCGATGATGCTCTTGACCAGACGGATGCCGCAGTGATCGCCACTCCATGGCCGGAGTTCCGGCAGATCAGCGCCGATCAAGTAATCTCGCGCATGCGCGCGCCGATCGTCCTCGATCCCGCCCGCTTTTTGTCCGACAGTGTGGGCGAGGATATCCGTGTGCGTTACGCTGGTGTCGGTAAAGGGAAGCTGCGATGAAGCTGCAAGGAAAGGGGATCGTGGTTGCCGGAGCCAATCAAGGCCTCGGTAAGGAGATCGCGCGCGCCTGTGTTGCAGAGGGCGCGCACGTGCTGCTCTGCGCGCGGGATGCTGCCTTGCTGGAACAGACCTGCGCGGAACTGAATCACGGGGCTGCCGACGGGCAGCGCATTCTCAGCCAGGTTGCCGACGTGTCCCGGCCCGAAGAGGTCCGAGAACTGATTTCGCGGGCTGAAAGCAGCCTGCCCCGGGTCGATGGGCTCGTGAACAACGCCGGCATCTACGGCCCCAAGGATCTGGTCGAGAACACCGACTGGAAAGAATGGGCGCGGACCATCGAGATCAACCTGTTCGGAACGGTCCTGGTCTGCCGTGCTGTCCTGCCGCTATTCCGCCGACAGGGATACGGCAAGATCGTGAACTTATCCGGAGGGGGCGCCACTGCTCCGATGCCGAACTTCAGCGCTTATGCAGCCTCCAAAGCGGCTGTCGTCCGCTTTACCGAGACGTTGGCTGAGGAAACCAAGGGCAGCGGAATCGACGTGAATGCGGTCGCCCCCGGGGCCTTGAATACACGATTGCTCGAGGAAGTAGTGGCTGCTGGCCCACAAAAGGTCGGCAAAGAATTCTACGAACGCGCCTTGAAACAAAAGGCAGGGGGCGGCGAGCCGCCGGAAAAGGCTGCAGGACTATGCATTTTCCTCCTCTCGAGTGAAAGCGATGGCATCAGTGGCAAGCTGGTCAGTGCAATCTGGGATTCGTGGCCGACCCTCGCCGAACGCCGCGTGGAACTTGAGCAGACCGACATCTATACGCTCCGCCGGATTCGCCCGGAGGACCGCGGCCGCAACTGGAATTGAATATATGAACGTCGCGATCATCGGCTGTGGGCAGATTGGGCAAAAGCGCTTGCGCTCTTTGGGCAGCCGGCACCGGCTGGTGGCAGCAGCTGATACTGATCGAGAGCGCGCCGAGCGGCTTGTCAGACAGTTCCAGCAGCCGGCCGTGGTTGTCGATTGGCGGGTGGCCATTGACAGATCGGACGTCGAGGTGGTCATTGTCGCCACCACGAATAATTGCCTGGCACCGATCACTATGGCTGCGGTTGAGGCCGGAAAGCATGTGCTGGTGGAAAAGCCCGCCGCTTGTCGGCCAGAAGAATTGGAACCGGTGATTGCCGCGGCCGCCCGGAACCGATCCTGCGTCGAAGTCGGATTCAACCTTCGCTTTCATCCCGCGCTGCAAAAGGCGCGTGAGATCGTCGATTCCGGCGCGTTGGGGGCATTGACTACGATCCGAGGCCGATATGGCCATGGCGGTCATCTCGGCTACGACCGCGAATGGCGATCCGACCTCCATATTGCCGGCGGCGGCGAGCTGATTGATCAGGGCGTGCACTTAATCGATCTCTCGCGATGGTTCCTCGGTGATTTCACCCAAATCAGCGGATTCACTGGTTCCTATTTCTGGCAGAGACCAGTCGAAGACAACGCCTTTCTGCTGCTGCGCACGGTCGAAGATCACGTCGCCTGGCTTCATGTAAACTGTGCCGAATGGAAGAACCTGTTTTCCTTTGAGATATTTGGCCATGACGGAAAACTGCAGGTCGACGGACTAGGTGGCAGCTACGGCGTGGAGCGTCTCTCTTATTACAGGATGTTGCCCGAAATGGGGCCTCCGGAAACCACCATCTGGGAGTACCCGTTCGAGGACAGGTCATGGGGAGCGGAATTCGACGCTTTCGTGCACGCCATCGAACAAGGTGTACCGCCGCCAAACTCGCTCCAGGATGCCAAGGCGGCTTTGGAGATCGTCCGGCAGGTGTATCGGATGAATCGGGACCGGACCGCAGCCGCCCGGTCGTAACCATTCCAGTGCTGCGTGAGCTATAGAGCCCTGTGCTCCCTAACACAACTGATCCGAATCTTAGCCTGGCCCGATTCCCAGGGCCGGCGACCGGTAATCAATAGTACGACCTTGAGGCGGCGTTGACTCCACAGACTGTAATCCTGGCGGGCGGTTTGGGTACGAGGCTGAGACCTCTTACCAATGACCGCGCTAAGTCGATGGTCGGAGTGATGGGGAAGCCCTTCCTGCAACTTCAGATCGAACTGTTGAGAGGGCAAGGGCTGACGCGCTTCGTTCTCTGTGTTGGGCATCAGGCGGATCAGCTCGTCTCGCATTTCGGCGATGGGGCTTCCCTTGGCGTGGAAATCAAGTATTCGCATGATGGGGCCTCGCCACTGGGAACCGGAGGGGCGCTTGTCAAAGCACTTCCGCTGCTGGACGCTTGGTTCTTGGTGCTGGATGGGGATTCCTACCTGCCGATCGACTTTGACGCCCCTATCGCCCACTTCCGCAACCAGCGGCCGCTCACCCTTATGACGGTCTACCGGAACGCGAACCGATACGGTCGCAGTAACGTGGCGATCAGGGACGGGTGGGTGACTGTCTATGACCGAACGCAAGGAGATTTCGTCTACATGCACGCTGGCCTTACGATTTTTCATCGCCAAGCCCTCGAGACGGTCGCCTCGGAGCGCTTTATGCCGATGGACGAGATTTATCAGGGTCTGGTCGCCAGCCGGAATCTTGCTTGTTTCATTCTCCGCCAGCGTTTTTATGAGATTGGCTCGCTCGCGGGCCTAGCCGATCTGGAACGCTACCTGACCAGTCATAGCTCTCAGCCTGTTAAGTCTTCAGCCGCAACCTTATGATCATCACGAAAACGCCGTTACGGATTCCCCTCGGTGGCGGCGGTACCGACCTGCCGGAATTCTATTCCCGCTTCGGGGGGCACTTAGTGACCGCGGCCGTCAACCGGCACATCTTTGTATTCGTGCAACGATGGTTTGAAGACGGAATCAAGGTCGGCTATTCCAAGACGGAGATTGTCCAGTCGGTAGACGACATTCAGCATCCTGTCGTTCGCGAGGCGCTTCGGCTCAGCGGCATCTCAAGTCATCTTGAAGTGCACTCGATGGCCGAGCTGCCTTCCCAAACCGGGTTGGGCTCCTCCGCGACCTACACAGTCGGCCTGCTCAAGGCGCTCGGCTTGTATACAGGAACGGAACTCGGAACGAAGGAGCTGGCCGAACTCGCCTGTCGCCTGCAAACGGACATACTCCGGGAATCCGGCGGGAAGCAGGACCAGTATGTGGCGGCCTTCGGGGGGCTGCTCAGTCTGGAAATCGACCACGATGGGGCCGTAGAGGTTACAAGGCTGCCGATCGAAGCAGATGTATTGGAAGAGCTGCAACACAACCTCATCTATTTTTACACCGGGATCTCCCGCAAAGCCGTTGATGTTCAGTCAACGTACTCGGCAGCGGTTGGGCGCAATGAGAAGACGCCAGTAGAGGCGCTCCTCAAGATTAAGGAAATCGGTCTGCTCTCCGAAAAAGCGCTCTTAGCCGGCCGTCTGGATGAGTTCGGATATCTGCTCGACGAACACTGGATGACCAAACAGAAAATATCCAACCATATTTCGAACGACCGCGTGAACGAGCTTTATTGCTTTGCAAGAAAAGCCGGGGCCTATGGAGGCAAGCTTATGGGCGCGGGTGGCGGCGGATTTCTCATGATATATTGCCCGACTCACAAGAAGCAGGATGTGCGCCAAGCGCTCACCAATCAAGGCTTGCAGGAAGTTAAATTTCAATTCGAGTTCGAAGGGTCAAGAGTGTTGCTGAATGTGTGAAGGATTGAGAAGCAGCGTCCTCTCGGCGCTTGCCGCAAGGACGTTCTATGAAAAAGGCGGCTTGCCAGTGGGCAAAGTTCGGATTGGAACTGAGTAGGACCGGCTGATGGTTGCTCGCGACGAAAAGAATTCAAAGGAGGTTCAAAAGCAATGAGCACGGGAACGACTGTGGCGAACATCGGAGCAACTGTAGTGAAGCAATTGGACGAGAGCGCGAAAGTGAAACAAGATCTCAAGAGCATGGCCGGCGAGATTGTGGGACTGGCCGAGGACATGTATGCCTGCCTGGAGAAAAACGGCAAGGTCTTCTTATGCGGGAATGGGGGTAGCGCTGCCGATTCGCAGCATATTGCCGCGGAGTTGGTCGGCATGTTCCTCAAGGACCGCAGGGCATTGCCGGGTATAGCACTCACGGTTAACCCGTCCGTCGTCACCGCCGTGAGCAATGACTGGTCATTTGACGATGTTTTCGCGCGACAGGTCCAGGCCTTGATGTCGAAGGACGATTTGCTCATTTGCCTCAGCGCCGGCGGAAATTCTCCGAACGTAGTGCGCGCTCTCGAAGAGGCCAAGAAGATCGGCGCGCGGACGGCTGCGCTCCTGGGCAAGGGCGGAGGCCGCGCTGCAACGATGGTGGATCGGGCGCTTGTTGTGCCATCGAATATGACACCGCGTATACAGGAAGCCCATATCACAATCGGGCACATCGTGTGCGGCTTGGTCGAGGAATGGATTGTGAACGGGCGAGGGTAATGTGCGGGTCTTGATCACCGGCGGGACAGGTTTTCTTGGAAGCTTCACTGCAGAGCGCCGCGTTGCCCGCGGTGATCAAGTATGGGCTACTTGGCTTGAGGACTCGACTGTTAAGCCGCAAGCGCCGCACGGTGTCACAATCATTCCCTGCGACGTGAGGGTACGTGAAGAATTGGAATGTGCGATCACCGAGTTCGATCCGAACTTGGTATTCCATTTCGCGGCCCAGACCTTTATTAGCGAGTCTTGGGCAGATCCGGAGCATACCCTCCGAACCAACAGTCTTGGAACGCTTAACTTGCTGGAGATTTTGCGAGCCAGGCGCAGCCAAGCGACTGTGGTGATTGCTTGTTCCTCCGCTGAATACGGAGAGGTTGCGGGGCGGGGTGCGCCCGTTCAGGAGACGGATTCGCTGCTACCTGTGAGCCCGTATGGGTTGAGTAAGCTGGATCAGGACATCCTCGGCTACTTGTATTTCCGCACTCACGCGCTGCGAGTCATCCGCGCACGCATTTTCAATACGATCGGACCACGGAAGCAGGGCGATTTCCTGGCTGATTTTTGCCAACAGATCGCGGCTATCGAGGCGGGCAAGGCCGAACCTCTCCTGCGCACCGGAGAGCTGAATTCGCGCCGCGATCTCAGCGACGTCCGGGATACGGTAGCAGCGCTCGATCTGCTATCCATTCGAGGCGCGGCAGGTGAGGCCTACAACATCTGTTCGGGTCAGACCGTGCGTATCGGCGACGTGGTGCAGTTGTTGCTAGCGGTGGCTGGCCGCGATATCAGGCTTCAGGTGGAAGCCCTACGCTTGAGGCCGTTTGAGGAATCCATCATATGGGGCGACAACCGAAAACTGGTCGCGTGCACCGGCTGGTCGCCCAAAGTAACACTGAAGCAGACTCTGAAGGATACGCTCGATTATTGGCGAGAGCGCGCGGCCCACCGCGGCCTGAGCAATGACCGGACTCTCAACGCGAAGATGCGATAGCCATCGAGCTGTTAGGACCCCGATTCGCGACTTCGATCGTTCGCTAGGATTACTAGGAGAGTGAATTACAAGACCGGTTCGCACCGGTGGCGAGTATTAGAACGAGTTCGTGGAGGTCACAAAGGCAGGAACGGAAAAGGACCAGCTCGGTGTTTCTCACTTTCAAATAACAGAGGGAGGTTCGAGTATGCAGGTATTTGTCGATTCGGCGGACCAGAAACAGATCGCGCAATGGCTTGAGCAAGGGGTGGTGGACGGAGTCACCACCAATCCGAGCATCATGTTCAAGGATGGAGTGGCAGAAATCGAGGAGGGAGCGCGGAGGCTCGCGGCCATGCTCGGTGATCTTCCGCTTAGCGTGGAGGTTACTACGAACGATCGCGTCGCAATGCTCGAAGAGGCGCGGCAGTTCGCCTCCTGGGCCCGCAACATTGTCGTAAAGATCCCAATCATCAACGAGTACGGGGAATCCTGCCTGGGCGTCATCCACCGCCTGTCGCAGGAAGGCATTGCCATCAATAGCACTGCTATCCTCTCGTTCAACCAGGCGATTCTCGCCGCCAAGGCCGGAGCGACTTACGTCAGCATCTTCGCCGGCCGTGTCGCCGACGAGGGCAATGACCCAGCCGTGGTGATTCACAACGTTCGGCGCTGGCTCGACGATTGGGAGTTTTCAACTCGCATCATCGTCGGCAGCATTCGCACTGTCATGGACATCCAGAACGCCGCGCTGGCCGGTGCGCACATCATTACCATTCCGCCGCAATTTCTTCCCAAAATGGTTGATCACCGCTATACGCGAGAAACCGTCCGCCAGTTTGTCCAGGACGCCCAGAAGACTCTCGCGGAAATGAAACAGACCAAAGTCAGCGCAGCCGCTGCCAGCGCTCAGCAATAAAACACCCGGGAGCATCGTCGGTCCAAACGCTCATGTCCACGCGTGAATCCGTAGCCCCTCGCGAAACACAATTGTTAAGACCTGCTGTCTCCACTGGAGTGCAGTCCGGGCCGCTGTACGCAAGGCTTCTAGCTTGGGCTCCTCTGCATAAAATGGTCTATTTAGTCGGCGACCTCGTCGCGCTGACTCTGGCTCACATCGTGGCGGTCCGCTTTGTCGAAAATTTTCTCCACGTTCCAACAAACGCGGTCAACCCAATTGAGTACCACCGCTACTACATCCCATTTTTCGGTGTGATTTTGTACTTGTTCGAAGGGTACAAGAGTCCCGAACTGCGCCGGCCAGAACAGGAGCTCGAAAGGAGCTGCAAGGCGGTAGCCGTGAGCTTTCTGGGCTTGGTGCTGTTCAATTTTGTCGTCTTTCGGTCAGAGGCCTTCTCTCGATATCTCTTAATCATTTGGTTTGTGTTCGCTTGCATACTGTTGGTGGCTACGCGCTTTACGTTGCGCGGCATTTACGGGATGCTCTGGAAGGCAGGTGTGTGTCGACGGAGAGCCGTGCTTGTCGGTTCAGCGGCGGCGCTTTCAGACTATCAGCAGTTGCTCTCGACCCAGCGCCACGATGGCTACGATGTAGCCGGGGTTTTGATCGACTCTCCACAATCGGTAAATAGCTCTAGCGTGATGCCACACCTGCCCATGCTCGGAACCGTGGATCAATGGGAGCAGGCCCTGCTCAGCACCCATGCGGAAGTGCTAATCGTGGCCTACCCTGCTGGCCCTGATGCCGAGCGATGGCTTGGAGAAGTTTTGTGCAAATGCAAACAGATGCGTGTGGATGTCGAACTTTATTCCTGTGTTCTAGCCACCGCCAACATGAATTACGAGCACGACGAGTTCTCCGGCTGCTTCCGTTTTTACGGCAAGCCGGAATGGTCCCTTGCCCTGCAGCGAGTACTGAAGCGTGGGATTGACGTCGCAATCGGGCTGATTGGCAGCGCTATCACTCTTCTATTAACGCCGCTTTTTTACGCCCTCGTGAATTTCGAAGATCCTGGTCCCGTTTTCTATGCTCGAGAATTCGTAGGCTGTGACGGCAAGATTCATTACTATTATAAATTCCGCACGATGCTGAAGAATGCAGATGACATGCTCCGTCGCGACCACGAACTGAAGGCTAAATTCATAAGCCAGCATAAGCTGAAGGACGATCCTCGGTTATTGCGAATTGGAAGATTTATGAGGCGATTTAGTCTGGATGAGTTTCCTCAGTTTTTCAGTGTTCTTGTGGGGAAACTGACTTTCGTAGGCCCCCGGGTAATTTCAGCCGAGGAAAGGCACCGTTATGGGGAGCTACTGCCTAAACTGCTCTCGTGTACACCAGGACTTACTGGATTTTGGCAAGTGATGGGAAGACAAACGACGACATACGAGGAACGGGTTCGGATGGATATGTTTTACGTCGAACGCTGGTCCATCTGGCTCGATCTCGTGATCATCGCCAAAACGTTTTGGAAGGTTCTGAAAGCCGAAGGCGCGTATTAGCGAGGAGAGACTTAAACCGTGAAGATACTTGTGACCGGAGCTGCAGGATTCATCGCATCGCACGTGGCGGACGCCTACGTGAACGCAGGCCACGAAGTCATTATTATTGACGATCTCTCTCGTGGGTCGAGAAAGAATATAAATCCCAAGAGTCGCTTCTATCAGTGCGACATCCGAGATCGCGAAGAAATCGAGAAGATCTTCCTCCTGGAAAAACCGGCGATCGTCAATCATCATGCAGCACAGATGGACGTGCGTCGCGGGGTTCGGGAGCCTCTCTTTGACGCGCAAGTTAATATTCTTGGTTCCATAAATCTGATCGAGGTAGCGGTTGCCCATGGGGCTAAGCGGTTCATCTACGCCGCAACTGCGGGTGCGGGTTATGGGGAACCAAAACAGATGCCCGTTCCTGAAGGCTATCCTATGAATCCCATTACGCCTTACGGCATCAGCAAACACACCGTCGAGCACTACCTGTTCACATTTCGATTTCTGTATGGGCTGGAGTACGTTGTCCTAAGGTATGGGAACGTCTATGGTCCACGACAGAATTCTCAGGGAGAAGCGGGCGTCTTTGCAATCTTTTCCGAGCAAATGCTGGCCGGAGTTCAACCCGTCATTTATGGGGACGGCAAGAAGATTCGGGACTACGTGTATATTTCGGATGTAGTCGCCGCGAATGTTGCAGCGCTCGAACGAGGTGCGAACGAGATCTTCAATATCAGTAGCGGAGTGGAAACGCCCGACCTTGAGATATTCGACCGCGTCCGCGAGCTTCTTGGCAAACAGGTTGAGCCTCGGTACGTGCCCAGACGTCCAGGGGAAATCGATAAGATTTGCCTCGACATCTCCAAGGCGTCTAAACTCCTCGGTTGGGTGCCCCAGGTTTCGTTGACAGACGGAGCCCGGCAAACCGTCGCCTATTTTCAAAACGCAGCTGCAGCTTGCGCGTCAGCTTCCGCCACCAGCTAAAAATGCACCCACTTACATGACGAGGAAACTGTAAACCAAAACCCTTTCCTTTATTTACGTGGAATTCGCTGACAAGACGTGCCTGATCATCGGGGTCTCTGGAAGCATCGGAGGTGCCATCGCGGAGGTTTTTACCGCGAAGGCGCACGCGTGGCGCTGACCTTTCATTCAAAGAGAAAGGGTGCTCTTTCAAAAGGGCTACTGAGCAAAGGCCCTCGTGTAGCACTGTTCAGGTTGGATGTGCGCAAATGGAGGGATGTTCAAGCCGTCGTCGGCCAAGTTGGGAAAAAATTTGGGCCGATCCATGTTCTCGTAAATTGTTCAGGTGTGCTAGGACCGATCGGAACTACGCATAACGCTTCGGTGAAGCACTGGCTAGAAACGATCGAAATCAATCTTGTGGGTAGTTTCTACGTTGTTCGTGCAGTGCTGCCTTCAATGTTCGCTGCCGGAGAGGGCAAAATCATCCAATTTTCCGGTGGAGGAGCGGCGTACGGCCGACCGCTTTTCACTGCGTATAGCGCTTCGAAAGCAGCCTTAGTGCGATTTACGGAGAGTCTGGCCGGGAGCTTCGTGACAAGAATATTCAGATCAATGCAATTGCGCCTGGCCCGGTGAAGAGCCGAATGTGGGACGAGCTGCGCGCAAGCGGCTCCGCGGGCGGACAGCAGGCCATCGAGGAGCTAAAGAAAATGGACATGACCGGTGGCGTTCCTGCGGAGCGTGCCGCTGCATCGACCTTATTCCTAGCGTCGCACCGCTCGAACGGTTTGACGGGTCGCCTGATAAGTGCGGTGCACGACAAATGGGAAGAAATAGAATCGTGCATTCCGAAAGTAATGTCCTCGGACGCATGGACTCTTCGCCGCGTCCCATTGGATTAATACCATGCTCTCCGTAGCGATCATTGGGGCCGGACGCGTCGGCCAAATCCGAACCCAGGTGATTCGCCGCTCAGGTCATGCTCTGCTAGCTGCCGTAGCCGATGTTGATCGTGCGCGCGCTGAAAAGGTCGCGGAGGGAACGCCCGCCGACATCAGTTCGGACTGGGCAACGGTTGTTAACCGGAATGATATCGATGTTATTGTTGTGTCCACACCAACGAAATTCCATTCCGAGGTGACCATCGCTGCCCTGCAAGCCGGAAAACATGTCTTGTGCGAAAAGCCATTGGGCCGCAACGTGGACGAAGCCCGAAGAATGTTTGATGCAGCTCTCGCGTCTTGTCGTTTATTGAAGACCGGGTTTAACTATCGTCATATGGCGCATGTGCGGAAAGCTAAGGAATTGCTAGAGCGAGGCGCCTTAGGCCCTTTATATTTCCTTCGATGCCGTTACGGTCACGGCGGGCGGCCCGGTTATGAAAAGGAATGGTGCACCGACGCCGAACTCAGCGGCGGTGGTGTGCTCCTGGAGCAGGGCATACACGTTTTTGATCTCGTACGTCATCTACTTGGTGAACCCTCACAACTCTTGGCACAGACTAAGTGCTTTTACTGGAATTTTCCGGCTGTCGAAGACAACGGCTTCTGCATGATGCAGACCGCGAATGGCCAGACGGCACAAATTCACGTCAGCTGGACGCAGTGGGTCAACCTCTTCGAACTCGAAATCTTCGGACGCGACGGCTACTTGCGACTCGGTGGGCGCGACGGTCACTACGGCCCTCAACACCTTACCTGGGGAAAACGCAAGCCAGATCACACCCGGCCGATCGAAGAGATCTTCGAGTTTGTCGCCGCTGACGATTCCTGGGACCGGGAGTGGCATGAGTTCTGTGCAGCCATCGAAGAAACTAGAGAACCCCATGGGAGCGCGAGCGATGGTCTGCGCGCCCAGCAGTTGGTAGAAGCTGCCTATCAAAGTGCCTCTCAGCATTCCTGGATCTCCATCCCGAGTTTGGAAAGTCAAACCCAAGAGGCCAATCGATGATCATCACTCGGACGCCGTTCCGTGTCACGTTGGGCGGAGGTGGGACTGATCTTCCTTCCTTTTATCGGGAGCACGGCGGATTCATACTTGCCGCAGCAATCGATAAGTATATGTATCTGAATGTGAACACACCGATTGTAGACGACAAGATTCGAGTTCGCTATACGGGGTCTGAGATGGTCGACCACGTTGACGACGTGCAGCACACCCTGGCGCGAGAGGCGCTGCGGCACTTCGGCATCTCTAACGGAATTGAAATCGTCTCGGTTGCAGACATTCCGGCGGGGACTGGATTGGGATCGTCCAGCTCCTACCTCGTCGGCCTGCTAAATGCCCTGCACGCGTTATTGCAGGATCAGGCTACTCCTCAAAGATTGGCTGAGGAAGCGTGCCACATCGAGCTGGAAATCCTGAACAAACCGATCGGCAAGCAGGACCAGTACATGGCGGCTTTCGGGGGCCTGGCGGCGTTGGATATTTCACCGAATGGCTCAGTGTGTCTAACTCGGTTGGATCTTGACTTGGATTTGCTCGAGAGTTTGGAGCATAACATTCTGATGTTCTTCACGAACGAGATGCGCGATGCCACGGCCATTTTGAAGAAACAAGATGAAGCCACGCGCACGAAGGATGGAACTGTCGTCACGAGTCTCCGAGAAATTAAGGACGTCGGGCTTGAGATTCGTGAGGCGATATCGAAGGGCAATCTGAGGCGTTTCGGAGAGCTGCTTGATGTTCACTGGCAGTCAAAAAAGCGGCTCTCCAAAGGAATCTCCAATCCCCAGATAGATGCCTGGTACGAGCTCGCAAAGCGCAACGGGGCGATCGGCGGAAAAATCTCCGGAGCAGGAGGGGGAGGCTTTCTTATGCTGTACTGCGAGGAGAACAAGACCCGTTTGCGGGATGCGATGCGCAGCACTGGCCTACGAGAGCTCAAATTCCGGTTTGATTTTGAAGGAAGCAAAGTGGTATTTGACGTTGTTTCCCGCGATGGCAGGCTTGCTCATAACCATCGCCGCAACAATCACGAAAATGGGCTCTCCGTACGTACTGCAGTTCCGTAACATCTCCGACGTTTAGGAGCGAGCGCCTGGCTTTGTCACAGCACGGCATCGTTCAAATTAGCCAACCACCAGGAAATCATTCTTCTATGAAAGCAGTGTTACTCGATCGAGATGGCGTAATCAACGCCTTGGTGTATCACCAGGACTCGGGCGTAATCGGCGCGCCTTTCACGCCGTCCCAATTCAAACTTCTTCCTCGTGTTCCAAAAGCCATTAAGCTGCTAAATGATCTCGGATTACGCATCGCAGTTGTTTCCAATCAGCCGGGAATAGCCAAGGGAACACTAAAGCCTGAAATGTTGAAGGCGTTCGAGCGCACGATGGTCTCGCGAATTCGCGCGGAAGGCGGGCGGATCGATCATATTCATTATTGCCTGCACCATCCCCAAGCAAAAATATCCGCGCTCCGGAAGCGCTGCAAGTGTCGTAAACCTGAGACTGGTCTACTTGAACGGGCGGCCACGGAACTACGCGTGTCACTGAACGAGTGCTATATGATTGGAGACGGAATCCCAGACATGCTGGCCGGTTCTCGCGCTGGTTGCAGGACCATCTTCGTAGGTCGCTGGAAATGTGAGATTTGTCAGTTCACGGAAGATCCGGGCGTGCGCCCCGCCTTTGTAGCAAAGGATCTGTGGGAGGCCGCACACTTCATTCGCTCAGAAGTGACAGGATCTGCCGGGGTAACTTCGTCGCTGAAATGCCTGTCGGCGGAGGCCTGATCTGCTCTTACGTCGCTCACATAGATGACTCGAATCCCACGTTAGAAGAGGCTGATTGCATGGATCACGTCGCTCAATACATTCAGGAAGCAACAAGAATCCTGAGCCTTTTGGACCAGTCAGCAATTGAACGCACTACGGACATGATCCTCGAGCTCCGCGAGCGTTCCGGCAGACTTTTTCTCCTTGGTGTCGGCGGCGGGGCAGGGCACGCTTCTCACGCGGCCTGCGATTTCCGCAAAATCGCCCAGATTGAAGCCTACGCGCCATCGGATAACGTATCTGAGCTGACTGCGCGGGTGAACGATGAAGGCTGGGACACGTGTTATGCTAACTGGCTTCGTGGCAGTCGGCTCAGCGAGGCCGACATGGTCTTAATTTTTTCTGTGGGCGGAGGCGATGCGAAGAACAACATCAGCACTAATCTCGTGCGAGCTCTCGAATATGCCCGGGAGGTGCGCGCGACGATCTGCGGTGTTGTCGGTCGCGACGGAGGCTACACCTCCCAGGTCGCGGACGCCTGCATACTGATCCCCGTTGTTAATCCTTCCACCATAACCCCGCACACAGAGTCCTTTCAGGCGATGATCTGGCATCTATTGGTTTCCCACCCGAAACTGAGAGTTGCCGAGATGAAATGGGAATCCGTTCAATCTCCAGCAAGAGTATAAAGAATTCGGGATCCGATCTCGCGGCACGATTCTCTCCCCTTAGACTTTTCTTTTCCCGCTTCTTCAAGGATCGCGTCTTACTGTGTCCAATCGCAAAAATATCGTGAAGGCAGTGATCCCTGCGGCCGGCTTCG
>WNFC01003794.1_pt1 | contig 17267 bp, 17 predicted proteins | sample 5400541 | NCBI WGS metagenome assembly WNFC01 (sample SAMN13153342, study PRJNA577476) | soil metagenome | isolation source: 120 cm saprolite under Douglas fir tree site 2 hole 2 replicate 1 | place: USA:California | collected 2015-04-18
CCTATTGCCGGGGAGGTTTCAGGTGATCCGATCATTCATGGGCTTCGCGCAACAGATCGATCACCTCTTTGACCGGGAGCTGCTGAAGGGGTTGGCCGCGACGAGTCAGGGCATCGTTGAATTTGACCGCGGTGTCTTGCATCCGCTCGTGAGTGTTTTCGGAACCCCCGACCAGCAGGAAATGCTCGGTCCGAGTGATCCGATGGTCGCCGTCGCCGTCCAGACCCACGCCGAGAAATCCGACGACTTGACGTTCGTTCTTTTTCGACTCCGTGGACACCGGGCAAACTCCCTTTCCTAAATAGTTCATCACGGCACAATAAAACTATACGCTGGCGCGAGGGGTTGGGTCAATTGCAAACGCGAATACCGACGCCCCAAAAGGGACGGGAAAAGCCAAATCGGAAACTGGATGTGATCGAAACAGCCCTAGCAGTCCGCCCGACTAACCACTTCTCCGCTTCCGCTGCCAATGTTCACAGGATTTCCGCCACCGCCACGGAAACTCCTGGTATCGCGATGATTTCGATCTCTTGTCCGGCGTAGAGGGGATTCACTTCCGCAAAGCGCCCGTCCGGTTGAGGCTGGCGATGAACCTCCAGACAATCGTCAATGAGGTTGACGATCCAGTATTCCGGGACGCCTGCTTCGGCATAAAGCGAGCGCTTTTCTTCTCGGTCATACTCCAATGTCGTGTCAGCCACTTCGATAATCAGGAAAACGTCGTCCGGCCGAGGTTTACCCGATGCGTAGAAATCCTTTCGCGAGCGCAAAAGGGCAAGATTGGGTTCCGGTTCACTGTCTGGCAAGCGAATTGGATTTTGGATGCTGACAATCGCCGAGTCACCTACTCGCCGGCTAAAGAGGCGATTCAGGCGGTTGACGCAAGCAACATGAGAGTCGCCGATAAAGATGCCGTATTCGACCATCTGTTCGTAGTCGTCCACGGTAAAGCGGTGATGAACTCGGGTCAGGGGCATGATTAGCCTCGATGGGCGATCTTCCAGTTATCAACTTGAGATTATAACAAGGTCGTGAAGCCTTCAACAGTAAGGTTGGTAAACCACTCACCACTCCCTACTCCTCCTCTTCCGCCGCCACTTTGGCCTTGCTGACGATTTGTTGCTGCACGTTGCCGGGCACCTGATCGTAGTGGCTGAATTCCATGGTGTAGGAGCCTTGGCCTTGAGTGATGCTGCCGAGCTGGGCGGCATAGCGGGTGACTTCGGCGAGCGGCGCCTTGGCCATGATGACGGCCAGGTCGCCGGGGAGACTATCCTGGTTCTCGATGCGGGCGCGCTTGGTGTTCAGGTCGCCAAGGATGGCGCCCGTGTATTTTGAAGGCAAGGTCACTTCCAGATTCACAATCGGCTCCAGCAAGACAGGACGAGCTTGAAGGAAAGCGTTCTTGAAGGCAACTCGGCTGGCAGTTTTGAATGCCTGTTCGGAGCTGTCCACCGGGTGGTCTTTGCCGAAGAAGATTTCGACGGCCACGTCCTGAATGCGGTAGCCGGCCAAGGCGCCGCGGACCAGCAGCTCCTTGCACCCCTTCTCGCAGGCGGGGATGAATTGATTCGGGATGCTGCCGCCGACGATGCAATCCAAGAAAGCGAAGTTGTGGTCCGAGTCGTAGTGGGCCGAGCGCAACTTCTCGAAGCGCGACTTGTTGGCGAACTGCTCGGTTAGTTGTTCTTCGGTAGTAATGTCTCGAGGGACGGGATAGACGCGCAGATGCACTTCGCCGAACTGGCCCCGGCCGCCGGTCTGCTTCTTATGTCGATGGCTCGCCTCGGCGGGAGTGGTGACGGTTTCCCGATACGGGATTTTTGGCTCCTTGGTGATCATTTCCAGCTCGAAACGCCGCTTGAGACGGTGCTGAATCACATCGAGGTGTAGCTGGCTCATGCCGGTGATGACGAGCTCGTTGGTTTGCTGGTCGCGGGTGATGTGAAAAGTAGGATCTTCCTGGGCGATTTTTTGCAAGCTGGTGGAGATTTTCTGCTCGTCGCCACGGGCTTTGGGTTCGACGGCCAAGCCGAACATCGGAGTGGGAAAAGGGGGGCGCGAGAGTTTCGGGGGATGAGCGGCCGTCGCCACCGTGTCGCCGATCTCCAATTCTTCTACTTTTGCGACAGCCACGATGTCCCCGGCGATCGCTTCGGTGACCGGCTTTTGTTGCTTACCTTGCATTTGGATCAGACCGCCCGTGCGCGACGACTTCCCCGTGCGGGCGTTGACCAGCGGCTGGTCGGCGCCGATCTTTCCTGAAAAAACCCGGAGGAAACTCAAGTTGCCCACAAATTTGTCGTTGATGACTTTGAACACTTGACCGATAAATTCACCAGACTCGCTGGGTTCCAAGGCAATCTCTTTCGCCTGGTCTCCGGTGCCCTTGGTGACGGTGCGGGACTTACCCAGGTTGGGCGGCAGGCTGTCCTGACAGAGCGCGTCCAAAAACTCGGCCACGCCCAAGTCCTTCTTCGCGGAGGTACAGAAAATCGGAACGACGGTCCCGGCGGCCAGGGCCTTGGGAATGACCGCCCCCAACTCCGGGCCGCTAACTGTGCCTTCCGTGAGGTATTTCTCCATCAAGGCATCGTCGCATTCCACGATGGCATCGGCGAGCTTGGATCGTGCCTGAGCCAAATTGACGAGGCAACCTTCCGGGGCCTTCTCGGGCGGATTTAGGACATTGACGACACCGCTGAATTGTGCTCCTTGGCCAACGGGCGCATTGAACAAGACACATCCTTTCCCAAAGGTCTCTTGCAGAGCGCCGATCAGCTCGTCGAATTTGATGTTATCGGCGTCCATTTTGTTAATAACGATCATCCGGGCCAGGCCGCGCCGGCCCGCTTCGCTGAACATCCGCCGCGTGTTCACTTCGATGCCGTTGGGTGCAGAAACGACAATGACCGCGGTCTCAACCGCTTGCAGCGCTTCCAGCGCGCCGCCGACGAAATCGGGGTAGCCGGGCGCGTCCAACAAGTGCACTTGCTTACCCTGATGCTCCAAATGCAGAAAGCTGGTGTCGATGGAAAATCGGCGTTTCTTTTCTTCGTCATCGTAGTCGGACAGACTGCTGCCGTCATCGACGCTGCCGCGCCGATCCACGGCCTTGCCTTTGAAAAGAAGGCAATCCGCCAGCGACGTTTTGCCGGTTGCTCCGTGCCCCACCAAAGCAATGTTGCGAATGTCTTCCACGCGATATTTGGCCATGGAACGTGTCCTTTATCACTTCTCGCCGCGGACCCAATGAAGTCAAAATCATTTAGCCGCTGAACTTCTCCCGCGCGGAGCAAGCTCCGCGGCTAAATGTCTCATTCCTCGTCGCACGAAGTATTGCCTACTGCACACAATTTATTGCTTCTCGGAGGGATAGGCGACCCTCATACAGCGCTCGACCAATAATACAACCGGCCAGCCCAAGCTCGGCTAGCCGGCGAATGTCATCCAAGGTCGTCACTCCGCCGGAGGCAATGATCGGCAAGTCCACGGCCTTTGACAATTCCGCCAGGGGTTCTATGTTCAGTCCAGCCAACATGCCATCTCGAGATATGTCGGTGTAGACCAGCGCCGCCAAGGGCCAAGCCGCGCATCGCTGAGCTAAACTGAAGGCTGATTGGTCGGTCACTTCCAGCCAACCTCCCGTAGCCACTTTGCCGTTCTTGACGTCGAGTCCCAAGACGATCTGTTGGGGAAAACGCCGGCTGATCCTTTCCAGCCAGGCCAGATCCGTCACCGCCTTCGTTCCGACAACGGCCCGATGCACACCCCAAGCCAGAGCTTGGGCAATGTGCTCCTCGGTCCGCAGGCCGCCCCCAAACTGGCAAGAAACTCCGGCCGTCTGGACGATCCGCTGAATGCTATCAGCGTTGACCGGACGCCCCTCCTTGGCGCCATCCAGATCGACCAAGTGCAAGAAAGTGGCGCCCTGGTCCACCCATTGCCGGGCCATGGCCGCCGGGTCGCTGCCGAAGACGGTTTCCTGAGCGTAGTCGCCTTGCCGCAGCCGCACGCACTGCCCGCCGCGAATGTCGATGGCTGGAAGGATAAGCACGGTGTCTACCCGGTGGTCTGCACGTAAAATGGAAGTTTAACCAAACACCGCGAGATTGGGAAGCGGTGCTGAATTCCACCCAGCTGAATGACAATGGCAATCATGAACCGGGCACAGGCCATCCACCGACGAACGGCTAACGACATGGTGCCGTTCCGATTCCGCGATCGCTTGAAGGAGATCGACATGTTTTTCCAGGGAAAGGACCCAGTCCATCAAACCATGCGCCGGTTGGCCCGGAGATTGCAAAAAGCTGGAATTGATTACGCCATCGTGGGAGGCATGGCCGTGAATGCTCATCGCTATCGGCGAACAACCGGAAACGTCGACTTCCTTATGAATGGGTTGGGATTCGCAGAGTTTCGCCGCCGGTTTGTCGATAAGAACTATGTGGGCGTCCGCGGCCGTCCTTTGCGATTTCGCGATCGTGTCAGCGGCATCACCATCGACATTCTCGTGACCGGGCTTTTTCCCGGCAGCGGCGAGCCGGGACCCATTGCCTATCCGGAGCCGGAGAAGGTGAGCGAAACCATCGACACGTATCAAGTTGTCGACCTCAAGACCTTAGTGGAACTCAAATTGGCGGCCCCGGCGTTATCGGGATTTTGGCGATGTCGTGGAGCTAATTCGGTGCAATCATTTGGAGGAATCTTTTGGTCGCCGCTTGCATCCGTCGGTCCGCGGCGATTACATCGAATGTTTGAAGGAGAAACGGCGAGAGGACCTCTATGAGTCCCGAAGAAAATGGCCCCCGGGAAATAGCGATTAGTCGATCTCGACGACCTGGCATTCACTGGTCCATCCGCCCGCGCAGCACCTCATTGACAATCTCGTTGGTCAAGATGTCCCGCGTCACCTGATCAAAACTGGGATGCAGCGCGTCGCAGACCCGATCGACGACCTCATGAAGCTCGTGCCGTAGAAGATCCGACTTCAGATCGGTCAGTTTCGCCATGTTCAGTTTGGCCAACATGCGGTTGACGATCTCTCGCTTTGCCTCCCAGAACTTCAGCGTTCCCGGCAAGTCTCTTTTGATATTCATGACTCCGCGAACCCTTTCAGCATGCTCAGCCCGACGGTTTGGCTTTTTTCCGGATGAAATTGAGTGGCAAAGATGTTATCACGCCAAACGGCCGAGGTAAATGGAGTCGGATAGTCGGTCTCGGTGGCGATCACGTCGGCATCCTTGGGGACAACGCAGTAGGAGTGAACGAAGTAAACCGATGAGCCGTCGGGCACTTCGCGCAGGGCTCGGGCACGCCGCTTGATCCGTAACTGATTCCATCCCATATGCGGCACTTTCAAACCGGGGACCGTTGGAAAGCGAATCACCTCGCCGGGCAATAGATCGAGGCCGGCGTATTCGCCATCTTCGTAGCTCTTGGTGAAAAGAAGCTGTAAACCCAGGCAAATGCCCAGGAACGGCTTGCCGGCGCGGATATGGCCCACGATGGGCGCCGTCAGGCCCGATCCATTTAACTTGGCGATGGCGTCGCGGAAGGCGCCGACGCCCGGCAACACCAGCTTATCGGCCTCGGCCACGCGATTTGGGTCGCCGGTGATCTCGGCCCGATGGCCTAGCTTTTCGAACGCTTTTTGCACGCTGCGCAAGTTGGCCATGCCATAGTTTACGATGATAATATTTGCCATGCGCCCTACTCCCGGAGAAATCGGATCAAGCGGATCAGGTAACCGCCACCGATCATCAGGACACAGCAAACCCCCGCGAGGGCTAACACAAAAGGCCCATCAAAGAAAAAAGACTGGACTTGGGGTCCAATCGCTCGCCATCCCAGGCAGGTCATCATGACGCCAATTGCCAGGGCGGGGCCAAAGGGCAGGGTGTTATTGCCTCGGAGTGCAGCTTGCGACAGCCCCATGACCACGCCCGGCAGCACGGCCAGGAAGAAGGCGACTAGAATCGGCTGCCAGCCCAAAAAGGCCCCGGCCATCATCATGAGATCGGCGTCACCCAGCCCCAAAGCCTTGCCGCCCACCCGGCCCACCCAGGAAACCAATCGGCCGCCAAACCAGGATGGCTGCCCTTCCTCCTGGCCGGGAACGTCTTCCATGTATTCCGATCCCATGCCGATGCCGAAGAGGAAGCGGACGCCGCGAAGCATGAGCGTGCCCGCCAACATGCCCGCCAGACCGGTGGCCAGGCCCGTCTGCCAATTGCCCCCCGGCTGCAACCAGGGGATGTCCGAGATGGCCCACACCGGCCAGGGATAAAGACCGGCTTTGATGACGATACCCGGTCGGCGCCAAGGCAAGTTCGGCGGGACCACCGCTCCCGCGGGAGAATAGGGCCAGGGCCAAGGAAATAACACCGCGCCGAGCAGGCCGATGATAGTGCCGGTCACGGTTAGTGTCAGAGGGATGGTCTGCCGTTCATAATCGCAAAACGATGCCACCAGCAGGAAACTCATCAAAATGGCATGGAAGGAAAAAACCACCAACCCCTGCCATGGAGGGAGCCCGCCCAAGGTCTGGTGGCGATAGACGCGAATCACGTCCAGCTCATGAACGTTTTCAAATATCTCCAAGTAGAAAAGCAGCACAAAAAGACAAGCGGTCAATAACTCGACGACGAAATAGCGAATGGAGAAGGGCGCCCCGCAACTTCGGCACCTGCCCCTCAGAAGCCAGTAGCTCACCAAAGGGATATTGTCGTACCAACGGATCGGCTGTAAGCAATGCCCGCACCGGGAACCGGGCCAGATGAAGCTCTTTTCCAAAGGCATCCGGCCGATGCAGACATTGAGGAAGCTGCCCACCATCGCGCCGAAGACGAACACGAAGACGAGAGAAAATACCTGGGGCAGAGCGGCGAGAAAACTCAATTGTCCTCCGTCAGTTTGATCCAATCCTGAACCATGATAGCTTCGACAACGTCCTCTGGGGTTTGATAGCTGGTGAGAACCATGAAGTCAGCACATCCTCGATAGATGGGGTCTCGAATTCTCAGGGCCTCCTCAATTTCCGCTAATCCGCCGACCGTCAATGGAGGCCGCCGTTCCGCAGTACTGGGATCAACTTGCAACCGTTGCCAAATGGTCTCGGCGTTGGCCCAAAGCCAAACCACCTTACCTGCTGAGCGCATTCGCTGCCGATTGGTTTCTCGTAAAATGACCCCGCCTCCGGTCGCGATGACATGCCGGCGCAGCTGACACAATTCCGCAATAATCTTCTCCTCCTTGTCGCGAAAACCGACTTCACCTTCGGAGGCGAAGATCTCCCGAATCGTGGCTCCGTAACGAGCTTCCAATACCTCGTCGGCGTCAATCCAGTCCCAACCAAGTCTTTCCGCGAGCAACTGGGCGACGGTCGTCTTGCCGGTGCAACGATAGCCGATCAGGAAGATGTTAAAATCGGGTGTCGCCATAACTGACCAGTTATTATGGGAACCCCCAGCAAAATCCGAAATGGCAAATTCAAAATCTAAAACAAATTCTCTCGGAGTAAAAATCCCCCGGAATATATTCCCCCGTCTTTCTTACCAAAGGCCGCCTGCTTATGATGGAAGAGGGAAAACACTGCCATGCCGCTCCGCGATCGCTTTCGGCCGCCCGTTTCTAGCCGCTCCTCGTGGGAGGGTTTCCATGGGATGTGGCCTGCCACTATAGTGCAACAATTGGTTCGCGTCTTGCCGGACGACTACACAGCGGAACCGCGGGTCCATCTCGGATCATATTTCGAAATTGACGTGTGCGCTTATGAAAATGGCGAGCCAAAGGAGGCGAACTTCTCATCCGGGGAAAGCTCTGGACCAGTCGCGACGGCGACCTGGGCACCCCCCGAGCCGACCTTTACGACTGATATCGAGTTGGCGGATCAGTACGAATACGAAGTGCTGATCTACGATCAGAGCCGTGGTCGGCTGTTGGTCGCCGCCGTGGAGATCGTCAGCCCCGCGAATAAAGACCGCCCGGAGAACCGCCGTGGCTTCGTGACCAAATGTGCTGCGCTGCTCCAACAGGGCGTGTGCGTATCAATCGTCGATTTGGTCACGACGCGCAATTTCAATCTGTACGTGGACATGCTCCGCCTGATCGACCGACCCGATCCGGTGTTCACGCCCAACCCCCCTTGGGTGTATGCCGTGACGTGCCGCTACCGAAAAACCGGCCGAACTTCGCAACTTCAATCCTGGGCCTATCCTCTGGTTGTCGGCCAGCCGCTCCCCCATTTGCCCATCTGGCTGTCCAATGAATTGCACGTCAGACTAGAGCTGGAGGCGAGTTACGAAGAAACCTGCCATGTCCTGCGGATGCCATAGGAAACGATACTGAACTCCACCGACAAAATCATCGCGGCTCCAGTTCCCGTTTAACCTCGGCCAAAGGGATCGATTTCTTTTTGCCCTCCGAACGTTTCGCTTTCCGAAGTGCCAAGAGATCGTCGGCGACCCCTTTGACCTGAGAAATCGTACGTTTTTTATTGGCCTTGTGGCCATCGAGAACGATAACGGAAGTCTGAACCTTTGGGCCGAGCATCTCGACCCAGGCAGGCAGATGCGGCAGTCCGTCCGCGACGGACTTCCAAGGGCATTCTTTGCACTGGACGTGCAAAGACATCCTTTTTCTGACCCTATGCTTGGTAGTGCCAACAGGGTGGACATCCACAAAGGCAATGTCCAAACTCCCGTGACAAAAGGGACAAGACAGTGACTGAATGGATTCCGCGCTGGCCTCAAGGATCAAATCCAGTAGGTCAATCATGCGGTTTTCGCGATTTTTATCCATAATCAAAGGCCCTTCACCCTCATGAAACGAGCGGCAGCGGACCGAACATACGTCTCTTCCATTTGCTCATTGCCCGTCCTCATCATATCCTTTTCTCTACCTCTTAATGCCCTTTTCCAGATTCGATGGTGCAATTCCTCGTGAATTATCGTGTCCAACAACTCCGCCTTGCTGATTAAGGAAGCATGCCCAATCAAGGTCCTGCCGCCAGATCCCACTTCGGGATATACCGCCTGACCAAAGAATTTTAGGCGGCTGGAATAACGAGGAGGAAACGATAAGCGGACATTCTTAAGTACTGGATCTTGGCTGACAACCTAATCAATCCACGCTTGAGGGCGTCTATATCTAGCTCCTCCCTGGAACTGCATTGAAGCTCCCATCAATCCTCTAATAGCATCACTCCTCCCCCTCCTCTGGGGGCAAAGCGATAGGGGACAGCGCGCGTTTGACGATGGAGCGCAGGAGGTCGAGCGGGGCTTCCTTGCCGGTGAAGAGGCGGAACTGCATGGCCGCCTGGCGGATGAACATTTCCACCCCGGTCACGACCTTGCAGCCCCGAGTGGATGCCTCCTTGATCAGCAAGGTATGCTCCGGCGTATAAACCGTGTCGACCACGGACAGTTCCGGCCGAAGATAACTGGTATGGACCGGCATCTCATCGATATGCGGGTGCATCCCCACCGGCGTGCAGTTGATCAGGAGATCGGAAATTACGTTATGGCGGGCTTCCCAGGCGACGAACCGGCAGCCGACGTCCTCGGCCAAGTCTTGAGCGCGCTCGGTGGACCGGTTGGCGATGGTGATGCGGGCGCCATCTCCCTGAAGGGCTCGGGAAACGGCCCGAGCGACGCCGCCGGCGCCCAGGATCAGCACACTTTTGCCCGAAAGGGTATTGGGTGCGCCGTCGGATCCCGCTCCCAGACCGGCATATAAAGAATCGCGAAAGGCATCGAAATCGGTGTTGTACGCCGTGAAGCCGTCCTCTTGCATGACTAGCGTGTTGGCCGCCCCCACGATCGTTGCGGTTTGGTCTTTGGTTTTGGCCAGAGCCAGGGCCGTCTCTTTATGTGGAATAGTGACGCTGTAGCCTCGCACCGGAATCGTCTCAAAGCCCTTGAGGAACGACGGCAACTCGCCTCGAGGAACTCGAAAAGGAATATAGACGCCGTTGATGCCCAATTTGCGCATGGCGGCGTTGTGAATCACGGGACTGAGGCTGTGGCCGATGGGATCGCCGATCACGCCGTATACTTGGGTGTTTTCGTTGATCTGTTCGAGGAAATAATTATTTTGCAGCTCGCCAAAATGCGGGATGCCCAAGGACAGGGTGCGTTCGATATTGAAGGCGGCGTAAACAAAGGGGGCGCCGAATTTGGCGGCCAGGATTCGGCTGGGAAACCCCAAATCGCCCAAGCAAAGCGCGATCGTCGGCACCGGAGGATTCTCCATCAGCTTGAGCACCCGGAGATTGTCGGTCACCTTTTGGGCTCGGACGGCGATTTTGACGACGTCGGCGTCTTGCTCGCACATGCGGAGGTACAGTTCCTCCAAGTCGTCGGGCATTTCGCGTTGATTGTGGTAGCTGACGATGCGTTTGATGTTTTTGAATCGTCCGATCACGGTGGCGACGTCCGTTTCCAGGTCGACCCAATCGAAGCCGGCGACGACGGCCTGGCGAAGGAGCATCTGTCGGGCCGCCTCGGTGCCCGTCCAGCGTCCGCCGTCTTCCTGGCGGCGAACCGTGGCGATCAGGGAGCAGGGCTTGAGCGCCAAGAGCCGCTTGAAATCCGGCGCCTTGGTCAAAAAGTCCAGGCGCAGCTCGATCATTTGGGCGCCGCGCCGGGCCGCTTCCTGAATCTCGGCTTGGATCATCTTGTGCCGGTTTCGACCGATGACGGTGCAAAGAATGGTCATACGCTCGTCCGCTACCTCGCCTCGGGATTTGGGCCGCGCCTCCCGCGCGCCCGCTGCAATTCATTATAAGATATGGTCCGCTTCATCGCATTCTCTCCGTGTGGAAAGGCCGGAAGCCCGCATCCGGATTGAGGTTAAGGGTTATTTACTGGCGTCTTGCAGTTTCTTGTCGGCGGTGGTTTGCACGACCGTGACCACGTACAAGACTATCAACACACCCGCAAAGAAAGCGCCGAGAAGGAGCGACCAGATTAAGACTGGCGGATCCAAAGTCGGCGAACGGCGTTCGGGGTTTACAACCAGGAAATAGACCAAGACCGCCGCGGAGCAGCCCCCGGCCAGGCTGATCAGGGCGTGCATGATGAAAAAAATACTCAGCACGCCGATCCGTTTTACTCGGCCAACCGGCAGTCCCAACAGCACGTTCATTTTGGCGACTTCATAAATGAGGCCAATGCGCGTGCGGATCAGCAGGAATCCAACGAAAAGCGCCAGCACGGTCAAGGTGCCCGCCGTGGCCGGAATGCACCAGCGCTTGATCGCCCCCAAGGGTACGAGCAAGGTGTCATTGTGACTTTCCTGAGCGTTGAGAATCGCGCTCGAAGCAGTCCACAAGAGCGATGCTACCGCCAAATAAATGCCCACCGCCCGATTGCGGTCGGTGACCAGTTGATGAATCGTCCGGCTACAATGGAGATAGCGCATGCCGGCACTGACTTCCGAATGGGCCGGCGGGCGGAGCCCGGCGACTTCTTCCTCGCCGATCATTTCGATAGCATCGATGCGCTTTTCCGTTTGCTCATCCATGCTGGCGACGCCGAACATTCCCTCCGTCTGGTTTGTCTGGGGAGGTGGAACTTGGGTCGCCACGGGCGGCGATGGGGTAGGAGATTGGGGAGGGCTTGACATCGGTGCTTTATCCCAAACTAAATTCTGCGGAGTGTAAAACTTCATCACTGTACCTGCCGCCGATAGCAGTCGCAAGATAGCATCGCACGGCTGGGTGCGCTCTTACCCCTACCCCTCGTATCCCAGATTTCTTTTAACCAGGCGCCCACAGTGAAGACAGTAGCAGACCGTGAATAATAACGCCGCCATTCTCCGAGCGCGAAACGATGAATCAGAATTCTTTGATTTATCGTTTCGCGCTCGAAAGGAGAATTGCAATAATAGACGTACAGTCAACAGGAGAGAACCGCTGTATAGCTTCCCAGTACTCATCAGGACGACGAAGTTAAGAGCCTATCGTCATGATTAAGGATCCCGCAACAACGATTCGCGTTAATTTAGGTGATCGCGGTTACGACATCGTCATTACCTCCCAGGATCCCGCCGGCTTGGGACCCTTCGCTCGACAACGCTGCCGGGGAACGAATGCAATAGTGGTCACCGATCAAAATGTTGAACAATTGGCAAAGGGTGCGATGGCCTCTCTCCAGGCAGCCGGTTTTCAAACGACTTTGGCGATATTGCCGCCCGGCGAAGCGCAAAAGTCCCTTTCGGCCGCATCGGAATTGTACGACCGGCTCGCCGAAATCCAGGCGGATCGGCGAACGCTGCTGGTGGCGGTGGGCGGCGGGGTCATGGGCGACCTGGCGGGTTTCGTGGCCGCTACTTTCGCCCGCGGCCTGCCTCTTCTTATGGTGCCCACCACGCTTTTGGCCATGGTCGATAGCTCGGTGGGCGGCAAAGTAGGCATCAATCATCCGAAGGCGAAGAACTTGATCGGCAGCTTCCATCAACCCATCGGAGTTTGGATTGATATTGGCGCATTGCAGACTCTACCGGACCGTGAATTCCGGAGCGGCTTGGCCGAAGTGGTCAAATACGGAGTGATTTTGGATTCGGAGTTATTCGCCTACCTGGAAGCAAACGTCAGCGCAATCTTGGGCAGACAGCCGGAGACGGTCCGTCATATCGTCGCGCGATGCTGCCGGTTGAAAGGGGACGTCGTCGAGCAAGATGAACGAGAAGAAACCGGCCTGCGGGCGCTCTTGAATTACGGCCACACATTCGCCCATGCATTTGAGACCGTCGGAGGCTACGGCCATTGGTTGCACGGCGAGGCGGTGGCCGCCGGGATGATCTGCGCCAGCCGGCTGGCCGAGCGCCGCGGCTTGATCCCCCCTGACCTGACTCAACGGCAAGAAAATCTTCTCTCGCTATTGGGACTACCGACCGTGAGAGAACCTTGGCCCATTGATGATTTGATCGGCGTGATGCGTCACGACAAAAAAAACCTGGCGGGGAAGATTCGCTTCGTGCTGCCCCAACGCCTCGGCAAAGTGTGTTTATTTGATGATGTTACGGAGGGCGAATTACGAACGGTATTGCAAATCTAGCGGCGGGTCGCAAATCCTTAGTCCTTCTTCCTGACTTGTCTAATCTTTCGGCCTTGCCCAGACATTTTTATCGAATTCTTGACTCTGGCGTTTGGCCGACCTACCCTAATGGTATTCAAGGGGTGCTAAATTGCCCTTCCAAGCTCGCTTTCGCCCATAACATTGAAGGAATGGAATTCGAGTTATGGACCATCGGCTCTTTTCTTTTTTCCGAAACCATCCGATTCCTGCAGGGTTAAAACTTCAGCCTGCCCAATCAGGCTGACCGATCCAGGGCGAACGTCCTTCGCGCGAGGTACCGTTCGGCCCATCTTCATTTTCTCGGTCAATGAGGACCGATACTCAGTAAAGTCGCCCGTGGATTTCCGTTTTGCGCCCGGAGCACGCGATCCGCGACAGCGCAGCATTAACTGAGCGGAAAAACGCCGTTCCTTGGTGGGCGGTGATGGAAGAAGGTTGTTTTCATAAAGGAGGTATCATGGGCAGCTTGAGGAACCCCCGCGCGCCTCGCCAACAGGCCGCACGATTTGTCCCCCATCTGGAGGCATTAGAAGACCGCAACTGCCCCAGCTTCATCGCCGTCGAGGGACACACCCTGTTGATCAGAGGCGACAACACCGCCGACACGATCTCCATTACGGACAGCGGCAATGGTACCGTGAGCGGGACGATCGATGGTCAATCCGCCACCGGAACGGCCATCCATAACGTGGTCGTTCACACCGGCGGCGGGGATGACACTCTCACTTACACCTTGACGAACCCGCTTACCTCCGCCGAGCACCTCCAGATCAACATGGGAAGCGGCAAAGATTCCGCCACTCTCGATTTCTCACCGGGAATCACCGATACCCATTTGAAAGTCGACTTCACCGGGACCAGGGGTGCCGACACGTTGACAACCAAGTTTGGTCCCATCATGGATTCCCAAGTTTACTTCCGGGCCAACCTCGGCAAAGGCGACGACACGTTCGACGGCACACTCCTGGGAAATATCATGGGCGATTCCGCCGTGCGCTTTCTCGTCCGCGGCGGCAAGGGAGCGGACACCCTTGGCTTCCACGCCGATAGCACCAACATCGACGCGGGCGCCAGTTTGGGTGTCAACCTCCTCGGCGGCAAAGGTGATGACACCATCAACTTCGATTACATGGGAGTGCTGAACGGCCACCTGCGCCTGAACGCCGACGGGGGCAAGGGCAACGACACGATTAACGCGGCCGCAACTCTCAACGCCGGGAGCACGGGCGAGTTTCAGGGGCGAGTGCGAGGCGGCCAGGGCACTGACAATTTAGCCTTCAATGTGTTCGATAACTCGGGTGGAACGGCCGATGTGGATGCCTTGCTCTTCGCCCATCCGGGCGACACCATAACGAACACGCCAAACGTCAAAGTGGTGGAACCCCATGGAGACCACGATTAATCGTTTCTGACCAATGACGTGGCACCTCCCCAGCCCACGGGCTTCGGCCCGTGGGATTTTTTTTCTTCCGGGCTTTTTTCTTACCATTTCTCACTCGCACTCATTACACTGGCCATCACGATTGACGTTTTCCTACCCCGGAAATGCTCCCATGCTTCTCGATCCGGAGCTGCAAGCTCTGCTGACGCTGCACTTGGTGCCGGGTTTGGGTCCACGGCTGACGGCCGCTTTGCTCAAACGAATTGGCTCGGCTCAAGCAGTGATGGAGGCCCCGGCAGACCAACTCCGCCAAGTCCCTCACATCGGCGAGCTGGCTCATAAGCTGCACCAGGCGTTTCAAGAAGCGGATGTGCCCGCGGAGCTCGATCTGATCGCCCGGCATGAAGTTCAGCTTTTGGCCCTGGGATCGGCGGGCTACCCGACGGCTTTGGCGCAAATCTACGACCCGCCCCACCTGCTTTATGTGAAAGGGGCTCTCCTCCCGACGGATGTCAAGGCAGTGGCGGTGGTCGGATCCCGGCAGTGCACGAGCTACGGACAACGGACGGCGGAGCGTTTGGGCCGAGGTCTGGCGCAGCGAGGATATACGGTGATAAGTGGATTGGCTCGCGGAATAGACGGGGCCGCTCATCGGGGCGCCCTCAGCGGCGGCGGCCGAACTTTGGCGGTTTTGGCGGGCGGCCTGGCCAAAGTCTACCCGCCCGAACATAAAGACTTGGCTTCGCAGATCCAAACGGCCGGCGCCTTGCTCACCGAAGCGTCGATGAAAATGGAACACTTGGCTGATTTGTTCCCGCCCCGGAACCGGTTGATCAGTGGATTGGCTCGAGGCGTGGTGATTGTGGAGGCGGCGGAACGGAGCGGGGCCTTGATCACCGCCCGACAAGCCGCCGAGCAGGGCCGGGCGGTTTTCGCCATCCCCGGACCGGTGGACAGTCCGGCCAGTGCCGGCACGAATCAACTGCTCCGTCAAGGAGCGGTTCTCATTCGCGGCGCGGAAGATATTGTGGAGGAACTGGATGGCGTAGCTCCGGCCGCCTCTTCGATTTCACCGGTGGTTCCTCCGGGTCTTGACGAAAATCAGCTTCGCCTCTGGCAGCTTCTCAAAGAACAACCCAAACACGTGGACGACATCGCTCGGCAACTGAATCGCCCGATCCATGAAGTGACCGGAACGCTTATGATCTTGGAATTGAAGAAAGCCGTCAAACGTCTGCCGGGCAATATGTACGAGCGCTGCTAAGGAAAACGCTCGCGCAGCCCGACGCGCTAGCAAGGGCGGCCCTTGCTAGCGCGTCGGGCTATCCCGAAATATTTGCTGTGACTCATAGATGACTGCCACGCTGCAACAAATTTTGCACTTCCTGTTCGCTTAGAACCGCAGTGAATTCGCAGCCCAGGGTCCATTGGTTGTCGGGAGTAGGAGTGGCGTGAACCAAACGGGCTTCGATCGCTTTGACCAACAGGATTCGCAATAAGGTGCCCGGTTCAAATCGTTGATTCACCAATAAACGGACCCCTCCCTGAGAAATGTCCTGAACGCGGGCGGAATAGCAAATTTCCTGTCCCGTCCTCACGGCTTGCCAGAATGTTCCCAAATTGGCGGGATATCGGACCCACCGGCGTCGGTCAGCGGCGGACGGCGCCATTCGCAATACCCCCTGGTCAGCGGACCCGGACAAAAAAACAGTCCTCTATAAAGAGAATCGAAATCGGAGTCTTAAAAGGGACAAAAAAATGGAAATAATTTCCAAATCCTTTGAAGATCACCCTATCTCATTTATCCGAAATGATTTGCGTCAATAACTGAAGGGAGGCATGAGCATGAAAATACTGATCGGTTATAATCATTCTTGGGTTAAACTTTCTCGCACGTGGGTCAGGAGAGCATCCTGGGTGTAAGGCTTCAAGAGGATCGCCGCCGGGACATCGGCCATTCCGTGACGGAGAAGGGCACTGTCTGTATAGCCCGAAGTAAACAAGACTTTCATTTCCGGGCGTTGCGGCCCTAATTTCTGATAGAGGGTTTGGCCGTTCATCCGCGGCATCACCACGTCGCTAAGAAGGAGATGAATAGGTCCGCTGTGTCTTTGGGAAACTTCGATGGCATCCAAGCCGTTCTTTCCCTCCAAGACCGTGTAGCCGGCCCGCTGCAACAAAGTGCAGGTCATGGATCGGACCATTTCTTCGTCTTCCACTACCAGGATGGTTTCTTGGGCCGTCGCGGGCTTGGCCACCACTTTTTCCCGTGATCGCCGCTTGGCCAGATTTTCCCCGACCGGAAGATAAATACGGAAGGAAGCGCCTTGACCCGGCACGCTATGGACTTCGACTAATCCGTTGCTCTGTTTCACGATGCCGTAAACCGTGGATAATCCCAGGCCGGTTCCTTTGCCCACTCCCTTGGTGGTGAAAAAAGGCTCAAAGAGATGCTCTTTGATCTCGGTACTAATGCCGATGCCGTTATCTGTCACGGATAGGAGCGAATAGGGACCGGGTTTGGAGTCGGGGTGCCGCTGACCCAGTTCTTCGTTCCATTCGACATTGGCCGTTTGGATGGTGAGTTTGCCTCCCAAGGGCATGGCATCTCGGGCATTAACCACCAGGTTCATGAGAACTTGCTGCACTTGGCCCGGATCGGCCGTGACCGATCCCAGATTAGAATCCAAAAGTAATTCCAGGTCGATGTCCTCGCCGATCACGCGCCGAAGCATCTCGCTCAGGCTGTCGACCAGAGAATTGAGATCAATGATTTCGGGCACGAGCATTTGCCGGCGGCT
>WNFC01007971.1_pt1 | contig 17267 bp, 14 predicted proteins | sample 5400541 | NCBI WGS metagenome assembly WNFC01 (sample SAMN13153342, study PRJNA577476) | soil metagenome | isolation source: 120 cm saprolite under Douglas fir tree site 2 hole 2 replicate 1 | place: USA:California | collected 2015-04-18
TTGTTCTTCGTGTCTGCGACCTCGCGCAGCCGCCGTGCCTCGTCCGCGTGTGCCTCAGCTTCGCGGATCAACTGCTGGACCTCTTCCTCCTTGAGGCCCGAGCCACCCTCGATCCGGATCTGCTGCTGGTTGCCGGTGCCGAGATCCTTCGCGGAGACATTGATGATGCCGTTCGCGTCGATGTCGAACGAGACCTCGACCTGCGGCAGGCCCCGCGGCGCCGGCGGGATGCCGACGAGCTGGAACTTGCCGAGCGTCTTGTTGAACGCGGCCATCTCCGACTCGCCCTGCAGGACGTGCACTTCCACGGAGGGCTGGTTGTCCTCCGCCGTCGTGAACGTCTCGGACTTCTTCGTCGGGATCGTCGTGTTGCGCTCGATCAGCCGCGTGAAGACGCCGCCCTTGGTCTCGATCCCGAGTGACAGAGGCGTGACGTCGAGGAGAAGGATGTCCTTGACCTCGCCCTTCAGAACGCCGCCCTGGATCGCAGCGCCGACGGCAACGACCTCGTCGGGGTTCACGCCTTTGTGCGGATCCTTGCCGATCAGCTCCTTGACCTTCGCCTGCACGGCGGGCATGCGCGTCATGCCGCCGACGAGAACGACGTGATCGATCTTCGACTTGTCGATGCCGGCGTCCTCGAGCGCCTGTCGCGTCGGGCCGACGGTGCGCCCGAGCAGGTCTGCGGTGATCTCTTCGAGCTTCGCCCGCGTCAGCTGGAGGTCGAGATGCTTCGGGCCGTCCTGCGTCGCGGTGATGAACGGGAGATTGATCTGCGTCGTCATCGTGGACGACAGCTCGATCTTCGCCTTCTCGGCCGCCTCGTAGAGACGCTGGAGCGCCATCCGGTCAGCCGCCAGGTCGATCCCCTGATCCTTCTTGAACTCACCGACCATCCAGTCGACGACCGCCTTGTCGAAGTTGTCGCCCCCGAGGTGGTTGTCGCCGTTCGTGGCCTTTACCTCGAACACGCCTTCGCCGAGCTCGAGGATCGACACGTCGAACGTGCCGCCGCCGAGGTCGAAGACGAGGATGGTCTGGTCGGAGCCTTCCTTGTCGAGTCCGTACGCGAGTGCGGCGGCCGTGGGCTCGTTGATGATGCGGACGACGTTGAGGCCGGCGATCTTGCCCGCGTCCTTCGTCGCCTCGCGCTGCGCGTTGTTGAAGTAGGCGGGGACGGTGACGACCGCGTCGCTCACCGGCTCGCCGAGATACGCCTCGGCGTCCGCCTTCAACTTCTGGAGGATCATCGCGCTGATCTCGGGCGGCGCGTACTCCTTCCCGCCGGCCTTCACGCGCGCGTCCCCGTTCGGTCCCTTCACGACCTCGTAGGGGACGATCGTCATCTCCTCGGAGACCTCGTCCCATTTGCGGCCCATGAACCGCTTGATCGAGAAGATCGTGTTCTCCGGATTCGTCACCTGCTGGCGCCGGGCGGGCGCCCCGACGAGGCGCTGACCGTCTTTCGTGAACGCGACGACGGACGGCGTCGTGCGGCCGCCCTCGGAGTTCGGGATCACGGCCGGCTCGCCGCCCTCGAGCACGGCCATTGCGCTGTTGGTCGTGCCGAGATCGATGCCGAGTGTCTTTGCCATACCGGTTTCGCCTTTCTTTGTGGGTCTACTGAGAAAACCTAAGCCGTATCGTATCAAGTCTTCCGACCAGCACTGCGGCGGCCGCGGGCTCCGCGAGCACGATCCCGGCCATGATCACGGCGCAGCCTCCCCAGCCGAGGACACCGAGCCGATCCCCCGCGAGGGTGTAGCCAAAGAACGCGGTCCAAACCGGCTCCATCGTGAACGCCAACGCGGTACGGGTCGCCGACGTGCGCCGCTGCGCCCAGGTCTGGACGAGATAGCCGAGCGCACTCGCGAACACACCGGTCACGAGGAGGGCGCCCCACACCGTCCAGCCACTCGGCACGCCCAGGTCACCGAGAGCGCCTGCGACCACAAGCAGACCGACAAACGCCGCCGCCATCTCGACGAACGTGAAGGCGAGCGCGTCGAAGCGCGGGGCGTACCGCTCCATCAGGACGATCTGGAGCGAGTACACCGCCGCGGCCGCGAGCACAAGCAGATCTCCGGTGACCGAGCCAGCGTGAATCCCCGACAGCATCGCCAGTCCGACCGCGGCGACCACAACCCCTCCCCACGCGGCGAACCCGATGCGCGAGCGATACAGCAGCAGGGCGATCAGCGGGGTGAGGACGATGTACATCCCGGTGATGAAGCCGGTGCTCGAGACCGTCGTCCGTTCGAGCCCGGCAGTCTGCAGTGCGTAGCCGGCCGCAAGGAGCAGCCCGAGGAACGCCCCTCCGCAGATTCCACTCCGGCCGAGCCCACGGAGGCGCTTCGCCGCCGGCACGGCAAGCGTTGCCGACGCGATCGCGAACCGCACGGCAAGGAAGGCAAAGAGCGGGTAGATGGCGACGGCGTCCTTGACCTGGACGAACGTCACGCCCCACACCGCCGTGACGAAGATCAGCGCAACGAGTGCCGGCACCGCGCGATTCTCTCCAAATGCTTGGGCTAAGCTCATTCCATGGAGCCGCTGCGCGACTCGTGGGGCCGTGAGATCAAATCGGTGCGGGTGTCGGTCACCGACAAGTGCAACTTTCGCTGCACCTACTGCATGCCGGCGGAGGGCCTGGAGTGGCTCGGCCGCAAGGAGATCCTGAGCTTCGAAGAGATCACGCGTCTCGTCGGGGTGCTCGCTCGACTCGGCGTCGACGAGATCCGGCTGACAGGCGGGGAACCTCTCGTCCGCCGCGACCTGCCGACACTCGTCGGCATGCTGGCGCGCACAGACGGCGTCCGCGACCTTTCCCTGACGACGAACGGCGTGCTGCTCGACCGCCTCGCCGGCCCCCTCGTCGAAGCCGGACTGCAGCGCCTCAACGTTTCGCTCGACTCGCTCAACCACGTGCGCTTCGCGGAGATCACCCGCCGCGATGCCCTGGACGCAGTGCTGCGAGGGCTCGAGGAGGCAGAGCGCTATCCCGAACTGCGCCCGATCAAGGTCAACTGCGTCGCCGTCAAGGGCTTCACCGAGACGGAAGTGCCGGCGCTCGCGGACTTGGCGCGGCGCAAGCCCTACGTCGTCCGCTTCATCGAGTTCATGCCGCTCGATGCAGACGAGGCCTGGCGTGAGGACGACGTCCTGACGGGCGCCGAGATTCGCGCGATCGTCGAAGCGGAGTACGGCCCGCTCCTAGAACTGCCCGCAAAGGCGTCCTCGACGGCCCGCCGCTTCCGGTTCGCAGACGGGGCCGGCGAGCTCGGCTTCGTGAATCCGGTCTCCGAGCCCTTCTGCTCGAGCTGCGACCGCATCCGCATCACTGCCGACGGCCAACTGCGCACGTGCCTTTTCTCACAACGTGAGTGGGACCTGAAGACGCCTTTGCGCGAGGGCGCAGATGACGGAGAACTCGTTCGACTTCTGCGTTTCGCAGTTCGTCACAAAGAGCTGAAACACAGAATCAACGACCCCGGCTTCGTCCGTGCTTCGCGCTCGATGTCGCAAATAGGGGGATAAGGCCCCCAACCGGGGATTTCTGACAGCTTGCCCGACGTTTAGAATTCCTAGGTCATGAGTGCCGCCATTGCAGCCGGAAGGCGCCTGTTCCCGCGTGGTTATGCGGATTTTGGCTACCAGCTACTGATCTGGTTCGGTTTTCTCGCCGCCTACCAGGTGGCACGGAGCCTGGCCGATCGGGATCCCACGCGAGCCTTCGCCAATGGGTGGCGCGTCATCGACGTCGAGCAGCGCCTCGCCGGCCTCGGCGAGCTCACGCTGCAGGGCTGGACGCAGTCGTCGCACGTCCTCGAGACGCTGGTCTCCTGGACGTACTGGAACTCCGAGTTCACCGTGATCGGCCTGGCGCTCCTCTGGGTCTACTTCCGCCACCACGCAGCCTTCACGCGATTCCGCAACACGATCTTGCTCGCGAACGTGCTCGGCCTGATCGGCTACGTGTTCCTCCCGACCGCGCCGCCGCGCCTGTTCACATCGATGGGCTTCACCGACACGTTGAGCCAGTTCGGCGGGCTGAATCACGGCAGCGGCCTCGTCGAGCTCGCGGCGAACCCGTATGCGGCGATGCCGAGTCTGCACTCCGCCGACGCGCTGATCGCCGGAATCGTCCTCGCGTCGCTCGTCCGGCGACCCATCTGGAAAGCGCTCTGGCTCCTGTGGCCGGCGTGGGTCTGGTTCGCCGTGATGGCCACCGGAAACCACTTCTGGCTCGATGTTCTCGCCGGCATCCTGGTCGCCGTGCTCGCCCTTGCGATCGTGTACCGGGCGCGGGTCAAGAGCGCCATCGCAAGCCTGCTATAGTTCCGCACATAGCAGGAATGCGATGGGCGAGGACATGAGGGAAACCGCCGTTCTGCGACGCTTGAAGCAGGGCTACACCGTGGGTGCGCGAACGTTGGCGTCCCGCTCGGTCGTCGGCCTTACGCGGACGCGCGTGACCCCGAACGCGCTCACGACGGCAGGTGTCTCGCTCTGTCTCGCCGCCGCGGTGATCGTGTACTTCGAGTACCGCGACAAGCTTCTCTTCTTCTGGCTCGGGGCGTTCGTCTTCGTCGTCGGGTCGATCCTCGACATCCTCGACGGCGCCCTCGCTCGGGCCGGTGGAAAGACCACCCCGTTCGGCTCCTTCCTCGATTCGACGACAGACCGGGTTGGCGAAGGAGCGATGCTCGGCGCCATCGCACTGATCTTCTCGCGGCAGGGCAACGAGGTTGCGCTCGGAGCGACGATCGCGGCCGTCGCGGGCTCGTTCCTCGTCAGTTACACGCGCGCAAAGGCGGAGGCACTCGGCTTGCGTGGCGATGTCGGCTTCGGCTCGCGGGCCGAACGCGTCATCGTGATCACTGCGGGACTCGTGCTCGCGCCGTGGGGCGCGCTGCAGTGGGCGATCTACCTGCTGACCGTGACGGCGTGGTTGACCGTCCTCCAACGAATCCTCCACGTCCGGACGCAGTTGCGCCGGCGCGACCAAGATGCAGGCCTGAGCCCCTAGGATCAGACGCGTGCTGATTTTCATCATCGGCCTGATCATCTGGGGCTTCGTCGTCGGCGGCCTTGCGAGGCTCGCGCTGCCCGGCCCTGACCCGATGCCCTGGTATGCGACGATCGGACTCGGCCTCGGCGGATCGCTCATCGGCGGGATCATCGCGAGGGTCCTCCTCGGGACGGCGGGCGGCCTCTTCTTCGCTTTCCTGGGAGCGATGCTTCTGCTCTACCTCTACCGCCGGTTCGTCCAAGGCCGCGGAATGACCGGCCCATCGGCCCGTCGGCTTCCCTAGCACGTATTGCAAGACTGCTATATTCCTGACATAGCAAGCTTGCGATAGGAGGTTCCCATATGTCTAACCAGAACGGCAAGCAGAAGCGCCAGGACGATCGAGTCCGCGTCGCTCTCGTCGGCGTCGGCAACTGCGCCAACTCGCTCCTGCAGGGAGTGGAGTACTACAAGGATTCGCCGGACGACCAGTTCGTTCCTGGCCTCATGCACGTGAACCTCGGCGGCTACCACATCCGCGACATCGAGTTCACCGCTGCGTTCGACGTCACGACCGACAAGGTCGGCAAGGATCTTTCAGAGGCGATCTGGGCGCACCCGAACGACACGATCAAATTCGCGGAAGTGCCGCAGACCGGGATCACGGTCTCCCGCGGCATGACACACGACGGGCTCGGCAAGTACATCTCCGAGGTCGTCACGAAGGCGCCCGGGGAGACGGACGACGTCGTCGGGATCCTGCGCGACACGCAGACGGACGTCGTCGTCAACTACCTGCCCGTCGGCTCCGATGCGGCGACGAAGTGGTACGCGGAGCAGGTCCTCGAGGCCGGCTGCGCGATGGTGAACTGCATGCCGGTCTTCATCGCCCGCGAGGCCTACTGGCAGCGGCGCTTCGAGGAGAAGGGCTTGCCGATCATCGGCGACGACATCAAGTCACAGGTCGGCGCGACGATCACGCACCGCGTGCTCACGTCGCTCTTCCGCGAGCGCGGCGTGCGGCTCGACAAGACGATGCAGCTGAACGTCGGCGGCAACTCCGACTTCCTCAACATGCTCGAGCGCGAGCGGCTCGAGTCGAAGAAGATCTCGAAGACCAACGCCGTCACGTCGATGCTCGACTACGACCTCGGCGCGAAGAACGTCCACGTCGGCCCCTCCGACTACGTGCCCTGGCTCACCGATCGCAAGTGGGCGTACATCCGGATGGAGGGCTCGTCCTTCGGTGACGTGCCGCTGAACCTCGAGCTCAAACTGGAGGTCTGGGACTCGCCGAACTCGGCCGGCATCGTCATCGATGCCGTCCGGCTCGCGAAGCTGGCCCTCAACTACGAGGTCGCAGGCGCCCTCGAAGGGCCCAGCTCGTACCTGATGAAATCGCCGCCGAAGCAGGTGCCGGACGACGAGGCTTACGACGCGGCGGAGAAGTTCATCCGCGACAACGCGCGCACGGCCGAGCCGGCGCACACTGCCAGCACGGCTTGAGGATGCACCGCCTCCGCCGCCGCCCAACGCGGCGGCGGAGGCAGATGCCTACGAGCTGGAGGCCTGATGTGAAACTCCGCCGGGCCGGATGACGCACCAGACACGGCGCCGGATCAGCACGTTCGCCCGCGGCACGTAGCGCCGGTACGCACCGCGAACGACCGCACTGCCCGGCTTGGTCTGGAGCGCCCCCGACGTCGGCCGAATTTCAGATCAGCCCTCTAGTTCCCCGCCGCTTCGTACTGCTTCGCGGCGAAGACGTTTGACATGCTGTTGACCGCCGCATCGCGCGCTGACAGCGGTGCGAGCCCATAGCGCTCCTCGATCGTGGCGAGGATCGACGTCGTGTCGTACTGCGTGTGGTCGATGACCTCGTTCCCGTGAAGGAACGGCGAGACGACGAGCGCCGGGATGCGTGTCCCTGGACCCCACTGGTCATGCGGTCCCGCGGTCCCGCTCTGGCCCGGCGGCGGCACGTGATCCCATTGCCCACCGAACTCGTCGTACGTGACGATCACCATCGTGTCCTTCGCGCAAGCGCTTCCCTGGATCGACTGCAGCAGACCCACCAGGTGGTCGCTGCCACGCGACTCGCTCGTGTAGCCGGGATGCTCGTTCTCGAGACCGATCGGCTTCACGAAGCTGACGGAGTCGAGATTGCACTGGCTCGTCGACGAGCTCACTGCATTGCTGAACTCCTGCTCGTCGCGGAGGTGTGTGCGTCCGGCGGTCCCCGGTGCGTAGTTCGAGTAGTAGTTGAACGGCTGATGGTGGAACTGGAACACCTTGTTCGGGCAGTACGGCCACACCGGATTCGGAGACGAATTCGGATCGGCGCAGACACCCGGCACGGCCCCGTTCGTCCAGCCCGGAGCACCGACGTCACCGTCGGCATTCGACCACCCTCCCGAGTACCAGGCCCAGCTGACGCCGGCGTGACTGAGCTCGTCGCCGATCGTCGTCCCCGTTTGCGCGGGAAGCTGCGGCGTGCCACGGAACGGCTGGTATGCAGGCTGGATCGTGTTGACGGCGTAGTCGCCGCAGGCAAGACCGGGGATTGCTGAGGGACAGCCCTGTGTCAGCTGCCGGTCGAGGACTGGACCGGTTGCCGTATACAGCGGATAGCTGGTCGGCATCCCGTTCGAGTCGACGATCGAGTGATTCGCCACAGGAGCGCCCGGCCAGGTTGGCGACGCCGCCGCAATCAGCCACTGGTGGTTCAGGAACGACCCACCAAATGCCGACTGGAACAAATCATCCGCAATCGCGTAATGAGGATGGTCGCCGCTGTGCAAATACGCGTAGATCGGCAACGCCTTGGTGTCGTAGTAACCCTGTGTGAGCCCCGCTGCATCGCTCCCGGTCGTGTAGCGGTCCTGCCGCCCACCGTCGAGCTGATACTGCTCCTGATAGAAGCGGTGCACGATGTCCTTCGTGCAGCCGCCGGGCAGATTCGCCGGGCTCGGCAGCAGACCGTTCGACGCAAAGACACCCGGCTGAGGACAGGTGCTTGCATCCCTCGGGATGTACTGCTCGATCGAGAACGGGTTGTTCGTGAAATGGCTCGTGAAGGAAGTCCCGGTGGTGGTGTCCGGCCCGCAAGTGGCCGACAGAGGCGGGGACTTCAGGTTCACGTCGTTCTGCAGCAGGCAGGTGTAGGGCGTCCGAGTAGCCGCCTGACCGACCTGCGTTGTGTGAGCGGCGTCGGCGTTGGCGCGGCCGTTCACGCCTTCCCAGCCGCCGTAGAGGTTGTCGAAGCTGTGGTTCTCCTCGTAGACCACCACGATGTGGTTGATCTTCGCGAGCTGGTCGTTACCGCGAGCCGCGCCCGCTGCCGAAACGATCGCCGCACCGACAAACGCCGCCGCGACGGCGGCAAGCAAGGCTCGCCGGGCCCCCTTGTGTCTTGGCATCTTCTCCCCTTGAGTTGTTGACCGAGACGGGCCGGAGTCTGCCGGAATTCAAAACCCTGTGGGTAACAAGGTGGAGGCTAGGCTAAGCGGGCGATGAGGATCTGCCTCGCCACGCCCTTCGCCTGGTCCCAGCCCCACGACGTCAACGAGCACGTGGCCGGCATCGCAAAGGAGCTGCGCGCGCTCGACCACACGGTGACCGTGCTCGCGTCGTCGAACCGCGCCCGCGATCTGGCCGCCGGCCGGCGTGCGTTGCTCGACGGGCTCGACTCGGAAGTGATCGCCGTCGGCCCCGCTGTTCCGATCTCGCGCCGCAGCCGGATCGGCGTGCCGGTGGGCGCACGCGCAAACCTGTCGGTCGCCCTCACACTCGGGCGGTTCGACATCGTCCACGGCTTCGAGCCCGGGCTTCCCTCACTCTCGTATCTGGCGTTGCGCGACGCCCAGGCGATGACCGTCGCAACGTTCTTGAGCGCCGAGCGGCTCGGCTATCCCCCCGGACGTGCGCAGCGCGACCGCCTGCTCGGACGGATCGACGCGCTCGTCGCCACCAGCGAACAGACGGCCGAGGCGGCGGCCGTCCGCTTCCCGGGCCAGTACCGCGTCGTCAGCGAAGGAATCGACGCGAAGCTCTTCGAGCCCCGGGTCAAGCGCAACCTGATCGTCCTCGAATGGCGGCCGAACGAGCGCGCCCTCTTGCGCGGCGTGTTTCGCGCGCTGGAGGAGCTGCCCGACTGGGAGCTCGTCCTGCTGCGGACGAAGCCCCTGGCCGGCCGGCCAACGATTCCGCGTCTCCTGCGTCACCGGGTGCACGTGCGAACGGCGCGAGACGGTGCAGCGCGAGCGCCGCTGCTCGCGGAGACGAGCATCTTCGTCCCCGCGCTCGCCGGGCTCGAACGAGTGCGACTCGAAGCATCGGCATCAGGCTGTGCGATCACCTCCCCGCCCGGCGTGAACGAGCAGCCCGAGCTGGCAGGCGCCGAAGCCGCGCGACTCGGGGAGGATTCCGAGTTCCGTGCGCGTAAGGCCGAGCGGGCAATTGCCGACGCAGACGGCCAGAGCTTCGCGGACGTGGCGCGCGAGCTCAACGACCTCTACCGATCTCTCAGCGAGCGGCGGCATGCACCCCCGCGCTCGGGCGATCCGCTTGCCGATCGACCGTGGGTGCTCTGCGATCTGCACATGCACACGAGCTGGTCGCCCGACTGCGCAGTCGAGGCGGCCGACCTGATCATGCATGCGACGGCAATCGGCCTCGGAGCCATCGCCGTCACGGATCACAACGTGTTCGGGGGGGCCGTCGAGGCGAAGGAGCTTGCACGCGACCACGACCTCGTCGTCATCGCCGGCGAGGAGGTCAAGACGGACGGCCAGGGAGAGGTGATCGGCCTGTTCCTGCGTGAGGAGATCCCCCGAGGCATGTCCTTCGCCGACACGGTGGCGGCGATCAAGGAGCAGGACGGGCTCGTCTATCTCCCGCACCCCTTCGACCGGATGCACTCGATTCCGGATCCGGCGACGCTGCAGCGTCACCTTTCGGACATCGACATCTTCGAGGTCTACAACGCGCGACTCCTCTTCGAGGCCTACAACGACGAGGCGCTGCGGTTCGCGCGGAAGTACAACCTGACGATGGGAGCCGGCTCGGACGCCCACGTCCTCCAGGGGGTCGGAACCGGAGCCGTCCGGATGCGCGCCTTCGAGGGCCCGGAGGAGTTCCTGCTCAGCCTGCGCTCCGCCCAGATTCTGCGGCGTCCGAGGTCGCTCGTGTACCTCCAGTCACTCAAATGGATGGCCCAGGCCAAGGAACGGGTTCGCTAGTCCCGAACCTGGTCTGAGTAGTGCCAGCGACAGACGAGATCTACGAGAAGTACCTCCAGAAGGCGATCGTCGAGATCAACGACCTGGCCCACGAGGTGGCCCAGGCGGGCGGCGGCACGCGCGTGCCGATCGTTGGATCCGGCCATCCGCTCGCCGACGTGATGCTGCTCAAATTCCGACCGCAGCCGGCCGAGGTGCAAGAGGGCGTCGCGTTCTACGGCCGCGCCGGACAGGCGATCCTGAAGTCGCTCCAGCGACTTCACGTCGATCCTCTGTCCGTCTACGGAACGAACTGCCTGAAGTTCGCTGACGGCGATGAGGAAGAGTCGCGGCCATTCCTCACACGCGAGCTGCACATCGTGCAGCCGAAGCTGATCGTCGCGATGGGAGAGAGCGTCGTCGCGTTCCTCAACACGATCGACTTCCCGCTGGCCGATACCGTGGAGTACAAGCCGGGCGAGCTCGAGCGGTTCACCGCAACAGTCCAGGTCCTGGTCGTCCCGGACATCGACGCGTCGCTCGACGAAGCCCCCGCGAAGACTCAGTTTTGGAACGCCTTCAAGCCACTCGGCCAATGGTGGGCCGAGCTGCCGCCCTATTAGCCCTCGGGACGGCGCTCGCCCTCTATTACGCGTTCCACGAGAGGCTGTGGAATGCGTCGACGTGGTGGGACATCTCGTTCCTTGCGCTGCTGTTGATCCCGGCCTGCTTCGCGCTCGTGTGGCTCCTGCTCCCCCTACGCAGCGCACCCGGGTTGCTCGCGGCGGGCTTCGTCTTCGGTGCGCTCGCGCTCGTTTTTCACTTCGCGGGGTTCAGTACGCCGGAGAACTTCTGCAAGCTGTTCGGCGTCACCGCGTTCGGCTTCTGGTTCCTGCGGTACTTCGAGACGTTGAGCTGGGTGGTGCTCGTCGCCCTGATCATCCCGTGGGTCGACGCCTATTCCGTGTGGCGTGGGCCGACCAAAGTGATTGTCGACCAGCACCGCGAGGTGTTCACGAATTTCTCGTTCGCCTTCGCGATCCCGGGCAAGACCTCAGCCGCGAACCTCGGCCTGCCCGATCTGCTGTTCTTCGCACTCTTCCTTGCCGCCTCGGCTCGCTGGGAGTTGCGCCTGCGGCTGACATGGCTCCTGTTGACGTTGTCCTTCGGCGCCACCCTCGCACTGGCTGTGTGGGGCCAACTCGGTGGGCTTCCTGCGCTGCCGCTGCTCGCGCTCGGGTTTCTCCTTGCCAACGGCGACCTCATCTGGACGCGGCTCAGGCGGGAGCGGGCAGAACGCTCCGTGGAAACCGGACCACGTCCTCCTGGCTCATAGCGAGCCTTAGGCCTCTAGGCGTGACGTTCCAGCAGGGACACGGCCTCGACGTGCGGGGTGTGCGGGAACATGTCGACCGGTTTGACGCGAAGGAGCTCTGCGTTCTCGAGCGCGCACGCGATCGACTCCTCGGAGACGTCGATCCCCCAGATCGTGAGCGCGTCTTTCGCGAGCAGGAGCCCGATCGTGCCGATCCCGCAGTAGAGGTCGTACACCGTTTCGTTGCCGTTGAGCCCGGCGAATTCCCGTGCCGTCTCGTAGAGCTTCTCCGCCATGAGCGTGTTCGTCTGTAGGAACGCGTTGGGACGAACGCGGAAACGCATTCCGCACAACTCTTCTTCGATCGCCTCCTCCCCCCACAGCAACTGCGTGGGAAGATTCGTCGTCACTTCCGCCGGGGTGTCATTGATCGACCAGTGGACCGAACGCACCTCCGGAAACTGTCGCAGCGTGTCGACGAATCCGCCGGTGTCGAACTTTTCGCCGGGGCTCGTGACGACCTGAACGAGGACCTGCCCCGTGTTGCGACCTTCGCGCACGACGAGATGGCGTAGGTAACCCGTGTGCTCCGCCTGGTCGTATGCGACGAGCTTGTCGCCGCGGGCCCACTCGCGTACCGCATTGCGGATCGCGTTGCCCACGTCGGTCGTGAGCCAACACTCGTCGATCTGCAGCACTTCGTCCCACCGGCCCGCCTTGTGCAGGCCGAGCGTCGGCCCGTCTTCGAGCTGCGTGAACGAGTACTCCAGCTTGTTCCGGTAATGGAAGATCTCCTCGGCGGGAAGGATCTCCTCGAGCGGCGGCTCTGCGAACGCGCCGATGCGGCGAAGCGCGTCCCCGACCTGAGCATGCTTCGCCTCGACCTGTGCCTCGTAGGCGAGATCCTGGAACCGGCAGCCTCCGCAAGCCGGATAGTGCTTGCACGGAGCCTCGACGCGCAGCGGACTGGGCTGGAGGACCTCGGTGACGAGCGCCTCGGCGTGCCGCCGCTGTACTTTCGTCACGCGAGCCCGAACGGTGTCGCCGGGAAGACCGCGCCGCACGAACACGACGAAGCCGTTCAACCGCGCAACGCCGTTCCCCCCGAACGCGAGCCGGTCGATGGTGAGCTCGAGCTCTTGATCTCGGGTGACGGGAGCGGCCACAGGTTGAGCGTAGCCGCTCCTCAGTGAAGGTCGGTCGGAGGGTGCGGATCCAGAATGAGCGTCCGCCGCGGCTTCTGCATGAAGTTGAAGTCACGCACGAGCGTCCCGAGAATCGGCTCGTTCTCGCGAGCGGAAGGCCGCGGATCGGGCCGACCGTCCGTGAGTGGATCCAGGCGTTGGCCGCGCAGGAAATCGTCCTCGATGAACTTGGCGTAGGCATCGAAGCTCAGCGTCTGATGGTCGACGAAGCCCTTACGTGCGTAGGGACTGATGACGAGCCCCGGCACACGCAGGCCGTAGCCGTTCTGGTCGACGCTCGTCGGTGTCACGTGGTCGTAGAACCCGCCCCAGTCGTCCCAGGAAAGGAAGATCGCCGTGGACTTCCACTCCGGGCCGCGCATCGCCGCATTCACGAGGCGGGTCACGTACGCCTGACCTGCGGTGACCAGCCCAGGTGGATGCTCGCTCACCGAGCCCGTCGGGTTGATCCACGAGACAGCCGGCAGAGTGCCCGACTTCGCAGCCTGAAAATAGTGGGAAAGGGAAGTGACGTTCCCGAGTTGGCCGTCCTGCTGAACGGTGTCGAAGTACGGCAACGGGTTCCAGATGCCGGGCGTCTGGGCCCCCTGCTTGACGGACTCGCAAATCATTCCGTCGTTCTCACAGTCCGGTTCGGTGCCGCTGAACACGTAGTAGCGCCAACTCACACGATTCCGGTGCAGGAGGTACGTGAGGTCGGTCCAGGCGTAGTCCGGCGCAATCCGCGCGTTCGGAGAGCCGGGATTTTGGAGCGCGTTCACGCAGCTCATCGGATCTCCGGGACGTGAACAGCGCGCCGACCACTCCGAGACCATGAAGAGGTGTGCCGGCAGGCTCCACGACGCGTTCGGCTCGAACATGTGGTCCTGCAGCACGAAGTTGCGGGCGTACGACCAGTAGTTCGGGATGTCGCGCCCGTCGTGGTAGCCCATGACGTCGGGATTGGACGAGCGCTGCGAGCAAATCGGGTCGTTGGGGTTGGTCTTGCAACCGATGCGCCGCGCGCCCTCTGCCTGCGCGATGAACCCGTCCATCTTGCCGCCGTTGACGTCGGCGGTCGCGTTCGCCTGGCCGTGTGGGCCTCCCGCGTTGAGGTCGTTCGTGTCGTGGTACGGCTTCTGACAACCACCCTTGACCGGATCGGGAACGCAGACAGCGAAGTCCCCGTTCGCCGCGCGTGGGAAGCCCTCCGCTCCGGGGTACGTCCCGAAGTAATGATCGAAGGAGCGGTTCTCCTGCATGATCACGATGACGTGCTTGATCTTGTGGATGCCTGCCGGCGCCTTAGCCGGCTTGCGCTGCGTTCCGGCATCGGTCGAGCGAGCGGAAAAAGAAACGAGCGCGGCGATGGCCGCAGCAGAAAGGCCGACGGCTAGAAGCAACTTTCGCATGACCCTCCCCTCCCTGGGGTCGACAGTCGCGTTGTAGCCGCCGGCCTTTAGGGGGCCGTTAAGACGGCGTAAGAGGTTCAGGGCTTCCTGTCAGGCCTCCCGCTGGAGCTAGCTCAGGGGAGTGATGTAGACCTTGCGCTCGCGCGGCCCGTCGAACTCGCAGAAGAAGATCCCCTGCCACTTCCCGAGCGCGAGCTTGCCATCGTCGAGCGGGATGAGGATCTGCGGGCTCATCAACGACGCGCGGATGTGCGACGGCGCGTTCGGCCCGTCCGGGTCTTCGACGTGCTTCCAGTCCCAGCCATCGTCCACCACCTTCTCGAGCGCAGCTTCCAGGTCTTGCGCGACAGCCGGATCAGCGCCTTCGTTGATCGTGACGCCCGCGGTGGTGTGCGGTACGTAGACAAGCGCGGCCGCCGCGCCGTTGACCAAGCCGAGCGCCTCCTGCACCAGCTGGGTGATGTCCACGAGCTGGGTGCGGCGCTCGGTCTGGAGGCGGATCTCTTGCACGGCTTGCGTATCCTAGGCGCATGCACGTGAGGACGAGGAACGGAGCGACCCAAGATGCTGGTTGAAACGGCCGCGCGCGCAAAGCGCGCACGGCCTCTCGCCGGCGCCGCCGAGGCGGCGCCTTAGGAGAGTATGCCTCCCGCCCCGCCCTCTGACCGGGAGCTGGACGCCTATCGCGAACAGGCGGACCGGTTCATCGCCGAGCTCGACGAGGAATTCTACCTCCATTACGCCGGGTTGAAGGAAGCGTTCGACCTGGCGCCGATCTACGAGCGGCACAAGAATCTGACCGAGCTCGACCAGGTCAAGTCCATCGGTCTCGCCGTCAACGGCGGCGCGCGGGTGCGAGAGCTCTGGCGGTTCGCCTGCGAGGGATATTTCGGTGAGCTGACCCGGAATCACGCCGAGAAGCTCGCGGAGTTGGAGTCCGAGCTCGCGGTGTCCGTGGGCGGCGAGGAGATTCCGTACCGGATGGTCCGCCCTGCCCTCGCGAACGAGCCGGACCGCGAGAAGCGCCGGCTGCTGGACGAGCGCGCAAACGACCTGCTCGACGAGCACATGAACCCGCTCCACCTCGACGCCGCGCAGACCGTGCAACGCGGGGCGCTGGACCTCGAGTTCGCGAACTACCTCGAGCTCTATCGCAAGGCCCTACCGCCGTCCGCGCTCGATGACCTCGCTGCACAGTGCCGAGTGTTTCTCGACTCCACGGAGCGGCTCTACGAGGAGTGGGCCGACAAGCTCTTCCGCACACGCGTCGGCGTCTCGCTTTCGGAGGCGGAACGCTGGGACGTGCCACGCCTCTTCCGTGCGCCCGAGTGGGATCCGATGTTCCCCGCGGACAAGATGGTCCCCGCGCTCGAAGGCACACTCGAGGACCTGGGAATCGACCTGAGCTCCCAGGAGAACGTGACGCTCGACCTCGAGGAGCGGCCGAACAAGAGCCCGCGCGCCTTCTGCGCGCCAATCGAGGTGCCGGATCGCGTCGTCCTCGTGATCAAGCCGATCGGCGGCCCCGACGACTGGCGCGCACTGTTCCATGAAGGTGGACACACCGAGCACTTCGCGCACACCTCGCGCAACCTCTCGATGGAGGAGAAGCGGCTCGGCGACAACGCCGTTACGGAAGGCTGGGCGATGCTCCTGCAGCATCTGACCGACGAGCCGGAGTGGTTGACGCGCCGGCTCGACTTTCCGCGGCCCAACGAATACGCCGTCGAAGGCGCGACCGGCCTTCTCTACTTCGTGCGCCGGTATGCGGCCAAGATCCTGTACGAGCTCGAGTTCCACGCCGCAGACGACGTGACGACGATGCGCGGCCGCTACGCGGAACTCCTCTCCGACGCCCTGAAGATCGACGTCACCCCAGCGAACTACCTCGCCGACATCGACTCCGGCTTCTACGTCTCGTCCTACCTGCGCTCGTGGGCGTTCGAGGCTCAGCTGCGCGCGTACCTGAAGGAGAAGTTCGGCTCGAAGTGGTTTGCCACGCGCGACGCCGGGTCGCTGCTGCGAGAGCTCTGGGGCGAAGGCCAGAGGATGCGCGCCGAGGAGATGCTCAAGGAGGTCACCGGCTCGACCCTGGAGATGGAGGCCGTCGCCGAGCGCGTCCGCGAAGTCTTGCGCTGAGCGAAAGCTTCGCTTTTGCTCAGGATTAGGTACGGCGCGTCGCGCTGAACGTGCGCGGGCCAAGCCCGCGCACTCCTTCGGTGTCGGTGCCTGGCGATTGTTCCCTTCCGTGCGGGCACGGGCGCTTCGCGTCCGCGCCCGCATCACTTCGCCTCCGGCTAAGCCCGGCTCCGCCTGGTCTTAGCCTCCGGCCTTCGTGGTTCTGCTGGACGCCCGTTGGCCTGCGCATGGGATCCGATTTAGTGAATAAGCTTTATGCATGGCCAGAACTCGAGTCCTGATCGCAGGCGCGGCCGGGCGCGACTTCCACAACTTCAACCTCGTCTACCGGGACAGTCCGGCCCACGATGTGGTCGCGTTCACCGCGACACAGATTCCGAACATCGACGGTCGCCGCTACCCCGCCGAGCTCGCGGGTTCCTTGTACCCGGAAGGCATTCCGATCCTGCCCGAATCCGCGCTCGAGCAGCTCGTCCGCGAGCACGAGATCGACGTGGTCGTGTTCGCCTATTCGGACGTCACGCACGAGCACGTCATGCACATCGGCTCGCGCGCGCTCGCCACGGGCGCGTCGTACGAGCTGATCGCGCCTCGGCAGACGATGCTCGCCTCGTCCAAGCCTACGGTTGCGATCTGCGCAGTCCGCACGGGCTCGGGCAAGAGCCAAACCACCAGACGTGTGGCAGAGCTGCTTCGCGAAGCCGGTAAGCGCGTCGCCGTCCTACGCCATCCAATGCCTTACGGGGATCTGACCAAGCAAGCGGTGCAGCGGTTCGAGCGTTACGAGGACCTGAACGCGGCCGACGCGACGATCGAGGAGCGCGAGGAGTACGAGCCGCATCTCGCCGAGGGCAACCTCGTCTTCGCGGGCGTCGACTACGAGCGCATCCTGCGAGCGGCCGAGCAAGAGGCCGACGTCATGCTCTGGGACGGTGGCAACAACGACACACCGTTCATCAAGCCCGACCTGCACATCGTCGTCGTCGA
>WNFC01003385.1_pt1 | contig 17254 bp, 13 predicted proteins | sample 5400541 | NCBI WGS metagenome assembly WNFC01 (sample SAMN13153342, study PRJNA577476) | soil metagenome | isolation source: 120 cm saprolite under Douglas fir tree site 2 hole 2 replicate 1 | place: USA:California | collected 2015-04-18
ATCATCTTTCTTCTTGTATGGACGGCGAAGACTCCAACGCCGGGAGACATCTCTACCGCTCTCACGCAGAACCCCGATGCCTATACGCTCTCGCTGGGACACATGAGCGATCTCACGTTGCGGTCCTTCGCGTACCTTCGCCTGCCCCTTGCCCTGGCTGGATGCGGATTGCTCGTAGGGGTCGTCGGGCTGAGCCGGATGCGCAAAACTGGAGCGGCCGTAGCCGTGCTCGCCGTGATGATGGTGACCTTCGTGCAAGCGGCCCGGCTGGCGCTGGTCACCTTCGATCCCTACCTTAGCTCGAAGCAGTTAGCCGATGCGCTGACACGTTCAGAACCCGGAACGTTGATTGAAGGAGACGCCTACTACGCATTCTCCTCCGTGTTCTTCTACACCAACAGGACGGCGCTGCTGTGGAACGGCAGAAGCAACAATCTCGAATACGGCTCCTATGCTCCCAACGCACCACAAGTCTTTATCGATGACGCCGAGTTGAAGAAACTATGGTCTGGCGCTCAACGGACATATCTTCTGGTCTACGGCTCCGACCTGCCTCGACTGGAAGCTCTTCTCGGCAAACAATTCAATCTAGTGGCATCAAGCGGCGGCAACTACCTGATCTGCAACCAGTAGGCCTTGCCGGAGAGCTGTGCCGTTAGATCACCAAATATGTGGTCATTTTCCGGCGACCCTGCCCTAGAAACTCCCCGCAAAGATAGCCTTCAACTTCGCCCGCAGCCCCTGCTCCTCGCTAGCCCGCCGAACCTGCGTCCTGTGCGTATAGAGCAGCATCCCAATCGCCGCAGCAAACTCCGGCTTAGCCAACTCCTCCGGCATCCGCGACAGCGGCACCGGGTACCCGATCCGTGCCGGAACCCGCAGCAGGCTCTCCGCATTGTCCAGCAGCCCCGAAAGATTCGCGCCCCCACCCGTCAGCACGCAACCCGCACCCAGAGCCTCCAGCACCCCACCCTGCCGCAGATTGTCCCGCAGCATCGTAAACAGCTCCCGCGCCCGAGGCTCCAGAATCTCCGCCAGGAATCTCTGCCGAACCATCCGCGCCGGCTGCCCGCCCCCACCTAGCGACCCGACCGCCAGGTCCCCACCCACCTGTATCTCATTCAGCTGCGGCACCGCCGTAACCACGCAATGCCCGTACGTCTTCTTCAGATACTCAGCCTCTTCCACGGTCACATGCAGCCCGACTGCAAGGTCGTTCGTAAAGTGGTCCCCGCCAATCGGCAGCACGGCCGTATGCGCAATCGAACCCTCGAAGAACACCGCCAGCTCCGTCGTGCTCGAGCCGATGTCCGCCATACACACACCAAGCTCACGCTCGTCCGCACTCAGCACCGCCTCAGCCGAGGCAATCCCCTCGTAAACCGTATCCGTCACCTCGAGCCCCGCCCGGTTCGCGCACGTAATCACACTCTGCGCCACGCCACCCGAGCACGTCGAAAGATGCAGATTCACCTCCAGCTTGTTCCCCACCATCCCCACCGGATCGTGAATCCCGGCCTGGTCATCCAGGATGAACTCCTGAGGCAGCAGATGCAGCACCTCGCGGTCCGGAGGCAGCGCCACACTCCGAGCGCGATCCACTGCGGCCCGCACCTCCTCCCGCGTAATCTCGCGCATGCGGCTACCCATGCTGATGCCGCCCCGCGAGTTGATTCCGCGCACATGTGTCCCGCCAATCCCAACTACAGCAGTCTCGATCCCGGCCTTCGCCACCCGCTCCGCCGTCAACGCCGCGCGATTGATCGCCTCTGCCGCCGGCCCCAGCTCCGCGATCAGCCCCTTCCTCATGCCCTTCGACGGCTCAATCCCATGCCCGCGATATCGCAGCACGCCGTCCAGCAGCTCCGCCACCAGCACGCAACTCTTCGTGCTGCCTGCATCCAGCACGGTGATCAAATTGTCCTGCTTCTGGTTCATGGGTGGACCACCTGCGGAGGATGATACTGCGGATGCGTCGCCGCACTCGGCGTCACAGCACGCTTCGTCCCACTCTTCGGATGAACCCAGACAGCAACATCGCCCGGCTTCTTAGCAGCCGGAGCTTTGGCCTTGGAAGCCGCGCCACTCTTCGCCGCAACATGATGCGCCGCAGCCTTAGGCTTCCCTGCCTTAGCCGGAGCATGAGCCACCGGATGCACCGCCGCAGCCACAGGAGCATTAGCAGCAGGAGCAGCAACCGCACCCGCATCAACTGGCGAAGGCGCGGCAGCAGCCGGAGAACTCACCGGTGCCACAGGCCCCGTCTCCAGCACAGCCTGCCGCTCATACCGCATATCCACCGACGACAGCTTCGGATACTGCGTCCGCCACTCCGCCAGATGCGCCTCATACTTCCTGTAGCGATCCAGAAAATTCTCCTCGCCAAAGTGCACCAGCACCTCCGACGAGTGATCCGGAATCAGCGCCTTCACATCCTCCGGGTTCGACAGGTCCACCTCGCTCAGCTCCTGCGATATCTTCTCCCCAGACCCATCCAGCTCGCTTGTGAACCGCGAGTAGATCTTCATCCGCGCAGCACGCACCGACAGCGGCTCATCCGCCAAGATCCCAGTCACCACAGGGAACGAATAGTGCGTATTCACCGCAGCGTCCGCAGGCATATCCAGCAGCACGCCATTCGCATCCACCAGTCCGATATGGTTCCCCTGCCGCACAAACGCCACCGGCGTCCGCTCCGTAATCGACACCCTCATCCGGTTCGGCAGCAGGCGCATCACCGTCGCGCGCTCCACCCACGGCAGCCTCTCCAACTCCGCCCGTCTCTCCGCCAGAGAGACATTGAAGATATTCCGCTCCACATCTCCCCCAAAGATGCTCAGCAACTGCGCCCGCGTCAGATGGCTGTTGCCCTCAATCTCAATCGACGAGGACGACTGAATCACAAACCGGTCATCATGCAGCAGCATGTTCCGCGCAACCATCGCAACCCCGGCACAAACCCCGATCAGCACCACGAATGCGACCCCAACCGCGATCCTCCCCCACTTCGTCGTCGGCAGCCCGCGAAACCGCACCCGCGTCCCCGCCCGCCGCCGCGCCACCGGAGCATCGTCATCATCGTCAAAGTCGTCCGCAAAGTCATCGCTGAAGTCCTGGCGCAGCTTTCTCGCAGGCGCAACAGTGCGCCTCCGCGGCACCGCCGGCTCTGAAGCATAATTCTGCTCAGGCGCCTCTAGCACCGTTGTCCCACGCCTCGAAAGCACTTCGCTTTGTCGCACGCCCGAGCAAGGCCGCGAGAACCGCCACCCTGACTATATCCTGCAAAAGCCCCCATCTAACCCCTCATCTTCCAAGCGTACCCTTTCAGGAACGCACCAACAACCTAACCCCAATCCGCACCATAACCCCACAAGCCGCCCCCCGGCCATCCCCCATCCGAGCCACTACGCAAGCCCCTCCAGCAACAAAGTGCTCGCCTGCGAAACGCTCCCCGCCCCCAATGTCAAAATCACATCCCCCTCCCGAGCCTCCCGCACCAAAGCCTCCACCCCAGCCCCCACCGAATCCGCATACGCCACACCCTTCGCCCCAATAGCCTTCACCAGCGCCTCCGCCGAAATCCCCTCAATCGGCTCCTCACTCGCCGCATAGATATCCAGCACCCGTACCACATCCGCATCCTTGAAGGCCCCGGCAAACTCCGTCATCAGGTCCCGTGTCCGCGTAAACCGATGCGGCTGAAACAACACCAGCACCCTCCCAAACCCGCACTCCCGTGCCGCCTTCAGCGTAGCCACGATCTCCGTCGGATGGTGCCCGTAGTCATCCACCACCGTCACGCCGTGCACCACACCCTTGATCTGAAACCGCCGGTCGACCCCGCGAAAGCTCTCCAGCCCTACCGCAATCTGCTCCGGAGCCACCCCCAACTGCACCCCCACCGCCACCGCCGCCGCCGCGTTCAGCACATTGTGCCTCCCCGGAACATGCAGCCGAAACGGCCCTAGGACCAGCCCCTTGTAGTTCACCTCGAAGCTGGCGTGATGGTCCGTCCCCTTCTCCAGCATCTGCACGCGAAAGTCCGCCTCCGCGCTCTCCCCATACGTATAGACTTTCCGGCGAACCCGAGGCAGCACAGCCCTCAACAACGCGTTATCCACGCATGCCGTCGTGGCCCCATAGAACGGCAGCCGGTCCATGAACTCCACAAACGCATTCTCCACATCCGCCATATCGCGATAGCAGTCCATATGCTCGCGATCCAGATTCGTCACCACCGCCAGCACCGGCGACAGCTTCAGAAAACTTCGGTCACTCTCATCCGCCTCCGCCACCAGGTACTGCGAGTTCCCCAGCCGTGCATTCGACCCCAGTGCATTCACCCGCCCGCCTACCACCACCGTAGGATCAAGCCCTCCACCCGCCAGCACCGCCGCCACCATGCTGGTCGTCGTCGTCTTCCCATGCATCCCGGCCACGGCAATCCCATACTTCAGCCGCATCAACTCCGCCAGCATCTCCGCCCGCTGAATCACCGGAATCTTCCGCGCATGAGCCTCCACCACCTCGGGATTCGCCGCACTCACCGCCGAACTCGTCACCACCACATCACTCGCCGCAGCATTCGCCGCCGCATGGCCCTCAAACACCCTGGCCCCCATCCCCACCAACCGGTCCGTCACCGCCGACCGCCGCAGATCGCTCCCCGAGACCGAATACCCCATCGTCAGCAGGATCTCCGCGATCCCGCTCATCCCAATCCCGCCAATGCCAATAAAGTGAATGCGCTGCGAAGGCGCAAAGAGAAAGTGTCCGGGAACAAACATATCCCTCAACTTTATCAGCGCCGTCTTCAGCCCCTGGAGTATGCCCTCCTATCCCTCGCCAGAAGAACCGTCATCTCGACCGGAGCAACGGACAGTCTCACCGTCCGTTGCGCAGCGGAGAGACCCCTGCATTTCGCCTTTTGTCCTTACTCGTTACTCCTTACTCATTACTCTCGCCATTGCTGTTGCCTGTTCTTTCTCTCCCACCCCAAAATCTCGTCATTTCGACCGAAGCAGTTCACAGTCTCATCGTGAGCTGCGCAGCGGAGAAACCCGCTTCTCCACAGCCCCCCTCCCCAACCCCATGTCCCCGCCGTTGTCTTTGCTTTCGGTGTTGCCCTTCCCCTCCCGCCCCGCAACTTCAAGAAAGAAAACGCCTTCCAATCCATCACAAACATCCGCACACAACCCCCTGAACCACCATTCATAATTCCGCAACAAATCCCCACCCATAGTGTCTAATAAACTGAGTGCTCGACCCGGGGAACACGAGCCGGGCGGGAACCTCGTCCTTGCCACTCCGCGAAGTCCAGTGCAATCATGCAAGCCTGGACAAAACCGAAGGATGGGCAGGAAGGTAGGGCCATGAAGTTCACCACGCTCCTCAAAAACTCGATCGGCACCGCAGTCCTCGCAGGCGCTCTCTTCATTGCTCCTGCCGCCGCTAATGCTCGCGTCTTTGTCTCCGTCGCGATTGCTCCTCCTGCGATCCCCGTCTACGCCCAGCCCATCGCTCCCGGCGACGGCTACATCTGGACCCCCGGCTACTGGGCCTGGAACGGTGACGGCTACGAATGGGTCGACGGCGCCTGGGTTGTCGCTCCCTACGTCGGTGCCCTCTGGACCCCCGGTTACTGGGGTTATGGCCCCGGCGGCTACCTCTGGAACGCCGGATACTGGGGTCCCACCATCGGCTACTACGGCGGCATCAACTACGGCTTCGGCTACTTCGGCACCGGCTTCTACGGCGGATACTGGGGCGGCGGCCGCTTCTTCTACAACCGTGCCTACTGCAACATCGGCTACGGACACGGCTTCCACAACATCTACAACCGCCCCTACGGTGGCTATAACGGTCGTCCCGGCGGCAGCAGTTGGGCCCACAACGGCTATAACGGCGGCAACCGCGGATCCTACGTTGGAGGCAACCACTTCGACGGCAACCGCGGACACTTCGACGGCAACCGCGGAGGCTCTAACTTCGCCGACAATCGCGGCTCCAACTTCGGCGGCCGCGACAATGCAGTAAATCGCGGCGGCTTCGGCAACACCAACGCCGGTCGTCAGCCCTACAACGGAGGCAACGGCTTCCGCAACTCCCCCGAGCAGGTTCGCCAGAACCTCGGCAGCCAGGCCCACAGCTTCGCGATGCCCACCCAGGCCCGTCAGAACTTCGGCGGCAACAACGGAGGCAACTTCCGCGGCAATAGCATGAGCGCCGGCAACATGGGCGGCGGCGGCTTCCGCGGCAACGCGGGCGCTGGCAACATGGGCGGCGGCGGTGGCTTCCGGGGCGGTGGTGGCGGCAACATGGGCGGTGGTGGCGGCAACATGGGCGGTGGTGGTGGCGGCTTCCATGGTGGCGGTGGAGGCGGCGGCTCACACGGTGGCGGCGGCGGACATCGCTAAAACAAAGCATCAAAACCAAACGGGCTGAGGAATCCTCCTCAGCCCGTTCTCTTTTGCGCCAGTCATCCGCACCCTGAGTTTGCCAAACCCCCGCCACCGAACCCGGATCAGCCCCGAGCAGCCCCGGCCTTCAGCCCCATCTCCGTCATCACCATCTGCAGATCCTTCCACGCCTCACCCTTCTGCCGAGGATCCCGCAGCAGAAACGCCGGATGGTAAGTCACCGCCAGCTTAGCTCCACGGCAGCCGTGCCAGCGCCCGCGCAGCGACGAGAGCGACTGCTTCACTCCAAGCAGGTACATCGCCGCCGTGGCCCCCAGCGCCACGATCACCTGCGGCTGCACCACATCGATCTGCCGCAGCAGAAACTGCGAGCACGTATTCGCTTCCACCGGCTCCGGAACCCGGTTCGCAGGCGGCCTGCACTTCACAATATTCGCGATATAGACCTCTTCGCGCTTCAGCCCCATCGCACCGATCATGTTGTTCAACAGCTGCCCCGCCTTGCCGACGAAAGGAACTCCCGAAGCATCTTCATCCGCTCCCGGCCCCTCGCCAACGAACATCAGCCGCGCACCCGGATCACCATCCCCAAACACGATCGAGTGCCGCCCCGCATAGGCCAGCGGACACCGCGTACAGTCCCCAATCTCCTCGTGAATCGCACGCAGCGCATCGGCCTTCGCCGCAGCTGCCACCCGGCTCTCGGGCAGAGGTGCAAGGCCATCGAAACTCACAAGCTTCGGAATCGGAGGCTCCAGAAAATCGGGTTTGGCAACAACGACAGGCGTCTTGTACTCTCGAGCCGCAACCACCGGCGCAGGCACAACTCTCGCCGGCGAAGGCTCAGGAACAGTCTCCGCCACAGCAACATCAGCAACTACCTCTGGAAGAACCGGCTCACCCCGGCGATAAAAGTCATGGACTCCCATGTCGCGGAAGTATTCGACATAAGCCCGCAGCTGATCTACATCTCCTGCCATGGCTCTATGTTATCGCGTGCTACCGGACCACAATATCCAGCGTCGGCTCTACCAGTTTTTCCGGCAGAACGAACTTCACATGGCCTTGCTTAATCTCGTCCTGCGCCACACGGCAAGCCTTCATCGACTTGGCAACGATCAGCGGCGAAGCACCAGACTGCAACTGCCGGGCGCGGCGTGCGGCACCCTTTACCAGGCTGTATTTGTTGTGAAAAGCATTCTCGATCGTCATACGTTTCACCCCCGTAGTCTGAAGTTATATCTCAGCGCAGCCAAATCCGACACACAAATCGCAGTGGATAACGCGTCGCTAAATCTCAAAGGTACACAACACAGCCTTCAATCTCGGCGAAGCGGCATCCGTCCTGCAACTTGCCGCAAGCGACTGCACCCCATCCTCCACGCCGCGCTCACTCAAAACAATGGCTCGCATCTCCGCCACCGCCTGATCAAGAACGTCGTTCACCAAAGCATACTTGTAATCCCATATCTGCTTCAACTCGTTCCGCGCCTCGGCCAGCCTGCTCTGGATCACCGTCTCCGACGTCATCTGCTCGGCCTCGCTCCGGTTGCGCAGCCGCATCTCCAGCACCTGCGGACTCGGAGGCAGGATGAAGATCGACACCGCCTCCGGCAGCTTCTTCATCACCTGCAACGCGCCTTGCACATCGATGTCCAGCAGCAGATCCTTCCCCGCCGCCTTTGCATGCTCCAGCGCCGAAACCGCCGTCCCATAGTAATTCCCAAACACCTCAGCCCACTCCAGGAAGTCTCCCGCCGCAACCATCCGCTCGAACTCCTCGCGCGTCGTAAAGTGATACTCCCGCCCATCCTCCTCCGACCCGCGCGGAGCCCGAGTCGTATACGAGATCGAGAACTCCAGCCCCGCCACCAGCGTCCGCAGCTGGCTCACCAGCGTAGATTTGCCCGAGCCCGAGGGCGCCGAAATAATAAAAAGTATGCCCGCCATCCGCCCCCGAAAACCTTGCTTATGATCGATATCAGCCAGTGTAACCGCACACTCGCGCCTACTCCAGATTTTGCACCTGCTCCCGAGCCTTCTCGATCTCCGCCTTCATCTCCAGCCCAAGCTCAGTAATCCGCAGGCTGTTCTCGCCCGTCGCTCCACTCGTCTTCGAGAGCATCGTATTGGCCTCGCGATTCAACTCCTGCAGCAGGAAGTCCAACCGCTTGCCCAGTTCTCCACCCTCATCCAGCAACGCCACGAAGCGATCCACATGCGTCCGCAGCCGCACGATCTCTTCCTCGATATCGCTCTTCTCCGCCAGCACCGCAGCCTCTGTAAGCACCCGCTCCTCGCTCACGGCAACACCCTGAGTCAGCTCCGCAAGCCGAGCCCGCAGCCTCTCAAACTGGGCCTCCCGCACCCCATTCCGCAGCCCAGCCATCTCCGCGGCAAACGTCCGCAACCGCAGCATTGACGCCCGCAACTCCGCCACCAGCGTCGCGCCCTCCTGCTCGCGAACCTCATTCAGCTTCTCCACCAACCTGGGTATCGTAGCCATCACCGCAGCATCAAGCTCCGGCGTCTCCTCCACGCCAACGTTGGTCTCCACGCTCATCACACCCGGAATCCGCAGCATCGCGCTCAGGTCCGGCTCGCCGGCAACCCCATGCACCGCCGCCGCCTCCCGAAACGCCTGCAGATAAGCGCCAAGCAGATCGGCATTCAACTGAACCTCAGCACTCGCCCTCCGCTCCACCTGCAACGTCACGTCGACATGGCCACGGCGCAGGCTCTCCTTCAACAGCCTCCGCATCTGCATCTCCAACCCATCGCAGGAGGAGGGCAGTCGAAGATTCAGATCAAGAAAACGGTGGTTCACACTCTTCATCGTCAACGTGAAACCGAGTCCTTCCTTCGCTGAACTCCGCAGACTCGCAAACCCCGTCATCGAATAAATCGCACTCACGCAATACCCTCCACCGGCTGTACCGCATCGCCGTTCCCTGCCCCGATCAGGCCAGCGTCGTTGAACTGCATATCGTAAAGCCGCCGATACATCCCGGATTTCCTCATCAGTTCATCATGCGTCCCGATCTCGGTAATCTGCCCGCGCTCAATCACAGCAATTCGCGTCGCGCGCCGCACAGTCGAAAGCCGGTGAGCGATCACGAACACCGTCCGCCCCTGCATCAGGTTAGCCAGCGCAGCCTGCACATACTGTTCGCTCTCCATGTCGAGCGCCGACGTCGCCTCGTCAAGAATCAATATCGGGGCGTTCTTCAGAATCGCCCGCGCAATCGCCAGCCGCTGCCGCTCGCCCCCGCTCAGCCGAGTGCCCTTCTCGCCAATCTTCGTGTTGTAGCCATCCGGCATCTTCAGGATGAAGTCATGCGCCAGCGCCATCCGCGCCGCCTCCTGCACCTTGCTCAGCGGGACGTCGGGCTGCCCATAGGCAATGTTGTTCCGCACCGTGTCGTTGAACAGCACCGTCTCCTGCGTCACCTTGCCGATCTGCTGCCGTAGCGAGTCGATCGTCACATCGCGCAGATCGTACCCATCAATCAGGATCCGTCCTTCATTCACGTCGAAGAAGCGCGGAATCAGATTCACCAGCGACGACTTCCCCGCCCCGCTAGGCCCCACAAACGCAATCACCTCACCCGGCTGCACCGAAAGATTGATGCCCCGCAGCACCTGCTTGTTCTCCCCGTCCTCGCTCGCATACGCGAAGCCGACATTCTCAAATTGAATACCCTTGCTGAACTCCTTCAGCGCATACGCCCGCTTCTTCTCCTGCACGTCATCCTGCGCGTCCATAAACTTGAAGATGTCTTCGCTCGCCCCCAGCGCCTGCTGGAAGCTGTTGTAGAACAACGCAAACTTTCGCACCGGATCGTACAGCGTGAACACCGCAATCAAAAATGTAATGAACGACCCTGCCGTCATGTCGTGGTGCAGAATCCGCTGCCGCCCAAAATAAAGCAGCAGCGCAATCCCCACCGACCCCAGCGCATCCATCAGCGGCGAACTGATCGCCTGCGCGCTCACCGACCTCAGATTCGCCGTGAACAACCGCCGCGCCGCCCTGCGGAAGCGATTCATCTCCCACAGTTCCATGCCGAACGCCTTCACAATCCGATTGCCTGTAATCGTCTCGTGAAGGATGTTCTGTATCTCCGCCAGCTTATCCTGCCCCTTGCGCGTCGTCTGCCGCACCCGCCGGCCAATCCGTCGCGCCGATGAGATCACCACCGGCAAAAACAGCAGGAGCACCCAGGCCATCTTGCCGCCCACCACCATCACCACGCCTATGGTGAAGATCAGCGTAAATAGCTGCTGCAGAAAATCGCCCAGCACGCTCGACATGGCAAACTGCACACGCTCGATGTCATTGATCAGCGTCGACAGCAGAGAGCCCGTCGTATGCTTCTGAAAGAACGCCACCGACCGCCGCAGCACTGCGTTATAGAGATCGTTCCGCAGATCGGTAATCATCCCGAACCCTGCGTAGTTCACAAGGTAAGTGCCGGCGTAGTCACAAACCGACTTCAGCAACGCCGATACCACCAGCGCATACGCCACCACCGTCCACGCATTCTGGAAATAGTTCGGCACCAGGAAGTTCAGATTCAGCTCCCGCTCCACATACGGGACATGAAACACCAGCACACCATGAGACACAGTATCCGGCCGCAGCACATTGTCGAAGATCGGCTTCACCAGCAGAAGCCGAAACGCCGCCATCGCGCCGACGACCGCCATCAACACAACCGACGCCATCGAATACAGCGCATACGGACGCACATAGAGCAGCAATCGCCAGATCCGCCTCAAGCTGCCACTCTCCCGCTCATCCTCATCGTGCCGCGCATCTCACCATTCTATTGTGCCGTCAGCTCTCCGCGGACGCCGCTCTACCGCGGCATGTCCCGGTGCGCCGTCTTCACGCGATAACCCGCCGCTGTCAGACGCTTCTTCATCTCTTCCGCGATAAAGACAGACCGGTGCTGCCCACCGGTACACCCGAACGCCACCGTCAGATAGCTCTTGCCCTCTTTGATGTAATGCGGCAAAAGAAACTCCAGCATCTCCGAGGTCTTATCCAGGAACTCCCCCGTCTGGGGAAACTGCCGCACATACTTCGCCACCTTGGGATGTTTGCCCGTCAGCTTGCGAAACTGCGGCACAAAATGAGGATTCGGCAGAAACCGCACATCGAACACCAGGTCCGCCTCCGCCGGCACACCATTCTTGAAGCCGAAGCTATTGGAGGAGATCGTCAGGTTCCGGTCGCTCTCCTCGCGCTCGAACTGCGTATTGATGTGCGCCCGAAGCTCATGCACATTAAACTTCGTCGTATCCAGCACAATGTCGGCAACATTCCGGACGGGGTCCAGCCGCCTCCGCTCCGCCCGGATCGACTTCACCACCGTATCCGTCCGTCCCATCGGATGCGGGCGCCGCGTCTCGGAGAAGCGCCGGATCAGCGCCTCCTCGCTCGCCTCCAGAAACACCACCCGCGTCGGCAGCACCTTGCGAACCTTCTTCAGAATCCCCGGGAACTCATCCAGCCGCATTCCCTCGCGCACATCGACCACCAGAGCGGCGCGCTCGATCTCCGCCGACTGACGCACCAGGTCGGCAAACCGCGGAACCAGCTCCAGCGGAAGGTTATCGACCGAATAGTAGCCCAGGTCCTCGAACGCCTTGAGCGCAGACAACTTCCCCGATCCTGACAACCCGGTCAGAATCACCAACTCGCCCCGATACTCCGGCCCCGTAACTTGCTGCTCCGCCTTCTTCGTCTGCTTGCGTGGCATGCTAGAAATCCTAGCATCCCTCCACTTCAATCATTGTGACTGCCGCCAGCCAACGTACTACGGAACCTCGATCAGCTCCATCTTCCCATCCCGCTTCCTATGCAGAACCATCGCCTGTCCCGCATGGTCGCGAAACACGAAGACATCGCGGTCCCGGAACGCGGCCTCCTTCACTGCCTCCTCCAGCGACATCGGCCTCAGCGCCACCCCATCGCTCGATCGTGCAACATGCGGCTCAGCCAGCGGAGAGTGCGACGGGAACGAGTGCACCAGCATAGGCACAGCCTTGCGCCCCACGCTGTTCTTCGTCGCCACCTTCACCATGGGAGCCTTGGCGGCCACTATCGCAACTCCATCCCCAGCAGCCTTGGCCACAACGGCCTTCACGTCCCCTTTAGGATGCCGTTTGATCGTCGAATGTCTCTTCTTATGACGGATCGCCTGCCGCTCAATCGTCACCAGTGCATCCTGCAGCGCGGCTACCATCTCCGTCGCCTCGCATCTCGCCACCAGCTTCTGGTTTCTCGTCTGTATCGTGACCTCTGCGATCTGCCGGTACTTGTCCGTGATCAGGATCACATGCACGCTGCCGGAGCTGCCGACGATCTTCGTAACCCGCGCCAGTCCCGCCTCTACCTGTGACTTCAGCTTCTTGGTAATGGTTGTTTGTCTACCCGTGTAGTCTACTTCCATTCTGCTCACCTCGTCTTTTGCTGCAATCTTCTACGGGTCAGCGTACACGACGTTGGTGTGTACTTGGAATCTGCATATCTTCGCGATACTTTGCTACAGTTCTCCGGGTCACCTGGATTCCCTGCCGCTGCAGCTCCGCCGCCAGCTGATCATCCGTCAAAGGCTTGCGCTCGTCCTCGTCTTCAATCAACTTCTTCACCTTGCGCTTCAGCAGCACCAGCGGAAGGTCCCCGCCCTCCGGCCCGTTCACCCCCTCCGAGAAGAAAAACCGAAGCTCGAACACGCCCTGCGACGTATGCACGTACTTGTTCGCAACCGCGCGGCTCACCGTCGAAGGATGCACCCCGATCTCCTCCGCCACCTCCTTGATCATCATCGGCTTCAACGCATTCACGCCGTGCTCCAGGAACTCCGCCTGCCGCCGGACGATCACATCGCACGCCCGCACAATCGTGTTCTTCCTCTGCTCGATATTTCTCAGCAGCTGTATCGCCGACTTGTACCGCTCCTTGACGTACTCCTTGACCTCCTTCTCCGTCTGCTTCTGCTGCAGCATCTTCCGATAGCCCTGGTTCAGCCGCAGCGTCGGCATATCCTCCTCGTTCATCACCACCACATACTTGTCGTCGCGCTTCACAAACGCAACATCCGGCTCGATCAACCGCGTCTCGCTCTGGTTGTAGCGCTGCCCGGGCCTCGGGTCCAGAGTGCGGATGAACTCCACCGCCGCCTGAACCTCCTCCGCCGTGCGCCCACAGCTCCGCGTCAACTCGCGCATATCCTTCTTCTGCAGCAAAGCCAGGCAGTGCGTCACAACGTGCGTCGCAATGGTGAAGACATCGGTTCGGCCGGAATCCTCCGCGGGCGGAGGAACAAAGCCGGGCTCCGCATGAATCTCATCATGATGCTCGACGCCATTGCTCGCGGCAGCCTTCTGTCGCCGGCGCAACACCATCGTCGCCTCGACCCGCTGCGCATTGATCTGGATCAGCAGGCACTCCCGAAGATCCCTCGCCCCAACGCCTACGGGGTCCAGGTAATTGACGATCTCTCGCGCCTCCTGCACCACAGCCAACAGCATCTCCCGCTCTCCATCCGCAGCCGCCGCGATATCCAGAGCCTCTTCGGGCTCTGGCTCCCCGGCCACCTCGCCGGCCTGCGACTCCACCCAGCGATGCGCCGCCTTGCTCCTCGTTCCCCGCTCAAACGGGATCGGATCGGACCGCGCCGGAGTCTTGAACTGCACCAGCGACTCCACCAACTCTTCATCGCTCGCCGTCAGGTATCCGTTCTCGTTCAGATTTCCCACCACAAGCTCCGCCGCTGCTTGAACCTCCGGCGTCAACGTCAGCGAACCCAGCTGCCACATCAGGTGATCGCTCAGCGTGCTTGGCTGCGAGAGAAAGTTCTCGAACGACGGCTTGTCATACTCTTCGAAGTTCGAGGCCGTTTTGAACCCCGGATCGAGGTAGTCCTGGAAGTAGCTCCCGAAGTCGATCTCATCGAATGGGTCCTTCTCCACCCGCTCGCTCTCGGCCGCAACCTCCTCGGCAGAACGCTCCCGATCGCCCTCAAGTCCCGCCCGCTCATCCAGCGATACAGCCGAGTCTTCCAACTCCTCCAACACCGGATTCTCTACCATCTCCGTGTTGATCATCTCCTTCAACTCAAGCTTGTTCAGCGCCAGGACGCTGACCATCTGCACCAGTCCAGGAGTCAGCACCTGCCGTTGTGAGACCTTCAAATTGAGCTTGGGTTGCAGCAGCACGTTAACCTTTCATACCTCTTCTTGCTTTCACGCCATGCGTTCGCAGTGTTTGTGTCGCACCCGCAGTGCAAGCAGCCTCCACGCGCTTTCATAAGGCTTGGCGACAGTCTACACTCGTTAGCTCTTTCTCGCTGTAAGTCTACCCCGGCCAATGGCAACGCACCCTGTCACGATGGTCGCGCATACTTACAACAGAAGTTGTAGCGACCTAGTCCATCGAAAACTTTTCGCCCAGATATATCCGTCTCACCTCCGGATCGCGCCCCAGATCGCCCGGCGTACCCGTCCGGAATATCTTTCCCTCATTGATGATGTACGCCCGATCCGTCACCGACAACGTCTCGCGAACGTTGTGGTCCGTGATCAACACACCAATCCCGCTCTTCTTCAACCCAAAGATAATCTCCTGCAGATCCAGCACCGCAATCGGGTCAATACCCGAGAACGGCTCGTCTAACAGGATAAAGGCGGGCTCGATCGCAAGGCAACGCGCAATCTCCACGCGCCGCCGCTCGCCGCCGCTCAGGGCATACCCGCGCGTCTTGCGAACGTGCCCCAGGTTCAACTGCTCAATCAGCTTCTCCGTGCGCGTCCGGCGGCTCTCCCAGCTCAGCTGCTGCGCCTCCAGCACCGCCAGGATATTGTCCTGCACCGTCAGCTTGCGGAACACCGAGGGCTCCTGCGGCAGATAGCTGATCCCGTAGTTCCTCGCCCGCAGATACATCGGCAGCCGGCTGATGTCGTGTCCATCCGCCAGCACCCGACCCGCGTCCGGCCGAACCAGTCCCACGATCATGTAGAAGCTCGTCGTCTTGCCCGCGCCGTTCGGCCCCAGCAGGCCCACGACCTCGCCCTGCTCAATCTCCAGGCTCACGCCCCGCACCACCTGACGTCCGCCGTACGACTTGCCGATCTCTTCCGTCGATAACGTCCTCATCAAAACTTTTTCACCCGCGTCTCCGTACGGACCCGCTGCCCGGCACCACTGTTCCCTCCATTAGAAATCACCACGCTCTCATCCCCCGCATGGAATTGCAGAGACGCACCCGTCACCATACCCCTCACGTCATCCATCACCTTCGGCGGCGCGGCAGCCGTCCCCGTCAACACGAACAGTCCATCATCAGCCGTATAGACCAGCTGCTCCCCCGTCGCGCGCCGCCCTGGCTGATCCATCTCGATCCTACCCATCAACACCACCTGCTGCACGCTGCCCCCCAGAAAACCGCCTGCGCCCGCAGGCTTTCCCGCCGCAACCGGCTTGCCCGAACCAGCCCCAGCAGCCTGCAGATAGACCACCGCCTGCTGTCCTCGCATCCTGCCATCGGCGCTGTCCACCTGCACCCCACCGCTGAACTCCGCCTTCCGCGCCTCATCCGAGTAGTTCAGCTCCCGGCTCGTCACGCGCACCGCACCGGCCTTTCCCGCACCGGACCTGGCTGCCTCGCCCCTCACCAGCACCGCATGAACCGCCATCGCCGCACCCTGCCCTGCACCCCGCGCCATCAGCCTCCGCTGCTTCTGGTCAAACAGAATCACCGGAGCCTCCACCTGCGAACCACCCTGCCACAGCCTCGCCTGCCCGCCCGCCGCCCCGTAGAAGGCCACCTGATCCGCAGCCCGCTTCATCTCAGCCCGAGCCGCCAGAACATGCACAACCTCCCCGGAAGCTGCCTCTCCAGCCTTCGCCTGCAGATAACTGGCCTTCACCGACCCTTCAGCCACCCCATCGCCGCTCCTCTGCTCCATCGCCACCTTCTCCGCCCACAGAGCGCTCCCCGCATCCGTGACCTTCACGCCCCCCGTCAGCGTCACCCGCTCCGTAGGGCCGTCGTACACAGCCTTCTCCGCCGTAGCCCGTTGCTCCCCCGCAGCACCTGAATCCCCTGGCCTCCGCACCGGCCTGTGCGTCATCACCACATTGCCCTGCTGCACCGCACTTGAGATCTCTTCCGCCCCCTGCCCCTCCGCCGCCTTCGTCTTTGCCTTCCGTGCCTGAGCTCCAGCAACGCCCCTGCCCGCATCAGCCTTCGCCTTCGCGAACAGCGCATCGATCGTATCGCCCGTACTCGTATCCTCTACGCCCGTCTCGCTCACCCGCCGCAGAGCCGTATGTCCCATCCCACGCACCTGTTCAAGCCTCTGCCTCCCCCCAGCCTCCACAAAGTGCGCCGTCAAGACATCCCCAGCCAGCGCACTGCTGGTCGGCCCCCGCCCCCCCTTCGCCACCGCATTCACCACCTTCAACCGGGCATCCCCGCTAGCCTTCGCCTCGCGAATCTGGGGCTTCCCCGCACCCTCCGCAGCCAGCGCAAGCTCAACCGTTCCCGCCTCCAGCTCACGCTCGTTCCACGGCTCACTCGCCGCCTCCGAAGCCCGCACCCGCTCATCCAGGTGGACGGCCCCATTCAGCGCCACATGCTCCAGCCGTCCCGCCGTATCGAACGTCGCCAGCCCTTCTTTCGCCTCTCCCTTGGCCTGCCGCAAAGGCTCATCCGCCCCATACCGAACCCCTCCATACAGCCGCACCGACTGGGGCTGATTGTTCGCATTCAAAACCGTGTCTGCCCGCTGGGCCGTCACCCTGCCCCCATCGCCCTGCGTCA
>WNFC01006338.1_pt1 | contig 17252 bp, 18 predicted proteins | sample 5400541 | NCBI WGS metagenome assembly WNFC01 (sample SAMN13153342, study PRJNA577476) | soil metagenome | isolation source: 120 cm saprolite under Douglas fir tree site 2 hole 2 replicate 1 | place: USA:California | collected 2015-04-18
GGCGCGTCATTGAAAGAGCGGGTTACGGGAAATACTTCTTTCACCGCACGGGCCACAGCATCGGAGAAAAGGTGCACGGCAACGGCGTGAATATGGACGGGCTCGAGACCCACGACGTGCGGCATCTGATTCCGCGCACGTGCAATTCCATTGAGCCGGGAATTTATTTACCGGAATTCGGTGTGCGCAGCGAGGTGAATGTGTATATCGGGGATGGCGAAGCTCGCGTTACCGGAGCGACGCAGAAAGAAATTTTGGCCTTGCTGGCATAAGCCAGAAATAGAAGGAAGAGGGATGGCAAACGAGACAGTAGCCCCGGCGGCTGTGCAGCAGGATTCCAGGCGCGAGACGATAGCCTTCCTAATCGGAGTGGCAGGATGGCTCGTGCCAGGGCTAGGTCATGCTTTGTTGAGGATGTGGGGCCGGGCGGTGATGTGTTTTCTGACGGTCGGCGTTCTCGTGATCCTTGGGGCGGGGATGCGCGGCAACGTATTTAGTTCGAGCGGGAACGATGCTTTCGATACCTTGGGATTTTTGGCGGATCTGGGGACGGGAACCTTTTATCTGGCGGCCAGGTCACTCGAAGCCAACGGGGCGGACGTCTCGCGCGCCGGCGGCGATTACGGGACGCGTTTTCTCGCCACCGCGGGAGTATTAAATCTGCTGGCTGCATTGCACTCGTATGAAGCAGCACGAGGACGCAAAGCATGAGCGCAGGAATGGAATTCAAACTCAGTCATTTGCAATCCATGCTGCTCTTCGCACTGCTGATCTCCATCGCGTTTGGGTTCCTGAGCCGGCGGCGGCCGATCGACCGCGTGAAGTATATCGTGTGGTCACTATTTCTTTTTTTACTGATCGGCGTGGGAATCGGATGGGCGATGTATCCGTTTTCACACTAAGACAAAGCGGTTTTCGCGGATGAATTGACAGTAATTTTCCGCGGATGGTATTGTGATTAGAGCGGGCCGAGGTAGCTCAGTGGTAGAGCAGCCGATTCGTAATCGGCAGGTCGTGGGTTCAACTCCCACTCTCGGCTCCACTCAACCTCTGTCGCAGGCTGTTACGCAGAGTCAGTTGAGCAGCCTGTTCCCGCCTGTTGTAAAGTTGTTGCCAGTTTTCTTTTCTAGCCTTGCACTCAGCACGTCCATTGCCTGACGTGAGATTCCGTCACGCTCTTGACGCAGAGGATGATCGTAAGGCCCACATTGGTGTGCCGCAGAACTATCCAGAGCCGCCGGACTGCTCGGGAACACAAGAGCCGCCGAGTTGCATCCAGCCATTGCTGTGTTCTTCGACCGCGGAAGAGCACGGCGCTGGTGAGCCGTCGGGATGACGAGTCGACAGTGGCACAGCCACAGCTAGTCGCAACTCAGGCGCGCAAAGCTGCTGGAGCGGGCGGCCGCGCTGCAGAAGTAACTTTCTCCATCAAGACACGAATTGCCGGGGAACAGTAAATAAGCCGAGTACTAGAGCGCACTAAGGAAATCACCTGCTGGGAAATTACGGTTTCCCTCCGCTTGAACGCGAAGCTTGACGGTGTTAGCCAAGCGTTGACATGCGATAGGGAGGCAGTGCTCCAGCGCCGGGACTGAATTCTTCGATGCGAAGCTGCGACGAGGTACGTTTCAGCGGGGGAATTCGTAGCAATACCAGATTACGCCACGTGTATGTGCAAACGTGCCTATCGGCAAGGAGCGCGGCCTAAGAGTGAACATGCTGCCTAGGGCCCGCAAGGTCTCTGGCACCAGGAGGACTATGTCGAATGGCCGATCCGAGAAACGGATCGCGAGGATAGTGAGCGTAGAAGTTTGCCTGCAGGATGAAGCAAAGCTTAAAGAAAGGACGTTGACGGAAAACGTTAGCGCCCACGGCGCTCGTGTTCTCATGGAGCAGAAGTTGCAGCCCGGACAGCGAGTGCTGGTTAACTCGGCAAAGGAGGGCATGCGCTTACAAGCGCGGATCATCTACTGCCAGCGCGTGTCCGAGGGAAGGTTTGCTCTAGGTCTGGAACTGTCCAGAAGGGTGGAGCTGTGGGCAAAGCCCTACTAACCGCGAGAGGCCACTGGTCTTAACAATCTGAGCAGAAAGTGATACATAGAGCTTACGCTCCCATCTTTTTTTCGAGCCCGCCCGAAGTCTCCTCGTTAGTGCGGCTCCCGTTACATTCCGGGCATTTCCACAGGCGGAAGTCGCTTCTTTGGGGAATCACCTCAGCGAGATACATGAGTTGCCCGTCATTGGGACAGCTGACCCGAGGGGTAATTTCTTGTTCGATAATTTCTGCATCTCCTGTGTCGATGAAGTATCCATGCGAGCTATCATATCGGACCAAACAGCCGGGCTCTCGGCAGGCGTACAGCACCCCCTCCGCAGGCTCACTTAGAAGTCTTAGAAGCATCTCATTGTGATGCTGGTAGCAAAGTACCCGAAGGTCTTTCGCCGTACTGGTACCCAACCTTTCTTGTTGACGTGCCATGTGGGGGACAGACTTGGAGTCGCAATATCAAAAGTCTGCGTGCAATTTGCTGCCCACTGGCAGCCCCGCGATCTGGTAGAGGTATCTCAACCATAGAAAACAACTTAAGTGTCCGGGGCAACGATCCCTTCTACTTGTCAGCATTCTGGGGATTGGCAAAATCCTGGACATTCTGTGCAGGTCCGAGGCAAGGAATTTGCCATGGCTAGTGAAGAAGGGCAAAGAAACACTAAGAAAACATACTCCTGGGAATGCGGGATCCCTTCGAGGGTTTGTGAACGGTTTAAGCAATCCAGGATAGCGACTCGCAAATGAGTACGGTTCCTATGAGGGACGGCTGCCGCGACATTGCGCACATCGGGTTCTTACCTTACCGAGGATTACAGTTTAGCCCTCCTTGATAGCTATAGCAGAACAGACCAAGATTCGGTCGTTAGAAGGGAAATTAAGGCCTCGGATGGGCCCGGTTGTTTGAAACTGTGACCTCTCCCACACGATGCAGTTCGGCCTCCGCAGCATACTGTATAACCATGCGGCGGGCGAGAGGAGCTACCTATGGGTGTCGTGCTCTTTGATGGGCAGGACGTTTTTCCGCAGCGTGGACTTGCCGGGATTCTGTTGTGCGACGCCGAGGTTCCAATTCGAAGCGACGGGAAGTTCTTGCTTAGCACAGAGAAAAAAGAGTGCCGCTTAATCAGCGTAGGGCCTAGTTTCAGCATCTATCAAGGACACCCCAAATTGAGCGAGAGTCCGGCGAGCTCAAGTCGGATGCCAACTTGCATGGCGTGGTTGCAGGGGAACAGGTCCTCATGCTGAACGACATCAGAATGCGCATAGCTCAAATCGGTGAGCTTGTCAGGTCAAATGGGTGGAGTTCCCTTTTCAAGGAAGTATTATTTTTCAAGCGGACAGCTATAGTTGTTGAGAAGGACTTGTCGGAGGTGACGGAGCGTTCGAAGCCGCTTGCGGCCGCAAAGCTGAAACTGCTTGAAATTGACAAAGACATGCTTTTGTCTGGTATCTATCGTTTTGCGGTCAACAGCCGGTACCTAAAGGCCTTGAATTACCTGAAGCAGGGATGTGGCGGATATGCCCTGGCACGGGACAACGTAATTGTTGGCGACACGTGGCACTACGTTTCAGAAACTGCAGACGACCCCCGTGGTTTGCATGAGGATCTCCAACGGTTTGGGTTTAGGAGTTGGTCGAAGGACCACATCTATACCTTCGATATATTTGTGGCACCCAGTGAAAGAAAGGGTGGCATATCCGCGGCTTTCCAGAATAGCGTGATGCTAGCTCTTCGTTCGAAAGGCTACACAAAAGCTTATGGTTTTTACTGGGCTGACAATATTCCAGCTCAGTGGTGCACTCGAGTGACCAATAAGTGGAAGGAGGTGCGAGCGTTCAGCGTAAGCCGCTGCCTCATGTTCAAGAGGGCCGTACCTCTCCGTAGCGATCAAGCAGGTCACAAGAAGGAACCGTCTTGGCTGAAGAACATACCAATAGGAGATAAAAAGGGAATCTAATCATGGAAGAACTGTTGCCAAAAGTGAGAGCCGCATTTAGCTCCACGTTCGACATCGATCCGCAAACCATCACCCTTGACTCGACGCCGGACGACATCCCCGCGTGGGATTCCATGGGGCATGTGGAACTGGCCAGCAGCCTGGAGCGCGCATTCGGGCTCAGCTTCGATGTAGAAGACTTAATGGCGATGGAGAACGTGAAAGAGATCTGCAGAGTCGTTCAATCCAAGCTCGGCAAGGTCCAAGGTGTGCGCGTCTAATAATGCGAACTTCGCGGGTAGCTTGCTCCGGCGGCTGGGAGAGAATTCTCACCTCGTTGACGCGGCGACCGGGCAAACGCTTTCTGGCAAGGAAGTTCCCGGTCTGATCGTCGGCTTCGCGGCTGGGTTTCTGTCGGCCGGTCTGCAAGCGGGCGACCGAGTGCTGATCAGTTGTGGTTTGAGTCCTGCAAGTACGCTGGCGTATTTAGGGGCCATGTATGCGGGGCTGGTGCCCGTACTAGTGGATGAGCGCGCGTTGGCAACTTCCGGGGAATCGATCCTCGCGAGAGCACGCGCAAATGTCGTATGGGTTGCCACGGGAGTACGCTGTGATTGGGCAAGAAAGAACGGCCTGACGCAAATCGAGGGCAATTTCGAAGCTCGCCCTGCAAACGCCCTACCGCCGGCGCCGAGTACGGAGGAAGACCTCGCGGTCTTGATGCCCACCTCAGGATCCACCGGGGTACCACGTCTGGTGATGGTCAGCCATGGCAACTTAAGAGCGAACACAGAGGCAATTATCCGAAGCCAATGTCTAGAGTCGGACGAAAAGGCCATGCTGGTCATGCCAGTGAGTTACTGCTTTGGCGCGAGCGTAATGCACTCCCATCTGTATCAGGGGGGTGGAGTTGTATACGACTCGAGGTTCATGTTCCCTGACAAGGTCCTGCACGCGATCAATTCTTACGGTTGTACTACGTTCGCCGGCGTGCCAGCTGTCTACGATATTCTCCTCCGGCGCTCCAACTTCAGGTCCATCCGGTTGTCCGGACTGCGACGTTTCCTTCAAGCCGGGGGCGCTCTCGCCACTGAAAGTATTCGGCAGATACGTAGCATCGTGTCAACGGCAGACTTCTTTGTCATGTATGGCCAGACGGAGGCCACAGCCCGGATCTCCTCTCTGCCGCCGGATCGCCAGGACGAAAAGTTTGGCAGCGTTGGTCTGCCATTGGACAATCTGGTGATCCGCATCGTTGACAACGAAGGGCGCGAACTAGCGGAGGGGCAAACCGGTGAAATCCAGGTGCGCGGTCCGTCCGTTTGCTCCGGATACTTCGACGACCCCGAAGCAACCGAGGACAGGTTCGCCGACGGGTGGCTCAGGACGGGTGACTTCGCCTGCCTTGACGACGAAGGGTATGTGTGGATCAAAGGACGCACCAGTGAGTTCGTCAAAATTCGCGGCGTCCGAATCAGCTTTGGAGAAGTTGAAACGAAAGTGGCGGCCGTACCCGGCGTTTACGAGTGCGCTGCCACGGTGACGCGGCATCCAGAAGCTGGAGAAGCGCTCGCGCTCTTCATCGTTGCGGAAGACGGTGCCGGCATTGTTGCCGAAAGAGTTCGACGTGCACTTCCTCCCCAATGGACCTGCGTCTCAGTGAGAGTGATCCGTGAATTGCCAAAAACGGAAAACGGCAAAATTGCCCGATCACAGTTACGGATGATGGCATGAGCGCACCGGTGGAAATCGCGCAAAGCATCGAGAGCCAGTTGACGGCGCCACTTTACGGGCTGGATCCAAAGGAACGACGCGACTCCCTGCTCGGGTTGCTGAAGAAGGAACTCGCTTACGCCTGCGACCGGAATCCGCGGTTCCGCAACTACGTGGAACACTGGCCGGTGCATTTTCACACGGCAGACACACTTGCCGATCTGCCATACCTGCCCGTCGGGGCCTTTAAGGCGAATCCACCGCTGTCTTTGGTTGACGCAAAAGAGATCAAGCGTACTCTCACCTCGAGTGCCACCACTGGCCAGGTGCCAAGCCGTGTAGTTCTCGATTCTGAGACTGCCAAGCGAATGACAAAAGGTGTCACCACGATCATAAGGGATTTCATTGGACCTGCACGCAGGCCCTATTTGGTGATCGACACACCAGAAAACCTAAATACACAGGGTGAACTGGGGGCGCGTGGGGCCGCCATTCAAGGACTAGGGTCCTTTGCGACAGAGGTGACCTGCTGTTTGCGCGTTGACCAGAAGGGGAATACCAGTCTCGATCTGGAGAAGATTTTGGATTGTGCTGCAAAGTGGAGAGAGGCCGAGGTCTTGGCATATGGTTTTACCTACGTAATCTGGACCCAGCTTGTTCAGCCTCTGCAGGGCCAAGGCATCACCCTCGACATTCCCAACGTTCGTGTGCTGCACAGCGGCGGTTGGAAGCGATTGGAGCGGGAAGCGGTCACCAAAGATGTATTCATCGAAGGTGTGGCGTCGGTGTTTGGCTGTTCGCCCGATCGTGTCATCGACTTTTACGGCATGGTCGAGAATGTCGGCGTCGTCTATCCGGATTGTGAGCGCGGCAACAAGCATGTGCCGGCCTTCGCAGAGGTCGTTGTGAGAAATCCACTGACGCTTGAGCCCGTTGCAGTCGGACAGCAGGGTCTAGTGCAGGTCTGCAGCGTGCTTCCGACAAGTTTCCCTGGGTTTCTAGTGCTCACAGATGATATGGCCGAAATCATCGACTACGACGAGTGTCTTTGTGGAAGGCGCGGCACTAGTTTCCGCTTCGCGGGAAGGGTGCCGAAGGCGGAGGTTCGAGGATGCGGCAACTTGGAAACCACTCGCTACAAACAGGGGCAGGGTAACGGTTGGCATGAATGACCTGATGCTGAACCCGGTAGTGCATTCTCCGCAGGAGATTACCTCTGCGGTGCAGCAACTTCGGGAGATTGCACGGGAAAAGGAGATTGCCCCTCAGACGGTCCTTGAGACTTTTGAGAAGTGGGCCGCGGCACTGGATGGCCGTGAGTTGCACGAAGTTCCGGGGCTTGTATTTCTCCGGCTTTGGCTCCGCCGGAGCACCTTAGAGCCGATTCTTCTCCGCGAGCTGGGGCCGGATTTTCTGAATGACGGCTGGCGGGAAGATGGTCGTGCAAGGCTGCGGGCATTTCCGCTGGGGGTAGTTGGGCATTGGCCAGCTGGGAATGTTGAAATCCAACCGGTTCTGTCTCTTACGTGCGCCCTGCTCGGCGGCAATGGTTGCCTGGTCCGTATACCGAGCGGCTTGGTCGAAATAACGCAGCAGATCATGGAGAAGTTGCAGGAAGTTGATCGAAGCGGCTTGTTGAGGGAACGCAGTGTCATGGTGAGTTTCGATCATTCGCGCACGGATCTGCACGAGGCCATGGCGCGGGCCGTGGACGGCGCCATGATTTGGGGCGGTGCGGAGGCGATCTCGCAGGTGCGTAAGCTGTCGTTTCCTCATTGGGCGCGTGTGGTGGTCTTTGGCCCACGGCTCTCCGTTGCGGCGATGGACGCCGAGACGTGGGGCGATCGGGCTGAACGGTCGTCCTGGTGCCGGCGCATTGCACGGGACGTGTGGCAGTTTGAGCAACGAGCCTGTTCTTCTCCCCAAGCATTATTTCTCGAGCAAGGTGGCGGATGCGATCCCGATGAGTTCGTGAACGATCTGAGGCTGGCTCTTCAGGACGAGAACCGCGCACATCCGCGCGGGCAAATAGAACCCTCGCTGACCTCAGGGATTTGTCTGGCCCGCGCGCAATGGCTTCTTGAAGATGCCGCGAACCACGCCGTGTTTTCTACCTCGCCGGACTGGACCATCTTGCTGGGCAGGGGCACCGAAGTACCAAAGCCGACGCAAGGGCGAACGCTAAGCGTTCTTCTGGTGGACGACCTTTTGGAAGTCCTCTCGAAGTTTGATGGAACAGTGCAGACGCTGGGGCTTGCCGTGAAATCCGCCCAGAGGGAGGAGAAATTCGCCCAAGCTGCAGGACGAAACGGCGTCGATAGGGTGGTGAAGATGGGCCGGATGCATCTTTTCAGTTCTCCTTGGGACGGAGTCGATCTGATCCGTCCGATGGTGCGTCTCGTTCGTCATGTGCCCTCACAGGAGTGAGACAAGCGAGGTGTCAAATGGAGCATGCGGAACTATTTCTGGGGGCTCTGGATCGGAAAGCTAAGCAGTTCGCGGCTAACGCACGAGCGACTTTCGAGGCGAACAAGGAACTCTGCTCGTGGTTGTTGAATCCGTTGGCGCGCTGGGCGGAAGCAGCCTACGGACAGAACGTATTCGACGATGCAGCGTGTGGTTATGCGAGGTATTGCATCGGCGTCGCCCAGGCCCAGAAGGTTTACGAGCGCGCGGGCAAGTACACTCCTGAAGCAATGCCGGAAATCATGTCCGGGGTTTACGAGGATGAGGGCTATGCCGTGCCTTACATGTGGGCTGCCATTCTCATCTATGCTCTTTGGCCATCCATGATCAAGCATATCGCGATGTTCCGAGATGAGTTCTTGAGGCGATTGGCTCCAAACGGGTCTGTCCTTGAGCTGGCTGCAGGACACGGTGTCTTGAGCCTTCTGGCCGCTGAGGAACGGCCAGACATTCGGATTGATGGCTTCGACATCAGCCCGCCTGCGGTAGCGGTAGCAAATCGCCTGCTAGCCGTCTCCGGCCACGGAGATCGCGTCAGCTTCGCGGTCAAAGATGCGCTGAAAGCTGACGGCGCGAGCACCAATGGAAAATACCAAGGGATCATATCCGCGATGCTTGCCGAGCACTTGTCCGATCCGAGACCACTTTTCAATGTAATTTCTCACCGGACTTCACAAGATGGACTGGTGTTCTTCAGCACGGCCATCGAGTCCCCACAGAGAGATCACGTCTTTGAATACAACCAAGAAAGCCAGCCACTCCAAATGGCGGAAGCTGCTGGCCTGCGGGTGACACGACTAGTCTCTGATGCCGGCGTAACGCGTCCCGGCAAGCGGTTTCTGCCGCGTGCTACAGCAATGATTCTGCGGTCGCGTTAAGGGCGAATGCGATTCAAAGCCTCGCCGTCAGAATCGCTCAAATCGAATCCGGTTCGGGAACCGTTCAGCGCGGCCGGCACGCAAATGCGGGGGGATATGTTGGGCATGTTCGTCGAGTAGGTTCGCGTGGAAGGATGATTAATGGATGGGCGCAGCTTGATGAATTTTGAGGAAGTACGAGCGACTCTAAAGCAGCGGTTTCCCATGATCATGGTCGATAGCGTCACCTCGCTGGAGCTGGGGAAGAGCATCCGAACAACAAAGAATGTTACTGGAAACGAAATCCAGTTTCTGGGTCATTTCCCCGAGCGCGCAGTGATGCCGGGAACTCTGATTGTGGAGGCAATCGGCCAATCGGCTTCCATTCTCTTCTCAAAGACGACCGCAACCGGAACGCGACCAGGCGAGTTTCTGGTGCTTGGCTCCATCAACAACATGAGATTCCTGGCTCCAGTGGTCCCAGGAGACAGATTGGAAATTGAACTGCGGGTGCTCAAGTTCATTGAGGATTTGGCGCTGGTGGAAGCAGTGGCAACAGTGGGCCATACGGTCGTAGCCACGGGCAAACTGGGTTTCGCCAGACGCAGTTTCGAACCTGCCTCTACCAAAGACTCATCCCCGTTGAAAGCCGAGTGAGAAAATCATTCGAGACATGAGAAGGTGTACCTTCCGGCTCATCAATTCGGTGAAGCCAACGGTTCATGATCGAGGGTCTTGGGAAGGAAAGTTGCCAATGCCGACGTGAAAAGCTGGGCGCCTTCAGAGTTGAGATGAAGTTCATCGGATTGGTAATACTTGACAGAGAGCGCCGTGGGATCAATCGGCACCAATGTATCCACTCCGGCCGTCCGCGAAGCGAGGGTCATTTGGCGGACCGCATGTTCGGACGACGGAGTCGGCGGGACAAGAATAATTAGTTTGGCGCCATGCGCTTCGCATAATTCACGGAGGCGCTCCAACCGAGAATTCGCTGTGGTCTGGAACTGGTGGGGCGGCGAGATAGCCGGTTGCGGTTTTAGGAGCAAGACGAGCTCGGTGTAATGGGGAACAGCGTAACGGAGAATCTGCGTTCGCAGGACAGTACGTGTATCCCAGAAGACACTCGAATGAGCCAGTAAAAGGTTACTGGTCGCTGTCCGATCCATCTTAAGATCGGACGCCACTGCGAGAGAATCTCGCATATCAAATAACATCAATGGAACATAGTCCTGGCGCACGCTGTTTGCGAGGAAACTATTTACTCCAACACCGAGAACCACGACCTGGGGTTTCGCCCCTTCGCGAAAAAGGCGCTGCAACGCATAGAACCAATCATAGTACCCAGTGGCTTCAAGAAAGATGGGGTAGATGTGCATTTGGCTGGAGGTCAATTTCTTCAAACGCTCCACATCGACTCCCTCTAGCAGAAGAGAGTTGCCTATCATTAGAACCGAGGTCGGCTCCCCGGGCTTTGCGGGACGCATCCTGACGGCTTCGGCGTATTGGCGGGAAACGCGAGCATAAGTTTCGGAGTGGTGTTTGAGCAGAAAATCACTAAAGAACTCGAAAGCAACGATGAGCAGAGCACAGATTCCGACTAGGAGTTTGGCGTAGAAGAGGGCGCCAGGCTTAGAACTGGAAGTAGACAAAGGCATTGAGATTGCTCCCCGAAAAAAGTGTCAGCACGAGAAGTGCGGCAGCAGCGAGGGCGGTTCGAACGGCGTAAGGCGACGTTGCGAATGGATATTCTTGGTTGCCGGCTTCCAGCAACAGATCCACAACGAACAGAGGGATAGAGAAAAGGCAGAGCATGAAGAACGCTGAAGCGTACTCACTCCGCCAAGCGAAACTGGACAACCCCGCGAGTAGTTGCACCGCAGAAGTGAGCGAGGTCGCCCGGAAAAAAGCGAGGCTTAAGCAAAGAACGTTGAAAGTAAGAATTCTCTGCGCCCAAAGGGAGAAGAAACCGGCGGAACGCTGGGGAAGGTCTACACTTCCAGATTTAGATTTGGTTGGAAAAAAATACCGCTCGATAGCCAACACCACACCATGGATGGCGCCAAAGACGACAAAAGTCCAATTTGCGCCGTGCCACAGACCGGCGAGAACCATGGTGATGAAAAGATTACGCGCGGTTTTCCATTGGCCATGCGCGCTTCCGCCGAGGGGAATGTACAAGTAATCGCGGAGCCAGGTGCTCAGGCTGATGTGCCAGCGGCGCCAGAAATCCTGAAGACGATCCGCGAGGAACGGCTGGCGGAAATTGACCATAAAATGGAAACCCAGCAATTGAGCGCTCCCGCGCGCGATATCGCTGTAACCGCTGAAATCTCCATAGACTTGCCAAGTGAATGCGTACGTCCCCAGAAGTACAAGCCAGAAGTTTGAGGGACCGAATTGCCCACCAAAAACTGCGTTTGCCAAAACCGCACAATTGTCCGCGACCACGCACTTGCGGATGAGACCTGAGAAAATCAGCATTATGCCGTCGAAAAATCGATCCGCGTTGAAGGTGCGCTCCTTCTGCACCTGCGGAAGCAGATGCGCTGGCCTTTGAATCGGACCGGCAATCAAGTGAGGGAACAAACTGATGAAGAGACCATAATCCAAGAATGATCTGGAAGCCTCAATCCTGCCTTTATATACGTCCACGATGTAGGCGACTTCCTGAAAGGTGTAAAACGAAATGCCCGGTGGAAGAAGAATGCGAATCAACGGGAACGGAATATTGTGAATACCTAACCTGTCCAGAGCGCCCAAGAAAGACCCTGCGAAGAAATCGAAGTATTTGAAAATCCCAAGAATCGTGAAATTCAAGACAAGCGAAAAAACGAACCACTTTTTTCTGTTAAGGTCCGAACGGGTGGGGGCAATTTTCTGCGCGATCAGAAAATCCACGCTGGTGCTGCCAATCATGAGCGCGAGGAAACGCCAGTCCCACCAGCCGTAGAAAAAGTAGCTAGCGAGCAGGAGGAAAATGTTTTGGGTGCGATGACTGAGCCGCCAGTACAGCAGCACGACTGGTATTAGGAACAGGAAATAAGCTGGAGTATCAAAAAGCATGGCGCCGAGTCGAAGGGATGTCTACCGTTTTCTTCATGATTGCGCCGGGTTCGTCCAAGAATAGTCAGCCCCTTGCCGGGGCGGCAATCAGTGGAATTATGGAAATGGAGTAAGGGGAATACCTGAGTGATATCGTGCCGGGATGTTTGTGGTGGATCGTAATTGAGGCGGGGCGAGCCGCTACATGCGGAAAACACGTTTGCCCAGGTCAGTAGCCCCACCTATCCCAAGGAAGACACCCTTCAAAAAGTCCCGCCCAACTCGCCCGACGTATAGGGAAGGCCACGAAAAATAATCTCACAATTGCTTCGGGGATAATCCGCTGCGGTATTTAAGGTTTAGACCGGATTGTTAAGGGGTTCCGCTAACGCTACGGTTGAGCACGGGCGGGACTCCCCTTGGCAGGAAAGTTAGTCCCAGTGGCGGATGAGTTGTTGGGGAGCCCAAGCCAGCGCCGCACAAGGGCCCGAAGAGTTTTGGGGCTCTTATGGCGGTAGCTTCTCAAGCGGAGTCATTATGCGTATTCGCAATCAACAGTGGCCTTGGTTCGCGGTCATGGCCAGAACTGGCAGAGAGAAGAGTGCGACCTTGCTGCTGGAAAACGCCGGTTATGAATGCCTCTTGCCCGTCAGCAAATACACTCGTCACTGGTCCGATCGCATAAAGGAAGTCGAAGTGCCGCTGTTCCCCGGGTATCTCTTCTGCCGCATGGACCCTTGCAACCGCTTGCCCGTTCTGATGACGCCAGGAGTAATCCAGATCGTCGGTGCCGGCAAAACACTCATTCCAGTCGAGGAGGAAGAGATCGCTGCCATTCAGCGTGTCGTAAAGAATGGTCTTGCGACGATGCCCTGGCCGTACCTGCAGGTCGGCCACGTAGCGCGAATTGAAGAGGGACCCCTGCGCGGCATGACCGGAATCATTGTCAGAATCAAGTCTGTCCGTAAGCTTGCTACAGCGCTCGGTCGCAGTCGAAATTGATCGCAGTTGGATAAGTGGCGTGCACCCGACAAGGCCTGCTGCGATTGAGGCGCGGATCGACTTGTCAACGGCAATCCCAGCCAGTCCGAATTGATCCAGTTAACCTGCACGTTGCGCAAGGCGGGTAAGCCAGACGGAGGTGGTTGAGGCGGTAGAACGTCTTGTGCCAAGGAAGGGGCACAGTTGGTCCTCAGCCACGTACCGCGTTTGGGCCCATTCGTTGTTCTGATGGGCGTGGGTGCCACGGCGCGGGAACCAAGCCCCCGACCTGAGATGCCTCTCTCCCAAACAACTATCTGCGAGGGCGGAGGCTGAGGCGACGGAAGAAGTCGAATCGTTCCCGCCTTGTAGTTGCGCCATTTCCAAGGAATGACAAATAGAACCAATGCTCCTCGATTTCTATCAACTGCGTGAGCAGCCGTTTGGAGTGACCCCGGACCCGCGCTACCTTTACCTCAGCCCCGGGCACCGTGAGGCTCTTGCTTCCTTGTTCTACGGGATTGAAGAGAATCGCGGTTTTCTTTCTCTTGTCGCGGAACCGGGGATGGGCAAGACCACACTTCTATTCCAGCTCCTGCAGCGCTGGAGGGGCCACGTCAACAGCGCCTTCCTGTTCCAAACTCAATGCGATTCCCGGGAGTTTATCCGCTACTTGATGAACGATTTAGGTCTCAAGAGCGACGGTGAAGATTTCGTGCGGATGCACTCAGAGCTTAACGAATTCTTGTTTCGCGAGACGCTCGCAGGAAGATCCGTCGTAATCTTCATCGACGAAGCTCAGAATTTAACTGATGCCGTCCTGGAGACCGTGCGTTTGCTATCAGACTTTGAGTCAGCAGAGAAGAAACTGCTCCAGATTGTTCTCGCTGGGCAGCCTGAACTGGCACAGCGACTGTCGCGGCCGAAAATGGATCAGTTACGTCAACGGATTGCTATCCAGACGCGATTGGACGCCCTGCCTGCCGGCGAAGTAGTTCGCTACATCAATCATCGGCTGCAAGTAGCGGGATACGGGGGCACTGAATTGTTTACGCCTGGGGCTCTCGGGCTCATCACGGAGCGCAGCCGGGGGATACCACGGCTTATAAACAACCTTTGCTTCAATGCACTGTCGTTGGGTTGCGCCACGCAGCAGAAGCAAATTAATTCCGAAGTCATTCGGCAGGCTGCTTTGGACCTAGCGTTGGTGCCCCATGCTCCGACACCCCCGGTTCTAGCTCGCCAGACGGCACCCAGAGCTACTCCCAATCTGCGGCAGTCTTTGCAGTCTTTCTACGCCTGGATCACAGACAATCTCTTTAGACTCTTCGGACGGCGGGACTTTCAAATGTCGGTTCTTTCCCTCGTGTGCAGCGGTTTCCTGGTCTACTTTGCGGTTCGCAGTGTGGCAGGGACGTCTCGACCGTCAGCGGCAGTCTACCAGGATACCCAAACTACTTCAGCGATTACTGGCTCCGAGTCCCGGCCTCCACAGCGCGTGAAGGATTTAACTGCCGACCAGCAGCCCCACGAGTTGCTGCAAACTGGTGCCCATGAGAATTCGTTGAGTTTTTTCAATTATGTGGTCCAACCTAAAGACACGTTGCGCGACCTCTGTGTATCGACTTTGGGGCACTACGACAAGGCCGTCCTGTCACAAATCCAAACACTCAATCCGGAATTGAGAAACCCCGACCATCTGGATGCGGGACAAAAAATTCGGCTTCCACTGCAGCCTTGAAATGAGGAAAGACCTTGTCGCGATCCGCCAACTCTTTGATGAATCCGTTTTTCGTTGGCTTGCGGGCCGCTTCCACCCTGCATGTGTGCACCGCGGATCCCAGAGAATTCGACGCTCTGTCAGGCTCCTACACGTTCAAGACAAAGGATTAGAGTCCCGATGGTAAATGGGTTGAGAGAAATATTTAATTCTGTGAGCTTTCCCAAGTTTGCTCTTCGACTGCGTATTTCTTCGAACCGGCGTCGGCATAGAGTCCTTGCTCAGGACGTGTTCCGGAGGATTTTCTGCTGGGAACGGAAGAGAGCGGAGCGTTCTGGCAGGTGCTTTCTGTTAATGCTTGTGCATGTAGAAAGCATTCTCCAGGCGAATCAACGCGAAAAAGCGCTTTCCGAAATAGAGGCGGCAGTCTCCAGTTCCACAAGAGAGACGGACCTTGCCGGGTGGTATCGAGAGAGTGCCATACTTGGGGTGATTTTCACGGAGATCGGCGAAGGGAACTGGAAAGCGCTGGAGAGCTTGGCGTCCGCCAAAGTGATCGCGTCAATGCGGTCCAAGTTGAATCCAGAACAGCTCAATCAGTTGCACATCTCGTTCCACTTCTTCCCGGAGAAGGGAGACGATTCTGGCCTCCGCGTGTTGGCAAGCACGGAGCTTTATCCGGACTTGCTTGAGAGAGATGAGGAGAGGAAATTCTCTCGGTTTGTGAAGAGGTTGATGGATATTGCAGGAAGCCTTGCGGCTCTAATCATTTGCTGCCCACTATTTGCGCTCATCTCCCTGGCCATCAAACTCACTTCGAAGGGACCTATCCTGTTCAAACAAGAGAGGGTGGGCCGGTACGGCTCGCGGTTCACGTTCTTGAAATTCAGATCGATGCAATGCGACAACGATGCGCGCATTCACCGCGAATATGTCAAGCGGTTCATCGCTGGAGAAGCGCATCAGGCCCAAGTCAGGCATACACAAGATGCCGTTTACAAAATTCAAAGCGACCCACGTATCACCAATGTAGGGAAGTTACTACGCAAGAGCAGCTTGGACGAACTGCCTCAGTTCATCAATGTATTAAAGGGCGACATGTCTCTTGTCGGGCCACGTCCCCCGATTCCCTACGAGTTGGAAGGCTACCAGATCTGGCATCGGCGTCGCGTGCTGGAGTCCAAGCCCGGAATCACCGGGCTCTGGCAGGTGAACGGTCGCAGCCGGCTCAAGTTCGACGACATGGTTCGTCTGGATCTCCAATACGCGAAAACGTGGTCGCTTTGGTTGGATATCAAGATCCTATTGCGAACCCCTCGGGCAGTCCTTTTCGGTACAGGCGCCTACTGAAACGCTTTGGCAGTGCAATCGGGTTTTCACCCTTCACGCCAAGAGTTAGTAATCGGAGCAACTTCTAGAACGTCCGCCAAAACGGCAATACCTAGTCTTTTTGGAGAGTGCTCAATGGCTACCCACACAGATCCCGTTCGCTGTGGTTTTCCACAAACAACGGCACCGGAGATCTCCAAGAAGTTGAAATCCTACGCACACCAAAGTCCGTCTAATCTCGTTCGAGTTGGTGTTATCGGTTACGGTTATTGGGGCCCGAATGTAGTCAGGAATCTACAGAGTCTCGAAAACTGTCAACTCGTTACAATCTGCGACAAGAATTCAGACGCGCTCCGGCGAGCAAGCAGGGTCTATCCGGGTATTGATTTGACGATGGAGTACTCGGAGCTCCTGACTTCGACTCAAATCGATGCCATCGCCGTGATTACTCCGGTCTGGACGCATTTCGAGCTGGCCAAGGCTGCTTTGCAAAATGGCAAACACGTTTTTGTCGAAAAACCGTTCACCTCGACGCCGCAACAGGCCGAGGAGCTGATCGAGTTGGCGGAGCGGAACAGACTCAAAATTATGGTGGATCACACATTCCTGTTCAGTGGCGCGGTCAGGAAGATCCGGGAGCTGGTCGACGATGGTACCTTGGGCGGTCTCTACTATTTTGATTCGACTCGGGTGAATCTGGGCCTCTTCCAACATGACGTAAACGTCGTGTGGGACCTTGCTCCCCATGATTTATCCATCATGGATTACGTCATCCGGGCGAAACCGGAGGCCGTCGTTGCAACCGGGGGGAGGCATTTGAACGGCCTGGCGGACGTGGCTTTCATTACCGTCTACTTTCCCGGCAATGTGATCGCGCACATCAATGTCAACTGGCTTTCTCCTGTCAAGGTTCGAAAGACGCTGATCGGCGGCGAGAAAAAGATGCTGGTGTGGAATGACCTTGAGGCCGATGAAAAAATAAAAGTCTACGATAAAGGCGTACAAATGACGAATGGGCGAGGGGTCTACGATTTGCTGGTGAGCTATCGCTCCGGAGATGTTTGCGCGCCAAAAATCGAACAGACTGAGGCGCTGAAGGTCGAGCTCGAATACTTCGTCGACTGCATACTGAACGACCGAACGCCGCTCAATGATGG
>WNFC01003387.1_pt1 | contig 17251 bp, 12 predicted proteins | sample 5400541 | NCBI WGS metagenome assembly WNFC01 (sample SAMN13153342, study PRJNA577476) | soil metagenome | isolation source: 120 cm saprolite under Douglas fir tree site 2 hole 2 replicate 1 | place: USA:California | collected 2015-04-18
ATTGCCGACGCCCAGTAGTCACTTTCGGAATGTTCATAGTAACCACCTCAAGCCACCCGGGAAGCGACGCTCAGCCCCCTTGCCTTAACCCGCGAAACCGGCACTTCCTGCGGCGTTGTCTCTTCGAAGTCTTCTTCGACCGCAACTTCTGTGATGCTCAGCTGATTCAGCAGGCGATGCAGATAGCAACGGCTGATACCTAAATCCCGCGCCGCCTGCAACTTGTTTCCCGAATGCTTGCGCAAGGCGGAACGCACCAGTTCCCGCTTGAAGGCGCGGACCGACACCTGAAAAGAGCCCTCCGGTAGTTCGTCCGGAATCACAAACCCCTGCAGTTCCTGCGGCAGATCTTTCACTCCCAGCCGTTCGTGGCCATCAGCCAGCACCAGGCTGCGCTCGATCACGTTTTGCAGTTCGCGCACATTGCCCGGCCAGGTGTGCCCGGCCAGCACGTGCAGGAAACCGGGAGTCAAGCCATGCAGCTGCTTGTTGTGCGCCTTGGCAAATGTTTTCAGGAAGTATTCCGCCAGCAGCGGAATATCTTCCGCTCGTTCCCGCAGCGCGGGCATGTGAATCCTGACCACGGAAATCCGGAAATACAGATCCTCGCGGAAGGTTCCTTCCTGCACCATCTTTTCCAGGTTCCGACTGGTGGCACAGATCACGCGGGCATCAATTGGCTGGGGGACATTCGATCCCAGACGTTCCAGGCTGCGTTCCTGCAGCACGCGCAGCAGTTTGGCCTGCATCGGCAGCGCCAGGTCGCCAATCTCGTCGAGAAAAACCGTTCCGCCTTTGGCCTCTTCGAAACGTCCGCGACGGGACTGGCTGGCGCCGGTGAAGGCTCCTTTTTCATGGCCGAAAAGCTCGTCCTCAATCAAAGAGTCCGGGAAGGCACAAATGGAGAACGCCACGAACGGCTTGTCCGCGCGCGGGCTTAGGTTATGAATGGCACGCGCCACCACTTCTTTGCCAGTTCCGCTCTCACCCGTGACCAGCACGCTGGTAAAAACCCCGGCCACTTTGCGGATCACTTCATTGACTCGCGCCATCGCCTTGCTGTTTCCCAGCAGCCCGTCCACATGCGACGAGGCCAGCAGTTTCTGAGCCGCGCCCAGCTCGCGCGTCAGAGTGGCGCGCCGGTACGCTGCGTCCAGAGCAAACTTCAGCGCCTGCACATCGAGCGGCTGTTCCAGAAAATCAACCGCGCCGTGTTGAACGGCCTCAACGGCTTTTTTGCGCCGCGTGTCCCAGCCATAAGCGATCACCGGCGGAGCCAGCTCCCGTTCGGAAGCCAGTCTCGCTAATACGAGAGGATCCTCAGTCGAGGGATCGCCATTCCGCAGATCCAGATTCAGCAAGACCACATCCACTTCGCTTGCATCCAGCAGGCTGATTCCAGTCTGAACGGTGGAGACTTGCCGCAGCCTGTAACCCGTCCCCAACACCTGCTGCAGGACCTGACCGAACACCTCGTCAGGATCCACCAGAAGTATGCGCCTGCCGTAGCTTGAGTCTGGCAACTGATTACCTCTTCCTTCTGATCGCCTTGTTAGCGAACCACGCCCGCTCTATCTTCGGTTGGGGGATACTTCGTATAAATGCAGAACTGCAATGAATTAAGGGCTTACGTACACCTTCATAATCCGGAAGAATGCGTTCAGGCGGAGCCTGGGAGGAGGACACGGGGTAAACAATACCCGCTCTCACTATCGCAAATAGCGGGCCAGAAGGTCAATCAATAACTGCTTCGGGTTGTGGGAAATTATCGTCCCGCATGGTACCCCGGAAGTGAAAATATGTGCAATATTGCTGAAAGGGCACCCCCGGCGCGGCTCGCTGGTGGTGCGCAGCGTAACCCCAAGCGGTAACAGTCTGCACCGATAAAGTGGTTCTTCACCGGATTGTGCGTTTGGATCGCTAGGGTTACGGGCGACCGAAAGTCGCTTCTCGCTCAGCAGCATGCGGCGGATTTCGACTCAAGCTGGCCGGCTCACCCTAGGGCTGGGCCGTTGGCAGCGCAATTGCGAGGGCCTACGGGGGACCGGCGCACATGCCATCTACCGAGCAACTCGGCAGTCCGAAGGCTATTTCAGGGGAAACGGAGGTAGAGCACATAACCCTACAACCAAGCGAGCTAAAACAGACATGGAGCCAGGCCGGATTTGGCCGCCGGCTTCAACTCGCGTTTTCCTTTCTGTCCATGCTGACCGTTCTCCTGGTCACGCTGCAATTCGTCATGTCCAAGGGAACCGTTGCCGACCCTGACATCTGGTGGCACCTGCGTAACGCCGAATACCTTTTCCAGAATCATCAACTCCCTCGCCATGACCTCTACTCGTTTACGGTCGCCGGGGCTCCCTGGATCAACCACGAGTGGCTGTCAGAAGTTCCCTTTTACCTGGCTTGGCGAGCGTGGGGACTGGCAGGCATGAACGCCGCAACCTTGGTGGTGATCGAATTTATTTTTCTGGGCCTCTTATATCTTTGCTACCAGGAAAGTGGACACTTCAAGGCTTCCATCGCGGCCTGCTGTTTCTGCACATTTTTAGCCAAGGTTTCTTATGGACCGCGCACCATCTTGTTCGGTTACCTCTATCTGGTAATTCTGCTGATTATTCTTCAGCGCTTTCGCCGTAAGGGACACGCGCCTTTGTGGCTGATTCCGCCGCTGTTTTGTCTGTGGATCAACACTCACGGCTCGTGGTCGCTGGGTCTGATCCTCTTTTCCATCATTGCCGCCGCCGGGCTGGTGAATAAAGGATGTGGACTGGTGGACGCCGAGCCCTGGTCTCCCTCACAGATTCGGAAGCTGGTCGTGACCGGCCTGGCCAGTGTGGCTGCGCTCTTTGCGAACCCGTTCGGGGCGCGGTTGGTGTTCTACCCCTTCGATCTTGCCTTCCGGCAGAAGCTGAATATTTCGCACGTGGCGGAATGGGTGTCGGTGGACTTTCACGACTTGCGCGGCAAACTGGTTTTGGTGCTGCTGGTCACCGTATTTCTGGCCGCACTGTTGCGCCGCCGGCGCTGGACTGTGGTGGATGTGTCCCTTCTTCTGTTTGCCTTGTACAGCGGCCTCACTTACATCCGCTTTCTGTTCCTACTTGCCATCGTGGCGGCGCCCCTGCTGGCCAAACTTCTGGACTTTGTGCCCCACTATCGTCCGGAAGTGGATACACCCCTGATCAATGCACTCGTGATCTGCTTGATGATCGGCGGGATGGTCTACTACTGGCCATCAACCGCCCTGTTACAGCGTACCGTTGCCGAACAGTACCCCGCCGAGGTTCTCCCCTTCCTGAAAACACATCCGCCGGCCGGCCTCATGTTGAATTTTTATCTGTGGGGCGGTTACTTGGAACTGAATGACCGGAACGTAAAGACTTTCGTCGATAGCCGGGTGGACATTTTTGAGTATGCCGGAGTTCTTCAAGATTTCCTCGACCTGCTAACTCTCAAACAACCGAAGCCCATTCTGGACAAGTATAAAATCCATTACGTGCTCTTTCCCCACAGCGAACCTCTTACGTATGTGCTCGAGCATGATCCGGAATGGAAGGAAATTTACAGCGATGAGTTGTGTGTTCTGCTGGAACGAGTAGATGGGGCCTCCCCCGGCGCGAGGGCAGAGGCGGCACGTCCATAGCGTAGGAAGAGAACTGTTGCTCTAGCACGAGGCGGCTATTTGCATTTACTTTTTCGAACTGGTCGATGTTGGTGATCTTGGCCCGCGATTGCCCAAAGGCTGTAGGCCGGGGTAAAGCGCACAGGCTCAGGAAGTAATTGTGCATGTTGTTCAAAAGACAAAAACTCGATTGGCTGTTGGTTTCGGTGCTGGCGATTGGACTGTTCACGTACGCGTCGTATCAGCCCAGATTCCGGCTGCGCCCGGATATGCCGACGGAGTTCATGGATGCTCCCTCTGCCGGGGTACCCCAAACGCAAGACACGGAAGAGAAAATCGCCCGAGCATACTGGAAGTGTCTGGTCCATGACATTCAGTGGAAATACGGTTATGGTTACAGTCTGCCGTCCGACCCGCCCGGTGATTTCACCTTGGCAAGCGAAGGCACGGGCGTAGTCCCGGAAGACGCTGCCGCCCGGGTTCGTTACTGGCGTATGGCACAACACGTCTGGTATCTCCCCGACGCCTGGCAGAAAGACTACGAGTGGGATTTTCATTGGACATCGAACCTGACACAATCGGGCGGCGATTGGCTGCGCCGTCAATTCGAACACCTGGGCGGCGGCTAACCGCAGACGCGACGGTGCGATTCGCCATGACCCCTGCCGAAAAGAAATCCGACTCGGCGCACGCAGCATGCTGCTAGCCCTCGAGATCTGTCTGACTGCAATCGCAGTCGCGCTCGCCTACGTCACGCCCGAGCTCGGGGCAAATTGGTTTGAGAAATGGGAGCGGCGACTTGGCCACTTCGCCCGCCGCCGCACTCTTGCAGTGGTTTCAGTCGGTCTGCTGGCGTTGGCAGCGCGCGCGGCCCTGCTACCCATCCTGCCCGTCCCCGAACCTGCGATCCATGATGAGTTCAGCCATCTCCTGGTGGCGGACACGTTTGCTCACGCCCGCCTGTCCAATCCGACCCACCCCATGTGGATTCACTTCGAAACTTTTCACGTCAATCAGAAGCCTACGTACGCGTCCATGTATTACCCCGGCCAGGGCTTATTTCTGGCCGCCGGTCAGGTGTTCGGAGGGCGTCCCTTCTGGGGAGTATGGCTGAGTGTCGGACTGATGTGCGCCGCGATCTGCTGGATGCTGCAAGGCTGGTTGCCACCCGGCTGGGCGCTGCTGGGAGGTTTGCTGGCAGTGATGCGACTTGCGCTCTTCAGCTACTGGGCAAATACCTATTTCGGAGGAGCGGTCGCCGCCATTGGTGGCGCGTTAGTCCTGGGAGCGCTGCCCAGAATCAAACAACACCAGCGGGTGCGTGACGCCGTGGTGATGGCGGTGGGCTTGGCCCTGCTGGCGAACACCCGGCCGTACGAGAGTCTGTTCTTCTGCATTCCCATCGCGGTCGCTCTGTTGGCGTGGATGATCGGGAAGATGACGCCGGGGAAGAAGAGCCCACCACTCCCGCTCTCCATGAGACGCGTGGTCCTGCCCCTAAGCCTGTTGATAGCGATTACTTTCGGCGCCATGGGTTATTACTTTTGGCGAGTGACCGGCAGCCCCTTTCGCATTCCATATCAGGTCAATATCGCAACCTACCGCCTGGTGTATTTTCCCTGGCAGAAGTTGGGTCCTCCGGCGAAATACAACCACGAGGTAATGCGTGAGTTCTATCAGGGCGCTCCGGTGGCCGGCCAATACAGTCTGGCGCATCTTCATCCCCTCCGGACATTTTTGCTGAAGCCGGTGCCTTTCTGGTTTTTTTACTTCGGTCCGGTGTTGACGCTTCCGTTTCTTGCCTGGTTCGCCATCAAGTCGCGCGGCCGATTCCGCTGGCCGATGAGCCGCAAGTCGCGATTCCTGTTGCTGGTTTGCGGCGCAACCTTTGTCGGCGTGGTTTTGCCGATATACCTTCCACCGGCGCACTACTCCGCCGCCCTGACGGGGGCCGTCTACGCACTGCTGCTGCAGGCGATACGTTCCATGCGCCTATGGCGTCCGGATGGACGGCCCGCTGGCAGGTTCCTCGTCCGCGCCGTGCCCGTAATCTGTTTCGCGCTGCTGCCGCTGCGAGCGGCCGCCCCGCTGCTTCATATCCCCCTCGCTCCGACCGTTATCCACACCTGGTATTCCACGGACTTCCATAATCTCGACCGCGCCCGCGTGCTGGCTCAATTGCGGGAAGCACCGGGACGTCACCTGGTGATCGCCCGCTACCAGCCTGACCACGAGGTTCTCGAGGAGTGGGTGTACAACGAGGCTGATATTGATGGCTCCAAGGTCGTGTGGGCGCGCGACATGGGCGCCGCGAAGAATCGGGAACTGATTGACTATTTTAAAGACCGGCGCGTGTGGCTGGTCGAGCCTGACGAAAAACCGGTGCGGCTAACCGCCTACTCTTGCTCTTCATGTCCAAGCCCAGATACAGTCGGGACCCAAGAACGCAGACATTCGCCGATACCGGGGGACGATAACTGAATGATCTCCACCCTGGTAATTGAGGCGCCGGCGGTCTCGATCGCGCTCTTGCTGGCCTTTATCTATCCCTGGCACCTTGTTCTGGTGCGATATAAGCCCGATCACGACGTGCTGATCGAGTGGGTTGGCAACGAAGCCGACGTTCACAACGCGAAAGTGATTTGGGCTCGAGACATGGGCCGGAGCAGAACCAAGAACTGCTAAAGTATTACAGTGATCGCCAGGTTTGGCTCGCCGAGCTGATGAGACTCCGCCGAAAGTGTCGCCCTACACGACGCCGATCTTGGAATCGCATCGCGCTGACGGAGCTCGATAGCAATGCTGTTGATTGAAACCGGCTTCGTCCTGCTGTCATTGTTGATCGCCTTCGCCTACCCCGCTCTCGGATCGCGCTGGTTCGAGAAGCTGGAGCGGCGTTTCTCGCAACTCAGCGAGCATCGCGTTCTTTCAATTGTCTTCGTCGGAGTCACGGCCCTTGTGCTGCGTGCGGCGCTACTGCCGATAGAACCGATCCCGCAACCTACCATTCCCGATGAGTTCAGCTATTTGCTGATGTCCGACACCTTCGCGCACGGACGCTTGACCAACCCCACGCATCCGATGTGGATTCACTTGGACGCGCCTGCCGTAAACCAACAGCCGACTTATGTTTCAAAATATTTTCCTGGCCAGGGTGTTCCTCTCGCATTCGGCCAAATAATCTTCCGCCACCCGTTCTGGGGAGTGTGGCTGAGTGTCGGCATCATGTGCGCAGTAATTTGCTGGATGCTGCAAGGCTGGTTTCCTTCGTTTTGGGCGCTTCTTGGCGCGCTGCTCGCCCTGATTCGACTCGGCACATTTAGCTATTGGGCAAATAGTTATTTCGGGGGCGCACTGCCAGCGATTGGGGGAGCGTTGGTTTTAGGCGCGCTGCCGCGCATCAAGCGCTGGCAGCGGATCGGTGATTCGCTGCTAATGGGTTTCGGCCTGGCGTTGCTTGCTAGCAGCCGCCCCTTCGAGGGCTTGATATTCAGCCTGCCGATCATTATGGCGTTGCTGATATGGATCTGGAAGAGCTACAGATCAGGCAACCGACGCATTGCTACCCGTGTCCTGGTCCCGTCGGCGCTTGTTCTGGCCGTGGCCTTCGCGGCGATGCTCTATTATTTCTGGCGCACTACCGGCAGCCCATTTCGTACTCCATATCAGGTAAATCTGCAAACTCAGGACCCGGTTCCGCTCTTCCCGTGGCAGTCTGTGCGACCAGCACCCCATACGGGGGCGCGAGCGGAGTTTTTCGGCGGGGAGATAGACCAACACAATCTCGCGCGCTCGCACTTTGTCATCTCCAGCATCACGCGGGTCATACAGTTCTACCTGTTCTTTCTTGGCCCAGCTCTGACGCTACCATTCCTCGTGCTGGCAGCTGGAACCAGACGGCGCATGCTCAATGTTAGGCTTCTCTTAACAGTATTTTCGGTCTCGGCTTTCGGCCTTCTGTTGCCGATATATTACGGCCCCACCTACGCCGCAGCTCTCAGTTGCGTAATCTATGCATTGCTCCTGGCGGCCATGCAGTGCATCCGGCGGTGGCGTTGGCGCGGCAAAAGCACGGGCCTGGCGATCGTGAGAGCCGCACCGGTGGTCTGTTTTCTGATGCTCTTAATACGTGCGGTCGCCCCACTACCTGGCGTACCGCTGCCGCAAATGGTGCCGCTTACCTGGTGCTCACCCCATCTATTCGACCAGTTCAGCCGCGAACGAGTCCAGGTTGCGCTCGAGTCGAGGCCAGGACTTCAGCTTGCCCTAGTTCGGTACCCGCACGATCATCTCGAACCGGTGGACTGGGTACAAAATCTTGCGGATATCGACCGCCAGAAAGTGATTTGGGCCAATGATATGGGCGCGCAGCAAAATCAGGAACTGATCGACTATTTCAAAGATCGGCAAGTCTGGCTGGTTGAGCCGGATAAGATTCCGCCGCAAATCTCAGCGTATCCGACAAACATGACGGCCCTCGATAACGTCCCGCAAGTTGAAGCAACGCGACCGTAGAGCCTGGGAGACCAGCCTAATGAATTTCAAGGTATTGGTGATGGCTTCTCAGACTTGCGACATAATACCTGGTACTGCCCACCCAGCGGTAATTGGGAGAGATGAGGCTCGATCCAGCGCAGCCATCTCAGTTGCTTGGGAAAGTAAAAAAGCGAATCCCGGCGCAAGACTGCAAAGCCGCCATCTTGCAATAGTCTCGCTGCTTCGGGAGGCGTAAGCGTGATGGCCTGGCGATCGAAAGGAATCCGCGACATCACATAACGAGTGCCAGGGTTCCAGGGATTGTTTTCCCACAGAGAAAAGATGCCGCCCGGACGCAGCGAGCGCCAGATATATTCCGTTGCCGAAGCACGCTCTACCAGCGGAATGTGGTGGAAGACTCCATTGCAGTAAACCAAGTCCAATTCCTCTCTGGGCTCATATTTCGCGATGGGACGGAACGACAAGCGCTCGCCTCCATAATTACGATTTGCCAGCTCAAGCGATTTATCCGAAGTATCAACTCCTAAGAGGAAGCCTGCTCTGATCATACCCAACAAAAACTCCGAAGAGGAGCCATCGCCGCAACCGTAGTCCATGAGCAGCCTGGGCTGCTCCGAAAGCTGTCGCAGGCAGCGGGAAAGCCACTGAATACGACCCCGGGCGAAGTAGTCTTTTGCTTCTCCGGTTGCTGCAAGACCCTGATTCAGGGCGGCGTCATAGGCTTGCGCATAATCGTCGAAGTGAATCGGCGTGGTCATTTGGTCAGTGCTTTCTTGATGTCGTAATCGCCAATATAAGTTCCGCGGCTGATACCTAACATACTGATGAAAAATGACGAGAAGATGGTCTGCACACCGAGGAAGAACCATAGAGAGAAGAAGATGACAGAACGGATCTGATCGAAGGGACCAAAGTCGCTGGCAGCCCACTTCCACAAAAGCCAGAATGCGCCCCCGGCACCGCCCAGGGCGAGACCCGCTCCGACTACAAGCCCGTCCTCCAGTTTGACGCGCCGCAGCCATCGCTCCAGTGAGCGTTGATTTTGCGAGAATTTCTCAGCATAGCTGAACACTTTCGCGAACAAACCAATAGAGACAATTTGTGCTCCTAACAAGGCGAACATCATGCCAAACAGCATGGTGTGCACGTCAATCGTGATGTGCCCCAGGTGGCGCGGCCCGGGAAAGAGCCAAAAAACCAGTCCCACGCCAACCCCTAGCAGCGAGACTCCGGGAAGCAGGAAGAGCCAGTTCGGCGCGAAAAGGAGCATGAAGCGCAGACTCCGCCAGCCGTCGTGGAACGTCCGCAGATGAGGTTGGCGGCCTCTTTTGTCGGGCCAGAGTGTGACCGGAATTTCCGCGGCTTTTACACCCAGCTTAGCAGCCTTGATGACCAACTCGAGAGCGAACTCCATTCCCGTGGTCCGCGGATCGACTCGCTCGTAAACTCGTTTGGTAAATCCCCGCATGCCGCAGTAGGCATCACCGACGCCGGCGCGGAAAAATGAATTCAGGATCGCGGTCAGAGCAGGATTGCCTAGGTATTTGTGAAGCCAGGGCATGGCGCCGGGCTTGATTCCTCCCTCAAACCGGTTGCCCATTACCAGTTCAGACCCTTCGCGCCACTTAGCGACGAAGCCCGGCACTTGCGAGAAATCGTAGCTGTCGTCGGCATCGCCCATGATGATGAACTCGCCTTTGGCTTCTTCGATTCCCTTCTGCAAGGCATTGCCGTAGCCTCTGGTCGCAACATGTACAACGCGGGCACCGAGGTTCTCCGCGATTTCTATCGAGCCATCGGTCGAGCCATTGTCGGCAACTACAACTTCACCGCGAATTCCCATTTCCCGAAACGCCGCCAATGCCTTGTCCACGCAAATACCGATAGAGCGGGCTTCGTTAAGGCAAGGAATCACGACGGAAATTTCCGGGGCACTGAGAGAGGCAGTGGCGACGGTAGGTCCAGGCGCGTCCATAAGAGTCGCTGAGGATTTGGGAGACATCATAAGCTCCAGGGCCCTTTTAGTCGTGGGTTCCGGCCCTTGTTTTGACGGATGAACCGACCGCAGGCCTGGAAGGATGCTGCAGTTGCGCTGCCACTTGAGGCATCGCCGCTCCCGTCGCAGGCGCTTCTATCCACTTTTGTAGCTACAACTTAAGAGGAGGTGGGGCTGAGGCAGCGGGCGACGTCCACATTGCCTGTGTGAACAGATGGACACAAACTTGCACAGAAAAAGCTCTGAAATGACCAAGCGTGATTCCTCCGACGCCAGGGGAACAAACGACGGAATCAGCGGCCTAACCTCCGGCGATGCATTTCAGCGCACGCGGGATAGAGATGAGGCAGAATGCAGGGGTGGAGAAGGTTGCCGAAATTACGACGGGAGGCCAGGTACTGAAGGACTCGCGGGCGGGCGAGGAGGAGAAAGCTTCGTCCAGGGGCCTGGTGCGGCCGGAACTGGATCCCACCGACCGAGCGATTGCGGCTGCTGTATTCGCGGTGACGCTCGCTTACCTGTGGCTTTTTCGTCGCTACACCTCCATGGAACCAGACGAAGGCATCGTCCTGCAAGGTGCACAGCGCATCCTGCGTGGGGAGGTGCTCTACCGGGATTTCTTTTCCTTTTTCACCCCCGGGTCTTATTACTTTCTGGCGCTTCTCTTCAAAGTTTTCGGAAGCTCGTTCCTGGTGGCGCGAACCGCGCTGGTTTTCTTCGGCGGGATTTATTCGGCTATCGCTTACCTACTGGCGCGCCGGGTATGCTCGCGCGGGAGCGCGCTTTTTGTCGCCGGGCTGGTAACGCTCACCACGCTTCCTTATCGCTTTGAGGTTCTTCATAACTGGGACAGCACGCTTTGGGCGTGCCTGGCGGTTTACTGCGCGGTACGATGGCTGGAGTCGCCACACTGGAAGTGGGCATTCGCAACGGGATCGCTGGCGTCTCTCACTTTCCTTTTTGAGCAGTCCAAAGGAGCCGGGCTGCTCCTCGGTCTGGGCGCCGGCTTGGTGGCGATTACTTTATTGGACCGGCAACGGACCTTATGGAAAGGGACGCAAAGCCTTGGGCTGGCAATGGGAGTGGCCTGGCCTTTCCTGCTAACTGTGGCTTACTTCGGTGCGCAGCATAGTTTGCCGCTCATGCTAGCCGACTGGTTCTGGCCGCTGCAATACTACTCGCTGGCCAATCACGTGCCCTACGGTTATCAAAACTGGTCGGAGAGTACTCGCCACCTGCTGTTCGGCAGCGGATCGCTGACCGTGCGGCTGGTCACGATGGTGGCGATCAGCCCTTGTTTCCTGGTGCCCGCGCTGCCTTTTGCTGCCGTCGGTCTGCTGGTTTATTGGATAGTTCAGATGTCGCGAAGGCGTGAACCGAAGACGGTTGGCGCCCACTATGTATTGATCTGCGCCGCGCTGTCCGGGCTCCTGCTGTCCGTTGTGATCGGCAGAGCGGACATCATTCACTTCATGTACCTGCTGCCGCTTTTTTGTCTGCTGCTCGGCTGGATGATTGATGGGCGCGACATTCCGGGGCGACGGTTCAGGGCAGTGAAACCATTTTTCATCACGTATGCCGTGATTGCCTTTTTGCTGTTCGCGACACCGCTGCTGCTGCGTGCCCTGAACGCTCGCAACCAGGTGCAGACGCGCCGGGGTGTGGTCAACGTGCCCGCACGGGACACGGTGGTTGAACATGTCCAGGCGCACGTTGGTGCCGGAGAAAAAATTCTTGTCTATCCCTATCTGCCGCTCTATTACTACCTGACTGACACGTTTAGCCCGACGCGCTATGAGTATTTCCAGCCCGGTATGCACACCCCGCAGCAAGCGCAGGAAATACTCGCCGAGGTGGCAGCGGCCCGCGTGCCGGTGGTCCTGTTCGAGGCTTCGTTCTGGGAAAAGATTCCGACTTCGTGGCCTGGAACACCGGTGACCGCGATCGTCCGAGACCCGGTGGCGGATTACATCCAGCGCGAATATCGCGCTTGCAAGATTTTGAATTCGCCGGCCAAGTGGAAGTTTCTTTTCATGGTGCGCAAAGACCTGGCATGCCCTTGAATTGGCCGGTGGCACCCGCTGGATTTGCCCGATTTGCATGACGACAAAGAGCACTGCGGAGTCTCGTGGCACGCGCTACCTCCCAGATCTTCTTCTGGGAATTCTGCCGATTCTTCTCGCCGTGCAACTGCTGGGCTGTCTCACCTTTTTCCCCAGCGCGCTGCACGGCCACGCCGACTTCAGACAACTCTACGCAGCCGGCTACATGGTCCGAACGGGGCACGCCAGCCAACTCTACGACTACCGGGCGCAGCAGAACTTTCAGGATGCGTTGGTCGGCAATGACGAACGCGCGCTGCCGTTTATCCGTCCGGCGTATCAGGCCTTGCTGTTCGTTCCATTCTCGCTGCTGCTGTATCGAACTGCTTACCTCGTGTTCTTGGGTGTGAACCTGCTTCTGCTCGCGATCGCTTTATGGCTGCTGCGTCCGAGCATGAGAAACCTTTCCAGGGTGTGGCGAGGGCTGCCTGTCTTCGTGTTTCTGGTTTTCTACCCGATGGCACTCGCGCTCATGCAGGGACAGGACTCAATCCTCCTGCTGACGCTGCTCGCGGCTGCTCTGGTTGCGCTTGACCACGACCGGGAGCTCACAGCTGGCATTCTGGTTGGGCTGGGATTGTTCAAGATGCAAATTGTGATCCCGATCGCGCTGCTGTTCTTGCTGTGGCGGCGCTGGCGATTCTTTACTGGATTCGCGCTTTCGGCATCTCTGGTCTCTTTGATATCTCTGTGGGTAGTCGGACTCGCGCAAACAGCGGATTATGCCCGTTCACTTTTTTCGGTGGGTGCAAGCCTGGCGGCGGGGACCAATCAGTTCCCCCTGCGGGTCAGCATCATGGCGAATCTGCGTGGTCTGATCTTTGGACTGATGAGTGCTCGACTGCCGGCATTCTGGGTTCAGGCTCTGACCATTGTGGTTTCCATTATCGTGCTGCTCTGGGTCGCAGTGTTCGCTCCTCGCAAGCTGAGGGGGACAGAGGCGTTGGTCATCGCGATCACAGCCAGCGTGATCGTGAGCTATTACCTGTTCATTCACGACCTCAGTGTTTTGCTGATTCCGATCGTAATAACACTGGACCGGTTCATCTTCATCCATGCAGAAACAACCCGCGACGCCCTCGACCCTGTAACTGCGCGGATGTCCGTCGTATTGCTGGTGGCGCCGATGTGTATATTCTTGATCCCCGGACATTTTTACCTGGTATCGCTACCGCTATGCGCCTTTATGTTCATCCTGATGCGGAATGTTCGCCGCGAGCAGCAGCGGCCGGGGACGAGCGGCGAGTTAGATCTTGCGAGAGCTTGATGACTGACAAAATCGCTGTGCGAGGGAATCGGGCAGAAGGTCTGTCCGCCAATTTCGGAGCAGAAGGAATGCCGCTCTACGGGCTCAGCATCTTTCTGGGCGCGTTCCTGCTTTTTGCGGTACAGCTTCTCCTGGGCAAATACTTCCTGCCTTGGTTCGGCGGCACGCCGGCAATGTGGACCACTTGCATGTTTTTTTTCCAAACTCTTCTGCTCGCTGGCTATGCCTATGCCCATGCGCTGGCCAACTGGTTCACGCCCCGGACGCAGAGTTACCTGCATTCCGCTCTTCTGTTCTCGTCGATGCTAGTGCTTGCTTTCCTTGCGGCGGTGTGGGGAACACCCATCACACCAAATGTGAGCTGGAGGCCGCACAACAGCGATCATCCGGTCTGGAGTTTGACTGTACTTCTGGCGGTCAGCGCCGGTCTGCCCTATTTCGTTCTCTCCTCCACCGGACCGCTGCTGCAAAGCTGGTTTACCAGAACTCATCCCGGCCGCACGCCTTACCGGCTGTACTCTCTCTCTAATCTGGGATCGTTGCTGGGCCTGCTCAGCTATCCCTTTCTGGTAGAGCCGTGGTTTTCCTTGCGAACGCAAGCACGCCTCTGGTCGGTAGGATTTTTTGCCTTTGTCGTCGGCTGCGCCTATTGCGCCCTGCGCGTGGGGAGAACCAGCGCACCACCGAAAACATCTCCTCGGCACCTTGCCAGCGGCGGGACTGTAGAGGTTGACTCCGTTCAGGCAAAACCAGCCATCGGAACCCACCTGCTTTGGCTGAGCCTGGCGGCGTGCGCATCAGTTATGTTTCTGGCCACGACGAACCAGATCTGCCAGGATGTAGCCGTCGTACCCTTTCTCTGGGTTCTGCCTCTGAGCTTATATCTGCTCTCTTTCATCATTTGTTTCGACGAGCCACGCTGGTACTCCCGAGCTGTTTTCCATCCCGCTTTTGCGGTTGCGATCTTTCTCGCCTGTCTGGTGCTCGGGGGGTGGGCCATCACAAATATCCTCGGCCTGATCGCTGCCTACTCGTTCACCCTGTTTGCGTGCTGTATGGTCTGTCACGGGGAGCTGGCCCGGTCGAAACCGGGCTCGCGCTATCTCACCTCGTTCTACCTGATGGTGGCTCTGGGCGGCGCCGTGGGAGGCCTATTGGTGGCATTGGTCGTTCCCCACATTTTCCGAGGTTTTTGGGAATACCAGGTTGGCTTGTGGGTCTCGGCGGTGCTCCTGTTCGTGGTGCTCGCGCGGGATAAAAGCTCGTGGCTCTATTGCAGCCGATGGGGCCTGCCCGGCATTGCCGTGGCGGCCGCAGTGTTACCCGGGACCACGTCGCTGGTCACGCGTGGCTGGAAAGAACTAGGAAGCTTGTTTCCTGTGCTGCCGGTGCTGGTGGCGGTTTACTTTCTGACTCGGGGAAGTCTGAAGGGGGGGGACGACGCGGCCCGAGCCCGGGCCGTACCTTTTTACTGTGGCGCGGCGCTGCTGGTGGTGGGAGCCATGCTTTTTTTCACCGCCAGAAACCAAGCTCGAAATTCCGCTGTCCTGGCGCGCAATTTCTATGGAGTGCTTAGCGTCCGTGAGCTTGCCTCGGATCGGCCCGACTGGCGGGCCTACGCCCTATTCCACGGCCGAATCGCCCACGGTTACCAGTTCCGCTCGGAAGCAAAGCGTCATTTGCCGGCCGGTTACTATGGCGTCACCAGCGGCGTTGGCCTGGCCCTGGTCGGACTACAGACCCACCTGTCGTCCGGGGCAAATCCACAGAATCTCCGCATCGGCGTTGTGGGTCTCGGGGCGGGGACTCTGGCTGCCTACGGAAATCCGGGCGACTACATCCGTTTTTACGAGATCAACTCCGAGGTAACACGAATCGCAAACGACGGGCAGTATTTCAGTTATTTGAAGGATTGCCGGGCGAGGCTGGAAGTGATCCCGGGCGACGCCCGCCTTTCCATGGAGGGTGAATTGAACCGTGGTCAGCCTCAGGATTTCAACCTGCTGGCCATCGACGCCTTCAGCGGTGACGCCATCCCGGTTCATCTCCTCACCGAGGAAGCCTTTCAGATTTATTTGAAGGAGATGAATAGCGACGGAATCATCGCGGTTCACATCACCAACAACTATTTCGACTTGCAGCCCGTGTTAAGGCGAGTCGCCGAGCGCTTTAAGCTCCACTACCGCTTGCTCCACACCGATGGTGACGGCGGCGTGACCACCTATAGCGACTGGGTGCTGCTTTCCCGTGATCCAACAATTCTCAACTCACTTCTCGCTTCGACCGGAAGCATGCGCAGTGGCGCTCTAAAGCCCGACCTTGCCTTGTGGACGGATGATTACAGTAATTTGTTTTGGGTCTTAAGAAGATAAATCTTCAGATAATTGCACCTAATTTAGTTGATCTGATAACCGGAGGAGCGGCGGCGATCAAACTCCGCGCTCGACAGCGTCTCCCTCACGAATAACAGAACCCGTCAGCCAAAGCAGCGTACAAAACAACCCCAGAATCGGAATAACCATGAGAGCATAAACGCCGTGCAGTAACAGCAGACGGTGAAGAGGCGGGATGAAAAGGATGACGAGGGCTGCGCTGAGGGGAATCGGACTCGAGAGCAACCTCTCGCGCCGGGCCAACTCCCCGCATGCCACCGAAATGGGCAGTAACAGCAGGGTCAGATCGTAATTGTACAAGTGGAAACTTGCGAGGAGTGTCGCGAAAATTGCTGCCGAGAAGGAGAAGCCCAATTGTTCATCCCGCCAGTTCTTCGCCGCCAGCCACAGCGCCAATCCCGAGAGTGCGGCAACCAGGAGGCCGAATTCGAGTGAACCAAATCTCCGGTGGACGAGCAAATACAAAGCCCCTCGAACATTCGGCATGTATTCCGGCGCGAAACCTGCAATCTGCTGATACCGGGTGTCAAACAGCAGAAATCTCGGATACGCAGCGAGAACCTGGATACCGGACACCCCAATCGAGGCCAGTATCAGCAGACTTCCGACCGCTGCAAAGCCCCACGCAGCGGACCACTTTCGACGCAAAAAAAGGATGAGAACAAAAGGAACGATCAACTGAAACTTGAAGAGGCCACACGCCAACACGCATCCCGCCGGGAATTCTGCACCGCTGCTCAGCAACACAAAAACCAGAGTGTAAATGAGGAGCATGAGCATCGAATCCTGACCGAGCAGGAGGCAGGTCGTCGCGGGGGAGAAGGTCAGGAATAGCACAAACACGAGGCCGAAATCGACGCGTATTCTTGCATACCGGGAGATCGTGAAGCTAACTTTGGTCCGGGATTCAATCAGCAGAGCCGCGCCCGCAAGCAGCCCCAGGCTGATGAAGGTCCATAGCCTGTACGCAGCGTGATAACTGAAGAATGTGAGCGGCAGAAAAAGCAGCGTCTCGAACGGCGGGTGATTGTAAAAAACGTGGACGGACGCCACCTTTGATTGGAACTCGGCCTGGGTTTGCAGATCATACAGGTCTCGTCCCAGTCCTTGACGAACCATCTGAGCCGCGCAGTAGAACTGAGAAAAGTCGCGCGTGTCGTCGTTCTTCTGGGCGGGAAAGCTGAATAGCGCGACCCCAACTACCAGAGACGACACAGCTGCCGCAGCCGCGACTCGGATTGCTCGTTCCGTACCTGTTTTCACTTGCTTCTCCGCTTCAAGATGCGCTGCTCTCTAATCCGCCTGCTCGGGGAAACGGTATCATGAGTCGGCCCCGGCAGACGGCAAGGCGGCCCTTGGACATCGTGAGCA
>WNFC01007189.1_pt1 | contig 17251 bp, 9 predicted proteins | sample 5400541 | NCBI WGS metagenome assembly WNFC01 (sample SAMN13153342, study PRJNA577476) | soil metagenome | isolation source: 120 cm saprolite under Douglas fir tree site 2 hole 2 replicate 1 | place: USA:California | collected 2015-04-18
ACGGACCTCGACCCGCAGATTGGCCCGCTTCAGCACCGGGCGCAAATAGGCGACCGCGGCGCTGCACCGCCGCTTGTTGCGCACGGTCAGCTGCAATGGGCCGACGCCGTCCTGCTCGGCGCCGTTGAAATCATCGTTGCGGCGATATCCGGCTTCTTCGGCTGCTGCGATGAACGCGTCGTGGAGTTCGTGGCGGGCGCGCAGATCGGTTACATCGAGCGGCCCGCCCGCGCCGTGATGCGGGTCGGCGCCGCGCTCCTGGTTCTCGGCGCGGCGAAAATAGGGGAGCACGTCGTCATACGACCACCCAGTATTACCGAGCTGGCGCCACAGGTCGAAATCCTGCTTTTGCCCGCGAATGTAAATGAGCCCGTTGATCGAGCTCGACCCGCCCAGCACCTTGCCGCGCGGCCAGGGCAGGCGGCGGCCGCCGAGCTCCGCCTGCGGCTCGGTCTCGAACTGCCAGGTGATCTTGGGATGGTAGATATTGCGGTAAAAGCCGGCCGGGATGTGGATCCAGGGATTGCGGTCCCTGCCCCCCGCTTCGAGCAGCAATACCCGGTTGGTCGGATCCGTCGTCAGGCGGTTGGCAAGAACGCAGCCGGCCGAACCGGCGCCGACGATGATGTAATCGTATTCGGCTTCGTGCTGCATCGGGCCCTCCGCCCCTTCAATCGTCATTCCCGTGCGACCGGGAACCCGGGGCGGGCGGCGAATGGTTGCCCTGGGGCCCCGCTTCGTGGGGGATTGCGTTATGGGGCGCCAAGGGCGCCGCGCAAATCGGCGACGACCTGGTCGCGGGTGCGGGTCTGCCACCGGCGGCGGCGGCCGATCGGCTCGTTCTCGATCTCGGGCACGACCTTGCAGGCGACAAAGACCGGCCCCGGCGCACCCATGATCTCGGGCAGGGCGCGTTCGAAATCGCCGATCTCGGTGAAGGCGTAGGTGCGCGGATAGCCACAGCCGCGCGCGATCATGTCGTACTGGATCTTGTCGGCGTTCGGCACCGGTTGACCGCCGGTCGTCGCGTAGACGCCGTTGTCTATGAGGAAGTGATATAGGTTGGGCGGCGCCTGCTCGGCCACGGTGGCCAGGATGCCGAGGCTCATCTGGATGTCGCCCTCGGAGTCGAACAGCATGACCTTCTTGTCCGGCCGCGCCAGCGCGAGGCCGAGGCCGAGGCCGGCATGGCCGCCCATCGCCGGGTCGCCGAGCTCGACGTCGAGCGGTTGGTTGTCGCTGAGGTTGATCCAGTAGCGGCCGCTGCGGCCGGGAACCAGGATCGCGTCGCCACGGTAGGAGGCGAAGGTTTTCATCATGTCAGCGGTGTGCATCATTGCAGGTCGCCCCCCTTTACCGGTTGAAGCCGTGATATTCGTCACCGACCAGGATCGCCACCGGCCGCCTGGTGCGATCGGCTTCTTCGAAGGCGACGGCGATGCGCGGCGAGTCGGCGTCGTTCTCGATCAGGTAGTAATTGATGCCGAACGCCATCAGGAAGCGCTCGGTGTAGGTCGCTGCGGTGTCGGTGGTGACGCCGTGCCGGGTCCAGCCGCGGTAGCCGACCATCAGCACGATCGGCACGTTGAGGCTCATCAGCCAGCCGCGGATCGAATCCCCGGCCTCGAGCATGCCGGTGTTCTGAATGAGGATCACCGGCTTCGCGCCGCCGAGCCACAGCCCGGCGGCGATCGAGGAGGCATGGCCCTCGCGGTTGACCCCGACGAGGCGGATCGCCGGGTCGGCCTTCATCAAGAGGTAGAGCCAGTTGGTCTCGCTGTCCGGCAGGTACACGACATGGGTCACCCCATTCTTTTTCATCTCGGCGAGGACGGTTTCGGGGCTGAGGACGTTTACCGGCGCATCGTTCATCGGAGCCTCCCTCGGGGATTTCCGCCTACCATAGATCATGAAGCCAAGCAAAAAATTCCCTGCCGGCAGGGAAAAACCGGGGAAATTCTCCGATTCGGATCGAGTTTGTTGCGAAAAGCCATTTTTGTTCCAACACTTACGAAATCGAGCCGAGCACAAATCGGCACACTGGCAGGGGAATAGCAGGGGAAAACCAGCCGGAGCGTCATTCGCCGGCACAGTTCCCGGTTAAGACCGATAACCATTTCGCCGCGCAGAGTACGCCTCAATTTCGGTGCGAACATGGCGAAGCCGAGTGTTCGCAAGCGGAGCCCGGCCGTCGCCTCTTTGGAACGATCTCGGTATAACAATGCGACGCGCCATCCGAACCTTAGGGATTTCACATGGAACGCCTTCTGTTCCTGTTCCGGCACGGCGAGACCGATTGGAACCGTGAGGGGCGACTGCAGGGGCATACCGACACGCCGCTCAACGCCACCGGCCTCGCGCAGGCCGCGGCGCTGAGCGAACGGTTGCGCCCGCACCGGCTCGACGTGGTCGTGTCGAGCGACCTGGCGCGCGCCTGGACGACGGCGCGGATCGTGGCCGATAGCTTGGGGATCCCGTTGATCCGCGAGCCGGGGCTGCGCGAGGCGCAGATCGGCGAGGCCGAAGGCCTCTTCTGGCCGGAAGTGAAAAGCCGCTTTGGCGAGGCGCTGACCGAGCGCTGGTTCACTGACGACGATGCCGCCTTTCCCGGCGGCGAGACCGGGCTCGCGACCCGCACCCGAGGCCTCGCGGCACTGCGCGGGTTCGTCGCCGCGCAGCCCTACCGGCGGATCGGCGTATCGACCCATGGTGCCATGGTGCGGCAGCTGATGAAGCACGCCCTGGCGCCCGGCAGTCCGCCCGCGAAGACACGCAACACCGTGCTTTATATGCTGCGATACGAGCCCGCCGGCGACCGCCTCGCCGTCCTCGAAGAGGGAGCCCGTTAAACAGAACGTCGAGAGGTCGCAAGAGGCGAGTTGCTCCGACTGACTGCGAGCGGGGCATAATGGGGTCACGGCGGCAGCCAGACCGGACTGCAATATCCATAAATCATCTTATAATAAGTTCCTCTCCTCTCTTATAACAGTTACACATAACTGGGAAATTGCTAACGAAAAACCCCGGCTTACACGAAAGCGGTGTCTTTCTCTAAACCATTAGTGCCTTACGGTCGTTTCGAACCGATACCGCAAGCGCATTCGAAGGGAGCGAGAGATGGCAGGCACTGCGACGATCGTTGGTGGCGCGAAGGTCACCCTATCGCTCGATCCGGCCGAGTATGCGGCGGCGCAACAGGCGCTGTCCGCCATCGGCAAGGGGTATACGCAAGGTTTTGTCCTCGACGACATCAATGATGCGCCGAAAGCCGGGGCGTTGAACATCTACAATGTGACGGACGAAGATGGTCGCCCGTTGCATGGTCACGACCATCATGATCATGATAATGACGATACCTACCACCTGCGGGCCGGCGCTCAGGGTATCGTGCTGACCGGGAACGAGGCGGCGACGATCGTCGGCCGCAGCACCTTCGAAGTGTTGATCGGCAATCAGGGAAACGATACCATTAATGCCGCAGGCGGAACCGGCACGGTTATTGCCGGCGATGGCAATAATTTGATCGAGACCGGCAAGAGCGATGGTCTGACGATCGTCGTCGGCAAGGGCGACAACACTATAGACCTGCAACACGGCAATGATTTTGTCACAACGCTCGGCGGCACTCAGACGATCAACCTGACGGGCGACGTCAAGTCTGCGGTGATCAGTGGGTCGGGCGACAGGACCATCAACGATACCAGTAACACAGCCGGGGGCAGCGCGATAACGGTGTCGGGCGGTCACAACACGATCTACACGAACCACGACGTCTCGATCCATGCGACAACCGGGGTCGAGGTTGATCAGAGCGGCCACGGCACGCTCAATTTCGTCGGCACCGGCAATGATCTGCTCTATCTCGGCTCGGGCGACGACACGGTGGTCGAGGCCGGGTCGGCGACCGTGCACGGCGGCAAGGGCCAGTTGTTGTTCCAGGGCGGCGCCGGTAACGAGTCGGTACAGGCTGGCTCGGGCAACGCGACCTTGTTCGGCGGTAGTGGGCACGATTTCTTCGCCGCCGGCGGCGGGTTTACGACGATGATCGCCGGGACCGGCAACGATACGTTCGTCGGCGGGTCGCACTCGGATCTGATGGACGGACAAGGGGCGAAATCAAACGTCTTCGAGTTCGACAAGTCTGCCCATGGGGGCTTCCATATCATCACCAACTTTAGCGAAGGCCGCGACAAGATCGACCTCGTGGGTTACGACACCACCTCTGCCTTCAACCATGCGCAGGTGATCGGCGGCGATACGGTGATCATGCTCGACAGCGGCAAGACCGAGATCGTCCTGACCGGCTTCACCAGCTTGCACAAATCCGACTTCACTCACTGACGGTAAAGCGCTGATCTCACCGCGATAACAGCGGATGCCGAAATTCGCGCTGACAGCGCCACCGACGCACTCGGCATCGCTGGCGGCGCTGACCGAGAAACTCGTCGCCGCAGAGACTGAAACCCATCTTTGCCGCCTCCTCGGCCAAATCGCCGGATCGGTTCGGTCGGGCGATCTCGACACTGCCTATCGCTATGCCGATCGCGCCGCTCGGCTTGCGCCGGCAGAGCCGGAGATTGCGCTTCTCTGCGGTCGGCTGTTACTGGCGCGCGGCGATGCTGCCTTGGCTGTCGATCCGCTGGCGCGAGCGGCGCGATTGCGGGCCGATCCGGAACCGGCTGCGTGGCACGTTATCGCGCTGCTGGAAGCCGGTCGTCGGCAAGCGGCCCGAGAACAGCTCGAGGCCGCGCTCCGACGCTTTCCCGTCGTCGAGGGCGGGACTCTCGCCGCTGTGGCGCATGCCGCGATTACGACGGATCCGTCCGGCGTGCGGGGCTGGGCCGGGCTGACCCCGACGCTCGAGATCATCGGCGAAGCCCGCGGCATCGGGTTTGAGAGGCGATTGTTATGTCTCGCCGCAGACGGCACCCCCGTGGTGAGCCAGCCGCTGATGTCGGGCGGCGCGGAGACGGCTTTATTCCGCTTGCCATTTCCCAGGCCGATGACGCGGGGCGCGGTCTCGATCGAGGTCGACGGCGCGGCGCTGCTGGGCAGTGGTCTGATGTTGCCGCCCGAATTTGCACTTGATGGCAGGGCCACGATCGACGGCCGCCAGATCAGCGGCTGGGCCAGCCTGGCATGGCTGCAGCGCCCGCCGGACACTTTAATGATCGAGGACGATAAGGGCCGGTGTGCGAGAGTGGAGCTGAGCGCGGACCAGAGCGATCCGACGATCGGCCGTTTCACGGTCGACACCACGATGGTCGGCCTCGGCGGCGACCGTTTTGTTATTAGCGTAGCACTCCCCGATGGCCACACCCAAGTGTTGCCCGACGCCCCGCTGTTGCGACGGCCGGGGCCGGTTCCACGCCCCGTCCGCAGCAGCCGGCGACCGCTTCGTTCGGCCGTGCGACCCCGGACAACCCCGCCGCGGGCGCCGATCGACATCATCGTCCCAGTCTATCTCGGGCGCGCGGAGACCCTGGCGTGCCTCGGTGCGGTGATCGAGACGACCGCCGGCACGGCGACCATCGTCGTCGTCGATGACGCCTCGCCCGATCGGGAGCTTGCCGTGGCGCTCGCCGATCTTGCTGCGGCGGGCTCCATCACCTTGCTTCGCAACGAAACCAACCAGGGGTTCCCGGGATCGGTCAATCGCGCCCTGGCGTTGCATCCCGGGAGCGATGCGGTGTTGCTCAATGCCGATGCGCTGCCGTTTGGCGATTGGCTTCGGCGGTTGCAAGCGGTCGCTTACAGCGCCACCGATATCGGGACGGTCACGCCGTTGTCAAACACTGGCTCGATCGCCAGCTATCCCGCCGGCGAGGGCGCCGATCTGCTCGACACCGAGGCCGCCGCGTTCGACAGCCTAGCCGCCGGAATTGGCCCGGGCATCCCCGTTGAACTGCCGACCGGGGTCGGCTTCTGTCTTTATCTGCGCCACGATTGTTTGGAAGAGACTGGGCTTTTCGACGCCGCCACCTTTGCCGCAGGTTACGGCGAAGAAAACGATTTCTGTCTGCGCGCCCGCCGACGCAACTGGCGGCACGTCCTTGCCGCAAACGTGTATGTCCGGCATCTTGGCAACCGCTCATTCGGCTCCCGCCGTGCCGCGCTGACCGAGCGCAACCAACGCCTGTTGGGCTTGCGTTACCCCGACTACGACGAGATCGTCGAGCGTTTCATCGCCGCCGACCCGGTGGGCGCGGTGCGGCGCCGCCTGGATGAAGAGCGCCTCGTCGCGAGCGCCGGAGACGTCGTGCTGCTGGTGACGCTGCAGCTGCCGGGAGGAGTCGAGCGCTTTGTCCGCGAACGATGCGCTCGGTTGCGGACGCGAGGGCTCCGCCCGTTGGTCGTCCAGCCGGGTGCGTCGAGCCTGGCGGTGTGCTGCATGCTGGGCGACGATGCCGACGCCTACCGCGATCTTCGCTACGATTTGCCGGACGATCTGGCGTCCTTTCGCGCATTGCTCGCCCGCCTGCGCGTCGTCGGGGCCGAACTGCATCACTTTCTCGGTCACGACTCACGCGCGATCGAGGCGGTGCTATCGCTCGGCGCGCCGTATGACGCCTTCATTCATGATTACAGTTGGGTTTGCCCGCGGCTGAGCCTCCTCGGAGGTGAGGGCAAGTTTTGTCACGAGCCGGATCTCGCGACCTGCGAAGCGTGCGCGTGCACCCATGGCACCAGCCTTGCCGAACCAGCAAGCGTCGCCGCACTGCGCAGCCGCAGCGAGATCTGGCTTCGCTCGGCGCGCGCGATCATCGCACCGACCGCCGATACCGCGGCACGCCTATGTCGATATTTTCCCGAGCTGCAGCCGCGCGTCGAACCTTGGGAAGGGAAAATCATCCCCGCCGCGCCGCCTCTTGCCGCGAGCTCGCCTCCGGTCCGCGTCGCCATCCTCGGCGCGATCGGCACGCAGAAGGGCTACGAGGTGCTGCTGGCCTGCGCGCAGGACGCGATGCGGCGCGCGTTGCCGATCGAGTTCACCGTCATCGGCTTCACCGAAGATGATGACGCCCTGTTCGCCACCGGGAAGGTTTTTGTCACCGGAGTCTACGAGGAGTCGGAAATTGACGATCTGTTACGCCGCGGGGCGCCGCATCTCGCGCTGTTCCCGTCGGTCACCCCTGAAACCTGGTGCTACACGCTCAGCCATGCGTTACGTGCGGGCCTGCCGGTCATCGCATTCGATCTCGGCGCGATCGCCGAGCGTCTCTGCGGCGTCGATCGCAGCAGGGTGGTTCCATTGAGCACCGGGCCGGCGAGCCTCAATGATGCGATGTTGGCGATGGCGGAGGAGGCCGACGGGCGCGGCGATGCCGAGGAGGCGATAGCGGAGCCGCCCTCGGAGCAATCCGCTCCGCTGGAGGATCAGTCGGCCGAAATCGGCAACCAGGCGCTCTCGGCAGCGGCACACCCGATCACCGTCGGACCCGGCCTCTACCTGTTCCGGGTTCGCTCGAGCATGCCGACAGCGTCGGTCGGAACAACAGACATGGCCTTGCCTGCGGTCAGCCTGACTGTTGTACCGGGTGGCTCCGCGGGCAATGTCGAGTTCATGTCGGCGCCTGGCGGCAACGGCAGCTGGCTGTGCCAGCCCAGTGACATGGTTGTAGCGCGGGTTGCGGAGCGGGCGGCGACCCTGCTGCTGACCTCGCTGCGCGCCCCGGGCGGGCCGTTGCTATCGATCGAAGTCGAGCGGCTCGACAAGCACGAAATCGCGGCAGTGCCGCCTACGGCGGTCGTGCAAACCGAAGACACAAATCCATCGACTCCGACCGGCGAGCTGCCGTCACCGCCAGGGCTGCGGGCCGAGCTCTCCATGCACATCCAGCGGCGCGGCGACCGCTTGTTCATTACGCCGGCATGGGCGGGCTTTCGCGGCGAACGCATCTGGATCGAAAGCTTTTCGATCAACCCGCTCGAGCTGATTGGCGCCGATCAGATCGAATATAAGGGCCTTTCCGGCACGGGCTACGAGACACCGTGGCTGAGCAAGGGCGCGCCGTGCGGGACTCGCGGCAAGTCGATGCCGTTGCTGGGCTTTGCCGTACGCCTCAAACCGTCATCAGACAGCCAAGTCTACGATTGCGAGTATAGCGGCGCCTTCCTTTCCGGCGCCACTGTCGGCCCCTGCCGGAATGGTGCCCCGTGCGTGTCGATGCAAGCGGATGACCCGCTCGAGGCGATCCAGCTGCGCATTGTCGAGCGCCTCGACGCGATTCGTCCACCGCCGGTGCAGTGGTCGATCGATAACAGGCCGCGTCCGCGAAGGCATGCCGGACGCAACGGCAAGAGCGGGCAGGCCGTGCCCATCGCCGCAGAGCGCGAAGAGGCGCCCGCCGTTGCCTGAACATGAAGATCCTGTTCCTGCACCAGAACTTTCCAGCGCAATACCGCCACCTGGTCCGTCGCTTCGCGAACCGGCCAGAGAACGAGGTCTATTTTATCACCCAGGCCAACGCCAATGCGATGCAGGGCGTGACCAAACTCGTCTACAAGCCGGTGCTGCCGGCGCAGAGCACCTGCCACCCGTTTTCGATCGACGTTGACCGGGCAATCCGCACCGGGCTGGCGGCGGCTGCGGCCTGCCGAGCGCTGCGCGCTCGCGGCATCCGCCCCGACATCGTCATCGGTCACAACGGGTGGGGTGAAACCCTGTTCGTCAAGGATGTGTTCCCCGACGCGCCACTGCTTTCCTATTTCGAATTCTTTTATCATGCGCACGGGGTAGATGTGGACTTCGACCCCGAATTTACCTCGGTGTTCGGCGATCCGGCACGGCTGCGCACGCGCAACGCGGTCAATTTGATGGGGTTCAATGCCGCCGATTGGGGACATACGGCTACGAGTTGGCAGCGCAGCCTATACCCCAGCGACATGCGCCGCCGGATCACCGCTATTCACGAAGGCGTTGACACCACCAGAGTCAAACCCAACCCGGACGCCTGGTCCAGGCCCCCCGGGTACGGCCGGAAATTGACCCGGCACGATGAAGTGATCACCTATGTCGCGCGCAATCTCGAGCCCTACCGCGGCTTCCATGTCTTTATGCGAGCCCTGCCCGAGATCTTGCGCCGCCGCCCGCGTGCTCAAGTCATTGTCGTCGGCGGCGACGGGGTCAGTTATGGCAGCCCGCCGCCGATCGGCGCGAGTTATCGCGATTGGCTGCAGCAGGAGCTGCGCGACAACCTGGATTGGGCGCGGGTGCATTTCCTCGGGCAGGTTCCATACGAGACCTATCTGAGTGTGCTGCAGGTCTCCTCGGCTCACGTCTATCTGACCTATCCCTTCGTGCTGTCGTGGTCGTTCGCCGAAGCGCTGGCTTGCGGCTGTCTGGTGATCGGTTCAAAGACGGCGCCAGTGCTCGAAGTATTGAAGGATCGGGTCAACGGCCTGCTAGTCGATTTCTTTTCCGCCGATGACCTAGCCGATCGGGTGGACGAGGTTTTCGACCACCCCGACCGATTGCAGGAGCTGCGCGATGGCGCCCGGCAGACGGCGGTAGCCCGCTTTGATTTGACAACGCGCCAGCTGCCGAAATGGGAACAGCTTGTCAACGATTTGGTAAACGGCCGCCGTCCGGCGACGGACCTGAACCGGCCGGTGCCGGCGATAGGCGCGCGATAGCGGTTCTGGACTCGCCCAGCCCGGCATCGGCCGCGCGACGGTAGGCAGCCAGCGCAGCGCGATTGTCTCTCGACACGCCAATCCCATGCTCATGGCAGAGCCCGAGATTATAGGCGGCCTCGGCATTACCCTGTTCGGCCGCCGCTCGAAACAGTGCCGCGGCCGTCACGGGGTCTGCGGGTAGTTCGGCGCCGCGCGCGAGCAGCTCCCCCAACAGCAGCTGTGCGCCAGCGTGGCCTTGCCGCGACGCGGCCTCCAGCCAGTGCCGCGCCTCCACCATCGAAGGCTCGGTGCCGATGCCGCGACGATACAAATCTCCGAGCACGCGCTGCGCGTTCGCATCGCCATTCTCGGCCGACTTGCGCCAGTGCGTGAAGGTGCGAACAAACTGGTCCTCGGTGGCGCCTTCGCGCATTTGCATGCCGGTAAGCACCGCCAGCGCGCCGGCATGACCCTGTGCGGCAGCCTTGTCATACCAGAGAGCCGCTGCCTCGCGGTCGACCCTGACGCCCTTTCCTGTGCTCAACGTGTCACCAAGCCAGGCCTGAGCGAAGACGTTGCCACCCTCCGCCGCCCGATTGAGCCAGCGCAAGGCCAAACCTTCGTCCTGCGGAAGGTGACGCCCTTCGTGTTGCATCAATCCCCAGATCGCCTGCGCAGCCGGGTCGCCGCGGTGCGCCGCAGCTTCGAGGAGGGCCAGAATGCGCTCGGCCGGGGGCGCGGGTTGACGGCCGTCTTCGAGCCACTGCGCCAGGCGGCATGCTGCCGTCGCGCTGCCGAGATCGGCCGCCCGATCGAGCCAGCGTGCAGCGGCTACAGGATTGGCGATGGCCTCGGCTCCCTCGCTACAGAGATTGTAAAGCGCCCAAGCAGCCGATTGACTGCCTTCGGCCGCTGCCTCCTCGAGCAGCCGCATGCCCTTTTCTGCGTCAACCGAAACCCCGGCGCCGCGAATGTGGAGGAAGGCGAGGTTGCACTTGGCGTTGAGATTGCCGCGTGCCGCCGCGTGCGCGTACCAATCGGCCGCGACGGTGAAATCCTGCGCTACATCGACTCCCTCGGCATAGAGGATGCCGAGGCGCAGGCAGGCATGGGCGCTGCCGCATTCGGCGGCGCGGCGATACCAGGCAATTGCCGCATCCGGGTCATGCGGTACGCCAACCCCTTGCTGCCGCATCGCGCCCAGTTGATAAAGCGCTACCGCACTCCCTTCCTGGGCCGCGCGCTCGAACCAGCCGAGCGCCGCGTCGAGATCCCGCGTCGGGCCCGTCCCACTGGCAAGCAGCGCGCCAAGCGGCTCATAGGCGTCGGCAAGCCCAGCCGCAGCGGCCTTTTCGAGCCAGCGCGCAGCCGCCTCCGGGTCGTGTGGCACGCCGCGGCCAAGGATGTACAAGCGCGCCAGCCGGTACTGCGCCTCGGCATTGCCGAGATCGGCGGCCTGCCGATAGAGATTGGCCGCAGACAAGTAATCGGGCGGATCGTGCGCGCTCGTCATCAGGTCGCCAAGCGCCGGTAGCGCCCGGACATAGCCGCGGATCGCCGCGCGCAACAGCCAGGTTTCCGCCGCCGACGGATCGAGCGCTGTGCCCCGACCGGTTCGATAAAGCTCGCCGAGGTAGTACATTGCCTCCGGCTGGTCCTGATCGGCGGCCTCGGCCAGAAGCTGCGCGGCGCGCCGGTCATCGCGCGGCCACGCGTCGCCACGCAAACAGAGAACGGCGAGACACAGTTTTGCCGTCGGGTTGCCGTGGGCGACGGCCTTCTCGATCCAGCTAATCGCCGCAGCAAAATCGGGAGGACCGCAGTGACCGCCGGCGAGCAACATGCCGAGGCCAAGCTGACCGGCGGGGTTATCCTGCTCGGCGGCAGCGGTGAACCACGCTCTCGCGGCGGTGTAGTTGCGCTCGATCCCGAGCCCGGAGGCGCACAGATAGCCGAGCCGGGCCTGCGCGCCGGCATCGCCGGCGGCAGCAGCGAGGCGGTTCCAGCGTGCAGCCTCGACAAAATCCTGATCAATGGTGTGCCCGTCCGGGAACAGGCGTGTCAGCACGCCGTCTCCGCCGCTGTCGCGGCCGAGTTCAGGGCGAGCGGCACCGCCGACGCTGGCCGGCGCAGAGCGACCGGTCAGATAGATCTCGCCCAGACGAGCCTGCGCGAGTACATGGCCTTGCTCGGCCGCAGCCCGAAACCAATGCGCGGCATCGGTGAAGCTTTGCACCAGACCGTGACCGGTTTCGTAAAGTCCGGCGAGGTGAAACTGCGCCTCGGGATCGCCGCCCACGGCCAGCGGCCGTAACCGACGCGCGACTTGCGCCGGCCGGTCGACCGGCGCGGCGCGACGTTCGCGCCGGCTCCGGACTGACAAGATCACGGCTCGCGCATCGCTTCAGAGCCGGTGCGCATCGCTCCCTCGACGAGGTATGATATCAGCGAGCGGCGGCCGACGATGATGTCCGCGGTCAACGTCATCCCGGGGATCAACCGGAAATTCTCCGGCACGTCGTGCAGATGCAGCTCGCTGATCGCGATGCGAGCACGGAAATACGGCGCACGCGGCTGCTGGGTTTCACTGATGGTGAACGATCCCTCGCTGACCGTCGCGACTCCTGGGCATCGATATCGACGTCGGCCTCAACGGGGCCGTCCAGCGGTACCAGGGTGAACAGCGGCTCGGCGGCCTGCTGGCTATCAGAGGTGACGGAGCCGGTCGAGGCATTGGCGATCTTCAACACGACTGCGTCGCGCGGCGCTACGACATCGACGAGCTCGCGCAGCTTGTGGGCCTTGACCACCCCTTGCTCAGCGGCGCCGCGATCGTTGTGCGCGGTCACCAATGCGGTCGCCAGATCATCCTGCCATTTGCCGATAAACACCGCCCGCTGCGCCTTCAGCGCGTCGAGATCGTGTTCGCTCTGCTGCATCTGATGCTCGTTGTCCGTGAGCAGGCGCTGGGCCTCTAGGCGCTGGTCGGTCGCCATGCGGGCCTTCAATTTGCTGCCCCAGCCATGTTCTTCGAGCGTGGCGTTCATCCGCTCAATCTCTGTGGCGATGCCAGCCCTTTTGCGATAGGTCTCTGCGGCTTCCCGTGCCCGCGCGACCGCCGTTGTCGCACTGCGGATCCGCGCGTCGAAATCGGCTATCGATTGCTGATATTCGGACTGACGCTGTTGCCAAACCGATCGCTGCCTCGTCTCGTGCGGGGTGGCGTCGGCAAAGTAGGGCCGATCAGCCTGCTCGGCTTCGAGCCGCGCCACCAGGGCCGAGGCGCTCGCCAGTTTCAGTTCGAGCTGGGTTTCATCAGCGGCTGCAAAAGTGGGATCGAGCGATGCGAGCACGTCGCCTTGATGGACGATATCGCCAGGCTTGACCCGGATTTCGCGGATAATCGCCTTGTCGTAGGGCTGGACAAAGATGCTCCCTTCGACCGGCACAATCCGCCCGGTGGCGGTGACCACGCGATCGAGCTTGACCACCGACATGAACGCCAGCGCCACAACGATGATCGCTGCGACCGCGTGAAGGATAATGCGCTCGCGGCGCGGGCTGCTGTGCAGAATGACTGCGGCGGTTGCCGATTCGAAAGCGCCGACCAGCGACGCCGCGGCCGGCTCAGGATGCCGCGGCGCGAGGGAAGGCAATGCGGACATTGGCCGCGTCCTGTTCGAGATGGCGGTTCTGCTGGTTCCATAAATGTTTGTAGATGTCGCAGCGATAGAGCAGCTCTTCGTGGCGACCGATGTCGTAGACCGCGCCGCGTTCGAGCACGAGGATCGCATCGGCTGGCACCAGCATCGACAGCCGATGGGAGATGCAAATGATCGTGCGGTCACGGGCGATGCGCAGCAGATTGGCGTTGATGATTGCCTCGCTTTCGGCGTCGAGCGCGCTCGTCGCCTCGTCGAGAACGAGGATCGGCGGGTCGATCAGCAGGGCGCGCGCGATCGCCAGCCGCTGGCGTTGTCCGCCGGACAAATTGGCCGCGCCCTCTTCGAGCAGGGTCTCGTAACCGCGCGGCATCCGCTCGATGAATTCTTCGGCCCCGGCAAGCTGCGCGGCTCGCACGACCTGGGCAAAGCTCGCGTCGGATCGAGCCATCGCGATGTTGTCGCGGATCGTGCCGCGGAACAGAAAGTTTTCCTGCGGGACGACCCCGATATTTGTGCGCAGATGATTGAGATCGATCTCGCGCAGATCCATCCCGTCGATCTTGATTATTCCCTCGTAATTTGCCTGCAGCCCTTGCAAGAGCCGGGTGACGGTTGTCTTTCCCGAGCCGCTGCGGCCCATGATCCCGAAGATGCGGCCCTGCGGGACGTCGAAGCTGACCCCGTCAAGCGCATATGGGGCATCCGCGGAGTAGCGATAGCACACCTCGTGAAAGGTGATGTCGCCGTGAACCGGCAGGCGCAGCCCGACGCCGGCGCGGCTTTGCTCGGGCTGCACGTTCATGACCGTGGCGACTTCGCCCACGGCGGCGCGCACTTCGGCCAGATCTTGCTGCAGCCGCGCCAATTGGACGAGAGGCTGACCCAGGCGGATCGACAGCATCGCGAACGCCACCAGTGCGCCGGGATAGATCGCGTCAGGGCTCGTCAGCATCACCAACGCGCCGACGACCATCACACCGGAATACATCAGCCGCTCGAACGGCAGGGTCAAAGTCTGGGGATAGTTGGCAAGGAGCCCAAGCTCGTGACGCGCCCCGAGTGAGTGCGCCACGAGCCCGTCCCATTCGTGTCGGCGGCGTCCTTCCAGGGCGAGCGACTTGATCGTGCGCATGCCGTGGATGCTCTCGATCAGGTGCGAGCCTTTGAGCTGATCGGCCTGGACGACTTTCCGGTGAAGTCGGCCGAGCGGCCTCAGAAAGAAATAGACGATCAGAAAAATGGTCCCCGCCAGGGCGAAGACGATGGCCGATAGGCGCCAATCGAGCACCAGCAGCGCCGGTACCAGGCCGAGCAGCGTCACGGCATCGAGGAACGTCCCGAACAGCTGCCCCGTCAAGAACCGGCGGATATGCCAAATATTGCCGAGCTTGCCGGCAATGACGCCGGTCGGGTTGCGCTCGAAGAACTCCATCGGCAGCTTCAGCAGCTTCTCGAAGATGTGGAGGTTGAGCCGCGCGTCGATACGCGTGGTCGCGATCTCGGTGAACATCCGGCGCAGATAGCCGAGCACGACCTCGAACAGAATCAACAGCAGCAGCGCGCCGGCGATCACGATCAGGGTCGAAACGGAATGATTGGTCAGCACCCGGTCGAGCACGATCATGAACAGGAAGGGCGGCGCCACGGCAAATACCGTGCCGATCAGCGCGGCGATGCCGATGTCGCAGAACACTTTCCGCTCGCGCAACACCTGCGCCAGAAGCCAGCCCAGCCCAAACGGGCGCGCCTCGTCCGCGGCGGCGAAGCGCCGCTTGATCAGGAGGACGCGGCCATCCCACACCTCATCAAGCCGAGCCTCGTCAACGACCACGACCGCGTCGGGCTGCGATGTCGGATCGCGCAATACAGCGAGGCGGCCGCTTGAACCACCTTCGCGGAAGCTCTCCAGGACCAGGGAGCCACCTCCGCTCAGCCGCAGGATCGCCGGCATCACGCGCGACAGAAGAGCCAGGTCTTGCCAGCGCATCGAGACGCTGCGCGCCTCGAGGCCAAGCTCCCGGGCAATCGCGATCAATACGCCGTCGGCAGGCTCCGCTTCACCAAAGACGTAGGAACGGCGCAGCTGGGCTGGCGTGGTCTCGACCCCGTGTCGGCGAGCCACCGCCGCGAAGGCGTGCAGCGTGCTGCTCGCGGCCGGCTGATCGGCAACCGGGCTCGACCCCTCGTCCGGCGTGAGTGTCTCGACCGTCATAAATTCCTCACTGCGTCACTCAATCTTCCTCATATTTCGGGATCCATTAATTTACAGTCGTACACTCCACGTTCGAACCGTGAGGAATTTATTTGATTCAATGCCAAGACTTCTCTCGGTATTACTTGGAAGGCGGCGATGCTCACGCCGACTTTCGCTCCGGAAGAAAATTGACAAAGCGGTCGCCTGTGCCCATGCGGTGCGCAATGCCGTTTTCCTCCAGGAAGCTTTTCATCTCACCCCAGGTGTGAGCGTAGCGGCGCGAGACACGTCCGTAATCGTGATGGCGCGCCGTTTCCAGGATGCGCTCGAGATCGGCGTCGTCTACCCGAATCGAGGGAATTCCAAAGGTTTCAATCAGTTCTCGCGTGCGGCTGTCATAATCCACCAGAACGCCGGGGATCCCGAGCGCGAGGGATGGCAAGACGCCATGCACCCGAAAACCGGTTGCTATATCGGCCTTATTGAGTTGTTCGATGAATGTCGGAACGTCTGTCGAAAAGAACAACTTCTCCTGGTAAATCGTAAATATGCTGTCGTTGCGATCCTTCGCCCAGCCGGAATAAAATAGTTCTTCAAACAGAGGTTCGTATAAATCCGGTCGCTTGAGGAAGAAAAACTTTTCAAACAGCTCACCCTGGGCAAATAACATCAGATTGACCTTGGCATTGGCGATCATTACCAGGTTTTTCTGGGTGCGAATGTATTTTGCGACATCGGCAACATAGTCGGGGCCAATCTCGCGGCGCAGTGTGAACGCGAGCCGTAGATCGCTCAATCGGGCGGTCTTTATCCGCTCCAACCGCGCGTCGTCGACTTGCCAGTCCGGCCGCCCTTGCCGAAACATCGACGGGCAACCGACAATCCGGACGTTTTTGATGCCTAGGCGCCACAAACATTCCGCGCTGATATCGCCGCGAACCCCCAGCGACCGACATCGATCGGCGAGAAGATGGATGATCTCGATCGTCGATGCCGTCATCTGCGGCCTCGTATCATGCGGTGCCTGCGTCCCGACGCCCGGGACCACAACAGGAACCGTGAGGCGCGTCAGAAGCTCTGCAAGATTTCCCCACTCCATCCCCGCATGTAGATAGTTTGAACCACGGATCACCCCGTAGGAAAATTCGGAATTCAGCCTGTCGATATCCTCGTCGGACAGATTATTGGGATCGATTGGTTCGACATAATCATAATCCAAAAGCTTCAGTGTTGAATCGTAGACGATGCTGTCACCGATATTGTGATAGAGCTGCAACAAGCGCGCTTGTTCGTGCGGCCTGTGCGCGGTATACCACCTGACCGAGTCACGGTCGTAGATTTCCCCAGAGTGATAGATGACAAATATTCGACGTGCCATGCCTCAAGCCCTTCAATATCGGCAGCATTTACAGGATTGGAGTGCGGGCGCGCGTCGTGGTACTCAAAAATGCTTTACACGGCATGGAAGAGTTCCAGCCCGCCAAACGGCGCCGGCCCAGTCGCCTGGAACAGGCAGCGCACATTGATGAACAGAAGCCGATCAGTACCGAGCACGTACTCGATCGGTGCTTCCGTCGCCTCGCCCGTCGAGGCGATCCGCGGCAAGCGATCGTGGTGCGAGCCCTCGACGACGGCTATCCGACTGCGCCCGGAGGCAGCTAGCGCGACAACCGGGTGGGGCCGGTTCATCCGATCGCCGCGATCGAGGAAGGCGATGAGGTCGGTGATCGAGGGCAGCGTCTCAAGTTGCAGTTCGATCCCGTCCATGTAGTAC
>WNFC01003543.1_pt1 | contig 17247 bp, 13 predicted proteins | sample 5400541 | NCBI WGS metagenome assembly WNFC01 (sample SAMN13153342, study PRJNA577476) | soil metagenome | isolation source: 120 cm saprolite under Douglas fir tree site 2 hole 2 replicate 1 | place: USA:California | collected 2015-04-18
TCGAAGGGATAAACTTGTGCAACCTTGCCATCCAGACTGGTGATGTAAAATTGCAGGCTGTATTTCTCGTCGATCACCCGCTTGAACTCCGCGGGGACCTTGAGCCGTCCTTTTTCGTCGACGCGAGTTGGGTGATTGCCGCGAAACATGATTTCTTAGTCCATGTCCGTGTGGGGACGGGCGCCCTCGCCCGTCCGGTCGCCGCGTTTTTGCGGCGACTATGACCACCAAGGAGGCAAAAGCAGCGAGAACTTCGGTCTTATCAGGTCGGTTCGGGCTGGTTTTGGGAGTGTCAGTTACAAAATCCACTCGCGCCTCTGCTTTTTCAAGTTTCGCCCACGACCTCTACTGACTGGACCACTTTATACCACTTTTGTCCACATCTTACGCCTAAAGGCTTTATTGTCAACAAGGAAGTTTTTAGTTACGTGGGGTTGATAAGGGCTAATCCAAAAACCCCAACAAATTGCGGATTACTGATTCGGATACCCCAAGGAATGGTGTTTTAAGGTTTGGTTCCCGGTTTGGTAAGTTCAATTGGGTGAGTGGGCGAGCCTGTGGAAAAACCGGGAGCGCCCAGCGACGGATTTTGGCGACCTCGGCTTTCTCGGCCGTGAAAGGTTCGCCTTGCCAGTTCCCCAGCGTCACCAACTCCGCCTGCTTGCTTCGCGGATTGTAGTATCCTGCGCTGCGCGAGGAAACACATCACTTTCGTGCGCGAAGTCGGGGGAACAGAAATCCGGCCCCTCGTCGGTGCTCGTGAAACTGCTCCCCGAAGGACGCCGCGAGTAGTCGGTCTTCCCTCCTCGCCTTGATGGCATAATTCGTGAGTAGCAGCGCGAAGGCGATCAACCCGCGCCACTCGCCAAGAACTACCGCGGTCCCCAGAACTCCGAGCAACACTCCGGAATAAATAGGATGCCGCATGTAGGCATACGGCCCGGTGCGGATGAGTTGATGACCGGACTGGATCACGACCTTGTCGCTCCAATATTGCCCGAGATGAATCCGCGCCCAAGTCGCGATACCAAAGCCAGCCAAGGTCGCCAAGAAACCAGCCCAGGACAAGGCGGGCGATGCAGGAACAAATCGCAAGCCCAAAAACCCAATCGCGAGCCGCTGCCAAAAGAGAAGCGCGAAGGTTACCACGAGAATCGAGAGACGCAAAACCCTGAATAAATGCGGCTCTCCGGTTTGGGGTGCGGCTCCCGAGGCGGGCGACTTTCTCCGCGTCGCCGCGGCAACCCAGTACACTCCGAAGGCCGACCAGGGGTATCCGAGGATTGTCAGCAGTTCGGTCTCTCTCATAGTGCCAATGCTGGATTATCGCAGAGACGAAAAAAAAAGGCCGCAGCCTGATTGGTTGCGGCCCAAACCCAGATTTGTAATGCGCGTATTAGGGAGTTAATTGGCTAATTCGCGTGGACCAGTTGCCGAGTGCCGCGCGAGCACCGGGTCCATGGCTTGCGCCGCCGCAGGTTCCGAGCAAGTTGTCGCCCGACCCACCAAAGAAGAATGGGCCACCCCAATTCGTGTAAGTGCACGGATTGGCGATATATTCGCTGGCGATCCAGACGGAGTTGCCGTCCACGGCAGCCGCTCCGTAGTCTCCCCAGCGCGTGCGCGGGGGGTTCCCCACTTCGGCCTTATAGCTGGTGAAACCATCGTCCTGGGCAGCACCTGTTCCGCCGTTGACGACGTTCCACGGACCAATGCCAACGATGGCGTCAATCGGTGCGAAGCCGGCGCTCGGGCTCAGAGTATCACCAGTGGCCGTGAAGGCGACGACTCCGCGTCCGCTTGGCGTGACCCCAATAGCAGGATAGGTGAAATCGTAACCCGCCGCTCCGAGGTAGCCTTGCAGCACAACCTTGCTTGCGTCCGGATTGAGGATGTACCAGGCGAGGCCAGCCCGTTGTGCGCCGCCGCCCGGATTCAGCGCCGTATCCAGCGCGCCCCAGAGCTTGCCGTTGGCATACATCACCTGCTGCATGCGGCTATCGTTGGAATCTGGGCGCGAGATCACCTCATTGTGCGGATGCGGGCCAACCACAAGGCGCCAGCAACCGACTGCGCCGTTGAAAAGGACCGTCGTTGTGTCATTGATACAGAACCCCAGCGGCGTATCCGTCGTCGCCGCCGTGCCCGACCCAGGCTGCTGTTGTTTCGGCGGAATACCGTACTGATTGACCGCTATCAGCCTATTGCTCAGGCTCAGAGCCGGCGAGGCAGTATTGAGAGAGGAAGTGTCAGTGAGGGTCCACTCCACAATCTGGGTTGCGGTCCCATTGGGATCAAAGACGGCGATGGAGCTCAGGAAGAATTCCGTGCCGCCGCTGTTCAGGTTGAAGGAGAGCGTCCCCGGCGATTGCGCCGGCCATACAGTGAAACCCGGCTCGACTCCAGAAGGAGCGTTGACAGCATCAGCAGTATCGAACTGCACAAGAGTAACACTAGCCGCCCCGGCCGCCAGCTGCGCCTTGGAGAGCGCGTAGATCTGCGCGGCATGGAAAGAGCCAGGAAAACCACAACCCCCGAAGAAACAGAATTCATTGGTTGTGATGTAAAAGCCGTTGGCGTCAGCCCCGATGTGCGGGTAATCGCCGAGACAGGGATGGCCGTTACAGTGGTTAGGTGTACCCTGAGTTCCGTCGTCTTGCACTGGGATGCGGTAGATGTTCCACATTCCTGTTGGGTCTGCCGTCTGGCTCACCGCGAGATCTAGATGGTTGGGCCCGGTGAATGCTCCGCCGGCGGTCGTGTCGAGCGTCAGCGCCACCGCGAACCAGCGCTGCGTAGCCGCATCGTAGAGGCAGCTCGGGTCGGTTACGAATGGCCCGCGAACGCCAGTTGTGCGGTTGATAGCCGCGGCGTAACCGTAGAAAGAGTTCAAGTCTATGGCGTGGTTCACGTTCCTGGGGAAACCGGCAACTATATTGGCGGCGGTGTTATCGGGCAAAACTGACTGACCAGAAGTGTTGAAAATGTTGAGAACATCATTCACCACTTCCAGCACGAAGCCGTTCCCGGCGCACATGCCCTGGTCAGGCGGTTCGACCGAAAACTGGTTGCCGCCGCGCGAATACCGTTGCTGATAAAAGTTGAGACCTTCGAAGCCGGCGTTGAACTGCGGGTTCGATTTGGCTTTCTTTCCGCTGTTCACCGAGGCGCCATGTCCTGGCCCACCTGCAAAGCTTAGATCAACGATGGATCCGGGGTAAGGGCCCGGAGTGCCGTCGTCATTGTCGATTTGTCCGGGAACTTCGGCAAAAGTTAGATCGCTGCTGGGATCAGAAGATACGAAGTTGCCGGTTTGCGGTGATGTCGTGCCCGCCAGTGAAATCTGCTGCGCGAGCGCACGGCTCGGTGACCCAAATCCCACCAAACTGATTACTGCAATGGCGAAAATCAAACCTGAGAGTTGGAATTGTTTCATGGTGTTCCTCCTCCGAAATTGAAAGGTACGGTGGTTCCTTGCGAAGGGAACGTACTCCTCTTGCGAGTGGAACCTAGAGCGAGGCTTTACCGCTGGTATTGCCGACTGTATGATCGTGCAAGGCCTTCCTTAGCTGAACGCGCAGCATTCTCGGACTGCGGCTAAGTTCTTGTCAAGGGAAAACCGCTCTGGATGCGGTTTTTGACAAAGTTGCGACAGCGATGCTGCAAAACTTTTCATACTGGAACTAGGGCGGTCTCACGGAAGCAAGAGACCCCGTGAACAACTACTTTACTGGCTCGACCAGAACAGCCGTCCCGTAAGCCAGGACTTCGGTCACTCCTTGCATGATTTCTGTCGCGTCGTAGCGCGCGCCCACCACTGCGTTGCCGCCGAGTTCCGCCGCATGACGCAGCATCAGGTCAAAGGCTTCTGCGCGGGTCTTCTCGCAGAGCTGGGACAGCAGCGTGATGTTTCCTCCGACCAGGGTCTGCAGGCTGGCGCCGATGGTCCCGAAAATCGATCGCGAGCGCACCACGATCCCACGCACCACTCCCAATGTTCGCGTGACACGAAACCCATCCAGTTCGAACTGGGTGGTCACCATATTGTGCAGGACCATGGATCCGGGTACGTAGCCCGTCGTCATAGCAGAGCCTCCTTGCTGCGAAGTTGCAGAAAATCAAAACCCAGGCGCGAAAAACGTCTTATATTCCAGGCACTGGCGGGCATCCGGGAAACTCCTTCAGAAAAGCGCTTCCGACGTAGCCTAGATATTTGATTCCAATCTCGCTGGTGAAAAATCCATCCGCAGTCATATTGCGCAGGAACGAGAAGAACTCAACTCCCGGGTTCAGCGCCGGGTTGGCAATGGCATTCTTCTTGTACGCAATCAGATCCAGAAGTTGCTTCTGCTGCTCCGGCGAGCAATCGAGATACACCTTCTCGTAACGGTCGGAGCAGGTGCTATCCAGCCAGAGCAGTCCCCCGCCGAGAATTCGCTGATAGTCCTGATTTTCACTGGTCAGCAGATCGATAAACTCGGGCGCCCCGGCTTCGATAGCGCCGCCGGAATCCGCATCTGCCGGAATGATGGTCTGGCACAACGTCTGCAATGTCTTGTAGTCGTGCGGAGAGAAGAACTTCGCCGTGTACGGCTTACCCGGAGCGGCAGTCTTTTCCGCCGCGATCATGTGATGCGCATATTCCGCGGCTTGCGCCGGAATGACGCGCAGGACAGAAGTCGCCGCTGCGCCGTAGGCGATGGACTTCAGAATGTCGCGGCGAGAAATTGTCGGGTTCATAAGTTCCCCTTCTTCGCTTGATCCAGCAAGTACTCGGACGCCCGCCATGACAGCGCCATAATCGTGAGAGTCGGGTTCTTGTCGGGATTGCTCACGAACGACGCGGCATCGGCGACAAAAAGATTTTTCACATCATGCGCCTGGCAATAACCGTTCAATGCCGAAGTCTTCGGATTGTTCCCCATCCGGACAACCCCAAGCTCATGGATAATCACTCCGCCGTCCGCGATGCCGTAGGGATTTGCACCGTCGGACTGGACCTTCGCGTAGTATGTACCTCCGCCAGCTTCTACAATGTCGCGGAAGGTCTGTTGCATGTCGCGCGCCATCTTGATTTCGTTATCGCTCCATTGCCAATGAAAGCGGAGCACGGGGATTCCCCATTCGTCCGCCGTGTCAGGATCGATTTCGCAATAGCTGTTCTCGTTTGGAATCATTTCGCCGCGGCCCGCGAAACCAATGTAGGTGCCATAGGCATCGCGGCACCTCTGCTTGAGGCTGACTCCGTAGCCCTCCACGGCTTCGCAGAGGTCGTCAAATTCTCCGACTCCAGGCATGGAGCGGCCGCCGCCGAACTCGATGTGATACCCACGCAGGAAGTCATTCTTGCGGTCAAACTTCCACCACGGCATATACATGTGCATTCCGCCCACGCCGTCGTGGTTGTGTGCCGGCATTTTGGCCAACTGTGGAAAAACTCCGCCGCCGGAGCTGCCCACACTGTCGGTCAAATAGCGCCCGACGACACCCGAGGAATTCGCCAGTCCGTCCGGGAAAGTTGCAGACTTGGAGTTGAGCAGCAACCGCGCCGACTCGCACGCGCTGGCTCCCACCACGAACGCTTTGGCATAAATCTTCTTTTCCGTTCGCCCGTTTTTGTCAATATAGGAGACGGCCTGAGCTTTGCCATCTTTCCCCAGAATGATCTCGCGTACCATCGCGTGCGTAATCAGCGTGAAACGGCCAGTTTTCTGCGCCGACGGAATCATCACCTGGCTAGAGCTGAAATTCGATGCACTGACGCATCCCCGCCCACATTGCCCGCAGTAGTGGCACGGCGCGCGGCCGTTGTGGGGCTGCGTAATGACCGCCAGTCGCGAAGGAATACAAGTGACATTGATCTTGTCGCAAGCTTTCTTAATGATGGTTTCAGTGCAGCGCGGCTTCGGCGGCGGCATAAAAATTCCGTCCGGTGCGCTGGAAACATTTTCTTTGGTGCCGAAGACTCCGATGTAGGACTCAACTTTGTCGTAGTACGGAGCAACGTCGTCGTAACTGATGGGCCAGTCGTCGCCCATTCCGTCGGTTGAGCGGGACTTGAAATCCACCGGCGCGAAGCGCAGCGCGATGCGTCCCCAATGGTTAGTGCGGCCGCCGACAATGCGCGAACGGAACCAGCGAAATTTTGATCCAGGAGCAGTCGTGTAAGGCTCGCCCTCGATTTCCCAGGAACCGTTGGGAGCCAAGAACTCGCCGAAATTGTCGCTGCCTTTGCCTCCAACTCCGGCGCCGCGATGCGGAAGTTGGTAGGGCCAGACGTGCTCTTTAAAGTCCTGCGCCGGATTCAGCGGCCCACCAGCCTCCAGCATGACCACGTTGAGGCCGCCTTCAGTAAGGATCTTCGCCGACGTCCCGCCAGCCGCGCCGGAGCCGATGATGCAAACGTCGTACACCTTGGGAGAGCGAATGACCTCAGCCATGAAAACTCCGCTAGAAGTTTAACTGCTTCAGGTATTGATAACTCTTCTCGATGCTCATAAACGGCACTGTCGGATTGTCGTGCTCAACAAAGTAGTGCTTGATTCCCGCGAGATCAGATTGTGCGAAAATACTCTTCCAGTCGATGACCCCGCTTCCGACTTCAGTCATCACGTCATTCTTGTCGAAGTCCTTTACATGGACTACCGGAAATCGGCCGGGATATTGCGCGAAATATTTCAGCGGATCGATGCGAGCCTCGTGCGCCCAGCCGAGATCCATCTCCATCTTTACCAATTTCGGGTCCGATTCGGAAAGCAAAATGTCATAGGGTAACTTGCCATCGGCAGTCGGCTTAAATTCCTCAACATGATTGTGATACGCAAACTGGATTCCGGCCTTCTGGCTTTCTTCGCCCGCTCGGTTGAAAGTCTTCGCGGCGCGTTTCCATCCGTCGGGCTGCTTCAACACTTCGCGGTCAATGGAGGGATTGACGATGTAGCCGTGACCCAGAATCTTGCTGGCTTCAATCACGCGCGCCCAGTTTTCCGGCGCGAGAGCCGAATAAGGCACGTGGGTGGAGGGAGCGCTTAGTCCGTCGGCGTCGAGAATCTCGCGCGTTCGTTTGGGCGAGGGGTTGAATTCAGGGATATGGGCAAAATATCCCGCAAACTCGACCTCTTTGTATCCAATCTTTGCCACTTTCGCCAGCGTACCCTCGAAATCCTTACCCAGAGCATCGCGCACCGTATAGAGCTCGAGTCCAATCTTTGCAATGCGATGTTCTGAGGCGGTCCAGCCCAAACGGCTCATCAGCGCTGCCGCGCTCAGGCTTCCGATAAAGGTTCTGCGATCCATTCAGCCTCCACAGAAAATTCGTTGGAGCGACGGGCGTCATCGCCCGTCCACCCGAGACCCGGTGCGATCCCTAACCTTACACCGCCTCGGTCAGCAACTCTTCCCGCACATTCTTCAGCACGTAAAGCGCCCGCTCGACGCCCACTTCGCCTGAGAGTATCGGGTCCTCGTTCTCCACGCTTAGAATCCCTTCATAACCCACTTCCATGTAGGCGCGGATCACGTCTTTCCAAAGCGTCGCGCTATGCCCATAGCCAACGGCGCGGAACGCGTCCGACGCATGCTTCAGGTCTTCCTTCTCGAACACAAAATTCAGCACGCCATATTTCGCGACTTTGTCTTTATAAAGCGTGGTGTCTTTCATGTGGGCGTGGAAGATGGCACCTTGCTTGCCCAGCATGTGAATTACCTCCACCGGATCGCATCCTTGCCAGAACAAATGGCTGAGATCGTTATTGGCGCCAATCTCTTCCCCTACAGCATCGCGCAGCTTCAAAAGTGTGAGCGGGTTGTACACCATAAAATTGGGATGCATTTCCAGCGCAAGCCGGTGTACGCCATGCTCGCGTGCAAATCTCGCCGCCTGCTTCCAGTAGGGAACGACTTTCTCTTTCCATTGCCAGTCCTGGGCCGCAGCATACTCCGGAGGCCAGCGGTAAGTAATCCAGTTCGGATTCGTGTCATTGGGATTGCCGCCCGGACATCCGGAGAATCCGACAATCACTTTCACGCCCAGCTTCTCCGCCAGCAGCACAGTGCGCCGGAAAGTCTCCGCATCCCGCTCGGCAATCGCGCGGTCGGGATGCACCGGATTCCCATGACAACTCAGGGTTGCGATCTGAATGTTGCGGTCCTCGAACTTCTTCCGCCACGCCTTCAGCTTCGCCGGATCTTCCAGTAGGTCATTCACCGGACAATGTTTATTGTTGGGATAGCCGCCGGTACCGATCTCGGCAGCTTCCACGCCCAGGCTGGCGTATTTCTCCACCAGTTGATCAAGGGTAAGGTCGGGAAACGCAGGATCGAAGACGCCGATCGGAATCTTGCGGCGTGAGCCTACGGCTGGAGTGTGCGTGTCGTCCGATTGCGGAACTGTTGCCGAGATTGCGCGCGGAGCTGCAACGGCTCCGGCAATGACGCTTCCAGTGGTAGTCAGGAAACCTCTGCGGGTAGCGGAGAGCGGACCAAACTTATCTGCCATGAAGTTCCTCAACGGTGGAGTGCGATCAGCGGAACATTATACGCATGACCGAGAACCCGTGGGGTAGGAGGAAGTGCGCGAACAAAAAAAGGCGTAAAAACCAAAGCCGCCCGGTATCGGGCGGCTTTGGCTTCGTGGGTTGAACTCCTCTAGTCTCAGGCCGGAGGCGGCCACTTCTATGAGGACGTTGGAGATACTTTCTCTCCAATCGAATGAAAGCGCAATAACGCAAAAATACTAGAAGATGGATTGCGGGAAACTCCCTTAACTTCAATCACTTAGCCGCCCTCCCCGCAGCTTGCACTTGTTCGCTGGCTTGACGTGCATTAGCGCCAGGCACGTGGTAGACATACAAGCAGCCACCCAGCACCTCGGGCGGTCCGTAATTGAGAAGCCAGCGATAGGCTGTGGGGTCGCTCAAGTATTCGCCTGAAAGATTCGTTGCCCCGACGACTACAGTTCCGGTCACGCGCTGGTTCTCCGCCAGAGGTTGCGCCTTGATCCCATAGACGTCAGGCTCAACGCTCCCGAAATATGCCAGCCATATCTGTTCGCCCGGATGGTCCCGCTCATACTTGCCCAGCGCAAGTAGGCCCTGCCCCCAATCGAGGTTGCTGTCAGCCAGAAGACGATATTTGTAGTTCGGGCGAACGAAGGAATCGAAATACGACAAGTATCCAGGAGCGGAGCGCAGCACATCAAAGGCATTCCACAGCAGTAACACCCCCAGGAATATGCTCCTGTTCCACTGTAATGATGCCTGTTGCCATACGGCAGCCGCAAATAGCAGCGCGAATGGATACAGGGCAAGTATGTGCCTCTCCCCCAGATTGAAATGGGCAAAAATGGCAACCAGAAAATACACCGCCGGAAAAGACGCCATGATCCACAAGTCCCCGGAAACCTCCACCCTTTTGAGCAGAGTCAGCAACAGGCCAGTAAGTGCCAGTGCCACGACCAATATCGGCCACTTCAACAGAATTGTGACCGGGTAATAGGATTTCCAGCCGCCGCTGGACGAAGTTCGCCCAAGAAAAAACGCAGGTTGTCCGTGAGCGTTGTGTATCGCAAGGTCGCGAAAGCCGGCAACGAATTCTCCGGCGGGAATCGGCACGGTGAAGTTCAGGCCTGAGTGGTTTGGCTTTACCAGCGGCCGGGTCCAGTTGGGAAAGGTTACCGTCAGAGTGCCGTCGCGAATCGTGAGATGAGAGACATGAAAAAAATATCCTGCCCACAGAACCAAGAATGCAATTCCCACCGCGACCGCTGCTTTCCTCCAGTTCCACTTCCACGGACGAAAGGAAATGCCGCCCGAAACCAGCGCGAGCATCCAGAAGACAGCGACCGCGAACATGAGCAGGGTGGAAAACTTCGACAGTAGCAGCAGACCGAGGACGAAACCCAGCGCCGTTGTGTTTTTCCAGGACGGCCTTCGCTTCCAATAAACAATCGCCCAAGCTGAGGCAAAGATCAGCAACGTGGCTGCACCATCGGTTGTGACCACCGAGAAATTCGCAATCAGTGAAGGCGAAAACGCGAATAACACCAACGCGAAGTTTGCCGCCGAAACTGAGAACAGGTTCGCCGCAGTAAACCAGACCAGCACACCCAACACCATGCCCAGTCCAGCATTTACCAAGCGGGCACGCCACGCCAGTGATAAGGGATCGGGCGAAATAGAGGGGATGCGAAACGATTGTGGAAGCTGTTCCACCTCAACCTGCCACTTCGGATTCAGCAAAGGCAAAGTACACAGCAACCGGGCCAGCGGAGGATGATCGTTGTATTGCTGAAAGCGCCCATTGCGCCACGCATCAAGCCCTTCGGCGATGTGCACCGGTTCGTCGTAGGTGAGCGACTGGGTTTCGATGAACCACGCGCATTGCAGCCAATACACTAGCAGCAAAATCGCAGGCACAATCCAGCGCGGCACGTTCGACTTCATCCCGGCTGCGTTCTCGTCACCCGCTGGAGTCATATTTGTCGCTTGCGGCACCGCGTATCATTATCACAGCGAATTCATCCGTCCGCCTGCCATCCTGGCCCGAGGGAACGACGCGTAAAATTGATCTCGATGGCTCAAATCAGAACGGCGTTCAAAAGGTGAAACCGGATAAACCCACAGCATCGGGTGCCTCGCTTTCGTCGATCCCACAAGTGACCATCTGCTTCGGCGCAGTCGTCGGCTTACTCGAAGGAGTTGGCCTGCTGACATTCCAGCACATCAACTACTCCCGCTGGGGGCCAATGCTCCATGTCTCGCCGGAGATTATTTGGATCTCGCCCATCGTTGACCTGATTTTCTTTTCTCTGGTCAGCACTGTCATCTGGCTGGTTTCGCGGATGATCCCGCGAATTCCGGCACTTCGGGCCGTCATTTTTTCGCTTTCTTTTCTTGCCATCTACGACTGGCTCACATTGACCGGACGGCTGTATCACCGCGCTTGTCTGCTTTTCGCTTTCGGCGCCGCAGTGGCTTTTGGTCGCTGGCTCACCCGACATGAAATCCAGGCCGAGCGTTTCTGGAGGAAGACCGCGCCGTGGGCCACTGCGGCCGTTGCATTGGCGTTTATCGGAGTTCAGGGCGAAAAGTGGTGGCACGAGCATCGCGCGGTTGCGGCATTGCCGCTCGCGACTCCTGGCACTCCCAATGTCTTGATCATCGTGATTGATACCTTGCGCGCGGACCACGTCTCGGCTTACGGCTATCCGCGCCCCACCACGCCGAATCTCGATCGGATCGCCCAGCAAGGCGTGTTGTTCGAGAACGCCATCTCACCGTCCTCATGGAGCCTGCCTTCGCATGTTTCCCTGCTGACGGGAAGATACTTGCACGACCACAAGGTGGGACAAGTGCAACCCGAACCCTGGTTCGGCTGGGGGAAAACCGGCCTCGGCGGATTCTCAACCATCGGCGAAGCATTGGAACAGAGGGGATACCGCACCGCCGCGTTCTCCGCCAACCGAACATATTTTTCCCACGATTTGGGTTTCGGTCGCGGGTTCATACACTTTGAAGACTACTTTTGCTCGCTAGCGGACAGCTTCGTCCGAACTTTGTATGGACGAGAATTTTCCAGGATTTACCTGGTCCGCAGCGACAAAAGTCTGGTGAAGCGGGTTTTGCGGCGCTTGGGCTGGATCTCTTTACTCGATCAGGACGCGGAAGGTTCGGGGAGCTACGGAGGGGCATTCGGCATTCGCAAACACGCCGATACCGTTAATGCTGAACTACTCCGCTGGATTGAACGCGACCCGCACCGCCCCTTTTTTGCTTTTCTGAATTATTTCGATGTGCACGACCCTTACGGGGGGCCGCGTTCCTATTCCGAACCCGCGTGGCCGCAGGTTTCTGACATTGATCACTACGATGACGGTGTTAAGTACTCCGATGATTGTCTAGGGCGGCTGATGACGGCGTTGGAGCAAAGAGGTTTGGTGAACCACACACTCATCGTGGTCACTTCAGATCACGGAGAGTCTCTCGGGCAACATTACATGATGACCCACGGACGCGCGCTTTACTGGGAACTGATTCACGTACCGCTGGTGATCTCCTACCCCGGTCATATTCCAGGCGGGGTTCGATTGGCGCAGCCGGTAACCAACGCGGCGCTTCCGGCCACCATCCTCGAACTGCTGGGCGGCAGTCAGTCTCCCTTTCCGGAACCGCCGCTCAATGCTCTCTGGACCGTCGGACAACCGTCACCTCAGATACCCAATCCAGCTTCCGAAGGCGGAAAACAAATATGCCGGGAAACACGATGCCCAAGCCGATCGCCTGATCCTACCGCGACCACCGGATCCATGGAGACCCTGGTAACGCCACTGTGGCAGCTCATCCTGCATCAGCGATCGGGCTCCCAGTTATATACCTGGACGCACGATCCCGGCGAAACCAAAGACCTTGCCAACACTCCGGAGGGTAGATCGATCATCAAGAACCTGATGCCGGAAGTCGAAACAAAAACAGCGCCAAGATGATCGCCGGCTAGAATCCTGCTTCCTCTCGAATGCCCCTGCCCTCGGTTACTTCGTAGGCACGGCCAGCCGAGAGGTCTCTGTATTCTTCGCTGCGCCCGCTCGGCCAATCAATCACCACGCGTTCGATCTTGTCGCGCTGCCCCAATCCAAACGTGGCGGAAAGTTCTGACTGCGACAAATAACTTGACCCACTTCGGACCACCCGCGTCTGCATCACCTCGCTGGAGAATACTTTCACCCGCGCGCCAATGGCATCCCGGTTCGACTTGGTTCCGACAAGTCGGAAGCGAATGCTCCGGTTCCCAGCCGTTTGATCGTTGCGGAAAAGATATGCCGGGCCATTGTTCGTTGTCATCAGGATGTCCTGATCGCCATCGCGATCGAAGTCTCCAACCGCTAGCCCGCGACCGACCTTAGGCAGGCTAAAATCGACCCCAGCTTCTCCGCCTGCTTCTCGAAACCTTCCTTTTCCATTGTTGACGAACAATTGTGGCGGTTGTGCGTAACCCACGTTACGAACGTTGCGAACAGTGTCGTCAATGTGCCCATTCACCGCAATCAGATCGAGCGAGCCGTCGAGATCGCAATCCGCAAAGACGCAGCCGAATCCGAGCGTCGTCTTCGAGGGCAATCCCACGCCGCTCTCCACCGCAATGTCGGTGTAGTTTCCCTTACCGTCGGCGCGGTACAACCCAATCATTTCGTTATCAAAATTCGTGATGGCCACTCCCGGCCGCCCAGAGTTGTCGAAATCCCCGGCATCTACGCCCATGCCGGCCCGGGCTTTCCCCTCGGCGCTGAAGGCAATACCGGCCTCGAGAGCAACATCCTTAAACGTTCCGTTCTGCTGGTTGCGATACAGTTTGTTCGGCTGGGTGTCGTTGGCCACCAGCAGGTCGGGCCAGCCATTCTCGCCGTAATCAAGCATGGCCACGCCCAGCGATTTCGAACTACTGTCGAAAATCCCGCTCGACGCTGTGACGTCTTCAAAAGTTCCATTGCCCCGATTGTGAAACAGCCAGCACGTCTGCCCGACATAGGCTTCCGGCGTGCAATACGATTTGTGTTTGCCGTCCTGGCTACAGAACACATCGTGCTCCGGCGACCACTTCACATAATTGCAGACGAACAAATCGAGCAAGCCGTCGCGGTCGTAATCCAACCAGAGCGCAGAAGTGCTGAAGGCTTGGCGTTTCCCTAATCCACTGCGATTCGTGACATCCACAAAGTTTCCCTTGCCGGTGTTTTTGAACAGCCGGTTCTGCCCCACGCAGGTGATCAAAATGTCGGGGAAGCCGTCGTTGTTGTAGTCGCCCACCGCCACGCCCATGCCGTACATCTCGATGTCGAGCCCGGCGGCGTGGGTCACATCGGTGAAGGTTCCGTTGCGGTTATTGCGATAGAGCTTCAGCGTCGAACGCTGTCGCGAGTGGCCCGGCCAGTCCATGCTGTTGACTAGCAGAAGGTCTTGCCAGCCGTCGGCGTCGTAGTCGAGAAAAGCGCAGCCCGCGCCCAGAGTCTCGGGAAGCAACTTTCCTCCGTATGCGCCTGTGTTGTGCTTGAAGTGGATTCCGGCCGCGCCAGTCACATCCGTGAAGTGAAAACCCAGCGGCGGCTGAGACGCACCCCAAGTCATTGCCGGACGCAACACCGCCGCGCCCGCAACCGCTCCCGCACCAGCCAAGAAAATCCGCCGGTTCACGGAATGTTCACCAGACCGTTGCGAATGGCGTACACGACCAACTCCGCCGTCTTGTGAATGCCCAGCGCGTCCATAATATTGGCGCGGTGCACCGCCACGGTGTTCGCGCTCAAGTCCAGTTGCACCGCAATTTCTTTGTTGGACTTTCCACCGCAGATCAATTGTAGGATTTCCACTTCGCGCGGCGTGAGCCCGGCGTTGCGCTCTCCCTTCAAGTTTTCCTGCCGCGAAAGCTGGCCATCGAGCACTGTTTCTCCCTTCATCATCCTTCGGATCGCCGGACCCAGTTCCAAGTCCATCGCGTTCTTCAGCACATAGCCGCGCGCACCCGCGTCCATTGCCTGGCGCACCCAGGTTTCCTCGGCGTGCATGCTAAGCATCAAAATCAGCGTCTCCGGCGCAAGTTGCAGGATTTTACGCGTGGCTTGAAGCCCGCTGATTCCCGGCAGTGCGCAATCCATGACCACTACTTGCGGCTTGAGCGCGCGCGCCAGCTTCACCGCCTCTTCACCATCACTCGCTTCGCCTACCACGTGAATGTCCTCTTCGTCCTCCAGCATGCGCCGGAAGCCGCGCCGTACCAGACTGTGGTCATCCACCAACAGCACGGAGATTTTGTAAGCTGCGTTTTTTTCAGTCATGATTTCTTTCAGAATGAGATTCGGCGATGTCTTTTGCTGCGCCCTCGCGGGAAATGCTTCCCTTGGGAACCGTTAACCGTACCAGGGCGCCGCCCTCGACGGGACGGTCAAAAGCGATGCTCCCCCCCAGTAGTTCCGCTCTTTCCCGCATAGCAACCAGCCCGATCCCCCGGCCGCGTGCGGCGGCAAAACCCGACCCATGGTCTTCTATTGCCAACACCAAATGCTCAGGAGCAAACCGCAAGCGCACCCAGGCCCGCTTCGCGCCCGAGTGCCGGGCCACATTGTTCAGGGCTTCCTGCAATACGCGATAGACATGCACCGCGGCGTCGCCATTTATGGCGAACGGCGTCCCGCTTTTCTCGTAGGATATGCCAATTCCCGTCTGCCTTTCTACCACCGGCAAATACCACTCAATGGCGTGTTCCAGTCCCGCCTCTTCGAGCATCACCGGATGCAACGCCTGCGAAAGGCTGCGGACTTTGTCCAGCGCGCCCTGCGCAATCTCCCGCACCTCGAGCAGGTCGCCGCGCAGCTCTGAATCCTCTGGCGTCCGGTTTCGCGCCCGCCCCAGCATGGCCCCCATCGCCGTCAGTATCTGCCCAAACTCGTCATGCAGTTCGCGGGAAATGTAGCGCAACGTGGATTCCTGCGTCGAAATCAAGGTCTGCGCCAGATCGCTGCGCTGCTCCGAGAGCGCCGCCAGCTGATTGAACAGCGTTCGGTTGGTGCGAATCAGATAAAGGCTGGTGAGCACAATCGCGATTAGCGTTCCAACGAGAAAGTAGTACGCCTGTCGCTGTACGTGATCGTAGATTTCCGTGACCTGCGCCGCCGCTCGGTCCTCGCTCTCATTGTTCTGGATCAGCATCTGCGCCACAGCGGTGCTCAGTGCCGCCAGTCGGGCTTGCAGAGACAGCCGTATTTGCTCGCGCGCTTCTTTTTCCTTTTCCTTGCCCCCCCGCGCGAGCGCGAAAGTGCGGTCAACCGCATCCCAGAATTGCGCCAGCGAGCCATCGAGGTATTGCTGCTGGTCAGCCGTCCTGCCTTGAGGGGAAACCTGCTGCTCGCGCCGAAAAGCGTCATCCAGATCGCCGCGCATGCGCTGAAATTGTGGCTGCCATGCAGTCAGTGGATAAGGCTGTTCGTTATTCAACAGCCCGGTGTCGAGCATGTCGCGCATCGCAATGCCGATGGAATTGAGTTCGTTCTGGATACGCAACAACTGCAGCGAGTCTTTGCGGTTGCGATCAATCAGATTGCTTTGAAGTTCGCGCAGGCTGCCGATCCGCCGAGTCACATACGCCGAGTAGCCGACCACCGCCGCCAGCGTAATCACCAGCCCGACGTACAGTGGAGTTGTAGGAGATCGCCCCGCCGATTGCCGCACCGCGCAAGCATATAACGCGCAGGCGGCTGGTCACAATGCGTCGTTTATACTGCGAATTGTTGTAGAGTTCACCGGATCTCAAGAATGACCGTGGAAGAGCGGCCCTACAGGGCCGCGTCTCAGTGATCTCGACGCGGGCTCCCCTGTGCGGGTTCCGCGGAGAAGACTTATGGAAAAACCGAAACTCCCCGAACCCTGGCTCCGCGGCACCCTGACCGACGTTCCTCCCGTGCAGCGAGCGGTCCTGCACGCGCTCGACCTTGCCCAAGAAGATTTGGAACCCTGGTGTGGCGCCCTGACCAACGAGGAACTAAATGCCCGCCCCGCCGAAATCGCTCCCGTCGCCTTCCACATCCGCCACATCGGACGGGCCACTGACCGCCTCCTGACCTATGCCGAAGGCAATCCGCTGAGTCTGGAACAAGTTTCTCTGATGAAAGCTGAACTAAATCCGGACGCGACTCATGACCAACTCTTCGCCGAGCTGAACCAGGCCCTGAACTCCGCCGCCGCAAGAATTCGCGCGTTCTCAACCGAAGCGCTGACCATCACGCGAACCGTAGGACGCCAGCAACTCCCCACCACCGTCGCCGGACTGCTCGTTCACGTCGCCGACCACGCCCAGCGCCACGTCGGACAGGCCATCACAACCGCGAAGATCGTGAAGCGAAGCGCCTGAAAGCGAATCGAGGAATCGAGTCCCCTCCCTGTCAACTTAGGCTCTGGCCAACGACGGCCGTTAGCCTGCCCTGAGCGAGCGCGGCGAGGTCGAAGGGACCAACGACCAACGACGCCTTTCTCTATAATTCCTCCATGTCCCTTACCGAACAAATCCAGAAAGACATCGTCGCCGCCATGAAGGCGCGCGAGGAACACCGCCTTTCCACTCTGCGTATGGTGAAATCCGCTCTCAAAAACCGCGAAGTCGAAAAGATGGCGCCGCTCGACGAGAAAGAATCGCAGCAGGTGTTGAGCACGCTGATCAAGCAGCGCAAAGATTCCGTCGAACAGTTCACCAAAGGCGGCCGCCAGG
>WNFC01003390.1_pt2 | contig 17245 bp, 16 predicted proteins | sample 5400541 | NCBI WGS metagenome assembly WNFC01 (sample SAMN13153342, study PRJNA577476) | soil metagenome | isolation source: 120 cm saprolite under Douglas fir tree site 2 hole 2 replicate 1 | place: USA:California | collected 2015-04-18
GACGACGCGCGGGGCGAGGTCGGGGAACCGCTGCGCGATCTCGCGGCGGGTGAAGTCGGAGCAGGCCAGGACCACGCGCGAGGCGCGCAGGCTCGCCGCCACCAGCAGGCGGCGGCGGATGCCGTCGAGGGCGGCGAAGTCGTCCGGCCAGGCGTAGAAGGACAGGTCGTGCACGGCGGTCACGCGGGCACGGGCGGTGGTGAGGGGACAGGTGTAGGCGGGGCAGAAGAGGACGTCGACATCGTCGTCCTCCGCCGCGCGGGCCAGGCGGCGCTCCGCCCACCACAGGCCGCGCTCGTGACCCGACCCCAGGGCGCGCAGCACGACGCCGGGAAGCGCGAGGGCCGGGTCCTCGGGCAGCCGGCCCGCGCAGTACACGAGCAGCCGGTCGGCTGCCGTCGCGGACCACGCGCGGAGGAGGTTGCGCAGATAGCGGCCCGTGCCCGTCGGCCGGCCCTGGAGCTCGCGCCCGTCGATGCCGATGGTGAGGGACGGCGGATCAGGCACTCAGCACACGCCGATAGAACTCGAGCGTCCGAGCGGCGGCGATGTCCCAATCGAAGGCCCGGCTGCGCTCGAGCCCGAGGCGGCGCTGCGTGTCACGGCGCGCGGGATCGTCGAGGATCTTCTCGATCCCCCCCGCGATCGATCGCGTGTCGAGGGGGTTGACGAGGGTCGCGGCGTCGCCCGCGACCTCCTCGAGCGCGGATCCCCGCGAGCAGACCACGGGCAGCCCGGCGGCCATGGCTTCGACCACGGGCAGGCCGAATCCCTCTTCCAGCGAGGGCAGCACGAGCGCGGCGGACGTGGCCATGAGGGCCCGGATCTCTCGTGTCTCCAGATAGCCGGTCGCCCGGATCTGCGGTCCGCTGATCGTCCCCCCCTGCGCCCACTCCGGACCCGGTCCCACGAGGACGAGAGGCGGAAGACGGGGCCGGCGCCCGGCCAGCCCGATGTAGGCCATCGCGAGGTTGACGAGGTTCTTCCGCTTCTCGTCCGTCCCGATATAGAGGATGGCCCCGCGCGGCAGCCCCCGGCGCGTCAGCACCGCGGCCGCCGCCTCGTCCGAGATCGGCAGGCGATAGGCGGGGTCGATCCCGTTCGGGATGACCGCGATCTTGCCCGGCGGCACGTCCAGGAGCAGCCGCGCCTCGGAGGCCGTGTGCTCGGAGACGCAGATGACGCCGTCCGCACGGCGCACGTGGTCGCGCACGAGCGGCGCGTAGTCGCGCCGGATCTCGGCCTCCGTCATGTCCGGGTGCTTCAGGAAGAAGAGGTCGTGCAGGGTGACGATGTGCTTGGCCTTCCGGGCCGGGATGAGCAGGGGGTGTGGGGAGTGGACGAGGTCGAGGGGGGCGCCGACGATGCGGTCCATCGGCGGCCACTCCAGCCGGTTCCACGCGTAGTTGAGCGCGCGGACGGGGAGGTGGCGGTCGACGAGGACCGCGTTGGGGGGCCAGGTCCGTTGCGGGTAGCGCTCCTTCAGCGAGGCGGAGAAGAGGAAGAACCGGTCGTCGGGGGCGAGCTCCGGCAGCCGCTGGGCCAGGGCCATGACGTACGAACCCACCCCCGTCGGCTTCGAGAGCGACGGTCGGATGTCGAGGCCGAAGTTCATGCGGGATCGGGAGATGATAGCAGGCCCGGGGTTCGTGTTAGATTCCCCGGTCGCCCCGGAGCGTCCGTGCCCGACAGGAGGGCTGCTTGCAGATCGCGGTCGTGGGAACCGGCTACGTCGGCCTCGTAGTGGGCGTCTGCCTCGCCGAGAACGGCAACAGCGTGGTCTGCGTAGACAACGACGAGAAGAAGGTCGAGGCTCTCCGCCGCGGCGAGATCCCCATCTACGAGCCGGGACTGGCCGAGATGATCCCGCGCAACGTCGCCGAGGAGCGCCTGCGCTTCACCACCGACCTGGCCGCGGCCGTCGAGCAGAGCGAGATCATCTTCATTGCCGTGGGGACCCCGCAGGACGAGGACGGCTCCGCGGACCTGCGCCACGTCCTGGCCGTCGCGGACGGCATCGGCCGGGCCATGAACGGCTTCAAGGTCATCGTCAACAAGTCCACGGTGCCGGTGGGGACCACGGAGAAGGTGCGCAAGGCCGTCTCCGCGGTCAGCACGCATCCCTTCGCGGTGGTCTCGAACCCGGAGTTCCTCAAGGAAGGCACGGCGGTCGAGGACTTCCTCAAGCCCGATCGCGTCATCATCGGGGCCGACGATGAGAGTGCGCGGTCGGTCATGGCCGAGCTCTACGCGCCCTTCGTGCGCACCGGCAACCCCGTCCTGGTCATGGACTGCGCGTCCGCGGAGCTCACGAAGTACGCGGCCAATGCGATGCTGGCCAGCCGCATCTCCTTCATGAACGAGATCGCGAACCTGTGCGACCTCATGGGCGCGGACGTGGGCCAGGTACGGCGCGGCATCGGCACCGACTCGCGCATCGGCTCCTCCTTCCTCTTCCCGGGGATCGGGTACGGTGGGTCCTGCTTCCCGAAGGACGTCAAAGCCCTGATCAGGACGGCGGAGGAGGCGGGCCTCGACCTGCGCGTGGTCAAGGCCATCGACGCCGCCAACGAGGCGCAGCGCCGCGTCCTCGTTCCCCGCATCGCCGCCCACCTCGGCACCCTGAAGGGCAAGGTCATCGCGGTCTGGGGGCTCGCGTTCAAGCCGCGCACCGACGACATGCGTGAGGCGCCCGCGGCCGCGGTCATCGACGGCCTCCTCGCGGCCGGGGCCGCCGTACGCGCGTACGACCCCAAGGCCATGGATGTCGCGCGCCGCGTCTACGGAGAGCGCCTGCACTTCTGCAAGCGCAGCTACGAGGCCGTCGAAGGCGCGGACGCGCTGGTCGTGGCCACGGAGTGGAACGAGTTCCGGGAGCCGGACTTCGCCCGCGTGAAGGCGCTCATGCGGCATCCGGCCGTGTTCGACGGCCGCAACATCTACAACCCGCAAGTCCTGCGCGAGATGGGCTTCCATTACGAGGGCATCGGGCGCCGGTGAGGGTGCTCGTCACGGGGGGAGCGGGCTACATCGGGAGCCACGGCGTCCGGGAGCTGCGGGAGGCCGGGCACGAGGTGGCCGTCCTGGACGACCTCTCCTATGGCCACCGTGAAGCCGTACCGGCCGACGTCCCCCTGATCGACGCCGACCTGGCCGATGCCTCCGCGCTGCGGCGCGGCCTCGAAGGCGCGGACGCCGTCATCCATTTCGCGGGCCTTCTCAGCGTCGCGGAGTCCGTGCGCGACCCCGCGTCCTACTACCGGGTCAACGTCGTCAAGGGGCTCGCCCTTCTGGACGCGATGACGGCGGCGGGTGTGCGGCGGATCGTCTTCAGCTCGACCTGCGCGGTCTACGGGGTCCCCGTGCGCGTCCCCATCGACGAGGACCACCCCCAGGATCCGATCAACTCCTACGGCGCGACCAAGCGTGCCTTCGAGCGCGCGCTGATGGACTACGCGCGCGCCGGGCTCCTGCGTGCGGTGGCGCTGCGCTACTTCAACGCCGCCGGTTGCCATCCCGACGGCTCGCTCGGTGAGGACCACGCGCCAGAGGTGCACCTCATCCCCCTGGCCGTGGATGCCGCGCTCGGCCGCGGGGCCGGGCTGACCATCCACGGCGACGACTACGACACGCCCGACGGCACCTGCATCCGCGACTACATCCACGTGCAGGACCTCGCGCGCGCGCACGTGGCCGCGCTCTCTCTGGAGGGAGGCGAGCCCTTCCAGGCCTTCAATCTCGGGACGGGCCGCGGCCGGTCCGTTCGGGAGGTCGTCACTGCCGTCGCGCGGGTGACCGGCCGCCCGGTCGAGGTGACCGCAGGGCCGCGCCGCCCCGGCGATCCGCCCATGCTGGTCGCGCAAGCGGACCGTGTGCGCGAGGCCACCGGTTTCGCGCCGCGCTGGCTCGATCTGGAGGCGATCGTCGAGACGGCCGCCCGCTGGCGCCGCGACCATCCGCACGGCTACGGCGGCCGGCGATGAGCCGCGGCCGGCCGACCCCGCTCGTCGATCCTCTCCTGAGCGTGGTCATGCCGATCTACAACGAGCGCCAGACCGTCGAGGAGATCATCGACCGCGTGCTGAAGGTGCCGCTGCGCATCGAGCTGATCGCGGTGGACGATGCCTCCACGGACGGCAGCCGCGACCTCGTGGCGGGGCTGGCCGCGAAGCGCGGATTCAAGCACATCCTGCAGGGGAAGAACCGCGGCAAGGGCGCGGCGGTGCGGCGGGGGATCGCGGAGGCGACGGGTGACGTCATCGTCGTCCAGGACGCGGACCTCGAATACAGCCCCGAGGAATACCCGGACCTGCTCGATCTGATCGTCAAGGGCAAGGCCGACGCCGTCTACGGCAGCCGCTTCATCGGCCGGCACCGCTGCTTCCTCTTCACGCACTACCTGGCCAACCTGTTCCTGAACCTGGTCACCAACGTCCTCTACAACACGACCATGACGGACATGGAAACGTGCTTGAAGGCAATTCGCGCCGACCTCCTGAAGTCGCTGCCCCTGCGCAGCGAGCGGTTCGGCATCGAGCCCGAGATCACGGCCAAGCTCTTCAAGCGAGGCGCCCGGGTGTACGAGGTCCCGATCACCTACGAGGGACGGGACTACGCGGAAGGCAAGAAGATCACCTGGCGGGACGGGTTTCCGGCGCTGTGGACGCTGGTGAAATACCGGTTCGTGGATTAACCAAGAAAAAGAAAAATCGATCGGCACGGTTAGCAGATAACAGGTTGTGGCCGGGTCGGTTGCCAACCTCGGTCCAACACTGCTATCATCTTGGGTCCGCTAGGCTTGTAACATTCTGCGCCGCCAGGAGATCGCGTCATAGCCCTGCCCGCCACGCCGGCTACCGCGCCGCCGCGCCCCAGCCGAAGCCGCCCGTCGAAAAGCTCCGCATTGGCTCATCGGCTGACGACGGCTTTGGCGGAGCTCCGCGAGGACTTCGGTCAGTTCCGGCGGCTCTTCGCGTTCACCCGGCCCTACCGGGCTCTCCTGTTCGCCTCGTGGATCGCCACCGCCGGCTATGCCGCCGCCAGCGCTGGGCTCGTCCACATGGTCCAGCCGATCTTCGACGACGTCCTCATCAGCCACCTGCGGGTCTGGCAAGTGGCGGCCACGATCCTGATCCTGTACCTCGTGAAGGGCGTGTGCTCGTTCCTCTCCACGACCCTCGTCGCCGCCGCCGGCCAGCGCGCGGTCACCGACCTGCGCAACCGTCTCTACGAGCACGTGCTGAGCCAGTCGTTCACGTTCCTCTCCCGCAACAGCACGGGCTCGCTGATGAGCCACATCACGACCGACGTGGAGAAGATCCAGAACGCGGTCTCGGAGATGGCGGGCGACCTGCTCAAGGAGGGCCTCACCGTCGTGGGGCTGGTGGCGATCCTCTTCTTGAAGGACTGGCGGCTGGCGATCCTCTCCCTCGTGGGCATGCCCCTCGCGTTCTATCCCCTGGTGCGCCTGGGCCGGCACGTGCGCGCGAGCAGCGAGACGTCGCTGCGCCGCTGGCGCGACATCTCCGAGATCCTGCAGGAGACGATCTCCGGCTTCCGGGTGGTGAAGGCGTTCGGCATGGAGGGATTCGAGACCTCGCGCTTCCGCCGGGCGGCCGCGCGCCTGTTCCACGTGAACATGCGGATCACTCGCGCCACCGCCGTGCTGCCGCCCCTCATGGAGGCGGTGGGGGGCGTGGCCCTCGTGGGTGCGCTCTTCTACGGAAGCTACGCGATCCGATCGGGCCGGCTCACCACGGGCGCCTTCACGTCGTTCCTGGCCGCCCTGTTCGCGATGTACACGCCGATCAAGCGGCTGTCCCGCCTCAACGCCACGTTGCAGGGCGCCATGGCGGCGAGCGGCCGCATCTTCGAGGTGCTGGACACGCACCTCGAGGTGCGCGAGGCCGAGGGGTCGCGTCCGCTGCCGCGCCCGCAGGGCGAGATCGAGTACCGGCAGGTGGGCTTCCAGTACGCGGACGGGCACGGGGCGAACGTGCTGCGGTGCGTCTCCTTCAGCGCGCGGGCGGGCGAGGTGGTCGCCATCGTGGGCACGAGCGGGGCGGGGAAGACGACGCTCATGAACCTGCTCCCGCGCTTCTACGACGTGACGGACGGTGCGATCACCATCGACGGCGTGGACATCCGCGAGGTGACGCTGAAGAGCCTGCGCGAGCAGATCGGCCTCGTCACCCAGGAGACGGTGCTCTTCAACGACACGGTGAGAGCGAACATCGCCTATGGGCTCGAGGACGTGGACGAGGCGCGCATCGAGTCTGCGGCGCGGGCCGCTTTCGCGCACGACTTCATCCTCGACCTGCCGCGGCGCTACGACACCGTGATCGGCGAGCGGGGGAGCCGGCTCTCCGGCGGCCAGCGCCAGCGCATCGCCATCGCGCGCGCGCTCCTCAAGGACCCGCCCATCCTGATCCTGGACGAGGCCACGTCGGCCCTGGACGCGCAGTCGGAGCAGCTGGTCCAGCAGGCCCTCTCGAACCTGATGAAGGGCCGCACGACGCTGGTGATCGCTCACCGCCTGGCCACCGTCCGCAGGGCCGACCGCATCGTGGTGCTCGACGGCGGCGAGGTGAAGGAGACGGGCACCCACGAAGAGCTGCTCAGACGGCCAAGCGGCCTCTACAGCCGGCTCTACGAGCTGCAGTTCACACCGGAGGATCCCGCCCTGTGAGCCACTCGCGGTGATCCGGTCCATGACGGGCTACGGCACGGCGGCCGCGGAGTCGGACGCGCTCAAGGCCGCGGTGACGGTGCGCAGCCTCAATCACCGCTACCTCGACGTCAGCGTCCACCTCCCGCGGCGCCTGCAGGCGCTGGAGACGGACATCAAGCGGGTGGTGCAGGAACGGATCAGCCGGGGTCGGGTCGAGCTGGCGGTGCAGGCCGCCGTCATGCGCGACGAGGAAGGGGTCGTGGTGGCCCCGCGCCCCATCGTGGCCGGTCTCGTGCGCGCGCTGCGTCAGATCAAGGCGGAGCACGCCCTCGCGGGTGAGGTCGCGGTCGCGGACGTGGCGCGGTTCCCGGGTGCGCTGGAGGTGCTGGAAGGCCCGGAGGGCCTCGACGAGGACCGCCGCCGCGAGCTCCTCGCGTGCGTGACGCGGGCCCTGGACGGGCTCCAGGGCATGCGCGACACCGAGGGTGCCCATCTGCAGGAGGACCTTCACGGCGCGCTGGCCGCCATCGACGGCGCGGCTCGGCGCATCGCGGAAGACACGGAGGCGGGGAAGGCGTCGCGGCGGGACGCGCTGGTCGAGAAGGTCCGCCTCGCCTGTCAGGAGCTGCCCCTCGACGATTCGCGTCTCTACCAGGAAGTCGTGCGCCTCGTGGATCGCCACGACGTGATGGAGGAGCTCCAGCGGCTGCGCAGCCATGTCGCCCAGGCCGGCCAGGCCCTCCAGTCGCAGGGACCGTCGGGCAAGCGCCTCGATTTCCTGGCCCAGGAGATGGCGCGGGAAGCGAACACCATCGGGAGCAAGGCCGTGTCCGCGGAGGTGGTCCAGGACGTGGTGGCACTCAAGACCGAGATCGAACGGCTGCGCGAGCAGGTACAGAACGTTGAGTGAGCGCCTGCCCAGCCTCGTCGTGGTGTCCGGACCCTCTGGGGCGGGCAAGTCGACGATCCTCGCCCGTGTGCTCGAGGAGATGCGGAACCTGCGCTTCTCGGTCTCCCATACGACGCGCCAGGCGCGCGAGGGCGAGACGGAGGGCGTGCACTATCACTTCGTGGACCGCCCCACCTTCGAGGGCACACGGGAGCGGAAGCTCTTCCTGGAGTCGGCGGAGGTCCACGGCCAGCTCTACGGCACCTCGCGCGTGGAGTACGACCGCGCCTCCGCGGACGGCGTGGACCTGCTCCTCGACCTGGACGTGCAGGGCGCGGCCCAGGTCCGCGAGGCCTTCCCGGACGCGGTGAGCGTCTTCATCCTTCCTCCGTCCTATACCGACCTCGAACGCCGGCTGCGCGGGCGGGGCGCGGAGAACGAGGGCAACTTCCACCGGCGGCTGCAGGCCGCGGGCGAGGAGCTGCTCCTGTACCGGCAGTACGCGTACGCGATCATCAACGACGACCTCGACCGCAGCGTCGAGCACCTCAAATGCATCATCCGGGCCGCCCGCTGCCGCACCAGCCGCGTGGAGCCGCTGGCGCAGAAGATCCTGGGGACTTTTCCCCCGAGCAAGGAGAGCTGACGTGACGCACCTCATTCTTCCGAAGAACGTCGACAGCAAGTTCCGTTTCATCACCGTGGCCGCGCAGAGGGCCAAGCAGCTCCAGAACGGAGCCAAACCGCGCGTGGAGGCGCGGAGCCGCAAGCCCACGCGGATCGCCATGCAGGAAGTGCTGGCCGAGGCCGTGTCCTGGGAGATCCGGGACGAGAAGGAGATGGCGTCGGCGGCCGCCGCGGAGATCGCCGCCGCCAACGCCGCCGCCCGCTAGGAGTCGGCGACCGGCCATGCCCACGGTCGTCCTCGGCGTCACGGGTTGCATCGGGGCCTACAAGGCCTGCGAGGTGCTGCGCGACTTGCAGCGCCGCGACGTGGACGTGCACGTGGTGATGACGAAGCACGCCACCGAGTTCGTCTCCGCGATGACGTTCGAGGCGCTCTCGCGCCATCCCGTTTTCCTCGACCAGTTCGCGCTGGGGGCGGAGGGCGACATCCGCCACATCAGCCTGGCCGATGCCGCCCAGCTCCTGCTCGTCGCTCCCGCCACCGCGAACATCCTGGGCAAGTTCGCGCGCGGCATCGCCGACGATGCGCTGACCACGCTGTACCTGGCCACCAAGGCCAAGGTGGTGGTGGCGCCGGCCATGAACGTCAACATGTTCGACCATCCGGCGGTGCGCGAGAACCTCGACATCCTGCGTGCCCGAGGCGTGCGCATCGTGGAGCCGGGGTCGGGGTACCTCGCGTGCGGATGGCTCGGCCGCGGCCGCCTGGCCGAGCCGGCGGACATCGTGGCCGCGGCCATGGCCGCGCTGGGCGAAGCAGGGAGCGCGCCGGAGGCCTCCGCCGCGGCGCCGAGCTCCTCCGCCGGGGACCTGGCGGGGGAGACCGTCCTCGTGACCGCAGGTCCGACGGTCGAGGACCTCGACCCCGTGCGCTTCCTCTCGAACCGCTCGACCGGACGCATGGGCTTCGCGCTGGCGGAAACGGCGCGAGATCGTGGCGCGCGCGTGGTCCTGGTCGCCGGGCCCACGTCCATCGAGCCGCCGGCCGGGGTGGACGTCGTCCAGGTGCGCTCGGCGGAAGAGATGGCGCGCGCGGTCGGAGACCGCGTCGGCCCCGCCACCATCGTGGCCATGGCCGCGGCCGTCTCCGACTACCGCCCGGCCGAGCGCGCGCCCTCGAAGCTCAAGAAGACGCCAGGGGAGGGCACACTCGTCCTCACGCGGACTCCGGACATCCTCGCCACCCTGGGCAAGTCCAAGGGCCGGCGCTTCGTGATCGGCTTCGCCGCCGAGACCGACCGCGTGCTCGAGAACGCGCGCGCCAAACGGGCGGCCAAGAACGCCGACCTCCTGGTCGCGAACGACGTGAGCCGTCCCGACAGCGGGTTCGCGTCCGACCACAACGCCGCCGTGCTCATCGACGCCGAAGCGGAGACGGAGCTGCCGCTCATGAGCAAGCGCGCGCTGGCCGACCGCATCTGGGATCGGGTGCTGGCCCTCCGCGGGCGGCCCTCGGCAAAGGCCCTGGCCAAGCGCGCCGCGCGTCCCGCCCGCCGGAAGTGACGAAGGTTCCGGACGACGTCCGGCTCGACCTGCGCGAGCGGGCCCGGTACTTCGCCGAGCTGACCGACGTCGGCGTGCCGCGGAGCGCGCTGGTGGCGCCCGTGAGCGCCGTATCGACACCGCCCCTCGCCTCCGCCGCCGCGAAACCGGTGCGGGCTCCGGCGGCGCCCGTCTTCACCCACGAAGGCGTCGAGCTCCGCGATCTGGAAGCGGTACGGGGCTGGATCGGCGACTGCCAGCGCTGCAAGCTCGCGGGCGGACGCAAGACGATCGTGTTCGGCCAGGGCAACCCACAGGCAGCGCTGATGTTCGTCGGTGAAGCGCCTGGGGCCGATGAAGACGAACAGGGCCTTGCGTTCGTGGGCCGCGCGGGCCAGCTCCTCACCGACATCATCGAGAAGGGCCTGAAGATCGCGCGCAAGGACGTGTATATCGCGAATGTGATCAAATGCCGTCCCCCGCAGAACCGCAACCCGGAGCCGGACGAGATCCTGTCCTGCCAGCCCTTCCTCGAGAAGCAGATCGCGCTCATCCGGCCGAAGGTGCTCGTCGGCCTGGGCAAGTTCTCGGCGCAGTGGCTCTTCAAGTCGATGGAGCCCATCTCGCGGCTCCGCGGGCGCATCGGCGATTACGACGGCATCAAAGTCGTGCCGACCTTCCATCCCGCCTACCTGCTCCGGAACCCCGGGGCCAAGAAGGACGTATGGGAAGACATGAAGGTCGTACGGCGGCTGCTGGCCGAGGACGAGCCCTGAACCCCGGGGCGGCCGCCGCTTGCTCCTGACCCCGCACGTCCCCCTCGCCGCATAGAGTCGTCCGGATGGACGCTCGCGCCGTGGAAGTGGCACTCCCGCTGCCTCTTCAATGCACGTTCACGTACCGCCTGCCCGAGGGCGCCCCCGTGCCCGCGCGCGGAGTGCGCGTGCTCGTTCCCTTCGGACCGCGGCGCGTGATCGGCCTCGTCACCGGCATCGCCACCACCCTGCCGGAGACGATGAAGGACGTGGTCGAGGTGCTCGACGAGGTGCCGCTGGCCCCTCCGCCGCTGCTCGACCTGGCCACGTGGATGAGCGAGCACTATCTGGCGCCGCCCGGCGAGTGCCATCGCCTGGTCCTTCCCCCGGCCGGAGTTCGGGCCAGCCGCGCGGTCGTGCGGCTCTCCGGCGGCGCGGTGAGCCCAAGCGACGACGATCCGGTCGTGTCCGCGCTGCGGGCCGGACCCCTGCCCCTCTCGACCCTGGCCAAGCGGATGGGCCGTGATCCGACGGCGCGGATCGCGAGGCTGCGGCGCGAGGGCCGGGTGGAGGTCGATCAGGACCTCGCCCGCCCCGGATTTCGCCAGCTCCGCATCGCCGTCCTCACGCCCGCGGCCGCGGACCTGAAGCCGCGCGGGCGTGCCCAGGCGGAAATGCTGGGCCGCCTGACCGCTGCCGGTGGTCGCGCGCCCGTACCCCACGTCCTGCGCGATCGCCCTTCGCTGCGCGGCGCGCTCGATCGTCTCGTCGAGCAGGGCGCGATCGCGATCGAGGAGGAACGCGCGGTCCGGACACCCGAGATGCTGGAGGGCCCGGTGAAGCTGCGCCCGGAGCCGACCGGAGACCAGGCCTCCGTCCTCGAGCCGATCCTCGCCGCCCTCGGTGCCGGCTTCGCGCCCTTCCTCCTCCAGGGGGTCACGGGCAGCGGCAAGACCGAGGTCTACTTCCGCGCCATCGAGCAAACCCTGGAGCAGGGCCGGACCGCGTTGCTCCTCGTCCCCGAGATCGCGCTGACTCCGTTGCTCGTCCGCGCGGCGGTGGGGCGCCTGGGCGGGATCGTCTCCGTCCTGCACAGCGAGCTGTCGGTGGGGGAGCGCCACGACCAGTGGTGGCGCCTGCGCGAAGGCGATGCCCGCGTCGCCATCGGGGCGCGCTCCGCCGTGTTCGCGCCGCTCACCGAGGTCGGCCTCGTCATCGTGGACGAGGAGCACGAGGCGGCCTACAAGCAGGACGAGAGCCCGCGCTACCACGGCCGCGACGTCGCGGTCATGCGGGCGCGCCTCGAGGGCGCGGTGGTCCTCCTGGGGTCGGCCACTCCGTCCCTGGAATCGAACCACAACGCCCTGGCGGGCAAGTACCGGCGGCTCGTCCTGCCGCGCCGCATCGGCAGCCAGGGGATGGCGCGCGTCGACGTGGTGGACCGCCGGCAGGCCCTCAAGGCGGGCGCGGACCCCATCCTCACCCCGCCCTTGCGCGACGCGCTCGCGGAGCGGCTGGCCAGGAAGGAGCAGTCGCTCCTCCTCCTCAACCGGCGCGGCTACGCGACGAGCCTGCTGTGCCGCGAGTGCGGCATGCAAGCCATGTGTCCCAACTGCTCGGTGGCGCTGACCTTGCACAAGGGCGGCCGTGTCGCCCTGTGCCACTACTGCGCCTTCGAGACGTCCGCACCGCGCGCCTGCGGCTCGTGCAAGGGCGAATACCTCCGGCTCACCGGATACGGCACGGAGAAGGTGCTGGAGGCGGTGCGCGCCGTGCTGCCCACCGCGCGCGTGGAACGCCTCGACCGCGACCTCGCCGCCCGCCGGGGGGCGGTCGCGCGCGTGCTGGCCTCGTTCGAGGCGGGGGAGACCGACATCCTGGTGGGCACGCAGATGATCGCCAAGGGTCACGACTTCCCGCGGGTGACGCTCGTGGGCGTGGTGGACGCGGACGTCGGCCTCGGCCTCCCCGACTTCCGCGCTGCCGAGCGCACGTTCCAGCTCCTCACCCAGGTCGCGGGCCGGGCGGGACGAGCGGACCTGGCGGGCGAGGTGATCCTGCAGAGCCATCGGCCCGACCACTACGCGTTGCAGCTGGCCTGCGCGCAGGACTACGACGCGTTCTTCGAGCGCGAGATGGAGTTCCGGCGCACGATGGCCTATCCGCCGGCGGCCACCCTGGTGAACCTCGTCCTGCGCGCGCGCGACCCTCTGGAAGGGGCGGAGGCGGCGGACGCCGTCGCCGCCCGGCTGCGCGGCCAGGCGAGGGGGAACTTCCGCGTGCTCGGTCCCGCCTTCGCGCCCCTGGCCCGCCTGCGGCAGGAACACCGTTTCCAGATCCTGCTGAAAGGCCGGCGGAAGGCGATGAGGGACGCGGTGCGCGAGGCGCTGGTCGAGCGCTACGGCAGTGTGCGCTGGCCCGGGGTGGCGGTCGACGTCGATCCCGTCACCATCATGTGAGAGCGCTTCCTCCGCCGGCTAGAAGCCGACGGCCTGGCGGAAGGAGGTCACGAAGTCGCTCCAGGAAATGAGGAGCGGCTTCGGGGTGAAGCACAGCGCGAACACCACGAGCCCGACCAGTCCGATGAGGACGCGACCCCGTCCGACGGGCCGATGGTCGGCGAGGGTCGGAGGGTGTCGCTTGCCGATCACGAGCATCACCAGCATCCAGACCAGCCATAGCGGGCTGAACCAGAGGAGGACCAGCCCCATCACCTGGGCGAAGCGCGAGACGAGCACCGCGCGGCGCCGCAGGATCGCGTAGGCCACGTGGCCCCCGTCGAGCTGTCCGACCGGCATGAGGTTCAGCGCGGTGACGAGGAAGCCGAACCAGGCGGCGAGGCCGAGCGGCCCGATGACGAGCACCATGCCGGACGGCACTTCCGGGCGCAGGGCGTGCGCAATCAGCTGGAAGATCAGGGGCGCGCCGAACAGATCCCGGTCCGTCCCGTCGCCGATGGGGACGACGGTGGCTTCGCGCATGCCCAGCAGCAGCACGCCGCACGCGACCACGAACCCGGCCAGCGGGCCGGCGATGCCGACGTCGAACAGGACCTTGCGGCTGGGGAACGGACTCTTGATCCGGATGACCGCCCCGAAGGTGCCGATGAAGCTCAGCGGCATCCAGGCGAATCCGGGGCCGATGGGGGCCCAGGGCGCGGGGATGAAGAAGGGCAGCGTCGAGTTGACGCGGTAGATCCGGCAGGCAAGGTAGTGACCCATCTCGTGCGCGAGCAGGATGCTCATGAGCCCGACGACGAGGCGGAGTCCGCCCGACGGTCCCATGTCGCTGTGCGCGCCCGCGAAGTAGATCGACGCGATCGTCAGAACGAACGAGACGATGTTCGGCCACGCGCCGCGCCAGGGTGACGGCAGGCCTGCGGCGCGCACCTCCTCCCAATACTCCGGGGAGGCGTACTCCGGCCCGCTGCGCGGCGGGTCAGCGGTTTCGGTCGAATCCGTGGGGTGCTCCGTGGGCTGGACCTGGACGGGCGTGGGCGCGCGTCGCCTACTGCCCGAGGTTCTGGAGGTCCTTGCCGGGCTTGAAGCGGATCGTACGTCCGGGGGGGATCTTCACTTCCTTGCCCGTCCGCGGGTTGCGGCCGATTCCGCGCTTGCGCGGCTTGACCTGGAAGACGCCGAACCCCCGCAGCTCGATCCTTTCCCCGCGCATCATGGAGTCCTTCATCGCCTCGAGGACGGCCTCGACCGCCACTTCGGCCTTCACCTTGGTGATGTCGGCGGCCTTGCTGACCTCGTTGATGATGTCCACCTTGATCATGGGGATGGACCTCCTTCTAAGTTCTGCGTATTGTAGGATTAGCGGGAAAATGATGTCAACCTGAACGTGCGCATGGTCACACTCCCCCGAATTGCCCTCGTTGGGCGGCCAAACGTCGGCAAGTCCACGCTCTTCAATCGGATCTGCGGGCGCCGCAAGGCGATCATCGATTCGCGCCCGGGATCGACGCGCGACCGCAACTACGCCCAGACGTCGTGGCAGGGCGCCGCCTTCGAGCTCATCGACACCGGAGGCCTGCTTCTGCAGACGGACGACCCGCTGCTGGGCCCCGCATCCCATCAAGCGGAGCTCGCAATCGCCGAATCCGACCTCGTGCTGCTCGTGGTCGATGGCCGCGCCGGGCTCATGCCCGACGATGCCGCCATCGCCCAGCGCCTGCGCAAGTCGGGCAAGCGCGTGATCGTCGCCGTCAACAAGATCGAAGGCAGCGACGAGGTGGCCGGAGAGTTCGCGCGGCTCGGGTTCGACCCGATCCTGCCGCTCTCCGCCGAGCACGGCCTCGGGGTGGGAGACCTCCTCGACGCGGCCCTCGCGCTCTTGCCGCGGGTGGAGGAGAGCGAGGAGAAGGACTCGTCCCTCAAGCTCGCGATCGTGGGCCGCCCGAACGTGGGGAAGTCCTCGCTGCTGAACCGCCTCATCGGAGAAGAGCGTGCGCTCGTGTCCGCGATCCCGGGCACCACGCGCGATGCGGTGGACAGCCTGCTCGAGAAGGGAGGGAAGCGCTATCTGTTCGTCGATACCGCGGGCATCCGCCGCTCACGCCTGCTGAAGGAGAACGTCGACCACGTCAGCGTGGTGCTGGCGCGGCGGGCCCTCGAGCGCGCGGACGTGGCTCTCCTCCTCATCGACGCGACGGAGGGGGTGCGCGAGATGGACGCGACCATCGGCGGCTATGCGCTGGAGGCCGGGCGCCCGACCGTCATCGTGGTGAACAAATGGGATGAAGCGGACGCGCGCGGGCTCAAGCAGAAGACCTTCCGGGAGGAGCTGCGCGACCACCTCAAGTTCCTGGCCTGGGCCGGGATCGTATTCATCTCGGCCCGGACGGGGCACGGCCTCAACGCCCTGCTGGCGGCCGCGGAGAAGGCGGACGCCGCCGGCCGCACGCGGATCACGACGGGCCAGTTCAATCGCTTCCTGGCCGAGGCCGCCCGGCGCTTCCCTCCCAAGGCGATGAAGGGGAACCATCAGGTCAAGATCCTCTTCGGCACGCAGGTCGGCATCTCCCCGCCGACCTATGCCTTGTCCCTGAACCATCCGGTGGACCTGCACTTCTCCTACCGCCGTTACCTCGAGAACCAGCTCCGGGAAACGCTCGACCTCGAAGGCACCCCCGTCGTGATCAAGGTGCGCACGCGCAAGCACTGATGGGCGGTGGGCGTCGCTGGCGTGAGGGAGCGCGGGGTGCGCGGCCTTGCTTCGGGCGCCCCGCACGCCCTCATTGAGGACGGCGCGTGGGTCCCCCACCCACGCGATCAGCAATAAGGAGTTACGCCGTCGCGGGGCGCCCCAACTAACGCTGTGACCCCACGCTCCTGCGTGCCCGCCAGCGACGCGGCATGCTCTCAGCGGCCTCTCGCGCGCACGTTTTCCCTTGACATGGGTGCCATCGACTCATATAATCCCTTAACTTTTTTCCCTAAGTACCTGCAAACGTTACGTTTTTCGGTAACCTCACAAGCGCGAGGCGGCGCCGTCGATGACCAAGGCCGACATCGCCCGGATCGTATACGAGCGTCACGGCGGCATCTCGAACCGGGAGGCGGCCCGGCTGGTCGAGATCATCTTCGACTCCATAAAGGGCAAGCTCGGCCACGGCGAGAAGGTCCAGATCACGGGTTTCGGAACGTTCGTGGTCCGTCAGAAACGGCAGCGGCGAGGTCGCAATCCCCAGACAGGAGAGGAGATGGTGATCAAGCCCCGCCGGTCGGTGGTGTTCCGCCCTTCCAAGCTCTTCGCCGCGTCACCCGAGTAATCGCTCCTCGGCCGATCCATGGACAAGAAGATCCCGAACAAGCTCTTCTTCAAGATTGGAGAGGTCTGCGAGATCACGGACACGCAGCCCTACGTGCTGCGCTACTGGGAGTCGGAGTTCCCGGCCCTGGCGCCCGCGAAGAACAGCTCCGGTCAGCGGATCTATCGGCGCCGCGACATCGAGACCGTGCTCCGCATCAAGCAGCTCCTGTACGAGGAAGGGTTCACGATCGCGGGCGCGAAGAAGCGCTTGGAGGCGGAGATGGCGGGGCGTGTGGAGACGCCGATCCCCGCCGCCGACGGGCCTTCCGTGGGACCGCCGGACGCGGGCGGCGCCGACCGCGTCGCCGCCCTCCGCCAAGTGCGCGAGCAGCTTCGCGAAATCTTGACTCTCCTGGAGCGCAATGATAGAACTCGGATCTGATCGTCGTCGGCGAGTCGGGATGTAGCGCAGCCTGGTAGCGCACCTGCTTGGGGTGCAGGTGGTCGTGGGTTCAAATCCCGCCATCCCGACCATCATCATGATTTCATCGCTGCCCCGGACGCCGCGTCCGGGGCTTTGTCGTCTCTGAGGAACCTGTGTCCACGCCGCTCATCCTGGTGACCAACGACGATGGTGTCCACGCGCCCGGCATCAAGGCGCTGGCGGGCGCGCTCGCCGCTCTCGGTAGCGTGCACGTGGTCGCGCCCGACCGCGAGGTCAGCGCCTGCGCGCAGTCGCTCACCCTCAAGCACCCGCTGCGCGCGGAGCGCGTGGACGAGCGGGTCTACGCGGTGGATGGCACACCGGCCGACTGCGTGAACCTCGCGCTCGTCAAGCTGCTGCCACGCCGTCCCGATCTCGTCGTCTCCGGCATCAACCGCGGCGCGAACATGGGCGAGGACGTCTTCTACTCGGGGACGGTGGGCGGGGCGCGCGAAGGGACCTTCTTCGGCGTGCCCTCGATCGCGTTCTCGCTGGCCGTGCGCGAGGCGAAGGACCTGGAC
>WNFC01009386.1_pt1 | contig 17245 bp, 24 predicted proteins | sample 5400541 | NCBI WGS metagenome assembly WNFC01 (sample SAMN13153342, study PRJNA577476) | soil metagenome | isolation source: 120 cm saprolite under Douglas fir tree site 2 hole 2 replicate 1 | place: USA:California | collected 2015-04-18
GGGCTCTTGGTTGCGGCGCCGGCGAGCGGGGACTAACCTCGCGGCCAACAGATCCCGCCGCAAGGCGTCCCCTGGGGAGAAGCGCTCATGTCGATCTTGATCATCGGCGGCACCGGGTTCATCGGCCGTCGCCTCGTCCCGCTCCTGGCAAAGCGCGGCGAGGAAATCGTCTGCATGGATATGAACCCGCAGACCGCAGACTACTCGGAATTCGGCAAGCAGGTGCGGGTGATCCGCGGCGATGTCAGCCAGTTCGACGACGTCATGGCGGCGATGGCGAACGCCAAGCCGTCACGCGTCATCAACCTCGCGTATTTCCTCGGCAGCGAGCACATGCCGCGTGTCGCGTTCAAGCTCAACATCCTCGGCATGGACAATTGCTTTGAAGCCGCGCGCCTCGCCGGTTGCAACCGGGTCGCCTATGCCAGCTCGCTCGCGGTCAGCGGCGAGCAAAAGCACTATGGCGACCGCCTCGTAACCGAAGACGATTTCCGCCACGGCCATGTGCAATACGCGATGCACAAGATCTTCAACGAATGGCAGGCCCAGGATTACCGCGAGAAGCACGGCATGGAAATCACCGCGATCCGCCCGGCCAACGTCACCGGCCCGGACAAGATCGTCGGCTCGGTCGACCATGTCTACTGCAAGGCGATCAGCATGGGTGAACTCGCCGATATCGTGCGCGAATTCCTGCCCGCCGCGCAGATCACCTTCGACAAGGAGACCGGCGGCAAGGAGCTGTCGGGCAACTACCTGATCGACAATACGCGGCTGGTGCAGGAGTTCGGCGTCCAGTACCGGCCCTATCGCGAGCGGGTGTTGCAGATCATCAACGACATCCGCCGCGAGGAAGGCCTGCCGCTGGTCAGCGATCGCTGACCGGATGTGCTACCCGGTCGTCAATCGGCCCATGGGTTGACGACCGGTACCGGCAAATCCGCGAAATGGCGGGTGTTGCGGGTCGCCAACGTCGCGCGCCGGGCAATCGCAATACCGGCGATCATCGAGTCGCGGAGTTCCTGAGATCGGCCCTCGCGACGCCGCTTTGCAGATAGGGCGGCGGCTGCCTGTGCAGCTGCAATGTCGAAGGGCACAATTCGATCTTCGATGATTTGCGCCAGAAGGCGATCCAACGCGGCCTCTAGGAAAGCGCGATTTCGGCCTTCCGGCATTATCCCGATTCCGAGGGCGATCTCAAAGATCGTCACCGAACTCGTCCAAACCGACTCGCTCGGCTGCCGGTCGAGCCATTCGATGACCGGGCGATCGGGCATCGGCCGCATGAAGGCCGACAGCACGTTGGTATCGAGGATGATCACTCGTCGAACTTAGCCGGCTGCACTGGGTAACCACGTAACTCCTCGATCTCGGCCTCGAACCCGATATCCTTGAACAGCGCAGCAATTTCGCTGCCGAGTTTGCGCTGACGACCTCGATCCTTGACCGCATCCCGCAGGATGTCGCGCACTTCTTTTTCTAGGCTGTTGCCATGCTGGCGTGCGCGTTCTTTGAGACGCTCCTTCACATCATCTTCCAGATTGCGGACGACCAGTTGACCCATGATGCTCTCCATATGATATCGTGATATCGTAAGGAGATTATGGTTTTCAACCCCTCACGCCGCCTGCGCCATCGGCAGTATCGGGGCGTCGGCGTCGAGGCGGCGGCCGGCGCGCAGGCAGAAGAGCGGTCGCAGCATGCGCTCGGCGACGGACTCGGTGCCTTCATTGTCGCGCAACACCCAGCGCCCGCGCTCGTCGGCGAGCACCGATACGTCGGCGACGGCGCCCGGGCGCAGACTGCCGATTTCGCCGTCGAGGCCGAGCATCTGCGCGGCGTGGCTCGTCACCATCGGCACGATGTCTTCGAGCGCGACGCCGCAGGCGATCAGGCCGGTCATCGCCGACGCTAGGCTGAAATTGCTCGCGCCGGCAAACATATGGCCTGCCGCTTCCTCCCCCTCGGACGGCAGGCGCGTATTGTAGCCGTGCATGTCGGCGCCAAGTGTGTGCGGCAGGATGCCAGCGTCGAGCACCTTCTTCGCCATCGCGAAGCTGAAATGCGAGCCATGGCCGACATCGATCCTGAGCCCCCGCGCCAGCGCCTCGCGCACGATCGGGTGCACTCGCCCGTCGCGCCCGACAAACCCGCCGGGGTGCCGGGTGAAGGGATGGGCGAGGATGTCGCCCGGTTCCAACAGATCGAGGATGTCGGGGAGGATGCGGTCGGGATCGATCTCGCCCTCACCGCCTTGGGGCAGCGGCCAGAGCTGGCCGAAATGGATGTAGAGCGGCAGCCGGGCCTGGCGCGAGATCTCTTTCGCGAGGCGGAAGGCCTCCAGGCCCCAGCGCGCGAACCCGCCGATTTCGGCATGCGCCTTGATGCCGCGGACGAGGTCGGGGTTGGCGAGCGCCGCTTTGACCGTGCCGTCGACATCGATGCCGTGCGGGCCGTAGAGCTCCGGGTAGTAATGGCCTTCAAGCCCGCCGACGAGATAGGCCGAGAGGAAGGCGTAGATGCCGGTCTCGGCAGGCTCCACCGCATAGGCGCGAAAGGCCGGCAGGGTCATCAGGCTCGGGCCGCCTTGATCGACCAGCGTGGTCACCCCGGACCGCACCCCCACCATGTCGGCGTCGAGCCCGAACCGGCCGGTGACATGGCGGAACACATGGGCATGCGTGTCGATCATCCCGGGCAGCACGAGCGCGCCGCGGACATCGATTTCCGTCCCCGAAGCCAGGAGGTCCGGCTTGACCGCTGTGATCTTCCCGTTCGCCACCGCGACATCGCAAACCGCGTCGATACCCTGCGCGGGGTCCATCACCCGCCCGCCGCGCAGCACCAGATCAAAGCCTTGCGCCATGCCACACCTCCCGATGCGGACCCATCATGACCCGATGCGGGGCGCTCGACAAACACCAAAGCCGCCCACGAGGGGCGGCTTTGATGCCGAAGACGTACTGGTCAGCGGACCGGGATTGGTCGAGATGAGGGTATCGCCGATATCCTTAAAATTCGACTAACATTCCACAAATTCTATCTTTTGAATATCGCTTCCGCGCCGCTGCGCTGCTTCTGCTTGGCCGCGATCTCGGCCCGCGCGCGGGCGATCTCGCTGTCCAGCCCGGCGATGTATTCCTCGAGCTCCTCGATCCCCATCAGGGTCAAATCCTTGAGTTTCGGCTTCTGCCGCTGCGGCGCCAGATCCTCCTCGTCCATGCGTGTTCCCTCCGTTCCTGTCTCTTGCCTTCCCTCGGCCGGCTCGGCCCATTATATCCACAGCAAAGCCGCATGTTAGCGCGGCTCAATCGGGAAATTTGCACATGCTCGCTCCGTTGATGCCGAAAGCGACCGCCGTCTGGCTGGTCGAGAACACCTCGCTAACCTTCGAGCAGATCGCCGATTTCTGCGGGCTGCACCCGCTCGAGGTTCAAGCGATCGCCGATGGCGAGGTCGCCGTTCAGATGCAGGGGCTCGACCCGGTCGCCAACGGCCAGACCACCGCCGAGGAACTCGTGCGTTGCCAGGCCGACCCCGCCGCCCGACTCAAGCTGTCGCCGCAGGCGATCCCGCAGCAATTCGTCCGGCACCGGGGGCCGCGGTATACCCCGATTTCGAAGCGCCAGGACAAGCCCGACGCGATCAACTATCTGGTGCGCAACCATCCCGAACTGTCCGACGCGCAGATCTCGAAACTGATCGGCACGACCAAGCCGACGATCGCCGCGGTGCGCGACCGCACCCATTGGAACAGCACGAACATCAAGCCGCGCCACCCGGTCGGCCTCGGCCTGTGCACGATGGAGGAGCTCGATTCCGCCATCGCCCGGGCATTGCGCGGCAAGGGCCGCCCGGCCGACGCGGAAGCTGGCACTGAAGAGAACGAGCCGGCCGAGACGTAAATCCGCTTCGGACCGCGGGCGTCTCGGCCGCATGCGGGCGGGACGCCCGCGGTCCTATGTGGGTTGTTTCCGCGGATACCCCCCGCGCGCCAGCGCCTCGCCGATCTCGCCGAGGATCGCCGGATCGTCGATCGTCGCCGGCATGCGGTATTCCTCGCCGTCGGCGATGCTTCGCATCGTGCCGCGCAGGATCTTGCCGGAGCGGGTCTTGGGCAGGCGCTCGACGACGAGCGCGGTCTTGAAGCTGGCGACCGGGCCGATGCGCCGGCGCACCAGCGCCACCACCTCGTCCTCGATCTTGGCGGTGGGCCGGTCGACCCCGGCCTTCAGCACAACCAAGCCGAGCGGCACCTGGCCCTTCAGCGGGTCGGCGACCCCCATCACCGCGCATTCGGCGACGTCGGGATGGGCTGCCACGACCTCCTCCATCCCGCCGGTCGACAGCCGGTGGCCAGCGACATTGATGATGTCATCGGTCCGGGTCATCACATGGATGTAGCCGTCGCCGTCGATAAAGCCGGCATCCGCCGTCTGGTAATACCCGGGATAGGCGCCGAGGTATGATTCGACAAAGCGATCGTCGGCCTGCCACAGCGTCGGAAGCGCCCCTGGCGGCAACGGCAGCTTGATCGAGAGGGCGCCGATCTCGCCGGCTTTCAACTCCCGGGCGTCGCCCTCCGCCTCGGCCGCCAGCACCCGCACATCCCAGCCGGGTACGGCGCGGGTGCACGAACCGTGCTTGACCGGCAACTGCTCAATCCCCAAACAATTGGCGCCGATCGGCCAGCCGGTCTCGGTCTGCCACCAATGGTCGATGACCGGGACCCGGAGCTGCTCCTCCGCCCAGGCGATTGTCGGCGGGTCGGCCCGCTCGCCAGCGAGGAAGAGCGCGCGAAACCGGCTGAGATCATGGGTGCGGAGCAAGACGCCGTCGGGGTCCTCGCGCTTGATCGCGCGGAACGCGGTCGGCGCGGTGAAAAAGACCCGCACATCGTGCTCGTCGATGACCCGCCAGAACGCACCGGCGTCGGGGGTGCCGACCGGCTTACCCTCATACATGACCGAGGTGCAGCCATAGATCAGCGGGCCGTAGACGATGTAGGAATGGCCGACGACCCAGCCAACATCCGACGCGGTCCAGAACACCTCGTCGGGTCTCACCCCGTAGATGTTGCGCATCGACCAATGGAGCGCCACGGCATGCCCGCCATTGTCGCGCACCACGCCTTTCGGGATGCCGGTCGTGCCCGAGGTATAGAGAATGTAGAGCGGGTCGGTCGCCGCGACGGCAACGCAATCGGCAGGCTGCGCCGCCGCTTCCAGCTCCTGCCAATCGTGGTCGCGGCCGCGGGTGAGTTCGGCGCGGCACATCGGCCGCTGCAGGATGACGCAGGCGTCGGGCTTCGCGCGCGCCTCGGCGATCGCCGCGTCGAGCAGTGGCTTATAGGGGATGACGCGGTCGACCTCGATGCCGCAGGAGGCGGAGAGGATGATAAGCGGCGTCGCATCGTCGATGCGGGTCGCCAGCTCATGCGCCGCAAAGCCGCCGAACACCACCGAATGAATGGCGCCGATCCTAGCACAGGCAAGCATCCCGATCGCCGCCTCGGCCACCATCGGCATATAGATCAGCACCCGGTCGCCGGGCTTGACGCCGAGCCCCACGAGCACCCCGGCAACGCGCGCCGCCCGGTCCCGCAGCTCGCGATAGGTGAAGCGCAGCGTCTGCCCGGTGACCGGGCTGTCCCAGATCAGCGCGACGCGTTCGCCGCGTCCGGCGGCGACATGGCGGTCGAGCGCGTTCCAGCAGGTGTTGAGCCGCGCCCCGGCAAACCACCGGTAAAACGGCGGCCTGCTGTCGTCGAGCACCCGGTCCCAGCGCTTCTCCCAGTCGATTGCCTCGGCGGCCTCGGCCCAGAACGCCTCGGGCTCGACCAGCGAGCGGCGGTAGGTCTCGGCATAGCCCGTCATGGCGCCCCTCACCAATTTGTCGACGATACTCCGCCGACAGCCCGGTCTTGCCAAGCGGCTCGACACTCCCTGCCCTCTCGGCGGAGAATGAGTGGCAAACCGCCGATCGGAGGCACGGGGAGGGTATCCATGAGCGCGGTCCAGCAGCACAAACCGGTCGTTCATTTCGTCGGCAGTATTCCGCTGCCCGATGCCGAAACGGTGTTCCGCACCCTGTCGGCGGCGGCAGGGCCGCACCTGAAGCGCCTGCCCGACGGCGAAACCGGCATTCGCAAGACGTGGATCCGGTTTCTGCAGAGCGTCCTGGCCGATAACCCTGCGATCGAGGTGGCGCAGGATCTGGCGCCGTTCAAATTCACCCAGTGGGACGGCAAAGTGCTGCGTGAAATCCCGCGCTTGCGCCTTAGGCCCGGGATCGTGCCCGACCCGGCGAGCTTCAACACCGGCTATGCCGAGATGGCAATCGAGTCCTGGCGGCTTTTCGACGATTTGCAGCAGGCGGGCGTGATCCCGGCGGGCGTCAAGTTCCAGATCTCGCTGCCGACACCGATCGCGCCGACCTACAACAACATGGTGCCCGCCGACCGGCCCGGTCTGTTGCCGGCTCTGACGCGGCATTTCATGGGCGAGGTCGCCGCGATCGCTAGCGCGCTCCCCAACGACCGGATCGCCGTGCAATGGGACGTGTGCCAGGAGGTACTGGCCTGGGAGGGCTATTACGAGACCGGACCGGTTGATTTCCACACCGAGACGATCGGCGTCTTGACCGAGATCGGCGACGCCGTGCCCGCGGGAATCGAGCTCGGCTATCACCTCTGCTATGGCAGCCCGGCCGACGAGCACTGTGTGCAGCCGAAAGATTCGGGGATCATGGTCGAGATCGTCAACGCGATCACCGCCGGGATCCGGCGCCCGATCCAGTTCTTTCACCTGCCGGTGCCGAAACCGCGCGGCGACGATGCCTATTTTGCGCCGCTCGAAGGGCTGAAGCTGCGCCCGGAAACCGAGCTGTATCTCGGCCTAATTCACCATGACGACGAAGCCGGCAACGCGGCCCGGCTGGCGGCCGCGCGACGCCATGTTCGGGTCGACGGGATTGCCACCGAATGCGGCATGGCGCGCGGCGATCCCGCCCACTTCCCGGCCTTGCTCGCGGCGCATGCGAAGGCGGTAGTATGAGGCACGATCTCGACCCTGAGGAGTGCTGATGGAACGAACGGCTGAGTGCCATTGCGGGTCGCTCAAGGTCATCGCCTCGGGCGAGCCGGAGCGCGTTTATGTCTGTCACTGCAAAGCATGTCAGCGTCGTACCGGCGCGGTTATTCACAACGGCAGCAGCTGGCAGAAGAGCCAGGTGCGCATCGAGGGCGAACACAAGATCTATGGCCGGCCGGCCGATAGCGGGTTCGAGATCCGCTTCCATTTCTGTCCGAATTGCGGCACTAGCGTTTTCTGGGAGGGCGACCGCAATCCGGCCACCTATGGGATTGCGGTCGGGTGCTTTGCCGATCCGGATTTTCCGGCGCCGAATTCGTCGGGCTGGGAAGAGTCGATGCACCGCTGGCTCGGGCTGCCGGCGGACGCCGCGCATTTCCCGCAATCGCGGTCTTGAAGGTTGCGCTAAATGAGCGCGCGCGCAACAAGCCCCTACGAGACCGGCCTCGACAAGAACAAGGCCAATTTTGTGCCCTTGTCGCCGATCGGCTTTCTGCTGCGCTCGGCTGGGGTTTATCCCCATCGCAATTCGGTGATCCATGGCGAGCGCCGCTATACCTGGCGGCAGAGCCTCGAGCGCTGCCGCCGGTTGGCGAGCGCGCTGGCGGCGCGCGGCGTTGGGCGCGGCGACACGGTGGCGCTGATGGCGCCCAATGTGCCGGAAGCCTTTGAGGCGCATTTCGGCGTGCCGATGGCCGGCGCGGTGCTGAACGCACTCAACATCCGCCTCGATGCCGAAACGATCGCCTTCATCCTCGGCCACGGCGAAGCCAAGGTGCTGATCACCGACACCGAATTTTCGCCGACGATCGGCCGCGCCCTGGCGCTCCTCGACACGAAGCCGCTGGTGATCGACATCGCCGACCCGCAGGGACCCGGCGGCGAGCGGCTCGGCGCGCTCGATTACGAGAGCTTCCTCGCCGAGGGCGACGCCGATTTCGCCGAGCTCACACCCGCCGACGAGTGGGACGCGATCGCACTGAACTACACCTCGGGCACCACCGGCAACCCGAAAGGCGTCGTCTACCATCATCGCGGCGCCTATCTGAACGCGCTCGGCAACATCCTGGTCTGGAGCATGCCAACGCATCCGGTTTATCTGTGGACGCTGCCCATGTTCCATTGCAACGGCTGGTGCTTTCCGTGGAGTGTGACTGCGCTCGCCGGGACGCATGTGTGTCTGCGCCGGGTCGAGGCCGGGGCGATCTACGAGGCGATCGAGCAGCACGGCGTGACGCATCTGTGCGGTGCACCGGTGGTCATGAACATGCTCTTGAACGCGCGCAACCGGCCGCTCGACCGCAATGTCGCGATGATGACCGCGGGCGCCGCGCCGCCGGCCGCGGTGATCGGCGGGATGGAGGGGCTCGGCTTTCGCATCGCCCATGTCTACGGCCTCACCGAGGTCTATGGGCCGGCGGTGATCTGCGCCTGGCACGACGAATGGGATGCGCTGCCCGCCGACGAGCGCACCCGCCTCAAATCGCGCCAGGGCGTCGCCTATCCGGTGCTGGAGGGGCTGATGGTCGCCGAACCCGACAGCCTCGCCCCAGTGCCCTCCGACGGGGCGACGATGGGCGAAGTATTCATGCGCGGCAACATCGTCATGAAAGGCTATCTGAAGAACCCGGCGGCGACCGGGGAAGCGTTTGCCGGCGGCTGGTTCCATACCGGCGACCTCGCCGTCGCCCACCCCGACGGCTACATCGAGATCAAGGACCGCTCGAAGGACATCATCATCTCGGGCGGCGAGAACATCTCGACGATCGAGGTCGAAGACGTACTCTACCGCCACCCCGCCGTGCTCGAGGCCGCGATCGTCGCCCGCCCCGACGCGAATTGGGGCGAGACGCCGTGCGCCTTCGTGACCCTGAAAGACGGCGCCGCCGCCGACCCCGCCGAGATCATCGCCTTCTGCCGCGAGCATCTGGCGCATTTCAAGGCGCCGCGCCACGTCATCTTCGGGCCTTTGCCGAAGACGTCGACCGGGAAAATCCAGAAATTCGTGCTGCGCGAGCGGGCGAAGGACGGGGCGTAAGATTGTCGTCGACAGCTCGCTGGAGGGAATCATGAGCGACCATGCCGAAGCCCAGATCGTGCGCCACCAGGACCCACTGATGCTCCCGCCGAGCACCAGCGTGATGGAGGCGGCGCGGCAGATGCACGCTCGTCACGTCCGCGCGGTTCTGGTGACCGAGGGCGACGCCAGTCTGGTCGGCATCTTCACCGAACGCGACGCCATCAGCCGCGTGCTGGCCGCTGGAAGGGACCCGGTCGCTACGACCCTGGCCGACGTCATGACCAACAACCCGGAGACGATCACCCCGCAACACACCGCAATCGAGGTTCTGCGCCTGATGAAGGAGGCGCACGTTCGTCACCTGCCCGTCGTGCAAGACGGCAAGATCGTCGGGATCGTCGTGCGCAACGATTTCCCCGAGCTCGCCTAAGCCAAGCCGCCCGCCTCGGCCGAGCGCCCGAGGTAATCGGGCGACTACGCGAGCAGTGCGGTGACGCATTCGACGAAGCGCGTGGCCGTTACTATCGCGGTTTCGACTTGTTCCGCGGAAACGACCGCATCGGGCCCGGTCTCGTAATCGGCCACCGCTTTCAGGCTGAATGCATGGGGCAAAAACCGCCGCAATTCGGAATCGACGCGTGCGTCATCCATGGTCAGCTTGTTGAATTGGCTGTGCACACCTTCATGGGGTTCGTGCGATTCGGCCGGTCCGCTCGGAAATCAGCGCTTGCGCGGCATGGAACGCAGCGAGATAGGCCGCGCGGCCAGCCTCGTCGTGGTAATGCATCACGGCAACAAGACTGCGCGCTTTGGTCAGATAGTCGCGAGCCTTGTCAATATGCTCCGTTGTTTCCGGCGTCACAGATTGATCCCCTCGATGCGAATTTCACGCATTAGCGAGGTGCGGTCCTGATGGGCGCCAGCGCGGTATGGCAAGGCATGAATGACCGCGCCGGTGTCATCGAGAATGTCCGTGCTGAGGTCGGCCAAGCGGTCCAGCTCACGCCAGCGGTCGGGCAGGTCTTTGAGAAAGACCGCCACGTCGTAATCGGAATCCTCGCGCGCGTCGCCGCGCGCACGCGAGCCGAACAGCACAACACGCTCGAGCCGGTCGCCATAGAGCGCGTCGAGGGCGGCGCGGAAGCGGATCAGCACGGGATCGTCGGCAGGTCCGAGCGGCACGGCGCGTTCTCCTTTCTCGACGCACAGTTTACCACAGCTCGGTTCCCGCTTAATCCGGAAGGTGTTGCGTCCGCAGAAATAAGCGACTGCAAAATTGCCATATTCCTATTGTATCGTTGTCCGGTCGCAGCAATTCGAATTACGCCGTAGCCCCCGCGTCGCTGACGCCATCCGTCAAGTTCACGGCCAGCAATCCAGCGGCGATGGCTGGGATATTGCCACGAGCATGGTTCAATTCACAATGAGACAGCGAGACAGTGAGCAGTTTCTCGGCGGACGTGGAAGAGGCCCTGTGCTTCTCCCCGCCTCACCGCCTCATTGTGGACAGCCGGCAGCGCCGGTGCACCGAGGTTGCAACGAAAACCCGCTGCTGATTCGCTGTAAAAAAACCGTGCGTCGTGCGGAGCGAGCCCACGCCGCGCCAGAATTTTCGCGCAAAATCATGAGCTTGACTGGCTCTCGGCGGATCTACCCAACCATTGCGCGAAAATTTTGCTGCTTATTTCTTGCGGATTCAGCGGAGACATCGCGGGTCGCCCAACCTGCCATTGAGTGCGCGCCCGGTGATGCGGCCGCGGCGTCCGGTTTGCCGCGTGCCCGACCGCCAACAAAAAAGCCGGGGAGGGGCTCCCTCTCCGGCTTTTTAGGGCGCACGCGGCGAGCGCAGCGCTTACTGCTTCTCCAGTTGAAAAATCTCGTCCTTGATGCGGAGCTTTTGGCGTTTCAGATCGGTGATCGCGTCGTGGTTCGGGAGGGGGCGATGGACCTCCTCATCGATGGCGCGTTCGAGCGATGCGTGCTTCTCTCTGAGCGACTCGATGCGATCTTGCACCGACATGCGTGTCCTCCTGCTAGACGATAACAGCAGCCGATGGTAACCCCGGAACGGCTCGCCGGCCAAGGCGCGGCGGCGGGCGGAGGAGAAGGCAGAGATGCGACACAAACCGGGGCGCCCGCGGCTCGTCATCGGCATCAGCGGGGCCTCGGGGGCGATCTATGGCGCGCGCCTCCTCGAACTGCTGCGGCCGCTGCCGGTCGAGACCCATCTGGTGATGAGCCGGTCGGCCGAGGTGACGCTCACCCTCGAAACCGGTTTGAAGCCCGCCGACCTGCGCGCCCGCGCCGATGTCGTGCATGCCGTCGGCGATCTCGCGGCCCCGATTTCCTCGGGCTCGTTCCAAACGATCGGCATGATCATCGCGCCGTGCTCGGTGCGCAGCATGGCCGAGATCGCCACCGGGGCGACGACGACGCTGTTGACCCGTGCCGCCGATGTCGCGTTGAAGGAGCGCCGCCGCCTCGTCCTCCTGGTACGGGAAACCCCGCTCCACACCGGCCATCTGAGGACAATGACGGCTCTCTCGGAAATGGGCGCGGTGATCGCCCCGCCGGTCCCGGCCTTCTACGCCAAGCCGCAGAGCCTCGACGAGATGATCGACCAGACCTTGGGCCGCATCCTCGATCTTTTTGGGCTCGACGCCGGTACCGTGCGGCGCTGGGGCGAGCCGGCATCGGCCGGCGCGCCAAAATTGCGCGCGAAGCCGCGCCGCGGTTAGCGGACGTTCCGGTCATGTCGGCGCGCACCCTGCGAGCCCCTCACCCTCCCACGCTTCGCGCGGGTCCCTCCCTCTCCGCGCCGGCGGGGAGAGGGTTGGGGTGAGGGGCGGGCACCGGCGGATCGACCCGCCCGAATCCTCTCTGGAGTCAATTGCCGCGGATCTGGACCACCACCTTGATCGCATCGTCGATGCGCTCGCTTGCATATCTGATCGCAGTCGGAACCTCGGCAAGCGGGAAGGTATGGGTGTGGATGATCGTCGCGTCAAAGCGCTTCTGAGCCATCAGGGCCGCGGCGCGGTGGGTCGCGCTCTTGCCCTCGCCGCGGATCCCGAACACGTAGATGTTGTTGCGCACGATATAGGCCAGGTCGACCGGAACCGGGTCGCCGGGAAACGCAGCGAGGCAGATCCGCCCGCCGCGGTTCACCATCCGGGCCGCCTCGTTGAGCGCATTCGGCGCGCCCGAGCATTCGAGGACGTATTGCACGCCCTTGCCCCCCGTGATGCGCTGCACGGCGGCGACCGGATCTTCGCGATTGAGGTTCACTACCGCGTCAGCCCCGAGACGGGCACCCATCTTGAGCCGGGTGTCGCGGGTGCCGGTCAGGATCACCGGCTGTGCGCCGAGCGCCTTGGCGACGGCCACCCCCATCAGCCCGATCGGGCCGGGGCCGATGACCGCGACGCCCTCGCCGGCGATGATCCCGCCCATCACGTCGAGCCCGTACATCGCTGTCCCAGCGGTTACGACGAGCGTCGCCTCCGCATCGGTCATCTCGTCGGGGATGTGGACCATCGTGTTGATGTTGTTGACGGCGTACTCGGCGAACCCGCCATCGGTGCTGAACCCGTTGGCGCGGTGGCCCTTGTCGCGATAGCCGTAATTGAGGCACGAGGTGTACATGCCTTCGCGGCAGCGCTGGCAGCGGCCGCACCCGGCGTGCACCTCGACGGTGACGCGGTCGCCGATCCGGAACTCGTCAACCCCAGGACCGGGCTCGACGACGGTGCCCATGTATTCGTGGCCGGGGGTGAAGCCTTTGTTGAAGGGTAGCTCGCCATCGATCATCGCCGGCAGGCCGTGCCGGATGATCTCGATGTCGGTCGCACAGACCGCGATCGCGTCGACCCGCACCAGGACCTCCGCCGCGCCGGGCTTGGGAACCGGCTTCTCGACCATCGTCAGCTGCTCCGGGTCGCCGAGGACCCAGGCCTTCATCGTGTCCGGGATGCGGTATTCGTTGATGCCGTGCGATCCTCTAGCCGAAGCCATGTCGCGCCCCTTGCTGCCGCAGCGGCGGTAACTTTCGCGCGGGGGCGGAATCCCGTCAATGCTCGGCGCGGCGGATCAGCGAAGCGAGGGCCTGGCGAAGCACGCCGGCCTCGTCCGAGCCGGTCTCGCCGGCGAGATAGAGGGCGAGATTGGCTTGCGCCGCGGCGAGCCGGTCGCATTCGGACAGCGCGCCGGACATGCCCGAGCAGTGCGCCGCCAGCCGATACTGCACGCGCTTTTCGGCCGCTATCTCCAGAGCGGTGATGCGTCGGCGCAGTGCTGCGAGATCAGGATCAATGGCGGCCTTGAGCTGCCGGCGCAGCCGGCGCAGCGGCGCGACCGCCGCGCCGACGATCGGGGACATCGCGGCCTCGGCGCCGGCCAGCTCGCCGGCAGTGAGAAGGCGACCCCGGCATGCCCCCAACCAAAGGCCGAACAGCATCAGATTGACGTCGCGCGCCGCACGGTCCTGGATCGCGATCAGCGCGTCGGCAACACCGGGCCGAGCATAGAGGGCGAGCGAGAACCGCCAGAAGGCCTCGCCGGCCGGGTCGTCGTCGCCCCGATACCGCATGATTTGCCGCCCGATGAAAACTCGCGCGATTCGTGCTATACGGAACCCATGGCGTTGCTGCTTGTGCTGCCGCTTTCAGCATGCGCGAACCACGCACCCTGGCGATGGATCTCGACGTCGAAGCCCTGAAGGCCAAGCTTGCGGCTCTGAAGATCGAGCACCGCGACCTCGACGACGTGATTGCGCGCATTGCCGAGCAGCGGCCGTTCGATCAGCTGCAACTCCAGAGACTCAAGAAGCGCAAGCTGCTGCTCAAAGACCAGATCTCGAAAATCGAGAGCGAGCTACTGCCCGACATCATCGCCTGACCCGCGTGCCTCACAAATCGGGATCCGCGTGCACGGTGGCGCGCTTTTGCCGATACATCGCGCGATCGGCAGCTTCGATCGCATGCTGAGGATCGTCGCTCCCGGAAAACGCATAGACGCCAAAGGCGGCCGTTACGGCGATGATGAGACCCTCCCACCGCAGCGGCGTTGCAGCGATAGAAGCGGCCAACGCGGCCGCCTTGCCGTGGGCCTGCGCCTCGTCGGTCTGGGCGAGGATCACACCGAATTCATCGCCGCCGAGACGCCCGACAATGTCGCTCGACCGGATGTTCTGGCGCAGCACTTCCGCAATGTGGCGCAGCGCCGCGTCGCCTGCGGGATGGCCGTGTTCGTCGTTGATCTGCTTCATGTTGTCGATGTCGAAATAGACGACGCTCGCCGGCACGCCATAGCGGTGAGTGAAGGCGATCATGCGGGTGAGTTGGCGCACAAAAGCGCGCCGGTTGGCGACAGGGGTCAACGAATCTTCATCGGCGAGGCGTTCGAGCAGAGCGATGCGACCGCGCGCCTTGGCGAGTTCGTCGCGCAGGCGGTCGCGCTCCGCCGCGAGCCGGGCCACCCCCTCGCGCAGTTCCGGGCTGAGCGCATCCTCGGAAATGCCCGGAATGCCGAGCACCGAACCCGGGCCGCAGCACTCGACGCCCGCACCCTCGTCGCGCGCCTGGCGGCGTCGGTGCCGGTCGACGTGGCCGTCACCCGAGTTTGAACCACGCCCTGGCATGTCCTGCGATTTCCCTGTTCGCGTCACGAAGGAGCCTTTTCCACGCCAGTCTATAATCGAGCACGGAAGGTTTCCCGAAACAATTTCCCGCAATATGCGGCAGCTGGTCACACCCCAAAGGCGATCATGCCGCCGGCTTGTGAGCCCAGACACCACTTCTATAATCGGCGGGCATGCGTACTCGAACCGAAAGGAACGACATGACCGAGGCGGCTTGCGCGATCGGCATCATCATGGGCAGCCAATCCGATTGGGAGACGATGCAACATGCCGCCCAGGCCCTCGACCGGCTCGGCATCGCTTACGAGACCCGCATCATGTCGGCCCATCGCACGCCCGAGCGGCTCTTCGAATATGCCCGCGGCGCTCAGGCGCGCGGCCTCAAGGCGATCATCGCCGGCGCTGGCGGCGCCGCCCACTTGCCGGGCGTCGCCGCGGCGCTGACCCCGCTGCCGGTGCTCGGGGTGCCGATCGAGAGCCAGGCCTTGCGCGGGCTCGACAGCCTGTTGTCGATCGTCCAGATGCCGGCCGGCGTGCCGGTCGCCACCTTCGCGATCGGCCGTGCCGGTGCGGTCAATGCCGCGCTCTTCGCCGTCGCGATCCTCGGTCTGGCCGATCCCGTCAAGGCCGCTGCCGTCGAAGAGTTTCGGCGCGCACAGGCTGCCGCCATCCCCGACCGGCCACAGACGCCATGAGGTCGATCAGCGCGGCCGGCGCACCAGGCGGAACGGGTTCGGCAGGCTGTCCGCCGCGGTCGCCAGGCGCTCGCGCAGCCCGGTCAGGCGGTGCAAATCGGCGAGCCGGCGCTCGATAAAAGCCTCGGTGTCGGCGAAATCGGGCGAGCGATCGTCGAGCCAGAACAGCACCGCGGCGGCGTAGATCCCGGCCAGTGTCGCGCGCTTGGTATAAAAGCTGAAATCGGTCGAAGCGTCGCCGACCCCATGCCAAATCGCGTCGACCGTGTCATAGAGGAGGCGCAGCCCGAGCAACGCATTCTGCGGCATCGCCAGGACCGAGAGACCGCGGCGCACCCCCTCGCGCCATGGTGCCAGCACCGCGAAGCGCAGCCGCATCGCCAACGCCACGCGGCGCGACAAGCCGGCCGGTTCGACCGGGATTTCGGCGAGCCGCTCGAGCATCTGGTGATCGGCCCACCGGCTGAACGCCGCGATCAAATCCGGCGCGCCGCGCGAAAACAGCGCCGTCGCCTCGCCGAGCGGGATATCAGCGCGCCGGGCGGCGTTGCGCAGGGCATGCCGGGTCCAGCCATCGAACGCGACATCGGGCAGCATCGCGGCGATCAGCCGCTCGGTCTCGCGCTCGGAAAACGGGCTCCTCATCGCCCCGCCGCCTCGGCGAGGAACGCCGCCAGGTCGATCGGATGGCGCTGCAGTTCCTCGAGGAAGACGAGGAGGCGGTGGTCGGTCACGCGCTGTGGATAGAGGATGCCGTCGAGGTGGTCGCATTCATGCTGCACGACACGGGCATGAAACCCCGCAACCTCACGCTCGACGAGGGCGCCATCGAGACCGTGCCCGCGATAGCGGATGTAGAGGTCGCGCGGGACCACCCCGCGCAGCCCGGGAACCGACAGGCACCCTTCCCAGCCGAGCGCGCGCTCGGTTCCGACCGGCTCGATGACCGGGTTGATCAGCACCGTCAGCTCCTGCTCGGTATCGCCCGGCAGATCAGTCAGCCGCTCGGCGTCGACGAAGAACACGACGATGCGGTGGGGCATGTGCACCTGCGGCGCGGCGAGGCCGGTGCCGCCGGCATCCTCCATCGTCTCGATCATGTCGTCGACGAGCCGGCGCACCCAGGGCGCGGTCGGATCGTCGACCGCGGCGGCGGGCGCGCGCAGCACCGGATGCCCCATGCGAGCGATCTTCAGCAGAGCCATGACGCCAATATGTGACGCAGCAGCGCTTTGGTAAAGCCGTGCCACCCGCTTCACAGGATCACCCGAGAGTGCTAAGTGTTGACGCAGAGAGAGGCCGCGACCCGCGGCCGTATGAGGTTCAACCAACTGCGGAGAGACGCAGCCGTGCAAGTCCTCGTTCGCGACAACAATGTCGACCAGGCCCTCCGAGTCCTCAAAAAGAAGATGCAGCGCGAGGGAGTGTTCCGCGAAATGAAGCTGCGCCGCGCTTACGAAAAACCCTCCGAGCGGCGCGCCCGCGAGCAGGCCGAGGCGGTGCGCCGCTACCGCAAGCTGTTACGCAAGCGCATGGAGCGCGAGGGGTACTAAGCCCCGCCGCTTTCTGGACCGCGGCCGTCCCGGCCGCATGCGGGCGAGACGCGCGCGGTCCGGCCGGGGCGCTTACTCCAGCGCCTTGATGACCTCCTCGCACATCTTCTTGGCGTCGCCGAACAGCATCATCGTGTTGTCGCGGTAGAACAGCTCGTTCTCGACGCCGGCGTAGCCTGACGCCATCGAGCGCTTGACGAACAGCACGGTCTTGGCGCGCTCGACATCGAGGATCGGCATGCCGTAGA
>WNFC01012758.1_pt1 | contig 17245 bp, 16 predicted proteins | sample 5400541 | NCBI WGS metagenome assembly WNFC01 (sample SAMN13153342, study PRJNA577476) | soil metagenome | isolation source: 120 cm saprolite under Douglas fir tree site 2 hole 2 replicate 1 | place: USA:California | collected 2015-04-18
GCGTGGGATCCGAGCCGAGGGCGCCTTCGTTCTGGAGGCTGGAAACGGTTCGGAAGCTCGCGTCATCGTCCAGGGGGATCAAGCGTGAGGTGCGTTGCGAAAATGAGACAGACTCGGCTCCAGGAGCGTGTCGTTCATTCACCGGGAGGGACTCCCGCCATTGCTTGCCGACATGAGATTCCATACGAAACAGGCAGTTAACCGATATTGGGCTGAATGGCACCGTCGTTGCTTTATACGGGGCACGGAATGGGCTACCAGAGGACCATCCGGCGGCAGGTCTCAGTAGAGGGCATCGGGCTTCATTCCGGCGAGCAGGTCAAGCTGACGCTGTCTCCCGCCGCCGCAGACACGGGTATTCTCTTCCGCGCGGCTGACGGGACCCTTATCCCGGCCGACATCGACCATGTCGTAGACGGGCGAGCCGCGACCACCCTCGGCGCCTTCGGCGTGCGGGTGCGGACCATCGAGCACTTGATGGCGGCGGCCGCCGCGCTCGGCATCGACAACTTCTTGGCCGACGTGAGCGCCGAGGAGATCCCCGCTCTCGATGGCAGCGCGAAGCCCTTCGTGGATCTGCTCTACTCCGCAGGCGCCGTCACACTGCCAGTTCCGCGCCGCTCGATCTCGGTCCGCGAGCCGGTGCGAGTCGGAGACGGCAATCGCTGGCTCGAGATCACACCCTCCGACGTCTTCCGCATCACCTACACGCTCGACAACCCGCACCCCGTGGTGGGTTGCCAGGTCGTCTCGCTCGATGTCAGTGAGAGCGTGTTCGTGGACGAGCTGGCCTCGGCCCGGACCTACGGCTTCCTCAAGGACGTCGCGGCCATGCGGAAGAACGGGCTGGCGCGCGGCGGATCGCTCGAGAACGCCGTGGTGGTCGGCAAGCGCTCGGTCCTCAACGACAGTCTCCGGTTCGAAGACGAGTTTGTCCGGCACAAGATGCTCGACCTCGTGGGCGATCTCTGGCTCCTGGGCCGCCCGCTCATGGGTCACATCACGGCCAAGAACGCCGGCCACGCGCTCAATCACGAGCTGGTTTCCGCGATGAAGGGAGCCCTCGCCGCGGAGCGCCGCCAGCGGGTCGCCCGACCGCAGGCCCAAGCCGCCGGCAGGCTTTCGGGCCGTCTCGAGCGGCTCGTACCCAGTGGCCTGTCTTCCCAGCCCGGTATCCCAGCTCTCTAGCAGCCGCCTCAAACTCTCCAGTCCGCCCCGGCTTTCCCGGGCTCCTGGCCCTGCGGGAAGCTATAATGACGTGTCCGTGGGGAGACCTCACTCGTGAGCCACCAGACCGGCTGGTGGGCGATCGCTCTGGTCGTCCTGCTCGTGGTATGCCTCCCCTCCTCGACGGCTCCGGCGGAGAGCGAGCTCCGCATCAGCAACCTGTCCATCTTCCTCAACGATTTCGACGTGACCGTCCAGGGAGTGCTCCTGGGCGCTGTGCCCTCCATGCTCAGCGAGAGCCTGCACAGCGGCGTCCCCGTCCACGTGCGCTTCGTGGTGGAGCTCTGGCAGCAGCGCTTCCGCAACCGGCTCCTGCACTCGCGCACGATCGAGCGCCAAGTGACGTACAACCCTGCGACCAAGGAGTACAAGGTCGTGTCGCTCGCCGGTGAGGAGCGCGAGGCCTTCATGACCAAGCAGTTCCGCGAGGCCCAGCGCGTGGTCTCCGAGCTCCGCGCGGGCAAGCTCGCTCCGGACGCCGCGCTCGACCCGCAGGAGCTCTACTTCATCCGCGTCCGCGCCGACGTCTCGCTCAATGGAGTCAACTCCTGGCTCGCCCGGTTCAGCGGAGAGGCGGCTGAATCGGACTGGGTCCAGTCGCCGCTGCTCACGCCCACGAGACGCCAGTGAGCCCGCTGATCGACACACCGGTCGAGGCGCGGGGTCACTATCGGCGCAACCTGTTCATCGTCTCCGGCGGGCTGGCGCTCCTGGCGGTGGCGTGGTGGGGGTTCAAGGTCTGGATCCATTCGCCCCAGGTTCCCCTCGCGTCCAACCTGGCCGTGTTCGCGCTCTTCAACCTGAACCTGATCGTCTTCCTGCTGCTCGTCCTCCTGCTTTTCCGGAACCTCGTCAAGCTCGCCTTCGAGCGGAAGCAGAAGGTCCTGGGCGCCCGGTTCAAAGCCAAGCTCGTTCTCGCCTTCCTCTCACTGGCGCTGACGCCGGCCATCCTGATCTTCATCATCGCGTCGAACTTCATCAACACCTCCATCGAAGGCTGGTTCAAGCCGCAGGTGGAGCGGCCACTCGACCAGGCCCTCGAGGTGGCGCAGACGTACTATCAGGGCCAGGAGGCCATGGCCCTGCGCCACGCGCGCTACATGGCCGACGTGCTCGCGCGCGAGGGCTTCATGGCCCCGGGCCAGCGCCCGGTGCTCTCGACGTATCTCAACGGTCAGCAGGAGCGCCTCGGGCTCGCCGCCATCACGGTCTACAACCGCGGCGGCCAGTCGGTGATCCACGCCAAGGACCCGACGCTCGCGTCGGTGCTGACGCGATCGGTGAACCGGGAGCAGCTGCGACAGGGGCTCGCCGGACAGGAAGTGACCACGGTCCACGAGCTCGACAACGGCGACATGATCCAGGCGATCGTGCCGATCCGGAGCAGCGAGCGCACCATCCTGGGAGCGCTCGTGGTGGGCAGCTACGTGACGCAGCGGCTCGAGTCCCGCCTGCGGGGCATCAGCCAGTCCTTCCAGGAGTACAAGCAGCTCCGGCTGCTCAAGCAGCCGCTCAAGGGCATCTACATCCTGCTCTTCCTGCTGATGACGCTCGTGATCGTGTTCTCGGCGACCTGGTTCGGCCTCTACCTCGCGCGCGGCATCACGGAGCCCGTCCAGATGCTCGCGGAGGGCACCCGCGCGGTGGCCGCGGGCAACCTGAACTACAAGGTCACGGTCCGCGCCGACGACGAGATCGGCGTCCTCGTGGACTCGTTCAACCGGATGACGAGCGACCTCGCCTCCTCGCAGACCAAGCTCGAGCACACGTACCGCGACCTCCAGGCCAAGCACGAGGAGGTCGAGCAGCGGCGCCGCTACACCGAGACGGTCCTGGAGGCGGTGGCCACGGGCGTGCTCTCGCTCGACCCCGCCGGGCGCATCACGACCATCAACGGCGCCGCCGAGCGCATGCTGGGCGTGCCGGCCGCGTCGGCCCAGGGGCAGCTTGCCTCGGCGGTGCTGCGGCCGCCGACGCACTCCGAGCTCGCGGCGCTCATCCAGCGCATGAACCGGCTGCGCGAGGGCGCCCTCGAGCGCGAGGTGCACCTCCGTCGCGAGGGCCACGCCGTCACGCTGCTCGCCTCGGCGACGGCCCTCAAGGGGCCCGAGGGCGCCTATCTGGGCATGGTGCTCGTCTTCGACGACCTGACGGAGCTGCTCAAGGCCCAGCGCCTGGCGGCATGGCGTGAGGTCGCTCAGCGGATCGCGCACGAGATCAAGAACCCGCTGACCCCGATCCAGCTCTCGGCCCAGCGCCTTCGCCGCCGGCTGTCGACCAATCGGAGCCCTGAGGAAAAGCAGCTGCTCGAAGAGGCGACGGCCACCATCGTGCAGGAGGTCGAGGGGCTGAAACAGCTGGTCGACGAATTCTCGCGCTTCGCACGTATGCCCGCGCTCCAGCCCCGTGCCACGGATCTCGGGCGCCTGCTCGAGGGCGTGGTCGTCCTCTACCGCGAGTCCCATCCCGGGCTCTCCATCAAGGCGTCGTTCTCGCCCGACTTGCCGCCCCTCGACGTCGATCCGGACCAGATCAAGCGCGCGGTGCTGAACCTCGTGGACAACGCGGTCGAGGCGGTGGGGGGCGCCGGCGTCGTCACCGTCGACACCATCTGGCTGCCGGAGAGCCGGCGCGCCCGCATCGTCGTCGCCGACGACGGGCCCGGCATCCCGGGCGAGGACAAGGAGCGGCTCTTCCTGCCGTATTTCTCGACCAAGGCCGGCGGCACGGGCCTGGGCCTGCCCATCGTGCACCAGATCATCACCGACCACGGCGGCACCATCTGGGTCGAGGACGCGGCGCCGGTGGGCACGCGCTTCGTGATCGAGCTGCCAGTGGGCCGGCTTGCTGCAGTGCCTGCCGAGGCCAACGCGCCGGTGAGGGCGGGCTAGATGGCGGGCGAGCACATCCTGATCGTGGACGACGAGCGCGCCATCCAGACGTCCCTGCGGGGAGTGCTCGAGGACGAGGGCTATCGGGTCACCGCGGTGGGCTCCGCCGAGGAGGCGCTGGCTCGCCTGTCCGATGACGCGCCGGATCTGATCTTCCTCGACATCTGGATGCCGGGCATGGACGGCCTCGAGGCGCTGGCCGAAATCAAGCGGCGGCGGCGCGAGACCGCCGTGGTGATGATCTCCGGCCATGGCACCATCGAAACCGCCGTCAAGGCGACCAAGCTCGGCGCCTACGACTTCGTCGAGAAGCCGCTCTCGCTCGAGAAGACGCTCCTCGTCGTGGAGCGCACGCTCGAGCATGCCCGCCTCGAGCAGCAGCATCGCCAGCTGCGGGAGCGCGTGGAGCGCGGTCAGGAGATCGTCGGCAAGAGCGCCGTCATCGATGAGCTGCGCCAGCAGATCGCGGTGGCGGCGCCGACGACCGGCCGCGTCCTCATCCACGGCGAGAGCGGCTCCGGCAAGGAGCTGGTCGCGCGCGCCATCCACGCCCGGTCCACCCGCGCCGAGGGGCCCTTCGTCGAGGTCAATTGCGCCGCCGTGCCGGAGGAGCTGATCGAGTCGGAGCTCTTCGGACACGAGCGCGGCGCCTTCACGGGCGCGGTGGCGCGCCGCCGGGGCAAGTTCGAGCTGGCCGACGGCGGCACCCTCTTCCTCGACGAGATCGGGGACATGAGCCTCAAGACCCAGGCCAAGGTGCTGCGCGTGCTCGAGGAGCAGGCCTTCGAGCGGGTGGGCGGCAAAGAGACGATCCGCGTGGACGTCCGCGTGATCACCGCCTCGAACCAGAACCTCCAGGAGCAGATCGGCGCCGGGCGCTTCCGCGAGGACCTCTTCTACCGCCTGAACGTCATTCCGATCGAGGTCCCCGCTCTCCGCAAGCGAAAAGAAGACATCCCGGCGCTCGTGGAGCACTTCATCGCGCTCTTCTCGGCCGAGAACGGGCGGCGCCCGAAGACGATGGCGGCGGAGGCGCTCGCCTACTTCCTCACCAACGAGTGGCCGGGCAACGTGCGCGAGCTTCGCAACATGGTCGAGCGGCTGGTCATCATGGCCCCCCGCGATGTCATCGGCCCCGAGGACCTGCCGCCGCCGCTCCGCACCCGCGGGGAGGGCGAGGCCAGCGAGGGCCCGCCGCGCGACCGAAAGCTCAAGGACGCCCGCGAGGCCTTCGAGCGCGCCTACATCCTGGGCGAGCTGCGCGAGCACGAGTGGAACATGACCCGCACGGCCGAGAAACTCGGCATCGAGCGCAGCCACCTCTACCGCAAGCTGAAGACTTACGGCATCACCCCGCCCAAGACCTAGCAGGCGGCCGCCTGCGTCGTTGCCGCCTCGCATCTGGAACCTTGTCGCGTGTCTCGGCGTTTCCTTCCCCGACGTTTCGTGATACCTAGAGAAGGCCGCTGCCGCGCCAGCGCCGTCGTGGAACAGCCGGAAACCGCCTGGAATCGGATTCCACACGGGTCATGACCCGTCAAGGAGGATTCGCATGAGACGTCTCTCCGCGATGCTCACCATCCTGCTAGCCGTGGCGTGGACCACAGCGGGCCCGGCGCTTGCCCAGTCCAAGGAGCCCGTCAAGATCGGGCTCTCGGCGGCCGTGTCCGGCGGCTCGGCCGCCTCCGGCGAGGCGATCAAGCGGGGGCTTCTGATCGCCATCGACGAGATCAACGCCAAGGGCGGCGTGCTCGGCGGCCGCAAGCTCGAGCTGGTCGTCCGCGACGACGAGGGCAACCCGCAAAAGGGCGTGACGATCGCCCGCGAGCTCGTCGAGCGCGAGAAGGTGGCGGCCGTCTTCGGCGGCCTCCATACCACCGTGGCGCTGGCGCAGGTACCCGTCTGGCACGAACTGAAGACCCCCTACATGGGCGCCTGGGCCGCCGGCACCAACGTCACGCGCAACGGGCAGACGCCGAACTACGTCTTCCGCGTCTCGGCCAACGACGACTACGTCGACCGCTACCTCTCGCGCTACGCGGTCGACGCGCTCAAGAAGGGCAAGCCGGGGCTCCTCCTCGAAAACACGCCCTGGGGCCAGTCCAACGAGACGGGTCTGACCAAATGGTTCGGTGAAAAGGGCATCAAGGCGGTCGGCGTCGAGCGCTTCAACTGGAACGACCCCGACATGAGCCCCCAGCTCCTCCGGCTCAAGAACGCGGGCGCCGATCTCATCGTGCTCGTGGCCAACGCACCGGAGGGCGCGCAGGTCCTGCGCTCCAAGGCCAAGCTCGGCTGGGACACGGCCATGATCTCCCACTGGGGCATCTCGGGCGGCCGCTTCGCGGAGCTGACGGGCGACCTGTCCGACGGCGTGGTGTTCCTGCAGACCTACACCTTCTTCGGCAAGCAGAACGAGCGCGGCCAGTACGTGCTCAAGGTGCTGCGCGAGAAGTACGCCGTCAAGGAGCCCGGCGACGTGATCGCGCCGGTGGGCACGGCCAACGCCTACGACGGGATGCACCTGGTCGCGCTCGCGATCGACCAGGCCGGGTCCACCGACGGCGCCAAGGTCCGCGACGCGCTCGAGAGCCTCAGGGCCGAGTACAAGGGGCTCATCAAGACGTACAAGCGGCCCTTCACGGCGGAGCAGCACGACGCGCTCACCGACGAGGACTACGTCATGGTCGTCTGGAAGGGCGGCAAGATCGTGCCAGTCAACATGAAGTAAGGGCTCGCGCCCATCTACCTCCAGCTCGTCGTCACCGGCCTGGCCCTGGGCAGCATGTACGGGCTGGTCGCCCTCGGGTACCACATTACCTGGTCGACCAGCCGGACCATGAACTTCTCCCAGGGTCACGCCGTGATGGCGGGGGCCGTGGTCGCCTACGCAGTCTTCGTCGTGCTGGGCTGGCCCTTCCCGCTTGCCCTTCTCGTCACGCTCGCCGCGCTGGCCTGCTTCGGCGCCCTCGTGGAGCGTGTCGCCGTCCGCCCCTTCTTCCTCCGCTCCTCTCCCGCCTGGCTGCTCGCCACCATCGCCGTCGGCATCATCGCCGAGAACGTGGCGCAGCTCACCTTCGGCAAGGACGCGCGCGCCTTTCCCTCGCCGCTCATGCAGAAGCCGATCGTGGTGGGCTCGGCCGGTTTCTACGCGCAGGAGCTCCTCGTGCCCGTGGCGGGCCTCCTGCTGATGGGGCTCGTCCAGCTCTTCTACCACCGGACGCCATACGGCAAGCAGCTCAAGGCCGTGGCGTGGAACCCGGAGGCGGCGGGGCTCATGGGCATCAACATTCCGCGCGCGGTCATGGCCTCCTACGCGTTGTCCGCGGTGCTCGCGGGAGTCGCGGGCGTCCTGCTCGCCCCGCTTCTCAACGTGTCGCCCCAGATGGGCACCATCATCGGGCTCAAAGCCTTCGCCGTCGCCATCATCGGGGGCCTGACCTCTGCGCCCGGCATCGTCGTGGCGGGGCTGGGCTATGGCCTGGTGGAGTCCTTCACCGCGGGGTACATTTCCACGCGCGCCCGCGAGATCGTGGGCTTCGGCCTCGTGATCCTCGTGCTCGTCGCGAGACCCTGGGGGCTGCTCGGCGAGAAACCGTCGAGGCGCGTGTGAGGGACCGGCTGGGCTGGGCCGTCCTCGCGGCGGCGGCAGCCGTCGTGCCGCTCCTGACCTCCAACACCTACTACCTCTACGTCGCCATCTCGATCGGGCTCCTGACGATCGTGACCGCCGGGCTCAACGTGCTCGTGGGCTTGACCGGCCAGACCTCGCTCGGCCACGCCGGCCTCTACGCCTTCGGCGCATACACGGCCGCTCTCTGCGTCACCCGAGCGGGGATGGGCGAGTGGGCAGCCATCGCTCTCGCCATCGTCGTCACCTCCGTCGTGGGCGCCGCCGTCGCCGCCGCGGCGCTCCGCGTCTCGGGACCCTATCTCGCCATGGTCACCATCGCCTTCGGCCTGATCGTCGAGGGCGTCCTGATCGAGTGGGGCTCGGTGACGGGCGGACCCGGCGGCATCTTCAACATCCCCAAGCCCGCGCTGCGTAGCCACTACTGGACCGTGATGCTGGCGGCGGCGCTGGCGCTGTGGCTGACGGCCAACCTGCGCCGCTCGGCGTGGGGACGCGCCTTCCTCGCCGTCAAGAGCAGCGAGGTCGCCGCGGAGTCGCTGGGCCTGTCCTCCTACTACGTGCGCATCATAGCGTTCACGGTCTCGGCAGCTTTCGCGGGAGCGGCGGGCGCGCTCTTCACCTTCTTGAATGGCTACATTTCTCCCGACAGCTTCACGCTCCAGACTTCCATAGTCTTCATGCTGGCCCTGCTCTTCGGCGGGCTCGGGCGCATCGCGGGGCCGCTCGCCGGCAGTCTGGCGCTCACGATACTGCCGGAGCTCCTGACCAGCCTCCTCGACTACCGGCTCATCCTCTACGGCACCCTCCTGCTCGTGTCGATCTACTGCCTGCCCGAAGGCGTGATCGGCGCTTTGTCGCGAGGGCGGCCACGGCCCTCCCCTCACTCTGCCCTCCCCCCAAAGGAGAGAGGGAGAATTTTGGACCCTCTCCCCCACCGGGGGAGAGGGCAGGGTGAGGGGGCCACTGCAACCGGCGGCGCGCTGCTCACCACGAGCGGCGTGAGCCTCTCGTTTGGCGGCATATCGGCTCTCGCCGATGTCAGCCTGACTGTGGATCGTCGCAGCATCCACGCCGTCATCGGGCCGAACGGCGCGGGCAAGACGTCTTTCCTCAACGTGCTGTCTGGCTTCTATGCTCCCGCGGCCGGAGAGATCTCGCTCGACGGCCGTTCTACGGTAGGGCGGCCTCCGTATGCCCTCGCGCGAGCCGGCATCGCCCGCACTTTTCAGACGGCGCAGGTGTTCGGCGGCCTCTCGACGTGGGAGAACGTGGCGGTCGGCGTCGCGGGCCCGCGGCTCGGCTCGATCCTCGGGGCGCTTGCCGGAATGCCGCGAGCGCGCATCCGCGAAGCCGCGATCCAGGCGCGCGGCCACGCGCTGCTCGAAGCGCTCGGGCTTGCGGAGGCGGCCGCCGAGCCCGCCGAGGCATTAGCGGCCGGCCTCAGGCGCACGCTCGAGATCGCCCGAGCGCTGGCAACCGATCCGCTGCTCCTGATGCTCGACGAGCCCGCGGCGGGTCTCTCGCCCACCGAGATCGTGGCACTGGACGAGCAGCTGACCGGCCTCCGCGAGCATGGCGGCCCGGCCGTGATCCTCGTCGAGCACCACATGGATCTTGTGATGGCGGTTTCTGACCGTTCACGAGGTCTCGCTGGAAGTTCGGCCGGGAGAGATCGTCTGCGTCATCGGCGGCAACGGCGCCGGCAAGACAACGCTGCTCAAGACGATTGCGGGCGTTCTCCGTCCCGCCGCGGGCCGTGTCCTCGCGGACGGCAGGGACATCGGCGGCCGGCCCTCGTGGTGGGTGGCGCGGCACGGCATCACGCTGGTGCCCGAGGGGCGCGGCGTCTTCGCAGACCAGAGCGTGCGCGACAACCTGATGCTCGGCGCGCTTCCGCGCCGGAGCGCGCGCGACGCCGCCGCCGTCGGGGCCGACCTCGAGACCGCCCTTGCCCTCTTCCCTGCTCTCGCCGGGAAGCTCGACCTTCCCGCCGGGGCCCTCTCCGGCGGCCAGCAGCAGATGCTCGCGGTGGCTCGCGGGCTCATGGCCAAGCCGCGCGTGCTGCTTCTCGACGAGCCGTCACTGGGCCTGGCGCCCATCCTCGTGCGGGAGATCTTCGCCGCCATCGAGCGCTTGAGAGCACAGGGCGTGACGGTGCTGCTCGTCGAGCAGATGGCCGCCCAGGCCCTGGCGCTGGCCGATCGGGCCTACGTCCTCGATCGAGGCCGCATCGTCCTCGAAGGGCCCGCGCGCGAGGTTCGCGAGAACCCCGCCGTTATCGATGCGTATCTCGGCCGGCGCGCGGGCGCGCGCGCGCCTTGAAGGCCGAGCGTCCGGCGACTATGATGCGAATTGTCATGCTGTCCCCGCCTCGCCGGCCTGCCATCCTCGGTCTTCTTCGTGTCACACGGCTGGGGACCGCCTCGCTGGAGCGGCTCGCGCTCGAGTCTCTCAAGCCGGGCCGCATCCACTCGGTTTTCGAGCGGGCAGTCAACGTCCTTTGGGGCGACGGGCACCTGCTGACCCTCCACGGCCCCGGACCGCTCGCGGCGCCGTTCGCCGTCGCGCTCGAGCGTCTGCCCGCTCGCGACGCGGTGGCGCCCGGGATGACGATAGGGCACTCCGACTTCGGGTGGGCGGATGCCGAGCGCGTGGCGCTCGAGATGCCCGGCGGCGCGCTCGGCTTCGGCAGGGAGGCCCTGCCCGAGCCCACGTGCGCGCGGGCGCTCTATTCCGCGGCGGGCCTTCGGGCGCGTGAGGCGCTCGAGCGTGGCATCGCGCTTGGCGATGCCGGCGCGTTCGCGGACGCCGCCTGCTCCCTCATCGGCTTGGGCGAAGGCCTCACGCCGGCGGGAGACGACTGTGTTGTCGGCGCGCTGGCCGCTATCCACCGCCTGGCGCCCGGCTGGCTCACCGCCAACGATGGGCAGCGCCACCGGCTCGCCGACGCGGCGCGCCGCCGGACTACCGACTTGGCGCGGGACTTCGTTCTCGAGGCGCTCGACGGGCGCTTCGCCGAGCCCGTGCTCGCGCTGCTCACCGCCGGCTCGGACGAGGACGCGGGGAGCGCGGCGCGCCGACTCCTTGTCATGGGCGCGACGTCAGGCGCGGACACGTTGTGCGGCATCCGCCTCGGATGCCGCGCCCTCGAAGCCCGAGCGGTAACGCGATAGCGAAGACCGCGAGCCGATAGCCCCGGCCTCGATGCGATAAATGGTTCCGTCCTTCGACCTCCTCCTGCAGGGCTGCCGCCTGCCCGACGGTCGGCTCGTGGACCTCGGCACGCTCGACGGCAAGATCAAGGAGATCGGCTCGCTGACGGGCCGTCCCTCGCACCGCGCGGTGGACTGCGGCGGCCTCGTGCTCACGCCCGGGCTGGTGGACGCGCACATCCATCTGGACAAGGCGTTCCTCTCGGAGCGTGCGCCCAGCGTCGAGGGCACGGTGGCGGAGGCACTCCGCGTAACTGCCGAGGCCAAGCGGCGTTTCACCGTGGACGACATCCGCGCGCGCGCGCGGCGCGCGCTGGACCAGGCCGTGCGCGCCGGCACCACCGCCATGCGCAGCCACGTGGAGATCGATCCCATCGTGGGACTGAAGGGCTTGGAGGCTCTCACCGAGCTCAAGCGGGAGTACGCGCGGGCCATCGACCTCCAGCTCTGCGCCTTCGCGCAGGAAGGCATACTCCAGTCGCCCGGGACCGAGGCGCTGCTCGAGCAGGCCCTCGCGAACGGCGCCGATCTGATCGGCGGCTGCCCCTACAACGACACGGACGCCCATGCCCAGATCGACATCGTCTTCCGCCTCGCGCGCGAGTTCGACGTGGACGTGGACTTCCACATCGACTTCTTCGACGAGCCCGAGCACATGGACGTCCTCTACGTCGCCGAGCAGGCCGTGCGCTTGGGCTGGCAGGGGCGGGTGGCGGTGGGGCACGCGAGCGAGCTCGCCGGGCTCTCGCACGAGGCCTTCTACCGCGCCGCGGCGACCCTCAAGGATGCGGGCGTCGGCGTCATCATCCTGCCCGCCACGGATCTCTACCTCATGGGGAGGAAGGACGCCCGCCATATCCGCCGCGGGCTCGCGCCGGCCAGGCGGCTCCTGGCCGCGGGCGTCACCGTCGCGGCGGCGACCAACAATATCCTGAACGCCTTCACGCCGATGGGCACGGGCGACCTCGCGCTGATGGGATATCTCATGACGGCCGCCGCCCACATGGGCACCGACGGCGACGTCGCCGACATCCTGGCCATGCTCACCGCGCATCCGGCGCGGATCCTCCGGCTGCCGGACTACGGGCTGCACGTGGGCGCCCGCGCCGACCTCGTGCTCTGGGAGACCGAGCGGCCCGCCGAGGTGGTGACGACCATGGCCCCGCGCCGGTTGGTCGTGAAGGCCGGCCGGCTCTCCATCGAGCACGAGCGCAGCTGTAAGGATCTCTGGCGCACGGGCGCGTGATCGTGCCAGACTGAACGCCCGCCATGGACGCCCTCCGGACCCTCGAGATCCTCATCACCTCCCGCACCCCTTTCATCGCCATCGAGACGCTCGAGGAGGACCGGGTCGAGCAGGCCCTCGAGCGCGTCGCCCAGCGGCTCAATATCCCGCTCTTCGTCTGGACCATGACGCGCGGCCTCCGCCGCGCGGGGGCGCTCGAGCCGCTCTACGACACCAAGGAGCCGCTCAAGGCGCTCCGCAACCTCTCCGATCTGCCCAACGCAGGCATCTACCTCATGAAGGACCTCTACCGGTCGCTGGGCGACGCGGCCGTGGTCCGGACGCTCCAGGACCTGGCGCGCGCCTTCTCGCACGACCGCCGCGCCATCGTGCTCACCGCGCCGCGCGTGGAGCTGCCGTCGGAGCTGGCCACGCTGGCGAGCCTCGTCAAGCTCGAGCTGCCGACCGAAGAGGACCTTCGGGCCCTCGCTCAAGAGGTCTTCGGCACTCTTTCACGCCAGCACCGGCTGGGACCGCCGCCCGACCCCGACGTCCTCGACAAGATCGCCACGGCGTTGAGAGGGCTGACGCTCTTCGAGGCAGAAAGGGCGCTCACGCGTGCCGTGCTCGACGACCTGACCCTCGGGCCCCGCGACATCGAGGTGATCGCCCAGATGAAGAAGGAGATTCTCTCGCGGGACAGGGTCCTCGACTGCGTGCCGCAGAAGGAAGGCCTCGACGACGTGGGCGGCCTGCGCGGCCTCAAGGCCTGGCTCGAGAAGCGCCGGGACGCGCTCACACCCGAGGCCAAGAAGTTCGGCGTCGAGGCGCCGCGCGGTATCCTCCTGCTCGGCGTCCAGGGGTGCGGCAAGAGCCTGGCCGCCAAGGCCGTCGCCAAGACCTGGAGCCTGCCCCTCCTGAGGCTCGAGCCGGGCCGGCTCTTCGACAAGTTCATCGGCGAGTCGGAGAAGAACCTCGACCGGGCGCTGGCGACGGCGGAGCGCATGGCCCCCTGCGTGCTGATGATCGACGAGATCGAGAAGGGCTTCGCGTCGGTCGTGAGCTCCGATTCCGACGGCGGGCTCTCGCGCCGGATCCTGGGGCGGCTCCTGGGCTGGATGCAGGAGCGCGAGGCGCCGGTCTTCCTGGTCGCGACGTGCAACCAGATCACCGCGCTCCCACCAGAACTCATGCGAAAGGGCCGCTTCGACGAGATCTTCTTCATCGACCTGCCCGGCCTCGACGAGCGGCGCCAGATCTTCGCCATCCACCTCACGCGCCGCCATCGCGACCCCAAGAGCTTCGATCTGGACGCGCTCGCCGCAGCCGCGGAGGGCTTCAGCGGCGCCGAAGTCGAGCAGGCCGTGGTGGCCGCGCTCTACACGGCCTTCGCGCGCCGCGCCGAGCTCACGACCGAGGACATCCTGGAGGAGATCAAGGCGACCAGGCCGCTCTCGGTCACGCGGGCCGAGGAAATCGACGCCCTGCGCGAGTGGGCAAAGGGCAGGACGGTCCCCGCATCATGAGCATGCTCGAGGGCATCCGAGTCCTCGATCTCTCCCGCGTCATCGCCGGGCCGTACTGCGCCACCCTTCTGGGCGACCTCGGGGCCGACGTGATCAAGGTGGAGCGGCCGCCCCTGGGCGACGACCTGCGCGTGCTCCGCGGACGCAACGGGATGAGCGCGTCCTTTGGCGCCATCAATCGCAACAAGCGGGGCATAGCGCTCGATCTCCAGAGCCCCGAGGGGACCAAGATCGCCTTCGAGCTGGCGCGGCGGGCCGACGTGGTCGTGGAGAACTTCCTGCCGGGCGTCGCCGCGAGACTCGGCCTGGGCTACGAGGCGGTGAGCGCCGCAAATCCGTCCGTCGTCTACGTGTCCGTCACCGGCTTCGGCCAGACGGGGCCGCATGCGAAGCGCCCCGGCTACAACACCATCGCCCAGGGCATGAGCGGCTTGATGGCCCTCACCGGCCACCCGGGCGATCCTCCGACGCGGGTGGCGGGCTCCACGTCAGATCTCTCGGCGGCGCTCGTGGCCTTCGGCAGCGTGTGCGCCGCCCTCGTCCACCGTTTCCGCGACGGGCGCGGCCAGCACCTCGACGTCAATCTGCTGGCATCCAGCCTGTCGCTCCTTCCGGATCCCACGGCCATCTACTTCGACACGGGCGTGCGGCCCCGGCGCGAGGGCAACCGGAATCCGGCCCTCGCTCCGGGCGGGGCCTACAAGACGCAGGACGGCTACATCACCATCGTGATCATGAACCCGAACCAGTGGGAGCGTTTCTGCGGCGCCCTCGGCGAGCCCGAGCTCGAGACGGACCCGCGCTTCGCCACCAATGCCGACCGCATCGCACGTTACGAAGAGTTTCAGGCGTACGTGGACGCGCGGCTCAGCAAGGCGCCGACGGCGGAATGGGTGGCGCGCTTCGAGGCCGCGTCCATCGCCGCGGGGCCCGTCTACGAGTTCCACGAGGTCTTCGAGGACGCGCAGGTCAAGCACCTCGGGCTCGTCACCGAGATGGACCAGCCGGGGCTGGGCCCGGTCCACGCGCTCGGCTTCCCTGCCCGTGCCTCGCTGACTCCCGCCTCGATCCGCCGCCCCGCCCCTCTCCTCGGTCAGCACACGGCCGAGGTCCTGCGCGAGCTTGGCTACGCGCAGGGTGAGATCGACCGCCTGGCCGCATCAGGCGCCATCGCCCTCGGCGCTTGACTGGCTGAGAAGCCAAGCTTACCGTTTCGCAGCATGATGGCGCTTCACGGCGACACGGCGGAGGTCATCCGACGGACCGCCGCAGTTGTAACGCGCATTCTCGGAGGTGTGACGCCCGCCTCGGTGCCGGTGGAACAACCAACGGACTTGGAGCTGACGGTGAACGCTGAAGCGGCGCATACCCTCCGCCTCGCGCTGCCGCGCGCACTACTGGCGCGTGCCAACGTCGTGATTCGAGGCTAGACAAGGCGAGCGGGTTCGGGCTTGACAGGCGAGGGAGGTGGAGGGTAAAGTAGCCCAGTATCTTGATTCACTCCTTTAAGCGGACCCTGAGAGGCCCGCAAGGAGCCGGAATGAAGTATCGGGAGACGATGTTGAGAGCGGCCCAGCCAAGCGCTGGGCGTTTTTTTTGCCCGCTGACCGGTCCCCTCACCCCGCCCTCTCCCCTCAGGGAAGAGGGGGAGCTGGGGACATGACGGCGCCGCGGCAGAAGGCGGAAGTGCTGGACCAGGCGGGGCTCGACCGCGCCTTGACCCGCATCGCGCATGAGATCGTCGAGCAGGCGGGGGGCGCCGACCTCGCCCTGGTCGGCATCAAGACGCGGGGCGAGACGCTGGCCGAGCGCATCGCGGAGAAGATCGCCACCATAGAGGGCAAGCGCCCCTCGGTGGGCGCGCTCGACATCACGCTCTACCGGGACGACCTCGGGTCTCGCGCGGGCCAGCCCATCGTCCGCAGCACCGAAATCGCCTTCCCCCTCAAGGGCCAGACGGTTGTCCTGGTGGACGACGTCCTCTTCACGGGCCGGACGATCCGGGCCGCCATGGACGCCCTCATGGATCTCGGCCGCCCCCGCGTGATCCGCCTGGCCGTCCTCGTGGACCGGGGGCACCGCGAGCTGCCCATCCGCCCCGACTATGTCGGCAAGAACCTGCCCACCAGTCGCAGGGAAACCGTCGCCGTCATGCTCCACGAGCACGACGGCCAGGACCGCGTCGTCATCCAAGAGCCGCCGGAGGATTAAAAACATGCCCTGGACGCGGAAGGATCTCGTCAGCATGCAGGACATCGAGCCGGCCGAGATCACCGACATGCTCGACACGGCCGAGTCGATGAAGGAGATCGCGACGCGCGAGATCAAGAAGGTCCCCGCGCTGCGCGGCAAGACCGTCGTCAACCTCTTCTACGAGGCCTCGACGCGGACGCGCACCTCCTTCGAGATCGCGGGCAAGTGGCTCTCGGCCGACGTCATCAACTTCTCGGCCTCCGGCTCGAGCGCGGAGAAGGGTGAGAGCTTCCTCGACACGGCGAAGAACATCGAGGCCATGAGCCCGGACGTGGTGGTGGTGCGCCACAAAGCTTCGGGCGGCCCCGCGCTCCTCGCCAGGCACCTCAAGTGCTCGGTCGTCAACGCGGGCGACGGCGCCCACGAGCACCCGACGCAGGCGCTGCTCGATCTCCTGACGATCCGCGAGCGGAAGGGGCACCTCGAGGGGCTCAACGTCACCATCGTGGGCGACATCACCCACAGCCGCGTAGCGCGCTCCAACATCCACGGCATGCGCAAGATGGGCATGACGGTGACGGTGGCGGGGCCGCCGACCCTGATCCCACCCGCCTGCCAGGAGATGGGCGTCAAGGTCAGCCACCGGCTGGAGGAGGCCATCGCCCACGCCGACGTCATCATGATGCTCCGCCTGCAGCACGAGCGGATGACCGGCGGCTTCATCCCATCGCTGCGCGAGTACTCGCGCGTGTGGGGGCTCGGCCTCGACCGGCTCAAGCACTGCCGGCCCGACGTCCTGATCATGCATCCAGGTCCCGTCAACCGCGGCGTCGAGATCTCGCCCGAGGTCGCCGACAGCCAGTACTCGGTCATCCTCGACCAGGTCACCAACGGCGTGGCGGTGCGCATGGCGGTTCTCTTCCTGCTGGCGGGAGGGAAGGCCGCATGAGGCGGGAGGGAAGGCCGCATGAGCCTCCTACTCAAGGGCGGCCGCGTCGTGGATCCTGCGAACAGCCTGGACGCGGTCTCCGACGTGCTCGTGACCGAAGGCAGAATCGCCAAGGTCGGCAAGCATCTCAAGGCGCCCGAAGGCACGGAGATCGTGGACGCCGCGGGCAAGGTCGTGTGTCCGGGCCTGATCGACATCCACGTCCATCTCCGGGAGCCGGGCTACGAGTACAAGGAGACCATAGCCAGCGGCACGCGCGCGGCGGCGGCCGGGGGCTTCACGGCCGTCGCCTGCATGGCGAATACCTTCCCGGTCAACGACAGCCGCTCGGTCACGGACTACATCACCGCCAAGGCGCGCGTCGAAGGCGTGGTGCGCGTCTACCCGA
>WNFC01006257.1_pt1 | contig 17241 bp, 17 predicted proteins | sample 5400541 | NCBI WGS metagenome assembly WNFC01 (sample SAMN13153342, study PRJNA577476) | soil metagenome | isolation source: 120 cm saprolite under Douglas fir tree site 2 hole 2 replicate 1 | place: USA:California | collected 2015-04-18
CGACGAGTACCAGGTCGGGCTGGCTGCCGGTCGCCACCTCGATCGCCTGCGAACCGGTGGCGGCTTCGAGCACGTCATGGCCCTGGAGCCGGCAGACCTCCGCCACTAGCGTGCGAATAGGTGCGTCGTCCTCGACGATTAGGATGCGCCGCTTGCGGCGAGCGGGCGCGGTGGTCAGTTTGGCTTCGGAGGCGCGAAACCGACCCGTCGCGTCTCACGCGCTGAGCGCTTGGGTCTTCGCATCAGGAGCACGCGCTTCTCCCCCCCGTCGATCACGTCGGTGAGGTCCCAGCCGTCCGCACCGGCCTCTTTCAGGAGCTTGACCAACGTGACGCCGTCAACGAGCTGGGCAACGGTGAGAACTTGCGTCGAGAACTCCCACTCGCGCAGGGGCAGTCCCACCGAGGGGACCAGCTGCGTAGCCATGGCGGCGCCGTCGCCGGGATGGTTCGGCTGATCGGGCTCGTCAGGTTCCTCGTCGGGATCTTCCTCAGATCGGAGGGCCATTTCGTCGATTGTAGGAGGCCAATACCCCCGGCGGGGGTTGAACCCGCACTGGACCGGGTTTAAGCCGGTTGCCTCTGCCAATTGGGCTACGGGGGCGAACCAATTGTCGCCCGCGTGCCTACTTTGGGTATTCGAAGAAGCCCTTTCCCGATTTGAGGCCGAGGTGACCGTCCTCCACCAGCTTCCTCAGCAGCTCTGGCGCGTCATCGCCCTCGCCCTGCCGGTGGCGGTCCTTCATCGCCCCATAAAAGATGTCGAGACCGCTGAAGTCGAGCAGGTGGAAAGGGCCCATCGGCCAGTTGAGGCCCTTCTGGACCGCGATGTCGATGTCCTCAGCGCTTGCGTAGCCGCCTTCGAGCAGGCGCATCGCTTCTTCTGAGGCCGCGAAGAGGATGCGGTTCACGATGAAGCCCCAGATCTCTTTCTGCAGCAGCACGGGCGTGCGGTTGATGCTGCGCACGAACTCCATCGCTGCAGCGATTGTCGCGTCCGATGTCTTGGGGCCCCGGACCACCTCGCAAAGCTGCATCACCATGACCGGGTGGAAGAAGTGCATGTTGCAGCACAGCTCGGGCCGACCGGTAAAGCCGGCCAGCCTGCTGATCGCGATGGTGCTCGAGTTGCTGGCGAGGATCGCGTCCTTCTTTGCGTGCTTGCCAAGCGATTCGAACACGCTCTTCTTCGCGTCGAAGTCCTCAATCACGGCCTCGATCACAAGGTCGGCGGCGCCCGCTGCCGACGCGAGATCTTCCGAGTCCTCGATCCGCGCGAGCCCTTGCTCCGCGCCGGCCGCGGTGAGTCGCCCTTTCTCGACCGAGCGGTCGAGGAGGCGGCGGTTTTGCGAGCGGGCCCGCTCGAGCTGGCCGGGCGCCGAATCGACGAGCCTGACCTCGTAGCGGCCGGACAGCGCCGTCTGCAGGGCGATCTGCGAGCCCATGGTGCCTGCGCCGACGACCAGCACACGCTTCAATTCATGCATGCGCGTGAGCATGAAGCAATTCGAGGACGCGGCGCAGGCTGCGGTCGACTCGATCCCGGACGAGTTCAGGCCTTACCTGGAGAACACCGTTTTCATCATCGAGGAGGGCTCGCCCGAGGGCCTGATGGGACTCTACGAAGGCGCCACTGCTCTTGCAGACCTGGGCATGCCCGAGCGGATCACGCTCTACAAGCGCGCGCACGAAGAGGCGTCAGACACAGTCGACGAGCTGGTGGCCGAGGTGCGGCGCACGATCCTGCACGAGGTCGGGCATCACTTCGGAATGGACGAGGACGAGCTGCCGTATTAGCGCAGCGTCCAGAACGCGCGATCCCACAGGATCAGGGGGTCGCCCGAGCCGGCGCCGGCGGCCGTCACCTCGCCTACGCAGATGTCGTGGTCGCCGGCCGGGTGAATCTCGACGAGCCGGCATTCGAGCCAGGCGGCGGAACCCTCGACGAGCGGGATGCCGTTGCCGCCCAGGCGATGGGGCACGCCCTCCCACTCCGGGTCCATGGCCGGCGCGCGGCCAGCGAACCGGTCCGCGATGAACTCCTGAGAACGGGTCAGCACGCTCACGTTGAAGGCCCTGGCTTCAGCGACGGCCGCGCGGGTGGCCGACTTGCGTTCGAGTCCGACCACCACCATCGGCGGGTCGACCGAGATCGAGACGAGGCTGCTCGCAGTCAGGCCGCGATAGCCGTTCTCCGTTCGCGCGCTGATCACGACAACCCCCGCGGGCACCCGCGCCATGACGTCCCGAAAGTCGTGCTGTGGCAAGTGCTCAACAGCCTAACGGCGAGACTGGCCGCGCCAGCGTCGAAGGTAGAATCGACGGCGAGGCGGCGACGTAGCCAAGTGGCAAGGCAGAGGTCTGCAAAACCTCCATCCCCAGTTCGATTCTGGGCGTCGCCTCCAATTTGCTTTCAGCCGTTGGCGCGCTGTACGTCGAGCTCGGTAATCCGGGCCTCCCAGTAGCCGAGTCGCTGCCGGAAACGCTCGGCCTGCGCAACGACAACCGGCACGTTGGTCAACTCGACTTCGCGCTTGACCAACTCCGATTGCGTATCCATGAGCAGGTCTATACGTGCGAGCACTCTCTCTTCCATCTCGAGCATCTCGCTGTAAATCAGCCGCCAGTAAAGCGCCCGCTCGAGCGTCGAATCGTCCAGGACGCCCTCGCCGTCAGAAGTCTGGCTCCACATGCGGGACTCCCCGATCGCGGCCCCAAAACCAGGCCGGCCCTTTGTGAATTTCTTCACGAGAAGACCTATACACGCCGGCCGTAACAAGATCAGCAACTTGTTAGCGGCCGGCCGTCCCGAACTCAGGTTTGCCTCGGTTACACTCGATCCGTGGGCCTGGCCCAGATCAAGATGCCGCAGCTCGGTGAATCTGTCACCGAGGGCACCGTCGACAAGTGGCTGAAGCACGAAGGCGACTTCGTGAAGCGCGACGAGCCTTTGGTCGAGGTGGTGACGGACAAGGTGAACGCCGAGATCCCCTCACCGTTCGAAGGCAAGCTGGTCAAGATCTCGGTCACCGAAGGCGAGACCGTGCGCGTGGGCTCGGTGATCGGGCAGATCGAGGTCGCCGGGGCCGGTACGCCGGCCGCCGCGGCGCCGGCCGCCAGTGCCGCGCCCGTCGACGTGCCGGCGGCGCCCGCGCCGAAAGCCGAACCCGCCGGCGCCGACGACGGCAGTGGCGAGCGTGCTCGCCTTTCGCCCGCCGTGCGCAAGCTGGCGGCCGAACACGGGATCGACGCCGCCTCGCTCCGCGGGTCGGGCATGGGCGGCCGCGTCACACGGGATGACGTGCTGGCGGTCGTGGGATCGGGTCCCGCGGCCACCGCACCGCCAGCTCCTCCCTCGGCCAAGGCGCCCGTACCGGCAACCACGAAACCGGCGCCGATCGACGGCGCGCGCGAGGAGCTGGTGAGGCTCAGCGTCATGCGCAAGTCGATCGCCGAGCACATGGTGCGCAGCCTCGCGACCTCGCCACATGCCTGGACACTGCAGGAAATCGACGTCACGAACCTGGTCCGGTATCGCGATGCCGAGAAGGAAAGCTTCAAAACGCGGCATGGCGCGCCGCTGACGTACCTCCCCTTCGTGGTCCAGATCGTCTGCGACGTCATCAAACAGTTCCCGTGGCTGAACTCGACCTGGACCGACGAGGGAGTCGTGCTGAAGCGCTACATCAACATGGGCATCGCGGTGTCCATCCCCGACGGCCTCATCGTGCCGGTGGTGAAGGACGCCGACCAGCGCGGATTCACCGACCTGGTGCGCGCGCTCAACGACTTGATCGAACGAGCCCGCACCAAGCAGCTCAAACCCGACGATGTGCAGGGCGGCACGTTCACGCTCAACAACACGGGCGCGACTGGTTCGGTAGCCAGCCAGCCGATCATCAACCAGCCACAGGCCGCGATCCTCACGACCGAATCGATCGTGAAGCGACCCGTGGTGATCAACGACGCGATCGCGGTCCGCCAGATGATGAACATGTGCCTGAGCTTCGACCACCGCATCATCGACGGAATGATGGCGGGCCAGTTCCTCGGCGCCATCAAGAAGCGACTCGAAGAATGGACGCCCGGTAGCATCCAACTGTGAGCAACGTCCAGCCCCTGACGCCGGCGCCGATCCCCGAATGGATTCGCGTCCGCGTTACGGAAGGCGAGAACTTCAAAGACCTGAAGCAAATGGTGCGCAGCGGAAGGCTGCACACCGTGTGCGAAGAGGCGCGGTGCCCGAACATCTTCGATTGCTGGAACCGCCGGACAGCAACGTTCATGATCCTCGGCGACGTGTGCACTCGCGCGTGCCGGTTCTGCGCCGTGACTTCGGGCCGGCCGACCGAGCTCGACCTGGGCGAGCCTCTGCGCGTCGCTGACTCCGTAGCCGAGCTAGGACTTAAGCACGCGGTGATCACCTCGGTCGACCGCGACGATCTCAAAGATGGCGGCGCAGGCATCTTCGCGCGGACGATCCGCGCGATCCGCCGCCGCAGCCCCGGGACGACGATCGAGGTCCTGACGCCGGATTTCCAGGGCAACCTCGCGTCGGTGGAGACGGTGGTCGACGCCGGACCGGACATCTTCAACCACAACACCGAGACGGTGCCCAGGCTCTATGCACGAATCCGGCCGAAGGCCGTATACGCGAACAGCCTCGCGCTCCTGCGCCACGTGAAAGCTCTCGCGCCACACATGGTGACCAAGTCAGGCCTGATGGTCGGGCTGGGCGAAACAGAGGACGAGCTTCTCGATGTCTTCCGCAACATGCGCGCGCACAACATCGACGTGCTGACGGTGGGGCAGTACCTGCGACCATCGAAGCAACACGCGGAAGTCGTGCGCTACTACCGCCCGGAAGAGTTCGCGCGTTTCAAGGAGCAGGCGCTCACGATGGGTTTCGGCCACGTGGAGGCAGGCCCGCTGGTCCGCTCCTCATACCACGCCGATGAACAAGTCCCGGTCCGCAAGAGCCTGCTGGCTGGGTAGGACTCCCTACCGGGAGGCCTGGGACCTGCAGACGGAGCTGGTCTCCGCTTTGCGCGATGGCCATGCGCCGGACACGCTGCTGCTGCTCGAGCACCCGCACGTTTTCACGATGGGCAAGGCGGCGAACCCCGACCACCTGCTGTGGGACGAAAAAGAACAGGCCCGCCGCGATGTGGACGTGATCTGGTCCGATCGCGGGGGCGAAGCGACGTATCACGGTCCCGGCCAGCTGGTCGGTTATCCGATCCTCGACCTGTCCCATTTCGGGCTCTCGATTCCGCAATACCTGGAGAGGCTCGACCAGTCCTTGATCGATTACCTGCACGATCTTGGCGTCGATGCCGAGCCGGGCGAGCCGGGCCTCACAGGTGTGTGGTCGGGAGGCGAGAAAGTGGCGGCGATCGGCATCAAGCTGAATCGCTCGATCGTGAGTCACGGCTTTGCCTTGAACCTCACGACCGATCTCGGCTACTTCGACGGCATCATCCCGTGCGGGCATGCCGAGAAGCGGCCGACCTCGGTGGAGGCGATCACCCGGACCAGAATCGACACGCAGGCCGCAGCCCGGGCCTATGCAATACATTTCTCACGCGTTTTCGGCGCCGTCCTCGAGTGGAGCTCCGCCCCGAAGGTTCTGCCGACCCTGGCGCACTGAAGTCCGAACGGCGCTCAGGGCGGCCGTTCATCCAGCGATTTTGGCGATATATCGGCATCAAGCCCGGCACGCGGATCGTGCCGTCCGCCTTGTCGGGAATACTGGGAGTCCCTTATCGGGTATTCATACCGTGCGTACTTGTTTCGGCCTCGATCTGGGCGGCGATCCCGTGGCTGGTCCTGGGTTTGATCCTGCTGTCGATCGGGTATCTGGCATATGAGCATGGCTTCAAACCGAAAGCGAACCGAGACCCCCTCAGGCAGCCCCAGCGAGCTGGTGCGTCTTGACAGCGTCTCGATGGACGAAGACGACGAGATCCTCCCGGACTTCGAGGCCGAGGTGGACGGACGCCGGGTGTGGGTGACGGCGGTGCTCGAGCGGACGGCCGTCGTCGAACCTGCTCCGGGCGAGCCGAAGGTGCTGGTAAACCGCCGGCGCCTCATGGTCAACCCCGGGCACCTGCGGGTGCGCCACCTGGCGAGCAAAGAGGCAGCCCGCCGCGGGCGCGAGGCAGCACGGCAGCTGCGCATGCAGGAGCACAGCTCGGCGGCTTAGCCTTACGCCTTTCCGGCCCTGGCCGGATCCTGGATCGTGGAAACCTTAAGGTCTGGTAAAATTCGCTTCTGCCGAACTCTGTTCGGCAGTTTCTGTTTCGGCGGCTTGAAAACCCGCCCACCAGCCCGAGGGAAGCCAACATATGAGCAAGATCGTTGATCTCGTGTCTCTGGCCAGCATCGTCCCACCCCTCAATCACGAGGTCAGCGGCGGCTTCAATGCGATCGTGGACGGAAAGCAGGTCCGAGTGCGGGCCGTGCTCGAGCGGACGGTCGTGATCGAACACCACGAAGGCGGCGAGCGAAGCGTCGTCCGGAAGGACAACTGCATGGTCAAGCCGTCGGCCGTCGAATTCGTACCGGGCAACCCGAACAACGGCGTAGGCCCCCGCCAGTGGCGCCGGCTGCCTGGCAAGCCACCCGCGACGCCCAGAGTCGGCCCCTAGCCCGCAGGCATACCCCTGGCGGGGCCCTCCCTTCCTCCCGGTCGGCCCCTCCCCCGCCGACACACCAGGGCCCACCCTAGAGCTCGAAAAAACCGAGCGCAACCCAGCCTGTTAAGGCCGCTGGCTCAGTCGAGTTGACGCTGCGCCACCAGGGTCAGGAAGGCAGGGAACGTGTTAGAGAGCGCGACTTCCTCGAACACCTTCCGGGCGTCGCCGAACCTGCTCTTGGCCCAACCATCGTCGCCCAGCCTCTCGCGGATCTTGGCCAGCTCGTCGTCCGCGATTTCCCGCACGAGGTCCGCGTTCACAACCGACCCCTCGCTGAGCCGCGACGAATGCCTGATCCACTGCCAGACCTGCGACCGCGATATCTCCGCCGTGGCCACATCCTCCATGAGGTTGTTGATCGCCGCCGCCCCCACACCCCGCAGCCATGACTCGATGTACTGGATGCCGACGCTCACGTTCAGGCGAAGGCCGGTCTCGGTGATGCTCCCACCCGGCACACGAACTTCGATCAGCTGACCCGCGGTGATGGCCACCTCCGGCCTCTGACGCTCGAGCTGGTTGGGCCGGTTGCCGAGCACCTTGTCGAAAGCCTCCGTTGCGGTCGGCACCAGGTCCGGATGCGCAACCCAGGTCCCGTCGAATCCATCGCCTGCCTCGCGGTCCTTGTCCTCTTTGACCTTGGCGAGCGCGACGCGGTTGACCTCAGGGTCGCGCCGAGACGGAATGAAGGCGGCCATGCCACCCATCGCGTGCGCTCCGCGCCTATGGCAAGTCTTGACGAGGAGCTCTGTGTACGCGCGCATAAAGGGCACCGTCATCGTCACCTGCGCGCGGTCCGGGAGCACGAACTCCGGCCGGTTTCGAAACTTCTTGATGATGCTGAATATGTAGTCCCATCGGCCGGCGTTCAGACCACTGGAATGGTCGCGAAGCTCGTAGAGAATCTCCTCCATCTCGAACGCCGCGAGGATGGTCTCGATGAGGACTGTGGCACGAACGGTGCCGCGCGGAATTCCAAGGTCGTCCTGCGCGAAATTGAAGACGTCATTCCACAGCCGGGCCTCGACATGACTCTCCAGCTTCGGTAAATAGAAGTACGGGCCGCTGCCTTTCCCGAGAAGGCGCCTGGCGTTGTGAAAGAAGTACAGGCCGAAGTCGAAGAGACTTCCCGAGACAGGCTTGCCGTCTACCTCGACGTGCCGCTCGTCCAGGTGCCAGCCGCGCGGGCGGACCAGCAATGTCGCGACCTTGTCGTTTAGGCGGTACGCCTTTCCTTCCGGGCTGGTGAAATCGATCCGCCTCTCGATCGCGTCGATCAGGTTCACCTGACCCTCGACGAGGTTCGCCCACGTGGGCGAGTTCGCGTCCTCGAAATCCGCCATGAAGACGCGCGCCCCCGAGTTGAGCGCGTTGATGAGCATCTTGCGGTCGGTTGGACCGGTGATCTCAACCCGCCTGTCCTCCAAATCTCTCGGAACCGGGGCGACCTTCCATTCCGACTTGCGAATCGTTTGGGTGTCAGCCAGGAACTGCGGGGACTCTCCGGCGTCGAGCCTTGCCTGGCGTTCGTCCCGTGCCCGAAGGAGCTCGAGACGGCGCCGGCCAAACTGACGCTGCAGTCGGGCCACGAAAGCGAGGGCCTCAGACGTAAGGACCTCTCTCGAGCGCCCCTCGTTGGGACCCTTGAGGACAACCTGCTCAGTGGTGGCCATCGTCTGCAAATCTACAGGACGACTTCACGTGCCCGTCAGACGCTCGACGATGGGCGCGAGCTCCTCCGCTGCAGAGTCAGGCACGACGATATGCGAGATCCCGTAGCGCTCGCGTCGAGCCCGGATGTCTTCGATCATCTGATCGATCGTCCCAATCAAGAAGTGCGGCATCTCCAGGACGTCGCGCGGCTCGGACCCAAATCCTGCCGCCATGGCGGCCGCCACCGAGTCGCGGTCCTCGGTCACGTTGGCGACGAACACGGTCGCCATCAGCTCGATCTCGAAGAAGCGGTCGCCCGCAGCCTCCCTGACCCAGCCCAGCTTTTCGTCGGTCGCCTCAGCCATGCCCGTGCGGATCAAGGCGCGGTTGACCCGCCCCTCGGTCAGCTTGTAATTGACGCTGACGATGTCCGCCTCCTGCGCGGCCAGCCTCAACATGCGCCGGCCCCCTCCTCCGAGGATGATCGGCGGGTGCGGCTGCTGCGCCGGTCTGGGCACCGCGTCGACGCCTTCGACGGCGTAGTGCTTTCCCTTGAAAGTCACGCTACCTCCGGCGAAGAAAGCCTTGATGATCTGCAGCCCCTCCGACATACGCTCGATCCGTGTTCCAGCAGGGTCGAGGGGAATGCCCGTCTGCTCATAGTCGGCCGCCAGCCAGCCGGCGCCCAAACCGAAGTCCAGCCGGCCGTCGGAGAGCAAGTCCAGCGTCGCCGCCTCTTTCGCAAGCACCACCGGGTGCCGGTAGTCGTTGTCGAACACGAGCGATCCGATTCGGAGCTTGCTCGTCGCGTCCGCAGCGGACATGAGAGCGGCGATGGGGCCGAGCTGATCACCGAAGTGATCGGGCAGATAGAGCGTCGAGTATCCAAGAGACTCCAGAAGGCGCGCCCTCTCGCGCCAGGCCCCGCCGCTCGGAGCACGGTGCTCCTCGACCCCAAATCGGAATGGTCGTGGCTTGCTCACGGCGCGTTAGTATGCGGCGTTCTCGAAGCCGGTCCCAGGTGCGTCGGCTAACATCGGCCCTTGTACCGTTGCGAACTCACGCTCATCTCAATGATGGCCGGGGAGTGTCGCGTAGGTACCGAAGTAGCTGTAGCGAATCAGCCGAAGTTGTGTAGCGCCGCAGCCGAAGGCGCTTTGTCGCCTAGATGCCGAACTTGCACATTAGGACTGGTGCCGAGGGGCGGACTTGAACCGCCGACACCTTGATTTTCAGTCAAGTGCTCTACCAAGCTGAGCTACCTCGGCACGGCGGGTAATTCTATCGGCGAGCCTGTGGTGGGCGGTGAGAGCCTCGAACTCCCGACCTCCTCGGTGTAAGCGAGGCGCTCTAGCCAACTGAGCTAACCGCCCTTGGCGAAGTGCCAGTCTACCCAGCGAGCGACGCGAGCGCGGCGTTGAGCTGGGCGTCCTTGGCGTAGCCCTGCGATGGCGAGGCCACGTCGAAGGCGTCCGCGGGATTGGCCAGTGTCACCACAACGTCCGGCGCCAGGCCCTTGTGGTCGATCGTCTGGCCGTTGGGCAGGTACCACCGCTTGATCGTGATGTGGATATCCGCCCCATCCGCCAGCTCGAAGTCCTGCTGCACGGATCCCTTCCCGTAGGTCACGGTCCCGACCAGCTTCGCGCGATGATGCACCTGCAGCGACCCCGCGACGATCTCGGAAGCCGACGCGCTGTTGGCGTCCACCAGCACCACCAGCGGAATCGTTGCGGCCGCCGGGTGCCCGCTTACCGAATGCCGATCGACGGTGCCGCCGCGGTCGCGCAGCTCGAACGTCTCGCCGCTCGCCACGAATTGGCTGATCACGTCGTCAGCCGCGGATATGAAACCGCCCGGATCGCTGCGCAGGTCCAGCACCATGCCCGTCTTGCCCGGCAGCCCGCTGGTCAGCGCCGAGGCGAACTCGGTCGAGGTGGTGGAACCGAACTGATAGATCCGCACGTACAGGACCTGGTTGCCGATCTCGGTGGATCGCACGGTCGGCACGTGTATCTCGGCCCTCGTGATCGTCACGGAAAACGTGTCCCCCGAGCGCGAGATCTCCATCGTCACCTTGGTTCCGTCCGGGCCCTGGATGAGGGTCGTGGCCTGATCCGAGGTGATCCCTTTCATGTCCTTGTCCCCCACCTTCACGATCTCGTCGCCGGCCCGCAGCCCCGCAGCGGCAGCCGGCGATCCCGGGACTGTTCCGGTGATCACCGGATAACCCGTCGTGAAGCTGAGGTAGATGCCAATGCCCGAGTAGTTGCCCTGGTAGCTCTGCTGCAGCCGCTTGTAGGCGGCGGGGTCGAAGTAAGCGGAGAAAGGATCCCCTAGGCCGGCGATCAGGCCCTGCACCGTGCTGTGCGACAGCTTGGCCGAGTCGACCTTGCCGGCGTCGACATAGTCGGCCTGCACCAGCCGGATGGCCTGCTGCAGCTCAGTGAGGTCGACGCTGCCGACCGAGCGATGGCCGAAGTACGGGACGTATTCCGGAAATGCCTGGTCGACAAAGACACCCGCGACAAAAGTCACGACCAGCACTGCCAAGACGGCGCCACCCCTGAGGGCGGCGCGGCGATTCATGTCAGCAGACTAGCGAAACCCCATGGCTCAACATCCGAGCCAGATGCACGGATCTTTGTAAGCGCCGTACACGCGAACCTCGAAATGAAGATGCGGGCCGGTCGACCAGCCGGTCGATCCTTCGAACGCAATGGTCGTGCCGCGGGCGACGACCTGACCGCTTGTGAGCCCTGGGGCGTAACCGGCGGTGTGGCCGTAGTAAGTCGAGTACCCGTTGCCGTGGATCATCACCAGAAGGTTCCCGTAACCGACGCTACCTGGGTAGAGGTAGACGACCCCGGTGTCCGCGGCGACTATGTTGGTTCCGTAGGGTCCGGCGATGTCGAGGCCGGTGTGGATCTTGTGTGGCCACGGGCAGCTCGGGTCATAGACCTCGAGGTAGAAGCTCGAGCAACCGAAGCGCTGGCTTATGCAGCTCGGTCCGCATGCGGGCTCCGGCCATTCGAAAACGCCCGATCCACCGCCGGCTTTGATGGCTGCCGCATCGTATTGCTGTGCAAGCTGCGCGACCTTGGCGTCGATGGCGGCTCGCTCGGCCTGGACCGCCGCGTATTGAGCTGAGAGCTGCACCTCCAGCTGCTGCTCCGCAACGAGGGCCGCGGCTTGGGCCTTGACGTTGTTCTGAAGGTCTGCCTCGGTCGCCTTCTGCTGCTGCAGAAGGGCGACCACCTGGGTCTTCTGTGCGTCGAGTGCCGAGTTCGCGATGGCCACCTGGGAGTGCTGTTGGGCGAGGTCGTTGAGGAGTTTTCGATCGGATGCCGCGACTTGTTGAGCGGCGACCATGCGGTCCATCATCTGGTTGAAGCTTTTTGCCGTCAGAACCAGCTGGACGTAATTGAGCGCGCCGTGCGAATCGATATAGCGGAGCCTCTGGTTCAAGAGCTCGTCGCGGACGCTCGTGTTCGCCACCAGTCGAGTGAGGTCGGCTTCGCCAAACCGGATCTGGCGGTTCAGATCGTCGATGGCGGCCTGCGTCTGAGCGATGAGCGCCTGCTGCGCCGCAATCTGGTTCTTCAGGTTGTTGATCAGCGTGTCGATCGCGTTGATCTGGTACAGAGCGCTGTTGATCTTCGCCTGGATGTTCTGCAGCTGATTCTGGTTGTTCACCTGCTGGCCGATGCCGCCGTTGTAGTTGAGGCAAGCCTGGTACACCGCCGGAGGGTCGCCCGGGTAACAGTAGATCGCGGAAACCGGCTGCACCGACAGCGGAATCCACGACAGCGTCGCGATCGCAAGAGCTGCCAGGACTCGGGTTTTCATCTCAGAGCTTCACGTAGCGGCGTACGCCGATGTAGCTGCCGAGGGCTCCGAGCAGCGCGCCGCCGATCAGCAAGTCTTGTGCCAGACTCACCACGAATCCGGGGTCGTACGAGAGCGGTATGAAGGCCACGTCGGCGCGGAACCGTTCGACCGCAGGCTGATAGGCGATCACGAGCAATGCCAGCGCAAACGAAGCTGCGATCAGGCCCGTCATCACCCCTTCGATGACGAACGGCCCACGAACGAACCATTCGGTCGCACCGACGAGCTTCATCACCTCGATCTCCTTGCGGCGGTGATACACGGCTGTACGGATGGTGTTCATCACGATGACGATCGAAACCACGACGAGGATCGCCAGCAATCCCACGCCGGCGACTCCCAGCCAGGCCGACAGCTGGAGCATGCGGTTGACGAAATCGCCCTGGTAGTTGGTGGGATCCGTCGGGTCCACCCCCGCCCAGCGGCGAGCAAGCGTGTCAATGGCCGCCACGTCGTCGAGCTTTGCGACATGCACCTCGAGCTTCGCGTCGAGCGGGTTGCCCTCGATTTGCTGCGCGAGCACCACGTTGTTCGGGTCGGCCCTGAACTGGGCCAGCGCCTCATCCTTGGTGACAAACCCGACGCTCGTCACCCGCGGGTCAGCCGCGAGCTGCGTCTGAAAGTCGTAGACCGTCTGCAGCGGCGTGCCGTCGGCGACGTTCACGGAAATCTCGCTGACCTTGGCCCTGAAGCCGTCCAGCACCTGCGAGAAGGCGTGTCCGACCAGCAGGTTGACGCCGGCGAGGATCAGGATGAGCGTGATCGAGAGCACCGCGGCCGTGCTGACCGCGAGGTTCCGCCAGAAGCTCTGCCAGGCGCTATTGAGCGCGAATCTGAGGTTTCGATAAATCATCGTGGTATCCGGCGTCGATGGCGATGACGCGCCGGCGCAGCAGGTCGACGATCTCTCGGTTGTGGGTCGCCATCACGACGGTTGCTCCACGCGCGTTGATGCGCAGAAAGAGCTGCATGATCTCCCAGGCTGTGGCCGGGTCCAGGTTTCCGGTTGGTTCGTCGGCGATGATGAAACGCGGCGCGTGGACGAGCGCGCGAGCAATCGCGACCCGCTGCTGCTCGCCACCGGAAAGATTGGCTGGGTAAGTGTTCTCTTTGCCTGACAGCCCGACCGTGTCTAGCGCCTCGGGGACGCGCGCGCCGATCGTGTGCTCAGACTCGCCATGCACTCGAAGGGCAAAGGCAACGTTCTCATAGATCGTGAGGTTGGGCAGCAGCTTGAAATCCTGGAAAACCAGGCCGACCTTCCGCCTGTAGCGGGGAAGCTGACGCCGCTTCATCCGGCCCAGCTCTACACCGTCGACGAAGATCTTGCCCTTGCTGGGCTTCTCCTCCCGGATGAGCAGCCGGACGAGTGTGGACTTGCCGGCGCCCGACGGACCGACGAGGAATACGAAATCCCCTTCCGGGACGACGAGATTGACGTCGCGGAGAGCTTCAGTTCCAGTGGGATACGTCTTGAAGACGTGCTGGAAGCTGATTACGGGCCGTGTATCGAAATCTGGTGTCAGTACCATCAGGTGCGACTCTTGCTGTGACGTTCCGCGCCAGAGGGCGCGTGTGGCTAGGTCTCGGGCAGTATACCCGATGCCCCCTGATAGTCCAACCCCTTCCCAGCGTGCCAAACATGGGGGTTAACGGGCCTGTTTCGAGTTGCTTGCGACAGCCGCGTTCTGGCCCAGGCGCCAGCGCAGCCAGGCCTCGATGAACGGGTCGATCTCCCCGTCCAGCACGGCTTGAGCGTTACCCACCTCTAGCCCCGTGCGCACGTCCTTGACCAGCGTGTACGGCTGCAGCACGTAGTTCCGGATCTGCGATCCGAACTCGGCCGGCATGACCTGGCCCCGGATCTGGTCGAGCTGCGCGGCAGCCTCCTGCTGCTGGCGCTGAAACAGGCGTGCCTTGAGGACCTTCATCGCCATCTCGCGGTTCTTCATTTGCGAACGCTCGTTCTGGCAGGTCACGACGATCCCCGTGGGCAGGTGTGTGATGCGCACCGCCGAGTCTGTCTTGTTGACGTGCTGGCCGCCCGCGCCGGTCGAGCGGTAGGTGTCGATACGCAGGTCCTGAGGGTTGATTACGACCGCGTTCTCATCCGAGCTCTCGAGCTCAGGCATGATCTCGACGAGCGCGAAGGACGTATGCCGGCGATGGTTCTGGTCGAACGGCGAGATGCGCACCAGCCTGTGGACGCCATGCTCCGAGCGCAACAGGCCGTAAGCTCGTGGGCCGCGCACCATGAAGGTGGCGCTCTTCAGCCCCGCCTCCTCGCCCGGCGACGTATCGATGATTTCGGTCTCGAAGCCCCTGCGCTCCGCCCACTTGAGGTACATGCGCATCAGCATCTCAACCCAGTCCTGCGCCTCCACCCCACCTTGGCCGACGGACAGCGTGACCACGGCGTTGTGGCTGGCGTATGGATCGGTGAACAGCAGGTCGAGCTCCCGCGCACGCAGGTCATTGGAGATCGCGGCTCGTTCTTCGTCAAGCTGCCGTTGCAGGTCCGGATCGCCACGCGCGAGCTCGTCGAGCTCGATCAGGTCGAGGGCGCGCTTCTCCAGCCGGTCCCAGGAACCGACCAGCTGACGGAGCTCGGCAGACTCGCGAGCCATCTGACCCGCGCGAGCTGGGTCATCCCACACGCCTGGCTGCACCAGCTGGGCGTCGAGCTCATCGGCGCGCTTGCGTTTCGCTGGAAGGTCAAAGGTGCTCCTTCAGCTGCACGATCCGCTCCAGTAGCTCTTTAGGGTTTAGTTCAGCGTCCATGACACCTCTTGTACTTTTTTCCTGACCCGCACCAACACGGATCGTTGCGGCCGATCTTACCCTGGGCGCCCGCTCCGGCCGCCGCCTGGCCCGCCATCGCTGGCGCTGCCCGCCGCTGTTTCGGAGCGCCGTTGCTGCCGGTGCCGTCGGGCTCGCCCGGCCCGCTCTCGAGCACCTGCCTCACGAGCGGCGATGGCGGAGGCGGCGGCACGTTGCGCTGCACCTGCACCCTGAAGATCCGCGCCACGATCGACGCCTGAATCCGCTCGCGCAGCTCGTTGAACATCTCGAAGGCTTCGTTCTTGTACTCGACGAGGGGGTCGCGCTGGCCGTACGCGCGGAGCCCGATCCCTTCGCGGAAATGCTCCATCTGGGTCAGATACTCCATCCACTGCCAGTCGACGGTCTGCAGCATCACGTCGCGCTCGACCAACGGCATCAGGTCGGCCCCGACCTCTTCGACTTTCTTGTCGTACGTGTCCGAGGCTGCGGCAAAGAGATGCTCGACGAGCCCGTCAGGGCCGTGGCTCAGCGCTTCGTCCGGAATTTGCGAATCCATGGCGATGGGCAGGTAGGCGTTGAGGTACTTGACGAGCCCGTCCAGGTCCCAGTTCTCCGGGTGCCTGCTCTGGCAGTGCTGCTCGACGCCCTTGGTGATGATGTCCTTCGCATAGCCGAGGATGTTGCCGCGCGCGTCCGCGCCCTCGAGCACCTTTCTGCGCTCCTCGTAGACGATCTGGCGCTGCTTGTTCATCACGTCGTCGTACTCAACCACGTGCTTTCGGGCATCGAAGTGCATGCCCTCGACCTTCTTCTGTGCACCCGCGATCGATCGCGCGACCCATGGATGCTCGATCGGTTCGACTTCGAGGCTGTCCATCAGGCGGCCGATCCGATCGGCGGCTGGGCCGAAGATCTTCATCAGGTCGTCTTCGAGCGAGATGAAGAACCGGCTGGAACCCGGATCGCCCTGACGTCCCGCACGACCGCGGAGCTGGTTGTCGATACGACGGCTCTCATGGCGTTCTGTGCCGATGATGTGCAGGCCGCCGACATCTGTGACGCCTGGACCCAACACGATGTCGGTGCCCCGTCCGGCCATGTTCGTCGCGATCGTGACGGCGCCCGGCTGACCAGCCTCGGCGATGATGCCCGCCTCGCGCTCGTGCTGCTTCGCGTTCAGGACATTGTGCTTGACTCCGCGCTTCTCGAGCATCCGCGCCAGTCGTTCGGACTTCTCAACCGACACCGTGCCAACGAGCACCGGACGCCGAGCCTTGTTCATCTCGACGATCTGGTCGATCACAGCCTCGAACTTCGACTGCTCGGTCTTGTAGATCACGTCTGGGCTGTCCGAGCGGACCATCGACTTGTTGGTCGGAATTACGACCACGTCCAGCCCGTAGATCTTGTGAAACTCTTCTGCTTCGGTCAGCGCCGTTCCGGTCATGCCCGCCAACTTGTCGTACTGCCGGAAGTAGTTCTGCACTTTCGCCTCCACCGCCTGGTGAAGCCCGTCCGACCAGCGGCGTCCCGGCATCGTTCGACCGGTGAACTCATCGACGATGATCACCTCGCCGTCCTTGACCAGGTACTCCTGGTCCCGGTGAAAGAGCGCTTTGGCTTTAAGCGCCTGGTTGATCTGGTGTGCCTCGATCACGTTCTCGAGGTCGTAGATGTTGCGAATGCCCGTCCAGCGCTCCATCTTCGCGATGCCCGCCTCGGTGAGCGAGGCCGACTTGTGCTTGAGGTCGACCTCGTAGTCCTCGCCCTCGTTGAGGCGAGCCGCCCAGCGGGCGAACTCGTAGTACTTCTCGGTCGACTCGTCCGACTGTCCCGAAATGATGTGCGGCGTGCGCGCCTCGTCGATGAGGATGGAGTCCACCTCGTCGACGATCGCGTAGTTCAGTGGGCGCTGGCTGCACTGCGCCAGGTCGCGCGCCATGTTGTCGCGCAGGTAGTCGAAAGCAAGCTCGGAGTTGGTCGCGTACGTGATGTCCGCCATGTAAGCCTCGCGCTTGGTCACGGGCCGCAGGTGTTGGAGGCGAGGGTCGGGATGGGTCTCGTCGACGAACTCGGGGTCGTAGATGAACGTGCCGGCCGTTCCGACGTTGACGCCCACGCTAATCCCCAGGAGGTTGTAGATGGGGGCCATCCAGCCGGCGTCACGGCGGGCGAGGTAGTCGTTGACGGTGACCAGGTGAACGCCCTTACCCGCC
>WNFC01003393.1_pt1 | contig 17235 bp, 18 predicted proteins | sample 5400541 | NCBI WGS metagenome assembly WNFC01 (sample SAMN13153342, study PRJNA577476) | soil metagenome | isolation source: 120 cm saprolite under Douglas fir tree site 2 hole 2 replicate 1 | place: USA:California | collected 2015-04-18
TGTCGAACCAGGGCCGCGCCTTCTCGAGCTGCGCGCCCAGGGCGAGGATGGTCCCCTCCTCGCCATAGCGTCCGGCGAGCTGCACGGAGATGGGAAAGCCCGTGGGAGTGCGGCCGAGGGGCAGCACCACGGCCGGCTGCCCCGTCAGGTTGAACCAGACGGTGAAGGGCGAGAAGTCGAAGACGCGGCGCCAGTACTCGTCCACGTCGTCAATCATCATGTCGATCCAGCCGAGCGTGGGCGGCAAGGTCCCGAGGCCCGGCGTGAGCAGCACATCCCACTCGGTGTGGAAGGCCCCCATCTGCCGGCTCAGCCGATGCGCGGCCTGCGTCGCGCGCACGTAGTCGGCCGCGCTGACCTGCTCGCCCTTCTGGGCCGTTCCCCACGTCACGTTCTCGATCTCCCACTTGTGCGGGAGACGTCCCGCCGTGGGATGGCTGGCGAGATTGACCACCATGTTCGCCGCGGCCAGGGTGAGGAAGGTCGGCACCACGACGCCGCGGTCGATCTCGGGATCGGCCTCCTCGACGTGGTGGCCGAGGCTCTTGCAGAGGGTGATGGCCTCGCTGAGGGCCTTGAGGTATTCAGCCTCGACGGGCGCGCCATTCGGCGTGACCGTCGTGAAGGCGATGCGAAGCGGGCGCGGCCCGCGCCGTACGTCTTCGAGGTAGGGGCGCGACGGCGGCGGCGCGGCATATGGATCGCCCGCGCCGGCCCCGGCCGTGGCATCGAGGAGGGCCGCGGTGTCGCGCACCGTCAGCGTGACGGCATGCTCCGTGGAGCAGCCGCCCAGTCCCTCGCCGAGATACGGCGCCATGGTATTGCGCCCCCGGGAGGGCTTGAGTCCCACGAGGCCGCAGCAAGAGGCGGGCGCGCGGATTGACCCGAAGCCGTCGGAGGCGTGTGCAATGGGCAGCATGCGTGCCCCCACCGAGGCCGCCGCGCCCCCCGAGGATCCGCCGGAGATGCGCGCGGTGTCCCAGGGGCTTCTCGTCGGACCGTGGAGCTGCGGCTCGCAGGTCAGCGAGAGCCCGAGCTCGCAGGTATTGGTGCGCCCGAAGATGACGAGCCCCGCCCGCTTGAGACGCTTGACGTGCTCGCTGTCCGCGGCCGCGGGCGGGGAGTTCGCGAAGAACTTCGAGCCCCGCGTCATGGGCACGCCGGCGAGCGACGCCGTCAGGTCCTTGAGGAGGAAGGGCACGCCCTTGAAGGGCCCGTCGGGCAGCCCGTCGGCGATGGCTTTGCGGCCGTGATCGTAGAGCTTCATGGTCACGGCGTTGACGGCGCCGTTTCGCGCCTCGACCCGCTCGATGGCGGCCTCGAGGAGCTCGCCCGGGGAGACCTTGCCGCCCTGCACGAGCTCGGCGAGGCCGAGGGCGTCGTACTGCTCGAAGTCGGCGAAGCCCTTCATGGTCACGCCTTGCGAAGGGCGGGCGCGACCTTCTCGATGAGCGTGTCGAGGACCGCGCGCCCGTCCTTGCCCAGGAACATGGTCGGGATGAAGACCAGCCCCACGCCCGCCCCGCGAAGCTTGCCCAGCTTGTCCTGGATCTGGGCGACGCTGCCCGCGAGGAGAATGTCCTTCGCGGACGCCTCGTCCCTACCCATCCTCTTCATGAGGGTCTGCTGAGCCTTCTCGATCTGGGCGCGGTCCTCGCTGATCACGGGCACCATGACGGCCGAGCGCAGGATGGCCTTGGGATCGCGCTGGACGACGGCGCAGTGCTGCTCGAGGATCTTGCCCTTGCGCGCGAGGATGTCGGGACCGCCCCAGACGTTCCAGTGATCGGCCCAGCGCGCGGCCACCTTGAGGGTGACCTTCTCGCCGCCCCCGCCGATCATGAGCTCGGGCCGCGGCTTCTGCATGGGCTTGGGCATCAAGGGCGCGTCGTCGAGCTGATAGTAGCGCCCCTTGAAGGTCGAGCGATCCTGGGTCCACAGCATGTTCATCACCTGGCAGGCCTCGTCGAGGCGCTGGAGCCGCTCGCCCACCGTGTAGAAGGGAATGCCGTAGGCCTGGTGCTCGTTCTCCTGCCAGCCCGCGCCCATGCCGCAGATGAGCCGGCCGCCCGAGATGACGTCGATGTTGGCCGCCATCTTGGCGAGGACGGCGGGATGGCGATAGGTGTTCCCGGAGACGATGGTGCCGACGCGCATGCGTTTGGTCAGTCCCGCGAGGGCGGCGAGGGCCGTCCAGCACTCCAGCATGTCGCCGACGCGGTCCGGAGTGTTGGGCATGAAGTGATCGGTGACGCAGGCGGCGTCCCAGCCGCCGGGTTGATCCGCGTGGCGCCAGAGGTCGAGGACGTCGTTCCACGTGGTGCCGCCCATGCTGGTGAAGATCGCGAAGCGCATGCGTGCTCCTTCGAGGTGGCCGGGAGATGCCCCGGCTACGGCAGGGTTTCCTTCTTGATCTTCCGCTCCTGCTCCTCACGGAACTCGTGGAGCCGCTTCCGGAGATCGGGACGATGGCCGCCCAGGATGGCCACGGCGAGCAGCGCCGCGTTGATGGCGCCCGGCTTGCCGATGGCCAGGGTGCCCACGGGAATGCCGCCGGGCATCTGCACGGTGGAGAGAAGCGAGTCCATGCCCTTCAGCGCCGGGCTCTCGATGGGCACGCCGAGCACAGGCAGGATGGTGTGGGCGGCCACCACGCCCGCCAGATGCGCGGCCCCGCCCGCGGCCGCGATGATGACCTCGATGCCGCGGCCTTCGGCCCCCGTCGCGTACGCCACCGTCAAGGCGGGCGTGCGATGGGCGGACATGACCTTGCACTCGTGGGCGACGCCGAAGCGGGTGAGGATCTCGTCGGCATGGCGCATGGTCTCCCAGTCGGACTTGCTGCCCATGATGACAGCGACGAGAGGCTCACCGGGATCGCTCATATGCCGGAAACGCACGATGACGCAGCCATAGCGGTTAGTCAAGCGCTTTCAGGACTGGGCCAATTTGCGAGGAAATGTTCGTCCGCTGGACCTGGAGTAGCGCGTCACCCGTCGGATACGCCTTGCGGACTCCGACTCACTCGGCTATGTTTCGGGGCGCACGAACAAAAGGGAGCGTTGTGAGCATGGCTATCGCCATTCGGTCGAACAGCCAGATCTCCTATCCCATCCTGTCCGCAGGTGCCTTCACGGCGACCCTCGCCGTCCGTGAAATGGGTCCGGCCGGCGCACCGAAGCCGCGGCTTCTCGACCGGGTCCGCGAGGCCATCCGCGCCAGACACTACAGCCGTCGCACCGAGAAGGCGTACGTCCATTGGATCAAGCGGTACATCTTCTTCCACGGCAAGCGCCACCCGGCTGAGATGGGCGCCCCCGAGGTCACCGCCTTCCTGACCTCTCTCGCCGTTCACGACAAAGTCGCGGCCTCCACCCAGAACCAGGCCTTGAGCGCCTTGCTCTTCCTCTATCGCGAGGTGCTCGGCGTCGAGCTCCCGTGGCTCGACGACGTCGTCCGGGCCAAGCGGCCCCAGCATCTGCCCGTCGTGCTCACGCGTGACGAGGTGCGCGCCGTCCTCCAGCGGCTCGACGGCGTGTCACGCCTCATGGCCCTACTCCTGTACGGTGCGGGACTTCGCTTGCTGGAATGCTGTCACCTGCGCGTGAAGGACATCGACTTCGCGACGAACCAGATCGTCATCCGCGAAGGCAAGGGGCGCAAGGATCGGGTGACGATGCTGCCGGCGGCGGTCAAGGCCGCGCTCATCGCCCACCTCGAGCGCGCGCGGAAGCAATATCAAGCCGACCTCCGCCACGGCGCCGGCTGGGTCGAGCTGCCCAACGCCCTGACGCGCAAGTACCCCAACGTCGGCCGGGACTGGGGGTGGCAATGGGTTTTCCCCGCCACGCGCTTCTACGTGGAGCGTCTCACCGGCCAGCGTCGCCGTCACCACCTCCATGAATCCGTTCTCCAGCGCGCGGTGAAGGATGCGGTCCGCGGCGCCGGGATTGCCAAACAGGCCACATGCCACACCTTCCGTCATTCGTTTGCCACCCACCTGCTGGAAGAGAGCCACGACATCCGCACAGTGCAGGAACTGCTCGGCCACTCAGACGTCAGCACCACGATGATCTACACCCACGTGCTCAACCGAGGACCGGCCGGGGTCCGCAGCCCCGCCGACCGGATGTTCCTGTCATGACCTTAGAGGCCGGGAAACATATCGGACTGGCCGCGGAGGCCCAGGTGATATCTTGCAGCGCCTCGCGGTGGATCACGGCAAGGGAACGAAGCGGCGCCCTGCAAGGTCGCGCAAACGCGGGTGCCGACGGAGCTCGGCCGGGCTCGTTCGTCGTGCTATACAGAACTACGCAGCCGGATATCGCAGTTCAAGATACTGAGCGTTAGACGCCAGGGAAACATCATGACGGTCAAGCGTATGGACAACGTCGGCATCGTGGTAGAAGACATCGACGCCGCCATTGAATTCTTCGCCGAACTTGGCCTCGAGCTCGAGGGGCGCGCCCCAATCGAAGGAGACTGGGCAGATGGCGTCACTGGATTGCGCGACATGCGCGTAGAGATTGCCATGATGCGTACGCCGGACGGTCACAGCCGGCTCGAGATCTCCCGATTCCTCGCGCCGCCTGTGGTCGCCGATCACCGCGGCGCCCCGGTGAACGCTCTCGGTTACCTACGCGTCATGTTCACCGTGGAGAACATCGACGATGCGCTCGCCCGGCTCGTGAAACGCGGCGCGGAGCTCGTCGGCGAAGTGGTCCAGTACGAAGATACGTATCGGCTCTGCTACATCCGGGGCCCCGAAGGAATTCTCATCGGGCTTGCCCAAGAGCTCGGGCAGCAGACTTCCCGATGAGCACATGTGACAGGTACAGACCTGATAGCGATGCGTACTCGCGATGCCTAGCTGCCGTTTGAGGGGGCGTCTAACAAATCGCTCAAGCCGACCCCTCCGGCCTTTGGCCTCCGGGGCGGCTTAGCTCAACCGTTGGGCGACGCGAACGAGGCCGACATGGAACTGATTCATGCGCGGGCTGCGTGCCACCCGGGTGATCCTATGACCCGGCGCGCATTCACGTTCGCCCTCGGGGCCCTGGCTGCCTGCCCGGGGTTGGGCGGTCTCCCTCGCGCCGCCGACGCGCAGCAAAGAGCGTCGCGGTGGCGCATCGGGGTCCTCCTCGTGCTCTTGTCACCCGAGGGCAAGGAAGCCCAGGCATTCCGGCAGGGACTACGGGACGCGGGCTACGTCGAGGGGCGCGATGTGCTAATCGAGTGGCGATCGGCCAACGGCGACTACACCCGGCTCCCGCAGTTGGCCGCCGACCTCGTTGAGCGCAAAGTCGATGTGATCGTCGCGGACACCACACAGGCAACCCAGGCGGCTCAGCGCGCCACGTCCACCATCCCCATCGTCATGGCGATCGTCGCCGATCCTGTCGGAGCCGGCGTCGTCGCAAGTCTTTCGCGGCCTGGGGGAAACGTCACCGGGCTGTCGATCATGCTGGCGGAACTCAGCGCCAAACGGCTGCAACTGCTCAAGGAGGCGATACCAAGCCTTAGCCGGGTCGTCGTCCTGTGGAATCCGCCCACTGCGTACCATGCGAAGGCAGTCGAGGACCTCAAGGCAGCAGCGCCGTCGCTGGCGATCGAGCTGAGTCTCGTGAGCGCACGAACACCGGAGGAGATCGGGCCGGCCTTCGAGGTCGTCAACCGAGCGCGCGCACAGGCGCTGTACGTGATCGACTGCCCTCCTTTCTTTACTCATCGACCGACGCTTCTCAGGCTGGCAGCGAAGGCTCGACTTCCGGTCATCTCCGGGGAGAGGCCATATGCCGACGAAGGCGCGCTCATCTCCTACGGGCCGAGCTATGAGGACCAGCTGCGCCGATCAGCGGGGTACGTCGACAAGATCCTCAAAGGCGGCAAGCCTAGCGGCCTGCCTATCGAGCAGCCGACCAAGTTCATACTCGTCGTTAATCTCAAGACCGCGCGGCTGCTCGGCATCACCATCTCCGAATCGATCATGCTGCGCGCCGACGAGGTAATCCGGTGAGGGTGCCGCCCAACAAGGCAATCAACCTGACCGTCCAACAGCGGCGCTTCGCTTGCTGTCCTCCGGCAGGTTATCGCCCGCGTTAGGCCACTCAATGGAGAATCGAGAATGAACCCAAGCACGTCTATGCCCGTCAGTCAGCGCATTGTCCAGGTCTGCTTGTTCCTGGTAGCCGCCATCGCCATGTTCGGTGGCGCGCTGCAAATGTACTTGGGCCAACCCGATACAGCGCCACGGCTGGACAATGTCCACCGATTCATGGCCGGTGTCTATTTCTCCACCGGCCTCATCAACCTTTGAGCAGCGGTGACCATTCGCCGCCAGGGAACGCTAATATTTCTGCTCGCGCTGGGGGTGTTTCTCGCCGGGATCGGGAGGCTCGTGTCCATCAGCCAAGTGGGGCTGCCCGAGCCGGCGGCTGTCTGGCTGAGCTACCTTATTCCTGAGCTGCTGTTGCCCGTAATCATTGCTGTGGCCCAGCTCGCCCCCAATCGACGTGCATCGCAAGCTGCCGCAGCGGCCTAACTAGGTGGAGCGGACGTACCGGAAGCGCCGTGCCACTATTACAGACTGTAGCGGCACGCCGCTCACCAAAACGTTGAGCCTGTAGAAAAATCCCAGGAAAGAGTCGATTTGCAGTTGACGCCGTGGGCGCCCCGAGGCCAGGGCTGATTTGCTCTGGCTCGCAACTCGGCCCAGTCCCCGGCGATAATAGGCGCGATGACTGGGCCGACCGAGATTCTCGTCATCCATCCGGGCGCGCTCGGCGACGTCCTCCAGGCCGTGCCGGCGCTGTCCGCGCTCGAGCGCGGCGGGCATCGTCTGACCTTCGCCGGCCAGCCGCGGATCGGCGAGCTCTTGCAGGGGACGGGCCTCGTCCTCGCCTACACGTCCTTCGACACCTTCGGGCTCGAGGCGCTCTTTGTCGAGGCGCCCCTGCCCGAGCGCCTCACGGCACGGCTTGGACGCTTCGCCCGTGTCGTCTCCTGGTTCGGCGCGCGCGCGCCGGGCTACGCGGAGCGCCTCCGCGCGCAGGTGCCGGAGGTTCTCGTGGCTCCCGCCGTTCCGGACGACGACTCTCCGCTCACCGTCTGGGAGCATCTCCTGGACACGCTCGCCCCCTGGAGCATCGAACAGCCGGAGACCCTCCGCCCGCTGCCCGTGCCCGAGCGCTGGCGGATCGCGGCGCGCACGGCCTTCATGGCCCTCGGCCTCGACGAGGGCCGTCCCCTGCTCATCGCGCATCCCGGGGCGGGCGCGCGCTGGAAGCAGGCGCCCGTCTCACGCTTTGCCCAGGCCCTGACCCGGATGATCGAGGAGGGCGGCTTTCAGCTCCTGGTCCATCAGGGCCCGGCCGATGCGCGGGCCGTCGATGCCCTCTGCGATATCCTGCCGCCATCCGCGCCGCGCCTCGTCGAGCCCACGCTGACGGAGCTGGCGGGCGCCCTCGCGCTCGCTCAAGCCTATCTCGGCAGCGATTCGGGGGTGAGCCATCTCGCGGCGAGCGTGGGGACGCCGAGCGTGATCCTCTATCCGGCGGAGACCCTGCGGCGCTGGGCTCCGTGGGCGCCGGGCGCCCTGCCCCTCGGGGTGAGCGCCGAGGGAGAGACACCGTGACGTCCGACATGGAGATGCGCGCGCCGCGCCGACGGTGGGGCAAGATCGACGCGAATCCGGAAGAGCGCCGTTTCCTCGCCGGCCCCGAGAACCGGCTCCTCGAGCTCCTGCGCGCGCTCCGCATCTTCGCCGAGTTCATCCGCGGCTTCCGGGCCCTGAGCTTCGTCGGTCCGTGCGTCACCGTCTTCGGCTCCGCCCGCTTTCCCGAGACGCACCACTACTACCAGATGGCGCGAGAAGTCGGCGCGCGTCTCGCTCGCGGCGGCTTCACGGTGATGACAGGCGGCGGGCCCGGCATCATGGAGGGCGCCAACCGGGGCGCCAAGGAAGCGGGCGGGCACTCCATCGGCTGCAATATCGAGCTGCCGAAGGAACAGAATCCCAACCCCTACCTCGATCGCTGGGTGACCTTCCGACACTTCTACGTCCGCAAGGTCATGCTCGTGAAGTACTCGTACGCCTTCATCGCGCTGCCCGGCGGCTTCGGCACGCTGGACGAGATCACGGAGACCGCCACCCTCATCCAGACCGGCAAGATCAAGAACTTCCCGCTCGTGCTCATGGGGGTCGAGTTCTGGAAGCCGTTGATGGATTTCATGCGTGGCACCCTGCTCAAGGAAGGCACCATCGATCCCGCCGACATGGATATATTCCTGGTCACCGACTCGCCGGGCGAGGCGGTCGATCACGTGCGCAATTTTGCCATGAAGGCCTTCGGGCTCACCTATGGACCGCGGCTGCGCCGCCGCTGGTACCTCGGTGAGTAGCCGCGAGCCAAGGCAGACTCACGCGTGTCGTCCCAGAGAGGAGACGCCATGACCCTTCGCCGCAGTGTTGCCGCTCTCATGCTCGCGCCTGTCCTCGCCACGCTCACGTGGGGATGCGGGACCATCATCAATGGACGCAGCCAGGACGTCCAGGTCACCTCCGTCCCGAGTGGCGCCACCGCCAAGGTGGGCGACGTGCGGGTAGTGACGCCGGGCACGGTCACGCTCAAGCGCAAGGAGACGTATACGGTGGTCTTCACCAAGGAGGGCTTCCCCGAGCGCCAGACCAGCCTGGAGTCGACGGGGTCCTGGTGGCTCCTGGGGAACGCCGTCTTCGGCAGTCTCCCGGGTCTGATCATCGACCTGGCGACGGGGGGCGGTTACAAGATCGTACCTTCGAATCTCGAGATGGACCTCGCCACGGGGGTCGTGAAGGAGCGGCCGGACGCGAGCGCGGCGATGGCCACCGTGCCTCCCGCGCCCTCGGCCACATCCACCGGCGCCTCGCGTCTCCGCCCGGATCTCGCGGATCTCGTCGGCACCTGGACGGGGGCGAGCCGATACGTCGATCGCGCCATCACCGGCCCGGCGGGACCGCAGCCCACAGTCATTCGCATGTACGAGGAGGGCGAGGAGCTGCGGTGGGCCCTGACTCGCAGCACCGCTACGCGTCCCGATATCACCGCCTCAGGCGTGGTGGCGACGAGCGAGGACAAGATCCTGCTGCGCGGCCGCTATGGCGCCACTCCCGGCAGCCTGGGCGGAACCGAGGTGACGTACACCTTGACTCGCAAGGATGCCACGCTCAGCGGGTCGGGAATCGGAGCCGACGGGCTGCTGCAGACCATCTCCCTCATGAAGCAGGCCCAGTAGCTCCGGGGGCCGGAGCCCCGGACGCATCATGCGTCGGAGTGAGGTACGATAGGCACCATGGCGAACTCGAAGACCAACGACCTCCGGGCCCGTATCGACAAGAGCTGGACCCATCTCAAGGGACAGGTTCAGGGCATGGAGGGGCACATGGAGGCCACCGATGCCCCGGGGGAATGGACGACGCGCCAGGTCCTCTCTCACCTTCTCTTCGAGCCCGGCTGGAAGCCCGTCCCTCTCCTCAAGACCTTCGCCGACAAGGATCTGCCCGTCGTCGAGATCGATCCGGGGCTCACGGATGTGTCAGGCGGGCGCGAGACCATGACCCTCAAGCAATTCATGGACGCCCTCGACACGCAGCGCCGCGAAGTCTCGCTCTACCTCGATGGACTCAGTGAGGCCGATCTCAGGCGCAAGGCGCGCATTCCCCTCTTCAAGGAGATCATGGGAATCGACGAGATCGACATCCCGACCTTCGTGGGGGCGCTCTTCGAGTTCCACTGGAACGACCACGCCGGCCAGCTCGCCAAGATCCGCAAGGCCGTCGGCCTCCCCCCCAAGTAGACAGCTGCAGGGCGACTCAAAAAGGTCCAGATGCGAGGCGACGCCCGACGGTCGCACGCGAGGCGTACTTTCTGTACGTTGAGCGTGCGGCCGAGGGCGTCAACGAAGCAGATGGGCCCTTTTCAGTCGCCTGAGAAGGCGCGCAGCATCCAGGCCATCTTCTCGTGCTTCTCCATCAGCCCGGTCAGGAAGTCACAGGTGCCCGCGTCGCTGAACTTGTCCTGAGCAGTCGTGAGATCGCTGCGGAGCGTCTTGATCACGGCCTCGTGGTCGACGAGAAGCGCCGCGATCATTGCCTTGGCCGCGGGATGCTGGCCGGGGTGCTCCTTGAGCCGCGAGGTCTTGGTGAACTCCGCCAGCGTGCCCGGCGAGGGGGCGCCGAGCTGACGGATGCGCTCGGCCACCTCGTCCACGAATCCGTCGAGCTCCTCGTACTGCGCCTCGAAGAACTTGTGCAGGTCGTTGAACTGGGGACCGACCACGTTCCAGTGATAGTTGCGGGTCTTGGTGTAGAGCAGGTATTCGTCGGCCAGGAGCGGGGTCAAGAGCTTGACGACGCCGTCCCGGTTCGAGTCGGACAGACCGACGTTCGGCTTCATGGGAGAGCTCCTTTCTCGATCTTTGGATGCATCTTGGCCCTCGGGCGTCGCATGTCCAGGGCGAGTTTACCCAAGAAACGAGCGGTCGTTCCAGCGGCTGATGACCCGGCCCTCGCGCTCCCAGCCCAGCACGCTCAGCGAGGCCGGCCCCAGGGCGAACAGGCGCCCATCGTCCGGAGGCAGCCCCAGCCAGCGCGCCGCGAGGATGCGTAGCACGTGGGCATGGGCGAAGAGGGCGGCGTCGCCCGAGGCCTCGAGGGCCCGCGCGATGACGCGGTCCGTGCGGCGGCCCACCTCGTCCACGGTCTCGCCGCCCGGGGGGCCGCCCGTCCACACGCTCCAGCCCGGATGCTGCGCGCGCATCTCGGCCGTCGTGCGGCCCTCGGCCTGCCCGTAGTCCCATTCCAGAAGATCCTCGGAGGGCTGGGCCACGTCGCCGTAGCCGGCGAGCCCGCAAGTATCCGCGGCGCGGGAGAGCGGGCTCGTCAAGACGAGGGCGAACGAGCGGTGGGCGAGATAGCGACCCAGCGCCCGCGCCTGGCGGATGCCCTCGTCCGTGAGCGGAATATCCGTGCGTCCCGTGTGGCGGCCGCTCGCGCTCCATTCCGTCTCGCCGTGGCGGATGAGCCAGAGATCCGGGCGCCGCTCGCCGGGGGTCACGTGGCTCATGGGTCGCGGCGATAGTACCAGTGATGGAGGCGGGCCGGCGGCACGCCGCAGACGTAGAGAAAGCGGAGGGCCCACATCAGGGCCATGGTCCGGAGCGCTCCTTCCCGCTCCCACTTGCGGGCCGCCGTGGTGACGCGCGCGCGGAGCGCGACCACTCGCCCGCGGCGCTTGAGGCGCTTCGTCAGCTCGACATCCTCCATGAGCGGGATCTCGGCAAAGCCGTCCAAACCGTCGAAGACATCGCGGCGGACGAAGATGGCCTGATCGCCCGTGGAGATGCCGCTCCAGCGCGACCGCAAGTTCATGAAGAAGGCGATCATCGACAAGACCGGCCGAGGGCTGTCGAAGCGCACGTCGAATCGCCCGCCCACGGCAGCGGGATCGGCGAGGGCATCGCCCACGGCCGCGAGGGCGCCGTCGGGGAGCCACGTGTCGGCGTGGAGGAAGAGGAGAACGCGCCCGTGCGCGGCACGGGCACCTGCGTTCATCTGGACGGCGCGGCCGCGCGGGCTCACGAGAGTCGTCACGTCGGGCACGCGGCGGGCGATCTCGATGGTCCCGTCCCGGCTGCCTCCATCCACCAGCACGATCTCGGCCTCCGGAAAGCGGGCGCGAAGGTCGGGCAGGAGGCGCTCGAGGTTGGGCGCCTCCTCGAGGGCAGGAATGATGATGCTGATGGAGACGGGCGGCGTTGCGCGGACCTCAGCGGCTCCGCGCCGTGTCGTTCAGGCTCCAGTCATAGTCGAGATAGCTGAGCCCGTCGTCGCGGAGCCCGGCAAGCTTCGCCGCCAGGCCCGGCTCGGCACGCAAGCGGATGAAGGCCGCCACGCCTCCCGAGCCCGCGAAGTCCCCCGCGAACCACTTGAAGATGGAGGAGACGCGGGCCGTCTTGCCGTCCGGTCCGGGCTGGAGCCCCTTGGTCGGGTTCGACAGGAACGCGGCCACCTGCTCGTCGAGCTGAGCCTCGAGCCGGCTCGCCTCGTATGGCTCGAGGCGGAGATCCGGGCACGAGAGCGAGGCGCACACGATGGCGAAGTGCACGCGCGGATCCTTGAAGCTCTTGCGGAGTATGCCGTGCTCGATGTCGTCGAGGGCATAGGTCGTTCCCCCCACCGACCCGATCTTCTTCTTCCAGATCGGCGAGAGGAGGCTGCCGCCATCGCGGACGCTCGCGGTCGGGTACTGGTCGAGCACGGCCTTGATGGCGAAGAGATTGTAGGCATTGGCCCACCGCGCGAATCGGGCGGCGTCGCTGGGGAGCGGCTCCGGCCTCGTCTCGGCGAGCGCGGCGAGGGCCTGCGCGTAGGCGGGATCCGCCCTCACGGCGCGGTAGTCCACGAGGTGGAGCGTGATCCCGTTCACCGTGCCGGGCCGGACGTGGGCCTTCAACAGCCTGGCGTACGCCTCTTCGCCGGGCGTCGCCGCCGACGCACCGGCCGCGAGCACGAGGGCGTCGAGGAGCAGGGCAAAGACGCCCGCCCTCAGGAGATCGCCTGCGAGGCGGCTTCGCCGCTGCAGCCAACGCGGGATGAGCGAGACGAGCACGAGCAAGACCCCCGCCACCGCGAGATAGCCGAGGGTGCGCCTGAGATCGCCCCGGCCTTCCGAAAGCGCGCCCCCCGCGAAGGTGAAGGCGGCCGTGCCGGGCAACATGCAGATGGCCGAGGTGATGGCATAGGGCCAGAAGCCGATGCGAGTGAGTCCGTACGCGTAGTTCTGCAGGTTGAACGGGAAGATCGGCACGAGACGCGTGACCATGACGATCCGCCACCCGTGCTCAGCCACCTGCGCGTCCATCCGGGCGAAACGGGGACTGGCCTGCACCCAGCGGTCGACCAGGCCACGCACGCCGTAGCGGGCGGCCAGGAGAGAGAGCGCCGCGCCCGTGGTGGCGGCGATCCAGGCGTAGAGGGCGCCCCACACGGGACCGAAGGCCACGCCGGCCAGCACCGTCATTGGCAAGGCGGGCACGAAGAAGATCACGGCGAGGACATAGCCCACGACGAACACCACAGGCGCCAGCGCGCCGAAGTTCTCGATCCATCGCTTCAGCCTGGCCGCGTTCTCGAGTCGGATCAGCTCGCCCAGTCCGAGCGCCCGCGCCCCCACGACGCCCGCGATCAGGAGCGCAAGGATGAGCGCGGGCCGCGCCCATCGTCTCATCGCGTCCACCTGAGCCATGTGGCGAAGAGCTTGCGCACGGTAGGAGTGAGCCGAGTGCGGTTGTACATGTCGCCGGTCTGCCGGATGGCCTCGGCCTGGGTCGGATAGGGGTGGATGACCGAGGCGAGCCGCCCGAGCCCGATGCCCGCCGTCATGGCCAGGGTCAATTCGTTGACCATCTCGCCCGCGTGCCGGGCCACGATGGTGGCGCCCACGATCGTGTCGGTGCCACGCCGCACGTGCACCTTCACGAAGCCATCCTCCTCGCCGTCGGCGACGGCTCGGTCGACCTCGGCGAAGGGGCGCAGGTACGTGTCCACGGCCATCCCGCGCTTCTCGGCGTCGCGCGCATAGAGGCCGACGTGGGCGATCTCGGGGTCGGTGTACGTGCACCACGGGATAGTGAGGGCGGAGTGCTTCTTGCGCCCGAGGAAGAGCGCGTTCTGGATCACCACCCGGGCCGCCGCGTCGGCCGCGTGGGTGAACTTCTCGGGCATGCAGATGTCGCCCGCGGCGTAGATGCGCGGGTTGGTGGTCTGCAGCCGGTCGTTCACCTTGACGCCGTCCCGTCGGTCATAGGCGACGCCGACCGCCTCGAGACCGAGGCCGTCCACGTTGGGCACGCGCCCCGCGCCCACGAGGATCTCGTCCACCTCCACCCTGACCGGTCCGCTCGGCGCCGTCGCGAGCAAGACTTTCCCTCCGCCCGCGCGATCGACACGCTCGAGCTTGGCGCCAAGCACGAGGCGGATGCCTTCGTCCACGAAGGCGCGCTGGACGATCTCCGCCGCGTCCGCGTCTTCGCGGTTCAAGATGTGGTCGCCCGTGTGGAAGAGGATGACCTCGGAGCCCAGGCGCCGGAAGGCCTGGGCCAGCTCGCATCCGATGGGGCCGGCCCCGATGACGGCGAGGCGCGGCGGCCGCTGCGTCAGCTCGAACACGCTCTCGTTGGTGAGAAAGCCCGCCTCGCGGAGACCGGGCACGTCGGGGTGGTGGGCTCGCGCCCCCGTGGCGATGACGGCCTTCCCGAACCGCAGCCGCGTGCCGTTGACCTCAACCGTGTCCAGCCCCGTGAAGCGCGCATCACCGAGGAAGACGTCCACGCCGAGCCCGCTGAAGCGCTCGACCGAGTCGTGGTGGCTGATGCGCGCGCGCACTCGTCGCATCCGCTCCATGACGGCGCCGAAGTCGGGCTCGACGGCCCCAACCACCCGCACGCCGAGGGAGGCGGCCGCGCGCACCTCGCCCATCACCCGCGAGGAGCGGATGACGCACTTGGATGGCACGCAGCCGACGTTGAGACAGTCGCCGCCCACCAGGTGCCGCTCGATCAGCGCCACCCGCGCGCCCAGACCGGCCGCCCCCGCCGCGGTGACAAGGCCGGCGGTGCCCGCGCCGATCACCACGAGGTTGTAGCGGGGCGCCGGCGTCGGCGGCCGCCAGTCGGGTGGGTGCACCTGCGCGATCAGCTCGGCGTTGTAGACGTCTCGGGGACGAACTTCCACCGGTGGCGGCATCATGGTCCTCAGAACTTGCCGCGCGAGCGCTCCTTGGAGGGCAGGTTCTCGAGGCAGGTCGTCCACCACCCGGTGCGCACCGTCTCTGTGAACTCGGGCGGCAGCCCCTCCTGCTCCATCTGGCGGGCGAGCGTCTCGTACTCGTAGTGCACGGGGATGAACTCGACGGAAAGATCCGGACCCGCGGTCAGCACCGTGTACCAGACGTTGCTCGAGCCGTCGTTTTCCGGGCGGCCGATGACGCCGACGTTGACGGCATGCGTGCCATCGGGGAGCGCGCGGTGCCACTTGATCCCCGTGTGGGTGCAGAGAAGGACATCCGCCTCGCCCTCGCGAAGAAAACGCTTGAGCAATCCCGTCGGCGTCGCCGACTCCCACAGGAACTCGTTGATGACCCGGGGAGATCCATGACTCATGAGCACGCGCCGCGTCCCGAGGCGGAGGCGCCGGCGAGCGGGCAGGCCGCCGAGCCACCGCTTGTTTTCCGTCGAGGTCCTGGCAAACGTGTACTCGTAGCTGATCCGCGCGAAGTGATTGTCGCGCGGGTCGGTGTAGCCGCAGCCACAGTCCGTCTTGCCCTGCGCGAGCGACTCGTCGTAGTTGCCCTGGATGGCGAGCACGCCCGTAGCGCGAAGAAGGGGGAACACGCGGTCGGGGTGGGGCCCGAAGCCGCCCATGTCCCCGAGACAGAACACGGCCTCGACGTCGCGCCCCCGCGCGTCCGCAAGCATGGCCTCGAGGGCGAGGGCGTTGCTGTAGACGCCGCCGAAGACGGCGATGCGCCGGTACTCGGCTATCCGTTCTTGCACGTCATCCCCGTCTGCACGCACGTCACGCAGGCTGGATGGTAGAGAGGGGCGTCCGCGAAGGACTCCTTGAGTCCGGCCTGGGAGAGCCGCGCTCCTGGCAGCCCCGCGAGGATGGGGCAGGCATAGACGCCGCCGTCTCCGACCACGCGCGACTCCGAGCACTGGAGGAGGCCGCGATCGAAGCCGGTGAGATCCGCCTCGGTCAGCCGCGGATCGCCTTCCTGTCCAAGACGGCCCAGCGCGAAGACGGGCATGATCTTCACCCGCGGCTTCTCGATGCCGCGCGCGATGAGAAAGTCGCGGAAGCGCTCGTACATCCCCTCCCCCGCGTGCTCGGCGCTCGCGATCTCGGTCGCCGTCACGATGGGAAGCAGGCCGCGGTCGTTCAGCCTGACGATGGCCGCCATCGCCCTGGAAAACGAGCCGGCCCCGCGCACGCGGTCGTTCGTCCCCGGGTCGGTGTCGTCGAGGCTGACCCGGATCTCGAGCGAGTAGGAGGCGCGCCGGGCGAGCGCGGCGAGGGCATCGGCCATGGCCTCGTCGATGAGGGTGCCATTGGTGAGCACGGTGGTCGGCGCCACCTCGAGGGCATCGCGGAGCAAGGCGAGCATCTCGGCGTGGAGAAACGGCTCACCCCCCGTGAAGTAGATCTCTTTCACGCCCAGGTCCTCCGCCTCGCGGATGGCACGGCGGGCCACCTCGGGACGGATGGGCTTGAGCCACGGGTCGCCGGGGCCGCTGGCATTGATGCAGTGGACGCACTCGAGGTTGCACCACGTCCCCGTGATCTGGATCCAGAGCGTGGAGAGACGCAGGAAGGGCGCGCGGGGGGCGTCCGCGGGCGGGGCCGTCCAGTTGATCACGGGCAGGCTCATCGGTCCGATCATGTCCCGTCCTTGGATACGGTCAGACGAAGATGCTGTCGGGCATGAAAGCCGAGACGATCCAGTTGGGCGCGTCCACGATCTCGCTGATCTTGAGGTCGGCGGCCACGCTGCAGATGATATAGGCCTCTTCCCGGGAAAAGCCTCGCTCCGTGGCGAGGTGGTCGATCATGTGGCGCACGGCCTGCTGGGCGGCCGCGAAGAGATCGGGTCCGTGCGCGGTCGTGGCATACCACGGCGCGGTATTCGTGCCCGTGGCCAGCGGGCGTGTCGTGCGCAGCTGGGGCTCGGGCAGGCGGCGTCCGGGCTGGAGCCCGAAGCGCAGCGTCACCTGCGCCCGCATCTCGACGGCGGTGACGCAGACCTCGCCGTCCCCCTGGGCGGCGTGCCCGTCGCCGACGCTGAAGAGGGCGCCGTCCACCCACACGGGCAGGTAGAGCGTCGAGCCTTTTGTGAGCTGCTTGATGTCCATGTTGCCGCCGTTCTTCCGCGGCGGCATCGTGCTGTGTCCGCCCGCCTCGTCGAGGGCGGTGCCCATCACGCCCAGAAACGCCTCGATGGGCACGGCCACGCGCTTGTCCATGCGCGCGTGCGTCCCGTCGGACAGGTCCCAGATCTGGAGAAACGGCTTGCCGAAGTCCGCTTCGGGCAAGAGGCCCCGCCCCGGCCGAATCGCCGTCCAGCCGAAATCGGCGCCCGGGCGCATGTCGAGCACCTCGACGACGAGCACATCGCCCGGACGCGCGCCCTTGACGCGCAC
>WNFC01006439.1_pt1 | contig 17234 bp, 15 predicted proteins | sample 5400541 | NCBI WGS metagenome assembly WNFC01 (sample SAMN13153342, study PRJNA577476) | soil metagenome | isolation source: 120 cm saprolite under Douglas fir tree site 2 hole 2 replicate 1 | place: USA:California | collected 2015-04-18
CGTCGGCGTGGACAGTGACGGCCGTGGCCGGGGCGAAGGCGCCGGAGGTGTCGGTCGCCACCCATGACGCCACCTGCTCGCCTGCGGCCAGGGCGGGGAGCACCTCGGCTCGCTGCTGCGCAGAGCCGGCACGGCACAGGGCGGCGATGACGGCGCTGCTCGGCACGAACGGTCCCGGCTGCACGCCCCGGCCCCGCTCCTCGGCGACCGCCGCCAGGTAGGCGATGCCTCCCTCGGCAATGCCGGGCTCCTGGCCCTCGGGGAGGAGCAGGCCCAGCCATCCCAGGTCGCCGATCTGGCGGAAGTAGCCGTCCGGGACCCCGCTGCCGGTGTCGACCAGCCGGCGGATCGTCTGGAGGGGGCACTCGGCTTCGACGAACTTGACCGCCGTCTCCCGGAGGAGGCGCTCGTCGTCGGTGGTCTCGATCTCGATCACGGGCCCCCTCCGTGGCTCAAGTGGTCAGGTTGCGTATGCACAGAGTGTCAAAGCCGACCAATGTTGTCGAACCAAACATCGACGCCTCTTGGCCGAACCGCGAAGAACTCAGCTACTTTCTCGTCCCACCGGCGCGACCGCCGCGGGCAGACCCACCCCGGCTCTCAGCGGCTCGGTGAAGAGACAACTATGTTGGGGCCGACAAACCTGGAAACGAGGAGAGCATGCCGAAGCAGTCACCGGTGGCCGGCGAGGTCGACAAGCCGTTCTGGGACGCGTGCAACGAGGAGCGGCTGGTCATCCAGCACTGCGACGCGTGCGACACCTTCCAGCACCCGCCGGACGGGGCCTGCTACTGGTGCGGCGCCCCCGGCGACAAGCTGTCGTGGCGCCAGATCGAGGGCGCGGGGACGATCTACAGCTACAGCGTCGTGTACGACACTCCCATCTCCTCGCTCCAGCCCGACCAGCCCTTCAACGTGGTGGTGGTCGACCTGGACGAAGCGCCCGGCATCAACGTGATCTCGCACCTGCCGGGCGTCCCCGTCGGCGAGATCCCGATCGGTGCGCCGGTGAAGGTGTGGTTCGAGACCACCCCGGGCAACGGTCAGAAGATCCCTCAGTGGCAGTTGGCGAGTTAGGTGTATGTGATGGCGACTGACGGCCCCGCGCCGCGGAAGGACATGACCAAGGACATGGACAAGTGACGATACAGACGGTTTCCCCGGCGTCGATGTACCGGACCGAGGAGGGCCTGGGCGTCTGGGAGCACAGGGGGAAGGTGGCGGCCGTCGGCATCGGGCACTCGCCGACGCTTCGACGGTGGGACGGCAAGGCGGACACCAGCGTCGGCGCGTGGTCGCTCGCCTGGTCATGACGCCCGACGTCACGACCGGGGCGCGCTGGCCGGTGGGAGAGCCAGCTCCGCCCGAGGTGGTGTCCGCCTTCGAGCAGACCGCCGATCCCTTCGACGGCATCACCAAGCTGAGCCCGGAGTGGATCCTCAAGAACATGCCGGAGCTCACCAACATCAAGCTCGTGATGACGCCGGGGATCTGCATGTCCATGGCGCTGCCCGCCGCCATCCAGGCCGTCGGCGACGGGCTTACGAACACCTGCCTGGTGCTGCGGGGCTGGCTCAACCTCGACGGCCGCTACTACGCGGGCGGCCCCAACGGGGAGCCGGCGGTGGCCGGCCCCGGCCGATTCGGCAGCTCGCAGGCCGGCCCCGCCTGTTTCGACACCGCCCAGCAGTTCCAGCGCTACATGCACAAGTACGGCAAGCCCCACGAGATGATGGCGCCGTTCATCGTCAACTCGAAGAAGAACGGCCTGCTGTTCCCCGAGGGATACTTTGCCCAGCATCGCCCGGCGGATGTCACCGCCGAGGACTACGTCAGCTCGCGGTGGGTCTCCGAGCCGGCGAACCTGTTCGACAACGACCTGCCGATCCACTCGTCGACGGCCTACCTGGTCACCACCGCCGAGCGCGCCAAGGACATGAAGCAGAAGCCGGCCTACGTCCTCGGCCACGCCGGCGCCGGCGTTGTGAAGGGCGAGTCCTACTCGCGAGTCCGGGCGCACGGCGTGATCGAGAACCTCGAGGAGATCGAGGACAACGCGGCTGCCACCGGGAGGAAGATCTTCGAGGCGTCCGGCGTCACAGCCAAGGACCTGGACTTCGAGAACCTCTACGACGGGTTCGCGCTGTTCCACGTGTTCCACATAGAGGGCATCGGCTATGCCGGGATCAAGCGGGGCGAGGCGCTGGACCTGTTCCAGACCGACATCTCGATCCACGGCCCCAACCCGGTGTCCCCGAGCGGCGGCAACGTCGGAAGCGGGCGCACCCGCTGCTGGAAGTGGACCGACTCGATCCAGCAGATCCAGGGGCGGGCGGGCGCCCGCCAGATCAGCAAGCCGGCCAACATCGGGATCTCCGGCGGGTTCATCCCGTCGTGGAGCAACTTCGTCGTTTGGAGCTCCACGCCAGGTTGACCGGCGTCGACGCCTCACCCAACCCGGTCCGCGCCCGCCTGGCCCGACTGCTGCGGCCGAAGACGATCGCGTTCGTCGGCCTGAGCGACAACCGGGTCGCCTTTCTCGACACCATCGCACCCACCTTTGACAGCGACGCCGAGATCTTCGTCGTCAACCCCAACTATCCGACGGTCCTCGACCGGCCGACCGTGCCCACGCTGTCGGCGCTCGACCGCCCGGTGGACGCGGTGATGAGCTTCCTCTCGGCCGAGCGCACCACCCAGCTGGTCGAGGAGGCGGCGGGGCTCGACGTCGGTGGCGTGGTCCTGGTGGCGGCCGGCTTCGCCGAGCTCGACTCCGGCGGCGAGGCCCTCCAGGAGCGCATCAAGGCGGCCGCGGCGGCGACCTCGATGCCGGTGATCGGGCCCAACGGCCTGGGCTTCGTCAACGTGCCGGCGAAGGTCAGCCTGACCATCGCCGCCCCCCACAAGCGGCGAGCCGGCGGCATCTCGGTGGTCTCCCAGAGCGGGGCCATGCTGAGCGGCATCGCCATGGCGGCCTGGGACTACGACCGGGTCGGCACGAACATCCTGGTCTCGGCCGGCAACGAGGCCATCACCGACCTCGCCGACTACGTCGACTTCCTCGCCGAGGACGACGACACCAAGGCGATCGCCCTGGTGATCGAGCAGATCCGCCGGCCGGCGGAGTTCTTCGCCGCGGTGGCGCGCGCCACCGAGGCCGGCAAGCCCGTCGCCGCGCTCAAGCTGGCTCGCAACGAGCGCTCCCAGCGCATGGCCGCCTCTCACACCGGCGCGCTGACCGGGGACGCGTGGGTGTACGACGTGGCGCTTCAGCAGGCCGGGGTGGCGCTCGCCTACGACCCGGAGGAGCTCATCGACCGCCTCGCCCTGGCCGACCAGCTGCCCCGCCGCCGCTGGACCCCGGTCTCGTCGCTCGGCGTGCTGACGGTGAGCGGGGGCTTCGCCTCGCTGAGCCTGGACCTGGCTCTCGGCCACGGCCTCAACGTCCCCCCGCTCGATGGCTACAAGGAGTGGGTCAGCACGAGCATGCCCGGCATCACCGTGCCCAACCCGCTGGACGCGACCGGCGTCGGCGCCCGCATCTGGCCCGAGATCGTCGACAAGTACGTCACCGACCCGGAGCTGGATGCCATCCTGGTGATCCACCTGATGGCGGACGAGGACGGCGACCGGGGCCACATCAGCCGCACCCTCGTCCAGGAGTTCGCCAAGTCCGCCCAGAAGGTCGACAAGCCGTGTGTGGTCGCCAACTGCTCCGGGACCCCGGCCCCGTGGGTGCGGGAGCTGCTGGGCGACTCGCTCGTGTTCGGCCGGGGCGTGCGTTCCAGCCTGCGCGGCCTGGCCACCCTGGGTGCCTTCGTCCGCTACCGCGACGGCCGCCGCCAGGCCCCGCCGTCGGGCCCCGAGATCGCCCGCCCGGCGAGCACGCCGATCCCCCAGCCCGAGGGGCTGATGCTGCCCTTCGTCGACACCATGGCGCTGCTCGCCGAGCACGGCATCCCCGTGGCGCCCTGCCACATGGTGGCCGCCGACGCCGACCCGTCCGGCGTCCGCCCGCCGTTCGCCGGGCCCTACGTGGTGAAGCTGGCCGACGTGGCCCACCGCACCGAGCACGACGCCGTGCGCCTGAAGGTCGACGACGCCGGCCTGCCCGACGCCATCGGCGGGTTGCGCAAGATCGCCGCCGCCGACGGGCTCTCGCCGTTGGTCGTGGTCCAGCCCATGCTGGAGATCACCGGCGAGACTCTGCTCGGCATCCAGGCCAGCTCCGAGCTGGGGCCGTTGGTGGTGTTCGGCCTCGGTGGCATCTTCGTCGAGGCGCTCAACAAGATCGGCGGGCGCATGGCGCCCTTCGACGCGCACGAGGCCAGGGCGCTCATCGAGGAGTTCACGGGCGTCAAGGTCATGCACGGCTTCCGCGGGCAGCCGCCCTGGGACCTCGAAGCGCTGAGCGAGCTGCTGGTGGCGGCGGGCCGGCCCTGCTGCTGGTGCGGCCCGGCTGACGACCTGAGCGGCGTCCTGAGGGGCGTCCTGAGGGTTCAGCGCGACTTCCAGACCGGGGCGCGCTTCTCTGCGAACGCGGCCGGGCCCTCCTTGGCGTCCTCGGTCTGGAGGATGACGTCGGAGTACTTGTCCCGGAAGGCGACGGCATACTCGATTGGCATGTTGACGCCGAGCTTCACGATCCGCTTGACGTCCTGGACGGCGAGGGGCGGGTTGTTGGCGATGGTGGCGGCGATCTTGTCGACCTTCTCGAAAAGCTCGTCGCGGTCCTCGGCCAGGCCCTGGATCAGGCCGACCTGGTAGGCGCGCTCGGCGGTGATGGGGTCCCCGGTCAGCGCCATCAGCAACGCCTCGCCCTGCGGGATCATGCGCGGCAGGTGGGTTATGCCCGGGCCGGCGATGATGCTGCGCTTGACCTCCGGGATGGCGAACTGCGACTTGCGGGTCGCGATGCGGATGTCGCAGCCCAGCGCTAGCTCGCAGCCTCCCGCGAAGGCATACCCGTCGATCGCCGCGATCAAAGGCTTGCGGGCGCCTCCCGCCTGGATGCCCGGGCGCGCGGCGCGGCCGGCGCGGCGCATCGGGTTGTCGTCGGTGCCGACGTAGGTGGCCATCTCCTTGAGGTCGCCGCCGGCGGAGAAGGCCCGACCGCCCTCACCGGTGATCACGCCGACGTACAGCGACAGGTCGGACTCGAACTCCTCGATCGCCAGGGGCAGCGCGCCCTGCACCTCGAGGTTCAGCGCGTTCATGGCCTCCGGGCGGTTGATGGTGATGTAGCAGATGCCGCCCCGCGTCTCGTACTTCAGCGATGCCGGCGGATCGAAGCTCATGCGTCTCCCTTTGGGGGGGTGGGCTCTCCGGCGAGCAGGATCGTCTTGGTCTCGAGGAAGGGAAGCAGGCCCTCGGAGCCGCCTTCCCGCCCGATGCCGGACTGCTTGAACCCGCCGAATGCGATTCCGAAGTCGGCGCGGGGGGCGTTGTGGCCGACGGTGCCCGCCCGGATCTGGCGGGCCACGCGGTAGGCGTGCTCGACGTCGTTGGTGAACACCGCTGATGCCAGCCCGTAGTTGGTGCCGTTGGCGATCTCCACGGCCTGGTCCTCGCTGTCCGCGGCGATCACGGAGGTCACCGGGCCGAAGATCTCCTCCTGGGCGATGGTCGAGGCGTTGTCCACGTCGGCGAAGATGGTCGGCTCGATGAAGAACCCGCGGTCGAGATGCGCCGGGCGGCGTCCTCCGGTGGCCAACGTCGCCCCCTCGGCGACGCCTTTGGCGATGTAGCCCTCGACCCGGTCGCGCTGGCGCCGGGTGGCCAACGGGCCCATCCCCGTGGCCGGATCGAACGGGTCGCCGACCTGGACGGCGACGAACCGGGCCCGGAGGGCCTCGACTAGCTCGTCGTGGCGGGAGCGGCCCACCACCACGCGCGTGAGCGACGAGCACACCTGGCCCGTGAGCGAGCAGGCCTGCCGGCTCAGGACCGTGGCGGCGAGGTCGATGTCGTAGTCGTCGAGCACGATGGCGGCTGACTTCCCGCCCATCTCCAGGGTGCACCGGGCCACGCGCTCGCCGCAGATGGAGGCGATCTTTCGCCCGGCCGCGGTCGATCCGGTGAAGGTGATCTTGTCCACCCGCGGGTCGCGCACCAGCAGCTCCGACACCTCGCGGTCGGCCGTGACCACGTTGAGCACGCCCGGCGGCAGGCCGATCTCCTCGGCGATCTCGGCGAGGACGTAGGCCTCGCCCGGTGACTCCGGGGATGCCTTCAGCACCACCGTGCAGCCCGCCAGCAACGCCGGCGCCACCTTGTAGCTGATCTGTGGCATGGGGCCGTTCCACGCCACGATGGCGCCGACCACGCCGACCGGCTCGCGCACGAGCAGCCCGGCACCGACGCCGTCGCTGGGCCGGTGGTGCTCCTCGAACACGAAGTTGTCGGCCAGGTCGGCGTAGTAGTCGAACCCGGCGGCGCCGTGCGAGACCACGATCTTGGCCACCGGGTACAGCACGCCCATCTCGCCGGTCTGCACCCGGGCCAGGTCGTCCTGGCGGGCTCGCACCCCGGCGGCGAAGGAGCGCAGGTACCCGGCCCGCTCGTGGTGGCTCAGCCGCGGCCAGGGACCGCGGTCGAAGGCCTGGCGCGCCGCCCCGACCGCTCGCGCCATGTCCTCGGCCTTGGCCTCGGCGATCCGGAACAGCGGGTTCTCGGTAGCCGGCTCGATCACCTCGAACTGGGCGGGCGACGACGGGCTGACCCAATCGCCGCCGATGAAGAAGCGGTCTGCGCTGCGGAAAGAAACGTCAGGTGCGCCGGTAACGGTCATGTCGACTCCTTCTCCTCGCTCCGGTCAGTGGACCCCGGCGAGCTGCCCCGCGATCCGCTCGCGGTGGTACCGGTCGTCACCCAGGTCGAGCTCCCAGTGGTGGCACCGGCGGGTGTAGAGCTGCACGTCGAAGTCCATCACGAACGCCACGCCGGCGTGCACGGCGTGGGCGCGCTCGGGCGCCATCCGGGCGATGAAGTTGGCCTTCACCTTGGCCTCAGACACCGCCACCGTCGCCGGCTCTCCCGCGTCGATCAGCCCGGCCGCGTACCGCATGTGCAGCGCCGCTAGGTGGCTGTTGATGGCGATGTCGGAGCACAGGTACTGCACGGCCTGGTAGCTGCCGATGACCTGACCGAACTGTGATCGCTGCATCGCGTAGTCGACCGACATCTCGAGCAGCCGCTCGCTGGCCCCGACGATCTGCGCCGAGCGGAGCACCGCGGCCCCGTCCAGGATGGGCTCGAGCAACCGCCACCCGCCGCCGGCGGGGCCGATGACGGCGTCGGCACCGACCGGCACCGAGTCGAAGGTGACGGCATACAGCGGCATGCCCGCCACGTTCGGCAGGCGGGTCAGCGACACGCCGGGTGCGTCCCTGGCCACCACGGCGATCGACAGGCCGTCGGCGGCGTCGTCGGACGTGCGGGCGGCCACCACGAAGTGGCTGGCGCTGTTGGCGTAGGCGACCAGCAGCTTGGTGCCGGTCAGGGTCAGGCCGCCGCCGGCCGCTGGGGTGCCGGCGAGGGCGATGGCGTCGGGGCCGAACCCGGCGTCCTCCTCGGCGATGGCGGGCACGACGATCGAGTCGCCGGCGAGCACGCTCCCCAGCAGGTCCCTCGCGAGCTGGGAGGTGCCCCGGCGGAGCACGCCCGCTCCGATCACGGCCGACTCGAGGTGCGGCGTGGGCGCCAGCGTGCGCCCCATGGCCTGGTAGATGACGGTGAGGTCGATGACGCCGCCTCCGACCCCGCCGTCCTCCTCCGGGTGGCCGAGGGCCAGCCAGTCCAGGCTGGCCATCTCCCGCCAGAGCTCGGGCGAGTAGCCGAGCTCGGACTCCTCCCAGGCGCGCACCGACGCCACCGGTGCGCGCGCCGCGAAGAAGTCGTTGGCGATGGTGGCCAGCTCCAGCTGCTGTTCGTCCAGGTTGGTGTCCATCAGTTCTCCTGTCGCGGCCTATCGGGGCCTATCGGGGTAGCCCGAGGCCGCGGGTGGCGAGGACCATCCGCTTGACCTGTGACGTTCCGTTGCCGTGGTTGGCGAAGCCCTGGCGGAACCACGCCTCCGGGCCGCCGCCGGCGTCGTCGGGCATGGGTGCCCACGGCGAGCCCAGGGCGAGCTGGCTGCGCGGTCCGCAGACCCGGTTGGCCAGCTCGGCGATGCGGGGCATGGCCTCCTTCAGCACGACCTGGCTGATGGCGCCGGCGAAAACCGGTGGGCGCTTGGCCTGGGTGTTGGACAGGGACTCGAAGATGAGCAGCCGCTCGGACTGGATCATCAGCTTGATCTCGACCAGCTCGTCGCGGATCAGCGGGTCGTCGATCAGCAGCTTGCCGCCGCGACGGGCGCTCTTGCAGTGCTCGACCAGCTTGTCGAGCTTGGCCTGCGACGTCATGTAGCCGGCGCCGATGTTGCCGCCGTAGAAGCCGCCCATGATGAGGTCCCAGCCGCGGCCTTCCTGGCCGATCATCATGTCGTGGCCGACCCGGGCGTTGTCGAGGTAGGTGTGGTTCTGCCGGCCGCCGCCGAGGTTGTACTGCGGGCCGAAGGACACGCCCGGCTGCTTGAGGTCCAGGCAGAAGATCGTGATGCCGCGGTGGCGCGACCCGGTGGGGTCGGTCCGCGCCGCGAGGTACAGCACGTCGGCGTGGCTGCCCCAGGTGGTGTAGGTCTTCTGCCCGTTCACGACCCAGTCGTCACCGTCGCGGACCGCCGTGGTGCTCAGCGAGGCCAGGTCCGAGCCGGCGTCGGGCTCGCTGTAGCCCTCGGCCCACAGGTAGTCCGTGCGGGCGATGGCGGGCAGGAACTTCATCTTCTGCTCGTGGGTGCCGCCGGAAAGCAGGGCGCCTGCCGCCAGGTTGTACCCGATGGTGTTCACGAGCGGCGCGTGACGGTAGAAGAACTCCTCCATCATGATGAGCCGGTCGACGATCGGCCGGGCCAGCCCGCCGTACTCCTCGGGCCAGGTCAGCCCGATCCAGCCGTTGGCGGAGACCTTCTTGGTGAAGGCGACGGCGAACTCCCAGAAGTCCTCGTCCTCGCAGTACTCGGTGGACTGCTCCCATTGCGAGGGAAGCTCCTTGTCCAGGAACTCGCGCACCTCCTCACGCCACTCCATCTGTTCCTTGGTGAAGCTCAGGTCCATCACAACCTCCCGGTTGCCCACAATGTCAAAGCAGCCCGATCTTTGTCGAACCCGACACCGCTGGTCTTGGTCGAACCGCGAAGAACCGGGATCCTTCTCCCGCCATCCGCGGGCCCTACTCGGGGCGCCGGTGGCGCTCCAGGAAGGCGTAGACGTCGGTCAGCTCGACGCCTGGGTAGGCGCTGAACTCGGCGGTGTCGCTCGGCAGCCCGGAGACGAAGTGGCTGTGGTCGGCCGCCGAGGGCCAGGCCTCGCCAGCCCAACGCCGGGCCTGGTCCGACGGGGGCCGGCGGCAGCAGTCGGGGTCCGGGCAGCAGGAGAGGAACCGGCGAGTGGTGTCGTGGCCCCGGAACCAGTGGGCGTTGGCCTCGGTGGTCCCGATGGTGACGGCATCGCCCCGGTCCCGGTCGACCTCGATGTGGGTGGCGCACCAGTACGTGCCGGCCGGGGTCTCGGTGTACTGGGAGTGCAACGAGTAGGAGTCCTCCGACGCGAAGGCCTGACGGGCGCTCGACCACCGGCAGCACCGTTTGCCCTCGATGACAGCGTCGGCATCCGCGGGCAGCGGCATGCCGTCGTTCTCGTAGGCCTTCCACAGCAGGCCGTCGGGGTCGGAGCGCTGGAAGTGCATGGGGATGCCGAGGTGGCGGGTGATGAGGTTGGTCAGCCGATGGGCTGCCATCTCGTAGGAGATGTAGAACACCCCCTTCAGGTCCTCGACGGAGATGTCCTCGCGCTGCTTGGCCTCGCGCAGCAGCCCGACGACTGTCTGCTCCGGGGCCAGCACGGCGCCGGCGAAGTAGTTGGCCTCGACCCGCTGCCGGACGTAGCCCTCGAAGTCCACCGGGTCGTGGTGGCCGAGGGCGAAGTGGCCGAGGGTCTGGCAGATGACCGAGCGGGCATTGCGGGTGCTGGCGGTGTTGCGCTGGGGCACGTAGAGGATGCGCTCGCGGACGTCGGTGATCGACTGGGCCGATGGCGGGAGGTCCTTCACCCGGGCCAGGGTGAAGCCGAAGTAGCCCGCCAGGTCGGTCAGCTTGCGCTCCGACAGCGCGCCGGTGCCGGGGTAGCCCGTGGCGTCGAGCGCGGCGCCCGCCGCCTTCTCGATCTCGCCGAAGTAGTTGTCCTGGTCGCGCATCAGACGGCGCATGGTGGCGTTGGCCAGCACGCAGCGGCGCGCCACCGGCTGGTCCGCGGCGTTGGTGGCCGCCCGCCGGGGCCGGTCGCCCCGCACCTGGTCGCCCCGCGGCTGGTCGCGGCAATCTGGCGCCACGGTCTGGAGGGTCTGGAACAGCGTGACGATGTGCTCCAACGCCGTGTCGTCGAGGCGCGCCGAGGGGCGCAGGTACGGCAGGCGCAGCTGTTGGTAGCCGGGCTGCTCCTGCATCTCGGCCAGAGCCACCTCGAGCTCGACACGCCGGCTCGGCGGCGCCGGGTCCAGCAGGTCGGCCGCCGTGCAGCCCAGCGCGTCGGCCAGCTGTGCCACCGTCGACACCCGGGCCTCCCGGTGGCCGTTCTCCAGCAGGGACAGGTACGAGGGCGGGTGGCCGACGGTCTGGCCGAGCTGCTCGAGGGTCAGGCCGGCCTTGCGGCGGGCGAACCGAAGCCGGTGACCGAAGACCCGCGTGTCCACAGACCGAGCCCGCATGGACGCAGAACTATAACGGTTCTTCGCGCTTCAGACAAGAGACGCCGATGTTGACGTCGACAAGGTTTATCGTCCTTGACATCCTGTGAGGGACGCTACGTGTGAGGGGTTTCATGACTGACGCCGCTGTGATCATCGACCAACCCGACGCCAGGCACGACCTGACGCGGGGGGCGATGGCGCTCGGCGGGCACCAGCCCAGCTGGATCAGCCGGGAACCGCTCACGTCGGGCGCCTCGTCGACTCCCCCGATCGGGGCGTTGCGTACGTGAGCAGTTCCGGGGGAAGCCGGCCCATCCCTGCGATCGGGCGCATGGGCTCCTACCGTTCCGATATCCGAACCAACACGAGGGGGGACCTCGCCGTGTCAGGAACCACGTCAGGAAGCACGTCATCCAGGAGCCGCCGGGCGCTCATCGCCGCTGTGGTGGGCGCCGCGCTGGTCGCGGCCGGCTGCGGGTCCGGCTCGTCGAAGCCGGCCGCCAACGCCAGCTTCACCCTCGAGTACATCTCGGACGCCACGGGCAACCAGGGCTACGACATACCAACGAACACCGCCTTCGCCGCCGCGGTGAAGGCGGTCAACGCCCGGGGCGGCATCAAGGGCCACCTGATCAACGTCCTCAACTGTGACACCACGTCGAGCGCCAACGGCTCCGCGGCGTGCGGCCAGAAGGCGGTGTCGGACCACGCCTTCGCCATCATCTCCTTTGCCTCGTCGGGCGCCTACCTACCGCTCGCCCAGCAAGCCGGCATCCCGGTCCTCAGCGAGGGCATCACCACGGAGAGCTGGACCAGCCCGGTGTCGTTCATGCTGAGCAACGGCCTGATCGGCGGCTCTGCCGGCTACGTGGCCCTGCTGAAGTCGCAGGGCTGCCAGCACATCGGCATGGTCGCCACGGTGGCGCCCGGCAGCGCCAAGAACATCCAGTCGCTGTCCGATTCCATGGCCACGGAGGCCAAGGCCCTCGGTGTCGACTACAAGGGCTACGTCAGCGCACCCATCACCGCTCCTGACATGGCGCCTTACGCCACGCAAGCCGTAGACAAGGGCTACGAGTGCCTCATCCCCCTCGCCTTCGGCCCTGGGGCCGTCAGCATGATGACCTCGGTGAATTCCCTGGTCCAGGCGGGCAAGTTCAAGAAGGTCGGCATCTGCATCTGCAGCATCACCTCGCAGGTGCGCCAGGCGCTGACCGCCCCGATCCAGGCGATGGGAGACGCGGCCGTCCTCAGCCTCAGCATCGAGAGCGGGCAGGACACCGCCAACCCCGCGGTGAGGCAGTGGGCGAAGGACATGGCGGACTACAACGGGGGCACGTCGCTCGAGTTCCAGGGCGGCATGCAGTGGGCGGAGCTCCAGCTCCTCGTCCACGCCGGCGACGCGGTCTACCCCAACGTCACCGCCGCCAAGGTCCTCAACTACCTCAACGGCCTGCACTCGTACTGGCCCGGCATCTCGCCGCCGGTGGACCTGAGCAAGGCGCCGGCCAACCCGTACGGTCCCCGCGTCTTCGCCTCATGGGTGGCCCCGACGAAGTTCACCGACGGCATCAACTTCACGCGCACGGCACCGTTCGTCTCCATCCTGACCGACCAGACCAACGACAACCCCGTTCCGGCGAAGTGCAACAACTGGGTGGCCGGCGCATGCGCATCGTGACCGTTGGCCGAGCGCATGACATCGCAAGTCGGGTGCCCGGCGACGCACGGTAGCGATGCCGACACAGCAAAGTGTTGAGCTGGGCGGAGGGCTTCGGCCCTCCGCCCAGGCCTTGGGCCCCCGCCTGATGTCGCTGGCGGGGATGGCGTGACCGCCCTCCAGCTGGCCGCCGACGGCCTGATCTTCACGGGCATCCTCATCCTGCTGGGCCAGAGCATCGTCGTGGTGCACCGCGGCAGCGGCGTGATCAACTTCGGCTCAGCGGCCGTGGGCATGGTGTCGGCGTACTTCTTCTACGACATGTGGCCGGGCCACGGCGTCCCGTGGCCGGTCGCGCTGGTCATCGCGCTGGGCATCGCCGCGGTCATCGGCGCGGCCATGTACCTCCTGGTGCTCCGGCAGCTTCGCAGGTCCTCTGTTGCTATGAAGGTCATCGCCACCCTCGGCCTGATGCTCCTCGCCAGCGCGCTGACGACTCAGTACTTCGCGCCGACGGGCGATGTCCGGTCGGTGCGGCCCTTCCTGCCCCACAGGCAGCTCTCCCCGATCCACAACCTGCACTTCGCCGAGATGGGGCCGATCCTCGTCGGGATCGGTCTGGCCGTAACCGCACTGCTGTGGCTCGGGCAGAAGTACACCCGGTTCGGCCTGGCGACGAGCGCGGTGTGCGAGAACGAGACCGTCGCCTCCGGCATGGGCCTGTCGCCGCACGCCATCTCCACGGCCAACTGGGCCCTCGGGTCGTCGCTCGGCGCGCTGGCGATCATCCTCATAGCTCCGGTCTCGGGCCTGACGCCCCAGACCATCCCGCTCCTGATCGTGCCGGCCCTGGGGGCGGCGCTGATCGGCCGGTTCGACTCGCTCGGCCTGACCCTCGCGGGCGCTCTCGCCATCGGCATCGGCGAGGCCGAGGTCGGTGTGTTCACCACCGGCCCCGGCTGGGCGGAGGCCGCTCCCCTCATCGCCATCGTGGCCGTGCTGATCATGCGCCGGCCGCCGCGCTTCGACCGGTCCGACGCCGCGGCCCGGCTGCCCCACGTCGGGACGGGGCGCATCAGCGGGTTCGCCCTGATCGCGGGCGCGGTCTCGCTGCTGGCCGTGCTCACGGTGTCGCTGACATGGCTCAACCCTCTGGCGTTCTCGATCCTCATCGCCATCGTCACCCTCTCGGTGGTGGTCATCACCGGCTATGCCGGCCAGCTCTCGCTCGCGCAGTTCGGCCTGGCCGGGCTCGGCGCCTTCTTCACCGCCCTGTTCTCGGCGGGTGCGGGGCTCCCGATGTGGGCCTCGATTCTCCTCGGTGTCGTGGTGACGGTGCCCGTCGGGCTGGTCATCGGGGTCCCCGCGCTGCGGGTGAAAGGCCCCACGCTGGCCATCGCCACGCTGAGCCTCGTGGTCGTGATCGAAGACCTTCTGCTCAACAACCCGAGCACGGTCAAGTGGTTCAAGGGCGGCGCGCTGCCCCCCCTCGAGATCTTCGGCTACTCGTTCAACAACATCGCCCAGCCGCGCCGCTTCGCGGTGCTGTGCTGGGTCGTCCTCGTTCTGATCGCCCTGGCCACCTCCAACCTCCGGCGCAGCGCCCTGGGACGGCGGCTGCTGGCGATACGCACCAATCCCCAGGCCGCCGAGGCGCTGGGCATCTCCCCGGTCGCCATGAAGATCTACGCCTTCACCGTGGCCAGCGTCATGGCCGCGGTCTGCGGCGCCCTCGTGGAGGCGCTCTCCCCCTACACCGACTTCACCCTGTTCGGCACGCTCCAGTCGATCACGGTGGTGCTGTCGACGACGATCGGCGGCCTGGGAATGATCCCGGGCGCTCTGTTCGGCGGCGGGAGCTTCGCCGGTGGGCTGGCGACCAAGGTCCTCTCGCTGATCTTCAGGCCCTCGAACTGGCTCGACGTCATCGGCGGCGCCGGCGTCCTGGTGGTGGTGCTCCAGGCTCCCGACGGCGTCGCCACCGGGATGCAGGAGCAGGTGGCGTCCATCCGGGCCCGCGTCCGCCGGATGCGCAAGCGCCCCCCCGCCGCCGGGCGGCCCGACGCCTTCGCCAGCGCGCTCGCGGCGGACCGGGTGCGTCCGGGCCGGCGGCAGCCGGTGCGCCTCGATGCCGACGGCCTCTCCGTGACCTTCGGCGGGGTGCGGGCCCTGAGCGGTGCCTCGCTCACCGTCGCTCCAGGCCAGATCGTCGGGCTGATAGGTCCCAACGGCGCGGGCAAGTCCACCTTCATCGAGGCGGTGTGCGGGTCGACCCGGGCAGCCGGCGGGACGGTGCGGCTCGACAGTGAAGACATCCGGGGCCTCTCCGCCACCCACCGGGCCCGGCGGGGGCTGGCCAGGTCCTTCCAGTCCCTCGAGCTGTTCGAGGACATGACCGTCGGCGAGAACCTGCTGGCGGCCTGCGAGGAGACGACCTGGTCGCACGGCGTTCGGGACCTGTTCTGGCCCCGGAAGGTGACTGTCTCCGAAGCCGCCGCCCGCGCCGCCCGCGACTTCGGGCTGGAGGGGGTGCTCGCCCAGACGCCGCGCAACCTGGACCACGGACGGCGCCGGCTGGTCGCCATCGCCCGGGCCTACGCCTCGGATCCGGCCGTGCTGCTCCTCGACGAGCCCGCCGCCGGCCTCGACGCCCAGGAGCGCAACCAGCTGGGCTCGACGCTGCGGAAGGTGGCGTCGGAGTGGAACGTCGGGATCCTCCTGGTGGAGCACGACGTGGACATGGTGTTCCGGGTGTGCGACCGGGTGACCGCCCTCGTGGCCGGCGTCCCGGTGGCGGCGGGCACCCCGGCGGAGGTGCGGGCCCACCCCGCCGTCACCGAGGCCTACCTGGGCCGGGCCGAGGACACCGAGCCAGCGGTGGCCGTCGCCACGGAGAACGGCGCGGCCGGAACCGGCCCCAGCCCGGTGCAGACCGCGGTCGTGCGAGAGGGAGGCAAGGGCTGATGGCCCTTGGCCAGCGAGTCGCCACCAGGGCCACGGGCAGGCTGGTCACCGAGAACCTGACGGTCGGCTACTCGGGCGTGCCGGTGGTATCGGGCGTGTCCATCGAGGTGCATCCCGGCGAGGTGGTCGCCCTCCTCGGTCGCAACGGCGCCGGGAAGTCGACCCTGCTGCACACCCTGGCCGGGATCATCCCACCCATCTCGGGCCAGCTCGACGTGTGCGGGAGCGGTGCCGGGGCACCCTTCCACCGGCGCGTACGGCGCGGGCTCGGCCTGGTCACCGAGGAGCGGGCCATCATTCGCCGGCTGACGGTGGCCGAGAACCTGCGCCTCGCGCCCGGACCGGCGGAGGACGCCGAGCGGCGCTTTCCCGAGCTCGTCGCCCTCCGCGGCCACAAGGCCGGCCTGCTCTCCGGCGGCGAGCAGCAGATGCTGGCCCTGGCCAAGGCCCTGGCCGCCCGGCCGACGGTCCTGCTCATCGACGAGCTCTCCCTCGGTCTGGCCCCGCTAGTGCTGCAACGCCTCTTGCGGGAGGTGCGGGCGGCGGCGCGCGACGACGGCGCGGCCGTCCTTCTGGTGGAGCAGCAGTCCGAGACGGCGCTGCGCGTGGCGGATCGCGCCTACGTTATCGCCGGTGGCGAGATCCGGATGTCGGGCGACGCGGCGGAGATGCTGGCCCGCCGGGAGGAGATCGAGGCCCTCTACCTCGCCGGATGACGTCGCGGCCCTGATGGAGGAGCACCTATGAGTGGCCAAGCAGAGACCCTGGTCACACCCGAGATGGAGCGGGACCGGGGGGTGTGGGACGAGCCCCGCAGCTCGTACCCGATCTCGGAGTCCGACATCCGCAGATGGGCGATCGCGGTGTACTGGGGCGAGACGCCGCCGCGCCTGTTCTGGGACGCGGACTATGCCGGGGGCACCCGCTGGGGCGGGATCGTCGCGCCCGAGGACTTCAACCCGTTCGCCTGGCCCGTGCCGATGGAGCAGGCGAAGCCACCGGGCGCGGTCGCCGGCGAGACGCCCAAGCAGGGCCAGAACGTGCTCAACGGCGGCCAGTCCGACACCTTCGGCGCCCGCATGAGGCCCGGCGACGTCATCACCACCCGCACCCGGTTGTCACACTGGGAGGAGCGTCAGGGCCGCAACGGGCTCACCCTCTACACCTACATGGAGACCGAATGGAGAAATCAGCACGACGAGGTCGTCAAGACTCGCGTATGGACGCTGATCCGTTACTGAGCCGAGGGGACGCGAGATGACCGCGAGGTACTTCGAGGACGTCGAGGTCGGCGAGGAGATCCCGGCGTTCGAGCGCCAGACCGCCTTCATGCAGTGGAACCGCTACGCCGCGGTGAACGACGAGTTCGTGCCCATCCACATGGACGACGAGGCGGGCCAGTCCGCCGGCCAGGGCGGCGCCTTCGGCATGGGCAACCTGCGGTGGGCCTATGTCCTCAACGCCCTGCGCGCCTGGGCCGGCGACGAGGCGGACATCCGCGAGCTGGGCCTCCAGTTCCGGGCCGTGAACCACAAGCACGACGTCCTGCGCACCTACGGCAAGGTCACCGAGAAGCGCCAGGAGAGCGGTGAGAACCTCGTCGTCCTGGAGGTCAACGTCTTCAACCAGAAGGAGGAGAGGACCTCGCCGGGCCGGGCCGTGGTCGTGCTCCCCTCCCGCGGGTGAGGGCCCTGCCGCTCGGTCGCGGCGGGTCGGGTCGCCCGGGCCACCGCGGCGGCATTCTTCAAGCAGAAAGTGCGCTATAGCGACAAAAGAGCATGGAAGAATGTCGCCGCCCGTCGTTGAGCCGGCCGTCGTTGAGCCA
>WNFC01008891.1_pt1 | contig 17234 bp, 20 predicted proteins | sample 5400541 | NCBI WGS metagenome assembly WNFC01 (sample SAMN13153342, study PRJNA577476) | soil metagenome | isolation source: 120 cm saprolite under Douglas fir tree site 2 hole 2 replicate 1 | place: USA:California | collected 2015-04-18
CTGTCCTCGCTCTGTTGCCTCTTGCCTCTGACCGTCATCGTCCTCGGGCTCGGGAGCGGCGCGTTCATGGCGGTGACCATGCAGTACCGGGGGCTCCTGATCCCCACCGGGGTCCTTGGAGTGGTGGTGGGCTTTGCCCTCTACATTCGGGAACGGCGCCGATGCGATGCCCTGGCCTGCCGGATGGCCGGAGGCCGGACCACTCTGGTTCTGCTGGTCCTCGCGAGCCTTGTCGTGGTGACGGCCATCGTGCTAGACCGATTCCCTGAGGTAACCTCCGACCTCCTGGGCCGCCTGAGTGATGCAAACGGTCATGGCGTAGCCGGGCACGACATGAAGGGTATGGGCGGGAGGTGACGCCATGAAGCGTAGGTACGGATTCTGGATCGCTCTGCTTGTTCTGCTGTTGATGGGGCAAGTCGTGCTGGCCGCACAGTCGACGATTGTGCTGTCGGTCGAAGGGATGACCTGAGGGGCGTGACCGGTCGCGGTCAAACGAGCCCTGGAAGGGCTCCCGGGCGTGCAGCGAGCGGAGGTGAGCTTCCGCGACAAGGAGGCGAGGGTGACGTTCGATCCCGCACGGGTCAGCGTCGATCAACTCATCCAGGCTGTGAAAGATGCCGGATTCCGCGCGTCCTTGAAAGCTGGAGGCTAGAAGACGACAGCAGTGGATTCCGACGCATCCAACTCGTATTTCCCTCGGGTGCTCGTTCCGTCTCGAGGCGAGCGCTCGGTGTTCAGCCCGAAGGAGTGACGATGGCAACGCAGATCGATCGACACGGCGTCCAGGAGAGTCTGGGACGCGGGGCGCAGCTGGTCGAGGTGCTTCCCGCCAAAGAGTACGCGACCGAACACATCCCCGACGCAATCAACATCCCGCTGAAGACACTCGGTCGCGAGACTGCGCGGCAGCTCGACTCCGAGCGGCCCGTGATTGTCTACTGCCACGACTCCCAGTGAGATATGAGCGCACGAGCCGCGTCGCGGCTCGAGACACTCGGGTTCCGGCTGGTATATCGCTATCAGCCGGGCAAGGCGGACTGGTTCGCCGCGGGGCTGCCTCGGGAGGGCCAGGAGGCTCACACCCTGCGCGTCGCCGATATCGCCCGGCGGGAAGTTCCGACGTGCCGGATCGACGAGCGAGTTGACGCCGTGCAAGACCACATGCGCGAGGGAGCCTGGGACGTGTGCGTTGTCGTGGACGAGCAGCGGGTTGTGCTCGGCCTGGTTCACGCCGGGACGCTCGACGTCGATCCGGCCACGCCCATCGAGCAGGTGATGCAATCGAGCCCCGTCACGTTCCGCCCCAACCTCCGTGTTCGGCAAGCGCCGGACTACCTTAAGACACAGCGGACACCGCGCGCCCTCGTGACCACTTCGGACGGCTTCCTAGTCGGACTTCTCCGGATTGAGGATGTGGAAGGCCAACGGGCACATGCCGGCTCCTAACTACCACCTGGGTCCGGCGCCGCGAAAACCCAGTCCGATTCCCACATTCCCGAGATTCCCATGTCGATTCCCGCCTGATTCCCACCCAGTGAGTGAGTGGGGAACCTCCGGAACCAGATCCGGCGAGGTCTGCCATCAGACGAACGGCCACTTCGAGGGGGGAAGCCGGGGTCGATGTCGGCATTGCGGGCCCGCGCTACCTCGAGACCAAGTCAACCTCGAAGGCGAGGGTGTTCGATTTCGGTGATTGCAGGCCCCTGCAACGATCGCGAAATCGACCGCACGCCGACCTTCAGATTCCCGTTTCAAGGGGTCCGAGACCTCAGAGGGGCGCGGTCCACGAAATGGCTTTGGGGTATTCCACGCTGAGGTCGCCGGCGGCCGGCTCAATGATCCCGTCAACACCGGGGAAGTGCACCCCCCGGGGCGCCGATCCACGACGCTACGTGAGGCTCGTGTCACCCCCAATTAGTCCCCTTGCGGGACCGACGCGGGACCCACGCGGGGCGGTCGCTCGACCGTCGCTCGACCCTCGCTCGACCCTCGCTGGGCCGCCGCGCTAGCGCTGAATCAGCGCTGAACTAGCCCTGAATTTTTGACCGCCGCGAGCCGCGCCGGCGCTGGACGAGCGTGCGCGCCCGGGTGATCACCATGCTGAGACCCCGAGGCTGCTGCTAAGCTAAGGTAGCTAATGTGCAAGGACACCCGATAGGATAAAGGCGTACGATGGGGCGTTCCGGTCCTTCGGCACCAGTTGAATCCTCCAGGTAGGCGTAAGCGTCCACGATCCGAGTGTACCTGAGCCCGTCCGCGGCGGGACCGCGACTCTGGGCTAAGCGAGCTCGGCGAGGGTGACGCGCCGGCCGAGCGTCGAGGACCGCTGGGCGGCCTCCACCGTGCGCAAGGCCGCCAGCCCCGCCTGCACGTCGACCGCCGGGCGGCCGCCACGCGCGACCGCGTCGAGGAACAGCTCGATCTCGCGCCGGAGTGGCTCGGGGCCCGTGGCCTTGAAGGTCTCCACCGAGCCCTCCGGCGCCTGCCAGCCGGAGGGCGTCTCCACGTGGCGATTGGCGAGCACGCGTACTTCCGAAGTCCCGAAGTCGGCGTCGAGCGTGGCCCGCTCGCCCACGATCACGCAGTCGCGGTAGGTGCCGGGGGCGAAGTAACCGGCCTCGACGAACGCGGGCACGTCGCCGTACTCCACGGTGGCGAACGAGCAATCGTCCAGCCCGCGCCCCAGATGATCGCGCAGCGTCGCGGTGACCGCGGTGGCCTCGCGCTCGAGCAGATGCGCGAAGAGGTCGAAGTAGTGGATGGCGTCGGTCTGGGTCACGCCCACGTCGGTGCGCGGCCGCTTGAAGCCGGCGAAGCGCCCCGTGCAGTAGCGCACGCGGCCGAGCGCGCCCGCGGCGAGCCGCTCACGCAGCACGGTGGTGACGGGGTGGAAGCGGAAGATGTGTCCTACCTGGAGCACGCGTCCCGTCTCCGCGACGATCAAAGCGAGCCGGCGCCCCTCGTCCACCGTGAGGGTCAGCGGCTTCTCGATGAAGCAATCGCGGCCCGCGCGCAGACACTCCCCGGCCAGGGCCAGATGGTTGTCGGCGGGCGTCACGATATCGACCGCGTCGACGTGGGGCAGCGCCTGGCGGAAGTCTTCCACCGCGCGCGCGGGGGCCACGCCCGTGTTCACCGCGAACGCGCGGCGCTCGGCGGAGACGTCGGCCACCCACAGCTCGACTCCCAGCTCCCCGAGCACGCGCAGGTGCTTCTCACCCCAGCGGCCCAGCCCGACCAGCAACACCCTCACCGCGGGTCCCCGCCCTCGCCGCCCACGTCCTCCGCGATCTCGTAGCGCAGCAACCGGTCCTTCATCCAGCGAACCACCAGCAGGTCCACGAACGCCCGCACCGCCCGGTTGCCGATGCCGTATTTGGACACGCCGAAGCGGCGCGGCCGATGGTTCACCGGCACCTCGAGGACCCGGAACCCCCGCATCTTGAGCAGCGTGGGGATGAACCGGTGGAAGCCCTTGTAGAGGGCCAGGTCGCGCAGGCACTCGCGCCGGAAGGCGCGGAAGGTGCACCCGCTGTCCTGGATCGTCTCCTCGCTCAGGCGGTTGCGCACGCGGTTGGCGATCCGGGAGGAGAGGCGCCGCACCCGGGAGTCGCCCGCGGCCCGGTTCACCCGCCAGCCGGTCACCGCGTCCCAGGCGTCGAGGTGCGCGAGCATGCCCGGGATGTCGTGAGGATCGTTCTGGAGATCCGCGTCCATGACCACCACGTGCCGGCCGCGCACCGACTTGATGCCTGCATCGGTCGCCGCGGTCTCCCCCGCGTTGGCCTTCAGGCGCACCAGCCGCACGCGCGGATCCTGCTCGCGAAAGGAGCGGACGATCTCCGCGCTCCGGTCGCGGCTGCCGTCGTCCACGAAGATCACCTCGTAGCGCAGCCCGGTCGGCTCCAGGACCTCGCGGATCTCCGGCCAGAGCAGCGGGAGGCTCTGCTCCTCGTTGTAGACCGGCACCACGATGGAGAGATCGAGCGCACTCCCGGCGGGCGACGCGGAGTCGGCGGCGGTCACGCGCCGGCCGGCGGCGGCACGCGCGGCGCGGTGCCCTGCCATTCCGGCGTCAGGGTGTGCGGCAGCCCCAGCCGGTCGAGCACGCGGGCCAGCGTGTGGGTGACCAGGTCGTCGATCTGCTTCGGCCGGTTGTAGAACGCGGGCATCGGCGGCAGGATCACCGCCCCCATCTCGGCCAGGGCGGTCAGCACGCGGAGGTGGCCCAGATGGAGCGGGGTCTCGCGGACGACCAGGACCAGCGGCCGGCCCTCCTTCAGGGTCACGTCGGCCGCGCGCGCGATCAGGGTATCGGCGGCGCAGTGCGCGACCGCGGCGGCGGACTTGATGCTGCACGGCACGATCACCATGCCGTCGGTCTTGAACGAGCCTGACGCGATCGCCGCCCCGATGTCACGGTTGCGGTAGCGGCGCGCGGCCAGCGCCTCCACCGCGTCTACCGCGTAGTCGGTCTCCTCGGCGATGGTGCGGCGGCCCGCGTCCGAGACGATCAGGTGGGACTCGACGTCGGGGATGCCGCGCAGCAGCTCGAGGAAGCGGATCCCGTAGATCGCGCCGGACGCGCCGCTGATGCCGACGACCAGCCGCTTCACAGCCGGAATCTCCGCCGGTAGACTTCGTCGCGGGTCTTCTGGTAGAGCAGCTCCCACTCCGCGCTGCCCTCGGGAGCGGGTCGCGAATACGTGCTCAGCGACCGCCGGACCTCCTGGTCGATCGACTCCTCGAGCTTGGACTCGTCCTCCAGCACCCGGAATACCTCGGTGCGGAGCTGGCCGAGCGCCTTGTCGTCCGCGGTCTTGATCATCACGCTCTCGGTCGCGGTCAGGTCGGCCACGATGCGGTCGGCCAGCGCGAACATACGCTCGCGGCTCATCCGGGTCACAGGGTGAACCCCCGCTCCTTGGCGAGCTTGGTCTTCACCATCGTGAAGAGCCGCTTGTAATCGGAGGCCGAGTCCCGGATCAGCTTGGCGTTGTCCATCAGGAGCGTGCGGGCGTCGGCGTCGATCTTCTCCTCGGCCTGGAAGTTCTCGATGAGGATTCGCCGCACCACTTCACGGGCGCGCGTCTCGTCCCGGACGTCGGCGAGCTTTCGCACCACCAGCCGCTTGACCACGGCCTCGGCCATCCGCCCGGCCACCTCGTCCCGTCGTGGCATGCCCGAAGAGACAGGGTACACGGCGTCGCGCGAGGGTGTCAAGCACAACTATATGGAAAATAGGTCAAAAGTGGCTATCGACCTCGGGCAGGAGCAGGCGGAACCGCGAGCCCTTGCCGGGCAGGCTGTCCACCTCGACCCGTCCGCCGTGGGCTTCGGCCAGGGCCTTCACCAGGCTCAGCCCGAGCCCCAGCCCCCGCGCGGCGGCCGTGTCGGGATGGGGCACGCGCACGTACTTGTCGAAGATCCGGGGGAGCTGGTCGGCGGGGATCCCCACCCCGTCGTCCTCGACCGCGACTTCCACCATCCCCGGCCGGTCCGGCGCCGGGCTCGCGGACACGAGCACCCGGCCACCTCGGGGCGAGTACTTCACCGCGTTGGAGAGCAGGTTCTTCATCATGCGGTCGAGCGCGTCCGGGTCGGCGCGGAGCGCGAGGCCCGAGACGTTCCGGGTCCACTCGAACCGATGCTGGCGATGCTCCGTGGCGAAGAGCTCGACGTTGCGCTCCAGCAGCGCGTCGACGTCGACCGCCTCGGGATGAAGCTCGAGCGCCCGGCCCGCCTCGATACGCGAGAGGTCCAGCAGCTCGCCGACGATACGCCCGAGCGTACACGCCTCGGTGTGGAGATAGACGAGGCAGCGGTGCGCCCTCTCGGGCGGGAGCGCGGAGCGGAGCAGCAGCTCGCTGAATCCTTGAAGCGCGGTCAGCGGGGTTCGCAGCTCGTGCGAGACCACCGAGAGGAACTCGGTCTTGGCCTGGTCGAGCTCCCGCAGCCGGCCGGTCGCGGCGTCGATCTTTTCGGCGAGCTCCTCCGCGAAGCGCCGCTGGCGCAGCGTGAGCCGCGCGTTCTCCACCGCCAGGCCGACGTGCACCGCCAGCTCCTCGGCGGCCGTGCGGGTGGCGCGCGACCGCTCGCCCGCCCACTCCACCGCCATCGCCCCGATCACCCCCGCCCCGGAGACGAGCGGCAGCACGAGCGCCCGTAGCGGCGCCGGCTCGGGCGTGGGATCACTCGCCACGCGAGGATCACCTCGCAGATCCGGGCTCGTCACCGGTTGACCCGTCGCGAGAGTGAATGCTCCCGCCGAGCCCGGATCGACCAGGGTTCCTATCGGCACCGAGGCCAGCAGTGCGGTCTGCACGTCCCGGCCGACCAGCAGCGCGACACGACGCGCCCCGAGCGTGAACCGCAGCTCCTGGGCGACGCCGGTCAGCGCGGCCTCGAGCGGGCCCGGCTCGGCCAGCCGGCGCTGGATGGCCAGGACGGCGCTCAGACGTGCCGCGCGGGCGCGGGCGCCATCGGCCAGATAGCCGACGAGCAGCCCGGCGAGCGCCGGCAGGCCGAGCGAGAGGAGCCCGTCGAGCGTCTGCGACGTGATCCCGTGACGCTCGACCGCGGGCAGGACGATCGGCGCGTGCAGGAGACCGGCGAGCGACCCGACGAGGCCACCGCCGACCGTCCCCCGCCCCAGCGCCACCCAGATGGTCGGCACCAGGTACAGATGGCGAAGGACGGAGTCCGCGCCTTGACCCGTGAGGGCCATGAGCGCGGCCAGGATCGCCACCATCCCGAGGGGCAGCGCGATCATGGCGCGAGGGTCCGGTAGGCGGCGAAGAAGGCGAGCCCCGCCAGGTAGCCGGGGAACAGGCTTCCGCTCCAGGCCCGAAGGGCGCACCCGATCAATCCGACCAGGCCGAGGTAGAAGACCGCGCCCGCCCGCGCTTCCACCGCGTGGGGCAGCGCCGGGTCGAGCAGGTATCGCACCAGAGCGAGCGCGGTGCTGACGAGGGCCGCGGGCCAGAAGGAGGAGCGCCGCCAGAGCCACGAGAAGACCGCGCCGCGAAATATCCACTCCGCCGACAGGACGTTGGCGCCGACGTCGTACGCGAGCGCGCCCGCGTATGCGGCCAGGCTACTGGAGTGCACGCGATGGCCGAAGGTGAGCGACGCGGTGATCAGCAGATGCGCCCCGAGGAATCCGCCCGCGGCCAGGCCGACCAGCGCGTGTCGCGGCCGACAGAGCACCATGCCGAGCCCGCGCAGGGCTGGCCGGCGATGGGCCTCGAACAGGAGCAACAGCGGCATCAAGGCGAACCCGCCGGCGCCCCACGGGACGATCCGGGCGGCAACCGAGACGAGTGTCATGATCACCCCGAGCCGGACGACGGGCCCGCTCCAGCCCGGCGCGGCGCCCGTCGCCAGTAGCCAGCCCAGCCCGAGCAGGCCCCCGTGCGCCGCCCCCGTCGCCAGCGCGCGCCCGAGCCCGGCGGGCGCGGCGCCGAGCATCTCCGCCCCGGCGCCCAGCCCAACGACCAGCGCGGCCGCGGCACCGGTCTGCCCGAATGGTCGAAGCGGAGAGCGCGGCGGCGCGGCCGCGGCCGGATCAAACGGCGCGCTCAGCAGCAGCATCATCCGTGACCTCGATGCAGAGGGTGGCCAGGTGCGCGTCGAGGGTGCGCCCCGCTTCGGCCCGGAGCTGTCGCACCGTCTCCTCCCGCGACAGCCGAGGACGGTACGGGCGGTCCGACGTGAGCGCGTCGTAGACGTCGGCGACCGCCACGATGCGCGAGCCGAGCGGAATCAGCTCTCCGCGCAGCCCGTCCGGGTAGCCGCTGCCGTCGTGGCGCTCGTGGTGATGCCGGACGATGATCGCCCCGTCGGCGAAGAACTCGAGCGGCGACACGATCTGGGCGCCAACGATCGGATGCCGGCGCATCACCGTCCACTCCTCGGGGCTGAGCGGGCCGGGCTTGCGCAGCACCTGCTCCGGGATGGCGATCTTGCCGAGGTCATGGAGCAGCCCGGCCTGCGCGATGGTGTCCGCCCCCGCGGGCAGCACGCCGGCCGCGAGCGCGACTCGGCGGGCGAGCGCGGCGACGCGCTCCGAGTGCCCCCGGGTGTAGGCGTCCTTGGCCTCGAGCGCGTTGGCGAGCCCGAGCAGGCTCTGGAAGATCGCGTGCTGGAGCCGGCGGTACGTCTTGCGCAGGTCGACCGCATACTGGCGCGATTGCGCGTAGGCGTGCCGCAGCCGGTCCTGGGCCTGCTCGAGCTCCCGCTCGCGCGCGCGCGAGGTCTCGTAGAGCGACTTGAGATCGCGTGCGTAGGACAGCGCCTGCGAGAGGGCTACACTGCCGGCCATATCGACACCTCCGGCATGAGTGATCGCACGAGCGTCAGCAGGGCCAGCGGCGAGAACGGCTTGGTGAGGTAGTGGTCGGCTCCGGCGGCCAGTCCCCGCCGCCGGTCCTCGGCCTGGGCCGCCGCGGTGAGCAGGACGACGCGGGTGTGCGCGCACTCCGGCAGCTCGCGCAGGCGTCGGCACACGTCGAGGCCGCTCAACCGGGGCATCTTCACGTCGAGCAGCGCCACGTCCGGCCGCAGCTGCTGCGCGAGCTCGAGCGCGGCGGCGCCGTCGGAGGCCTCGACGATCCGCACCTGCGGGTCCTCGAGGGTGAAGCGGACGAGATCGAGAATCGCGGGCTCATCGTCGGCGATCAGGAGGGTCATCATGCCCTCGCTGAGTGCGAGGGACGTGCCACCGCCGGAGGTACGACGAATCAGCCGCTTGGGATCAATCCGCCGCGAAAATGCCCGGCGGGCTGGGCAACGCGGATGGAGCGCCGCCCGGTGGGAGAGGCAAGCGCGCTAGCCGCCTCCGATGGACACGACCAGCAGCCGCGTGAGGGCCCGCTGGTAGGCCGCGACCGCGTCGTCGTAGTCGATCTCGCCCTCGGCGCCGTCCGGATCGCGGCCGGTCATGCGCTGCTCGGCGCGCTGGCGCGCGCGCTCCGCCCGCGTCCGGTCGATCTCGTCCGGCCGCTCCGCGGTCTCGGCGAGAATGATCACCCGCTCCGGCGTCACTTCCGCGAACCCACCGTGCACGGCCAGGTGCACCTCGTCGCGTCCGCGACGGTAGACCACTTCGCCGCTGCCGAGGGTGGCCAGGAACGCGGCGTGGCCGGACAGGACCCCGAAGTAGCCCTCGGAGCCGGGCGCCACCACCTCGTCGACTTCTTCCGAGACGAGCTGGCGGGTGGGAGTGGCGAGCTCCAGCAGCACTACTTGGCCTCGCGCATCTTGGCCGCCTTCTCCTGCGCCTCCTCGATGCCGCCCACCATGTAGAACGCCTGCTCGGGCAGCTCGTCGTGCTTGCCGTCCACGATCTCCTTGAAGCCCTTGATGGTGTCCGCGAGCTTGACGTAGCGGCCGGGCTGGCCGGTGAACATCTCGGCCACGAAGAACGGCTGCGAGAGGAAGCGCTGCAGCTTGCGGGCGCGGGCCACGATCAGCTTGTCCTCGTCGGAGAGCTCCTCCATCCCGAGGATGGCGATGATGTCCTGGAGGTCCTTGTAGCGCTGCAGGATCGACTGGACCGCGCGCGCGGTCCCGTAGTGCTCCTGGCCCAGGATGATCGGGTCCAGGATGCGCGAGGTCGAGGAGAGCGGATCCACCGCGGGGTAGATGCCGAGCTCGGTGAGCTGGCGCGAGAGCACGGTGGTGGCGTCCAGGTGCGCGAACGCGGTGGCCGGTGCGGGGTCGGTGATGTCGTCGGCGGGCACGTAGATCGCCTGCACCGACGTGATCGAGCCCTTCTTGGTCGACGTGATCCGCTCCTGCAGCGCGCCCATCTCGGTGCCGAGGGTCGGCTGGTAGCCGACCGCGGAGGGCATGCGGCCGAGCAGGGCCGACACTTCCGAGCCCGCCTGGGTGAAGCGGAAGATGTTGTCGATGAACAGGAGCACGTCCTGGCCTTCCTCGTCCCGGAAGTACTCGGCGGAGGTCACCCCGGTCAGCGCGACCCGCAGGCGCGAGCCGGGCGGCTCGGTCATCTGACCGAAGATCAGCGCGGTCTTCTCGATGACGCCCGACTCCTTCATCTCGTGATAGAGGTCGTTGCCCTCGCGGGTCCGCTCCCCCACCCCGGCGAACACCGAGATGCCGCCGTGCTGCTTGGCGATGTTGTTGATCAGCTCCTGGATGAGCACGGTCTTGCCCACGCCGGCGCCGCCGAAGAGTCCGGTCTTGCCGCCACGGGTGTAGGGCTCGAGCAGGTCGACGACCTTGATGCCGGTCTCGAACATCTCGACCTTGGTGGACTGCTGGTCGAACGCGGGCGCGGGCCGGTGGATCGGGTAGGTCTTCGTGCTCTTGACCGGGCCCATCTTGTCGACCGGCTCGCCGGTGATGTTGATGATGCGGCCGAGCGTCTCCTTGCCCACCGGGATCGAGATCGGCTGGCCGGTGTCGTTGACCGGCATGCCGCGGGTGAGCCCGTCGGTCGCGGCCATGGCCACCGTGCGCACCTGGCTCTCGCCCAGGTGCTGGGCCACCTCGAGCACCAGCTTCGCGGAATACGCGAAGACGTCGGTGCTGCCCGCGCCGGGCACCTCGAGCGCGCCGTAGATGGGAGGCAGCTTGCCGGGCTCGAACTCCACGTCCACGACCGGCCCGATCACCTGAACGATCTTGCCCTGGTTCATATCGATCCCTCCGAGGCTACGCCTCGACCGACTGTCTGAGCGCTTCGGCGCCGCCGACGATGTCCAGGAGCTCCTTGGTGATGCGCTCCTGGCGGGCCTTGTTGTACTGGATCGTGAGCACGCCGATCATCTCCTTGGCGTTCTTGGTGGCCGCTTCCATCGCGGTCATGCGAGCGCCGTACTCGCCCGCCACCGACTCCATCAACGCCCGGTACACCTGGGTGGTCACGTGGCGCGGGAGCAGCGCGGCCAGGATGGCCTCGGGGCTCGGCTCATAGATGTAGTCGCCGGCCGCCTCCCCGTCTCCGTCCGCGGCCGGGGTCGGCTCGATGGGCAGGAGCTGCTCGCGCCGGACCCGCTGCACCGCCACCGACCGGAACTCGTTGTACATGAGGTGGACCTCGTCCACCTCGCCGGCCAGGTACTCCTGCATGAACGCTCGTCTCGCCCTGCTCGCGCAGGAACGCGAGCGAGGCCCGCAGGATGTTCGAGTTGAACGCGCCGCAGAGGCCCTTGTCGGCGGTGATGATCACGAGTCGCTTGCGCGCGGCCTCCCGGCGCACGAGCAGCGGGTGCGCCTCACCCTCCGCGCGGCGGACCAGGCTCGACAGCAGCTCCGCCATCTTCACCGCGTAGGGCCGCGCGGACATGATCCGCTCCTGGGCCCGGCGCAGCTTGGCCGCGGCCACCAGCTTCATGGCGCGGGTGATCTTCTGGGTGGACTCGACGGAGCGAATGCGCCGGCGGATGTCGCGGAGCGTGGCCATGGCGATCCGGTCCTAGGCGGCCTTGATGCCCCGCGAGACGAGGAACTCGGCCTTCGCCGCGTCGATCGCGCCGCCCAGCGCCGAGCGGAGATCGTCGCTCAGCTCCTTCTTGTTGGCGATGTCCCCCAGCACCTGCGCGTAGTTGCGATCGAGGAAACCGAAGAGGAACTCCTCGAAGGGCCGGATCTGGTCGATCGGCATGTCGTCGAGATGGCCCTGGGTGCCCGCGAAGATGATCGCGATCTGCCGCTCGACCACCTGCGGCTGGTACTGGCCCTGCTTGAGCAGCTCCACCATGCGCTGACCGCGCGCGAGCTGCAGCTGGGTGGCGCGGTCGAGGTCCGAGCCGAACTGGGCGAAGGCGGCCAGCTCGCGGTACTGGGCGAGGTCGAGGCGCAGCTTGCCCGCGATCTGGCGCATCGCCTTGATCTGGGCCGAGCCGCCCACCCGCGAGACCGAGATGCCCACGTTGACCGCGGGCCGGATGCCCGCGTAGAAGAGGTCCGACTCCAGGTAGATCTGCCCGTCGGTGATCGAGATGACGTTGGTCGGGATGTAGGCCGACACGTCGCCGAGCTGCGTCTCGATGATCGGCAGCGCGGTGAGCGAGCCGCCCTTCAGCTCGTCGTTCAGCTTCGCCGCGCGCTCGAGGAGCCGCGAGTGGAGATAGAACACGTCGCCCGGATACGCCTCGCGGCCCGGCGGCCGGCGCAGCAGCAGCGAGAGCTGGCGGTACGCGGTCGCGTGCTTGGACAGGTCGTCGTAGATGCAGAGGGCGTGGCGACCGGAGTCGCGGAAGTACTCGCCCATCGCGCAGCCCGCGTAGGGCGCGATGTACTGGAGCGGCGCCGACTCGGAGGCGGAGGCCACCACCACCGTGGTATAGGCCATCGCCCCGGTGTCCTCGAGCACCTTCACGACCTGCGCGACCGTCGACCGCTTCTGGCCGATGGCCACGTAGAAGCAGAAGACCCCCTGCCCCTTCTGGTTGATGATCGTGTCGACCGCGATGGCGGTCTTGCCGGTGCCGCGGTCGCCGATGATCAGCTCGCGCTGGCCGCGCCCGATCGGGATCATCGCGTCGATCGACTTGATCCCGGTCTGGAGCGGCTCCTTGACCGATCGACGGTCGACCACGCCCGGCGCGTAGCGCTCGATGGCCCGGAACTCCTTCGACTCGATCGGGCCCTTCCCGTCCACCGGCTGCCCGAGGGCGTTGACCACGCGGCCAACGAGGGCCTCGCCCACCGGCACCTGGGCGATGCGCTTGGTGCGCGCGACCAGATCGCCCTCCTTGATCTTGGTGTCGTCGCCGAGGAGCACCGCGCCCACGTTGTCGGCTTCCAGGTTCAGCACGAGCCCGAACACCCCGCCCGGGAACTCCAGCAGCTCGCCGGCGAGCGCTTTCTCGAGGCCGTAGATGCGCGCGATGCCGTCGCCGACCTCGATCACGCGCCCGGCTTCCTTGAGGTCGATCTCGGCCTCGTAGCCCTGGAGCTGGCGCTTGATGATGTCGCTGATCTCTTCCGCCTTGATCATGTGCTATCCCCTTGCGAGCCGCTGGCGCATGCGCGCGAGCTGCCCGTCGAGACTACCGTCGAGAATGAGGCTGCCGACCTGCGCGATGAATCCGCCGAGCAGCGAGCTGTCCGCCTGCTCCTCCACGATGATGCGCTTGCCGAGCACGCGCTCGAGGCGCGTGGCGAGCTGCTGCTTCTCCGCGTCGGTGAAGGCCACCGCGGTGCGGACCTGCGCGCGGGCCCGGCCGAGCTCGGCGTCGACCAGGAGCCGATACGCCCCGATGATCTCGGGCAGATGGTCGGCGCGCCCGCGATCGGCGACCAGCCCGAGGAAATCCTGCACGAGCTTTCGGGCTCCCGCCTTCTGGGCGATGGCGGCAGCCACCGCGCGCCGGTCCTCGGGCTTGATCCACGGACGCGTCAAGACCTCGTGCGTGCGCGCGTCGCCCGCGTAGACCGCGGCCACCTGCTCGAGCTCGCGGCCGACCGCTTCCGGCTCCCCGGCCTCGCGGGCCAGCTCGAAGAGCGCCTTCGCGTAGCGGCGCGCGGTGCCTTCGTGCGATCGCACGGGTTAGCTGACCCGGTCGACGCGGCCGATCGCGTCCTCGATGATGCGGCGGTGGTCCTCATCGCGCAGGCTCTTACGAATGAGGCGCTCCGCCACCGTGGTGGCGAGGTCGGCCACCTCCTGCCGCAGCTCTTGCCGCGCGCGGCGGACGTCCTGCGCCAGCTCGCTGCGGGCCGACTCCACCAGGCGCGTGGCCTCCGCGCGGGCCGCTTCCAGCAGCCGGCGCTGCTCCTCCCCCGCCTCCTTGAGCGCGGCGGCCCGGATCGCCTGCGCCTCCGCGTAGGCGGCCTGCAGCTTCGCGGCGTGCTCCGAGCGCTCGCGCTCGGCCTCCGCCCGCGCGGCCTGCGCCTCCTCGAGCGACTTGCGGATGGCCTGGGTGCGCTCCTCCATCTTGGCCAGCAGCGGCTTGTACAGCAGCTTGATCAGGATGAACAGCAGCAGGCCGAAGTTGATCATCTGGATCACGATCGACTTGTCCAGGCTGATCAGGCCGCCGCCCCCCTCGCTGGCCGGCGCCGCCGATGGCACCGCCCCGAGCAGAAGCGCAGCGATGGCGAGTATGCGAATCATGGTGAGTTCTCCGGCCGAGCGCTATTGTGAAAGAAGGAACAAAGGGTACCCGAGTATCTCCGTGAGGACGGGGGCTGTCAAGGGTCTTTGGGCCGGGCGATGACCCCCCCGCCAACAACGAGATCCCCCTGGTAGAAGACCACCGACTGGCCGGGGGCCGGGGCCCGCTGGGCCCGCTCGAACTGGACCCGGATGGCCCCCTCCCCGTCGGCCTCGATGGTCGCGGCGGCCGGCTCGTGGCTGTGCCGGATCTTGGCGGTCACCGCCATCGGACCGGTCAGGGCCGGCACCGCGATGAGATTGACCTGCTCGGCCCGCAGCTGGTCGACCTCGACCGCGGCGGCCTCCCCGACCACGAGGGCGTTCCGGCCGGGATCGAGCGCGGTGACGTAGAGCGGCCGGCGCGAGGAAAGGCCGAGGCCGCGGCGCTGGCCCACCGTGTAGTTGATCAGGCCGTCGTGTCGCCCCAGCACCGAGCCCTGCCCGTCCACGATCGGCCCGGGGGCGAAGGCGTCCGGCATCCGCCGCCGCAGGAACCCGCGGTAGTCGTCGTCCGGGATGAAGCAGATCTCCTGGCTCTCGGGCTTGTCCGCAGTCTCGAGGCCGAGGGCACGGGCCTTCTCGCGCACCGCGTCCTTGGTGAGATCGCCCACCGGGAAGCGCGCCGCCGCGAGCTGGGACTGAGTGAGCGGCCAGAGAAAATCCGACTGATCCTTGCGCGTGTCGCGGCCGCGCCAGAGCAGGAAGCGCCCGCCGGCCGCTTCCCGCGTGATGCGCGCGTAGTGGCCGGTGCCCACCGCGACCGCGTCCCACGCGCGAGCGCGCTGCACCAGCGAGCCGAACTTCACCTCACGATTGCACGCCACGCACGGCACCGGGGTGCGTCCCTCCGCATAGGCGCGGGCGAACGGCTCGATCACCGCGCGCTCGAACTCGCGCTCGGTGTTCAGCAGGTAGTAGGCGATGCCCAGGCGCCGCGCGACCGCGCGCGCGTCCGCGACGGTCTCGGGCGAGCAACAGCTGCCGAACTTCCGCGTGGACTCTTCCGGCTCGCGCCACGGCCACACCCGGAGCGTGACCCCGATCACCTCGACACCTTGCTCGACGAGAAGCGCGGCGGCGACCGACGAGTCGACGCCGCCGCTCATGCCGACGACGATGCGCTCCTTCATGCGCTCGATTCTAGCGCGACGACGTCGAGATCAGCTCGGTCAGCCGATCCAGCTCCTCGCGGGAGGAGTAGCTGACCTCGATGCGCCCGGCGCGCTCGTTGCCGACGATGCGGACCCGGGTGGCGAGCGCCACGCGCAGCGCGTCTTCGACCGCGGCCAGCTCCGCCGAGCGACGGAGCAGCCGGCGCGTCGGCTGCGTGCGCTTGGCCTGCACGCCTTGCTCCGTCGTGCGCACCGACCACGAATGCGTCAGGATTTCTTCCCGGAGCCGCAGCTGCTCGGCAGGGGAGTCGAGCGAAAGTAGCGCGCGCGCGTGGCCCATGGTGAGCCGACCTCCGCGGAGATCGGCCTGGATCACGTCGGGCAGCTTCAGCAGGCGGAGGCAATTGGCGATGCTGCTCCGATCGCGCGCCACTCGCTGGGCCAGCTCTTCCTGCGTCCAGGAGAACTCGGCGAGCAGCCGCTGATACGCCTCGGCCTCCTCCATCGGGTTCAGATCCTCGCGCAGCAGGTTCTCGACGAGGGCGAGCTCCAGGCTCTGCGCGTCGCTGGCTTCCCGGATCAGCGCGGGAATGCGGGTGATCCCGGCCAGCTTCGCCGCTCGCCACCGACGCTCGCCCACGACGAGCTGATATCCGTCGCCGAGCCGGCGGACGACCACCGGCTGCAGGACGCCGCTCTGCTTCAGCGAGGCCGAAAGATCATGTAAAGCTTTGTCATCAAAGGCCTTTCTGGGTTGCTGGGGGTTGGGAGAGATGGAGTCGATTGGGAGTTCAACGGTCGTCGTCCCTGACTCCGTGGAAGAAGGGCCGGGAGAGGAGAGCAGGGCCCCCAGGCCGCGCCCAAGCCCGTGCTGTCGATTAACCATGTGAAATCACCTCTCTGGCGAGATCGAGATAGGCAGTGGACCCTGCGGACCGCAGATCGTAGAGCATGATGGGCTTGCCGTAGCTAGGAGCCTCACTAAGTCTTATATTCCGAGGTATTACGCTTGTCATGACCTGATCGCCAAGGTGCTGCTGCGCCTCGGCCCGGACCTGCGCCGCGAGGCTGGTCCGGCCATCGAACATGGTGAGAACCACGCCCTCCACCTTGAGCTGCGGATTCAGGCGCTCCCGGACGAGACCGATCGTCCTGATGATGTGCGCCAGCCCCTCCATCGCGTAGTACTCACATTGCAGCGGCACCAGAGCGGAGTCGGCCGCCGCGAGGGCATTGAGGGTCAATAGGCCGAGAGAAGGGGGGCAGTCGATGACGACATAGTCGTAGTCGGGGCTAACCGCGGTGAGGGCCGCTTTGAGCCGGCCCTCGCGATGGTCCTGGCTGACCAGCTCGATCTCGGCCCCTACCAGATCGATGTCCGACGGGACCAGGTTCAGGAAGGGGAGGAGGGACGGAATCGCCACATCCGCAATTGCCGCACCTTCGAGCACCACGTGATAGATCGTTCGCTCGAGCCCGGCCTTGTCCACCCCTAGCCCAGTCGTGGCATTACCCTGGGGGTCGAGATCGACAAGGAGCGTCCGCCGCTCCGCGAGGGCAAGGCCAGACGCCAGGTTAACGGCGGTCGTGGTCTTACCGACCCCCCCCTTTTGATTGACTACCGCAACGATTCGCCCCACCTATTCCTGGCCCTTCTCCATGTTCCACGTGGAACACCGTGATTCACGTTCCACGAGGAACACTACTCTCTTTCAGACCCCGGAGAAAGACTCTGGTGCCGCGGCCTCCTGGAACTGAAGCCAGGACTACCTCCATTCCTCCGTGCCCCGTCGAGCTTGGTGAGCCCGCCAAGACTACTGTCCCCCCGGGCCTCACGTATCGAAGGGCGAGAGGGTACAGACGCTTCTCCGAGCCGACGGCCCTCGCCACCACCGCGTCGAACCCCTCGGCGAGCCCCAAGTCCGCGCCCACCAGATCCTCAGCCCGACCTTCTACTACCGCAACGTCAGACAAGTTCAGCTCTCGGC
>WNFC01013560.1_pt1 | contig 17234 bp, 9 predicted proteins | sample 5400541 | NCBI WGS metagenome assembly WNFC01 (sample SAMN13153342, study PRJNA577476) | soil metagenome | isolation source: 120 cm saprolite under Douglas fir tree site 2 hole 2 replicate 1 | place: USA:California | collected 2015-04-18
AATAGCGGTAGATGATGTTATAGATTCCTGCCACGTCTTCGGTTGCAAAAACGACTGGGAAAGAAAATCTTTCCTGCGCCGCGAACGAGCGAGCCTTACCGAGATCGCCCGGGTCGTCGACGCTTACCGCTAGAATCTTCAGTTGGCCGGCTGCGAGCGCTGACTGGTGATGATGGAGAAGTCTCATCTGGTCGCGGCAGAGCGGCGCCGTTGTTGCCCAGAAGTTGAGAAGCACGAAGCTGCCACGCAGCGATCGGAGTTCTCGCATGGTACCTGCGAGATCGGGCAGCGAAAACGCTGGCGCCATCAAAGGCTCGACGAGCCACGTGTCTACCTGGGATGGTAATGGTTCTACTATCGGCTGTGGACCTGCTTGTGCGTAGGAAGGGTTTGGCGCGGCGAAGGGCTTGGCGATGAGGGTGGCGACGCCTTCCTCGATTTCGATCCGATGGTTTGCCGGTAGACCTTCGAATTTCTGAGAGAGCCCACTTGGCCAGCGAATCGTGGACCGGATCGTTCCTTCCGGCTTTCCAACTCCGAAGAACACCTCTTTGGAATGCTGAGCCAGAAATCCCGAACCCGCTTGCAGATATTTCGTCTGTATCAGCTTTCCTGCTTCGACGGTAATGGACGTTCCGATCGCATCCCGATTGCTTTTCGTTCCTCGCAGGCGAAATGCAATCGAGTCGCCGATACCCTTCATCCCGTTATGAAGGATCCGTAGCTGCGGGGCGTTCCGGTTTTTTAGGATGAGCTCCAGGCGGCCGTCGTGGTCAAGATCAGCGAGGACGAAGGAGCGGCTGTCCTCAGGAAAGTCCAATCCAAGCGCGCCCGACACCTCGGAGAACGTACCATCGCGGTTGTTCGCGAAGGCAACATTTCTTTCGTGGCCAGCCCAGGAGTTGTCCGACCGGATCAATTCGTTGAGAGCATTCCATCCATGCTCGTAAGCCAACGAGGGCGTGGCGTCTTCTGGGGATTTCGCTACCACCTGCCGCCAGAAAAAGCCGCCGAGGTCATTCCGCTCTAACTTCCGCTCAGGAGAGGAAATGTATCCATTGGCGACGTAGAGGTCAGGGTAGCCGTCATGGTCGAAGTCCCACAGATCCGAGCACCAGGCCCAGCGGCCCATCTCAACCCCGGCTTGTTGGCTGACGTTTTGAAACGTCCCATTCCCGTTGTTCCGATAGAGCGCATTGCCTCGCGCGTGCCGCTGGTAGAGTGCCCGAATGTCTTCCGGAGCTTTTTCCTGAAAGCGCTTTTGCGTTGAAACTCTTTGCCCCGCCGCCGACCACATATTCGCGACGTAGATATCCTGATTTCCGTCGTTGTTGAAGTCGGACCAGCAAGCACTCATCCCAGCGCCAACGTCTTCAACGTGGGCCGAGCTGGAGACTGAGGTGAACGTTCCGTCACCATTGTTGCGATACAAGTTATTGCGCCCGAAGTCATTGGCCACATAAAGATCGGGCAAGCTGTTGGAGGTGGATTGGCCCCACGCACAGGCGAAACTGTAGCGATTGTTGTCCACGTTCAATCCAGCCGCTTCGGTCCTCTCGACAAACCTCGCATTTCCTTCGTTGTGCAGCAGGCAATTGGCTGGCCCATTGCGGGCGTCGAAGTAGGGAACTGGATAGTGATATTGATCGAGGCCCAGGTAGTAGCTGTACAGGCAGAAGTAAATATCGAGACGTCCGTCGCGATCGTAGTCGGCAATCGCAGCGTGCGTGAACGATCCCTGAGGCGGAGTCTCAAACTTGAAGGCATCGCGCTTGATCGCAAACGTGCCGTCGCCCTTATTCAAAAAGAGCAGGGGACCGCTGCCACAGACCACCAGAAGGTCCTGAAGCCCGTTATTCTGAAAGTCAGCAAAGAGAGCGCACGCGGTATTGTCCAGCACTCCGACTCCCGATTTTTCCGTTACGTCTTCAAAGGTCCCGTCGCCCCGGTTGCGGTAGAGCCGGTTAGGCAGTCCCGCCGGCTGGCAGACATAGAGATCGTCGAATCCATCGTTGTCGAAGTCACCCGCGGCCACACCGTTATTGCCGTAAACATCGATGCCGCACGCACCATCCAGAACCGTGCGCCAATAGTCGGACCCGCGAAGCATCTGGTTTGTGTACGATTCCGTTCCTCCGAGAGCTTGAGGCGTGACGTCGATAAACACGGGGCCGTCCGTGATGCTCAGGATTTCTTCTCCAGCCTCCCATCTGTGTGCCTTCCAGACCTCGAGCGCGTTGCGGGATCCATCGTATGACCATTCGGTGTGCCACGATCCAACCCGCTCCTCACGGCGCTGACCGTTTCGACTGGCAACAATGTCGTATCGGATATCGAGGCGAACCCTGAGCGGAGCGCTCGCGACTTCCTCGATACCAATGATTTCGAACTCCGCGGTTTCCACGCGCGATACCTGCCCCAGCCAGCCTTGGATCTCCTGGAGAAATCGCTCACGTCCAGGAACGACATCGGCGGCAAACTGTCTCCTCACGATGTGGATCCCATCTCCGGAGCGAAGTGTGCTCTCCTTGGCAAGAGACAGTGGCGAGGCTTGCACTGAAGAATCCAGTGACCGGGATAATGCTGAAAGATCGTGGGCTGATGCCACAAGGGCCTGGCTCCACTGGTTGAGCTGTGAACCGATTTCGAAAGCGTATTTCTCAGTGACGTACTCATCCGAGCCGGGAGCCACTAGGCGGAGGACGTCTTCCAGTGGAGATTTTGTAGGGTAGTGGGGTGTCAGTCGGATGTCGGCGAAGGAGAAGCCTGAAGTATGACTCGCGAGGGTCTCCCGGGGGTCCAATAGAAACGAGGATGCATGGAAGGGTGCTGGACAGAAGAGCATGGGCGCTAAACCTAAGCTCTTGAGGAGCCTCCGTCGGGAAAGGAATTGATTTTCGTTCTTGTAATGCGACATTTTCAGAGGGGTTCCGCGTAGCGGCAATGTTAGCACCGTGGCTGGAACCGGCCCAAAAACATGTCGTCCAAACGCGCCGCATGCGACGTTGGGAGGGTTCCTCCGGATTGTTGATGTCAACGTAATCATTTCGGTTGACAAAAGTCGTTGGGTTGGCCTAGCCTCATCCCGATCCAAAAATGTAACCGGTTACTTCAATCGAGTCAGCGCAACCGATTTCGTCGGCGCAAGACCGCAGACCCAAAACGGAGGTTATTCGGATGGCCATTGATCGCAATGCTGTGAATTGGTTTGGACGCTGCAAGTACGTAGTCCTTACTTGCTTATTCGTTCTTCTCGTGCAAACTCAAACCGCCTTTGGCCAGGTTGATCAGGGATCAGTCTCTGGAACCGTGCAGGATGCCTCCGGCGCGGTCGTTCCCAATGCGAAGGTGACGCTCCTGAATAAGGACGTTGGCTTGTCCCTGGAGACGACCACGAAAGCCGGCGGCGAATACATCTTTACGCCGGTCAGGATCGGGAATTACTCCGTTTCCGCCACGGCTCCCGGATTTTCAACGACAACTCAGGAAAATCTGCACGTGGACCTTGCGCAACACCTAACGGTCAACATTCAACTGAAGACAGGGGCCACGACCGAAACCGTTGAAGTAAGCACGGCGCCACCGTTGCTGCAGACCGAGGAGGGCTCGGTCGGTCAAGTGATCGGTGAAAAGACAATCAATAGCCTTCCTTTGAATGGACGCAATTTCACGTTCCTGGCGCAACTTGGCGCCGGCGTCAACACCCCGCAGGCTGACACTCGAGGCAATGCGGCATCTGGTGCCTTTACTGCGAATGGTCTGAAACCATCCCAGAACAACTACCTGCTGGATGGTATCGACAACAACTCCGACACCGTCGATTTCCTCAATGGAACAAATTTTATCGTTCTTCCGCCGGTGGATGCGATCCAGGAGTTCAAGGTGCAGACAGCGGACTTCAGCGCTGATCTTGGCCGATCGGCTGGTGCTGTCCTCAACGCTACTATCAAATCCGGTACAAACAGCATTCACGGCGCGGTTTGGGAATTTCTTCGGAATGACAAGCTCGACGCGGCGGACTGGTTTACCAACAACAATGGAACCGCAAAAGGAGAGCTGCGCTTTAATCAATTCGGAGCCTCCATCGGGGGACCGATCATCAAAAACAAGTTGTTCTACTTCGGCGACTACGAAGGGCTGCGAGTCGTGCAGGGTACCGTTTCCACCGCTACCGTGCCAACCCTGACGATGCGTAACAGCGGTTACTCCAATCTCTCGGACATCATCAGCGGACAGGGTGGGACCTTGCGGGCGGATGCCGTGGGACGACAGGTGCCGCTCGGCACCGTTCTCGACCCCGCGACAACACGTGCGGTTACGGCGGGCACGCTTGATCAGGTGTCCGGCATGGTGGCGACAACTACAGGTTTTGTTCGCGATCCCTTCGGCACGTGCCTCCCTACCACCGCGACCTTTTCGGCCGCCGCCTGCAACCTCAATCACATTCCCGTCGGACGGCTGGATCCGAACGCCATCAAGCTGTTGAATCTCTACCCCACTCCGACGAATGGCTCGCTCTCCACGAACTTCGCATCGTCCCCTAAAGCGACACAGAATCGCAATGCCTTCGACGTTCGCGCGGACTACAATCCCTCCGAGAAAAATCAGATATTCTTCCGCTTCAGCTATGTGGATAATCCTCAATATATTCCCGGCGTCTTTGGCGGCATCGCGGACGGCGGTGGGTTCCAGCAGGGGGTTCAGACCGCGAAAGCTGACCAGGCCGCGTTAGGATATACCCGTGCGTTTACTCCCACCGCTATCAATGTAGCCCGCGCTGGATTCAACCACCTTCACACCACGAGATTCGGCCCTGAAGGCAGCACGCTCGGCATTCCGGCTCAATACGGAATCCAGGGTATTCCGCAGCTTCCCGAAAATGGCGGCCTTCCCGGCTTTACCTTCGGCGGCCTGTCGACCTTGGGCGGTAATAACTTCCTGCCTTCCGACGAAGTCAGTCAGACCCTCCAGATCACAGATGACTTTACGAAAATCTACGGCAAACACAGCTTCAAAATGGGTATTGAATATCAGCACGTAAAGTTTTCAACACTGCAGCCTGCGTATTCGCGGGGCCAGTTCGACTACAACGGCACCTACACCGATATTCCCAACCAGAACAGCAACAGCACCGGCATAGCCCAATTCCTGCTGCAGCCCCAACCGGCCACTGTTCCAAATGGCGTCAACTATTCGGGAGGTTCCGATCAGGTTCAAGCCTCCAACATCAACAAGACCTACGATACGAAGAACTACTTTGCGACCTACTTCCAGGATGACTGGAAGGTAACTCCAAAAATGACGCTGAATCTCGGCCTGCGTTATGACTACTTTGGGCCCATCGCCGAGTCCAACGGCGGCCAGGCCAACTTCATTCAAGAGGGACCACCCCTGGGCAAGCCGGTCTATCTTATCCCGACCGGCAAGGACATAAGGACCTTGTCTCCGAGCTTTACCACCCTATTGGCGAAGGATGGAATTACTCTCGTGCAGGGCGACCAGTACGGCAAAGGCCTTGGGCAGGCGCAGAAAAACAATTTCGCACCCCGAGTAGGATTTGCCTATCAAGCACAGCCGAAATTTGTAGTGCGCGGCGGCGTTGGCATGTTCTACAACTCGTTTGACAATCAGGGATACGGCCCCAATATCGGCGAGAACTATCCTTTTGTGTACAACTTCAACTATCAGATCCAGGGGGCTGTCAACCCCGTCAGTGCCAATACCCCCTACGCCGGGTGTGCCACCGCAGGCCCCGGCGGAACTGCGACCTTTGAGGCTGGTTTATCCTGCGTTACCTTTACGCCGGCCAATGTCAACGCCCAGGGTCTGTCATTGCAGGGACTTCAATTCAATTACCAAACCCCCGTCACATTGAGTGCCAATCTGACCACCCAATATTCCTTGACGCCCACGTTGAGCGCAACGGTCGGGTATGTGTTTACCAACGCCTGGAATATTCAGGTCGGAATCGGCGATAACCAGGTGACTCAACTCTATCCGGCCGGCACAAATTTAACGAACCTCGTTCCATTCCCAGACTTCAATCGTGGTGCCAGCTACAACCGAACGATAGGAGAGAGTAACTACAGCGGTCTGCAAACCAAGCTCGAGCAGCAGTACTGGAAGGGACTTAGCTTCCTCGCCGCCTATACTTGGTCCAAGACCCTTTCCAACGCTTTCGACTTGCTGAATGGCGGTAGCCTCTCTGGGTTCCGCGCACCGTGGGTACCAGGCTTTGGTCCCGGGTTCGATCGAACTCTAGCCTCATTCGATATCCGAAATGTGTTTCATTTCAGCGGCGGGTATCAGCTTCCATTTGGTAGGGACAAGCAATTCCTTGCCAGTTCAGGAAAGCTCACCAACGCGATCGTCGGTGGTTGGAGTGGAAATTGGATCGTAACCCTTCAGGGAGGTCAACCTATCACTATGCGTTGCCCCTCTGCAACCACCGCCGGAACAAGCTGCAACGATGTAAATGTTCCCGGGCAAAGCCAGCAGCTTGGACTGCACATCGACTCGAACAAGAAATTGAGTTGGTTTGGGAACCCGAAGGCATTCCAGCAACCCTGTCTGCTGGGACCCACCGGTCCAATTCCGAATTCACCGGCGGGGTGCACTCTTTTGACCGGTACCGGCATATTGGGAGGAAATCCTGCCACCACGCATGGACCGCCCCTCAAGACGTTCGACTTCTCGGCGTTCAAGGCTTTCCAGCTTACCGAGCGCTTCTCGCTGCAGTTCCGGTCGGAGTTCTTCAACATATTCAACCATGCAAACTTCAATGCTCCTGGCTTCGGAGGCAACGGGGTTGTCTCGGTTTCCAACTCTACCAACTTCAACAGTTCCAACTTCGGCGAAATCGGATCCACTCGCACTGCTCCGAGACAGATTCAGTTCGCTCTGAAACTGTATTACTGAGCTAAGATGAAGACACCTTGGAGGTCACTATCGTCAGTGACCTCCAGGGGTGTGTTTCTTTTGCGCAGCAGGGGCCTCAGTTTCGGCTTTTGCTTTTTTGCTTCTTAGTAGTTTGCGCTCTGCCAGCCAAGGCCGAGCCTGCCACAGTGGAAGACACCCCCAGCCAGAAACTGGATCGCCAGTTCCAGTCTGCCGTGGCGCAATACAACGCCGGGCAATTTGCAGAGGCAGCGGCGCAGCTGGAGAAACTTCTACCCCAGGCACCGCAGAGCTTCGAGGTCCATGAGCTTCTCGGGTTGGTCTATGCCGCCCAGTCGCAAGATTCCAAAGCTCTGGAACACTTGGATATCGCAGTCCGATTGAAGCCAGACTCCGCCGCCGCCAGAACCAATCTGGCTGCCAACCTCTCTCGTTCGGGAAAGTTGGAATTAGCTGCGAAGCAGTTTCAGAAGGCGCTCGCTTTGGAGCCTCGAAACTTCGACGCTAACCATAACTTTGGTGAATTATATATCCGATCCGGCAAGATCGCGGACGCAATCCCTTTCCTGGAAAAGGCGCAGCAGATTGATCCTTCCTCTTACGGTAATGGCTACGATCTAGCACAGGCTTATTCCCTCACAGGGCGACTTAGCCAGGCGAGACAACTGATTCAAACTCTCGTTCGACAGAAAGACACGGGGGAGCTGCATAGCTTGCTGGGCCAGGTGGAGGAGAAAGATGGAAAGTTCCTGGCCGCGGCAAACGAGTATCAGATCGCCGCCCATCTGGATCCAAGTGAGGACAACTTGTTTGATTGGGGAGGCGAGCTTCTCATCCATAGAACCTACGACCCCGCCATCGAGGTCTTCCGGCAGGCTACCCAGCGCTATCCGAATTCGCCCCGGCTGCGGATCGGGCTGGGAATGGCGTTGTATTCACGGGGCAACTATGAGGAGTCGATTAAGTCCCTGCTCGCAGCAGCAGACCTGGACCCTGCCGATCCACGATGTTATCTGTTTCTATCCAAGTCTTATCTCAGTTCTCCCAACCAGGCGGATGAGGTAATCCAGCGGTTCCGGCGCTACGCTGAGCTAAAGCCGGACAACGCGCTCGCCCAGTATTATTACGCGGTAGGTTTATGGAAGGGAAAACGGCTGGAACAATCCAGTGTAGATTTTCAAACGGTGGAGTCCCTGCTGCAAAGGTCGATAGCTTTGGACGGAACCCTTGCCGACGCACACTTGCAACTCGGTATCCTCTACGCAGAACAGCATGAGGTGGCCAAATCGCTTCCGGAGTACCAGCGCGCGCTGGAGCTGAATCCTGACTCTCCAGACGCTCATTACCGTATCGGCCAGTACTATGTCCGCGCCGGGCAAAAGGACCGCGCACAGCAGGAGTTCGCCGTCTATCAGCAGCTCCAGGCCCAGCACATGGCCGCAGTCGATAAGGAAAGGGCCGAGGTTCAGCAATTTGTCTATTCCGCAAAACCCGGTTCTGTCTCAAAGCCCTGAGTGCCGCGTCGGGCCCGAGATTTACGTTACTCGGAGGACGGGAAGAAAGTGTTGCATGATCGCGACCGAACGAATCAAAAGGTGGACTTGAGTTGACAGCTTCATTTAAAACGCCGATACCCGCACCATATGAGCTTGCCAGGCATCTTGGCTGCAGCAGGCGCGATTTTCTGCGCAGTACCGCTGGACTGGCACTAGGAACTGCCCTGATGGGCGGCAGCCCATTTGTGCATGGAGAGGCTGCGGCAAAGAAGCGGAAAGTTATCGTCATTACGTTTGGCGGAGGAGCTCGGGATCAGGAGACGTTCGCCCCCGAAGGGCAGGAGAATATTCCTCATATGCTCCACGAACTGGCACCCCAATCGAGTTTTTTCACTCAAGTGATGAATCAGGGGATATTGGGCCACTACGTCGCCACCGCAAGTCTGGCAACCGGGGTCTATGAAACACTCAATAACTTCGCGGCAGTTCCACCCGAACATCCCACCGTATTCGAGTATTTTCGCAAGGATCTGAACCGTCCCTCCTCCAGCGCATGGGTGGTCGCCCCCAGCAACGGCTTCAACCGGATTGGCGAGAGCGAGTATCGTACCTACGGTCCGGGCCTGGGCGCCAAAGTCATTTTGCCGAAGCGTTTACTCAATGCGGCAACCTCCGGAGCACCTGCCGATTACAACCATCTGCTGCGCGACAACTACGAGACCCCCCTCTACGCACCGCAAATCGGAGGTGGCGAATTCGAATTGCAGCAGATGGAAACCATCTTGAAGCTCTCCGTCGACGACTTCAAGACCCATGCACGAACTGTCTCGAGCCCTGACGAGCTTTCCGTCTACATTGCGAAGCGCCTGATGAAACAGGAATCCCCCAATCTGCTTTGGATCACTATGCACGACATCGACATCGCGCACACCGGCGCCTACTCGCTCTACATTGACGCTATTCGGCGCACAGACCGTCTTTGTGCGGAGCTCTGGAAAGCGGTTCAGGCCGAGCCAGAATACGCGGGGAACACCACAATGTTCATTCTCCCGGATTTTGGACGCGATGCCGACGAGGATGCCGGCGGAAATGGTTTTCAGCATCATCGCACCGGTGACCCAGCGTCACGCACCACCTGGATGATGGCCCTGGGCACAGGTGTTCGTCAGGGAACGGTGTATGATCGCCCGCTGCAATCGATTGATCTCGTCCCCACTCTGGGCGCAATAATGGGTTTCTCGCCGAAGCTGTCACAAGGCAAACCGATCCAAGAATTGTTGTAATTATGCTGCCAAGCGATCTCAAAGCCGAACAGTTCGCCGGGTATCCACCCAAGGCAAGAAAGCTCGTTGTGGTTCACCTGGGAACGCTGCAACAGCTGCCTCTCAGCTTCGTGCCAAGCTTGCTGAGGGAAGTCATCGACTACGATTTCAAGTTCCCCGCAGAGCGCGCTTCAATCGATCAGGAACTTGCCACTCTCAGCTCTCTTACGCCGGCGCTGCTCAAAGAATGGTTTCAGTCATTTTCGCAACTTTCGCTCTCGGTGAAGCTTGAAAAGCTTGACTGGGTCAACCAGCCGGCCCAGTTTGTCGAACAGCTATCCGCCTATCTTTGGACAACTCACCAACTGGATGCGTTCCGCGAGGCAGCGATAGCTTACGGGAATCGTACCCGGCCCGTGGCGCCGTCCGAACCCGCCATACCCAGGCTGGGAATTGCAGTCATTGGACAGGGCGTCCAGTCGTATGACGAACCTCTCTTCCGCAATCTCCGCAAGCACGGCACCTATTTCAAACGAGTCAAGCCGGAAAACGGAGTTGAACTCCTGATGGCCGCCGTCGAAACCAGGGCGAAGGCACATCCCGTTCCTTATGGGCATTGGTATGTCGATGGGGGCCAGCCAGCCGATCACAGCCCATCGCTCAGTTGCGTGTCGTTTCAGAAACTGGAGCCTGTACGCGCCGCATTGCTGAAAAATATCCAGACTGAAATTGGCAAACCCGGAATGGGGCCTGAGGAACTACGAACCCACATGGCCCGTCTCTCTCCCGCCGACCTCGGAATCGGCGGAAAAGGAGACGAGGTGATGGAGCGTTTTGAAGTCAAGCTGCTCACCGAGGGTTCCGGTACCCAGATATTCAGCACGACCTTCGCTCAATGGACGGCCCGCGAGGTTCTACGAAGGGCCCAGCCGCACACCTTGTTCGTGCGCTTTGCCCCCCGGCAGCGGCAAAGACCAATGAACGAACTGCTGTCCGCCGGTGACAGCAATCCTGAACTAGATTTCATAGGTTCCCTGATCGATGCGGACATGGGCGCCTACTATCAGTGGATCAATCAGCAGCGCCTCCCGGGGTCGGAACGGTCTTCATTCCTGGTGTGGTTTGAAGGCCATAGCCAGGCTCTCGCAATTGCTCCGTCTCTGCCGCGCGGCACCGAGTCAAACTCGGTCCTTGATCTAGGACAATTGCTTTCACTGGCTGCTGGATAAGGTAACAATCCTCACGCGGATATGCAGCCAATTCCCAAAACGGGAATCCCTCAAAATAAATCCGCAATCCGTGTCAAATTTCTCCTACCCGAAAACGTGGTCGCTAAGCGCCACGTTTCACCACACATCTCACCACAAATTCACCACGAAAACACCACGTTTTTCCGCCTCATTTTCCCGAAACCCCCAGCAAAACACCACAATCTCCCACCTAAAAAAAATTCCTCAAAACTCCTTCAGGAGGGCTTTGCGGGTGTTGTTGCAGGCTCGTCAACTTTAAGGATCTGATCAGCACGAACATCATTCAGCCTCTGGACAATGCCGCTAGGCCAGTGGATTTCAATCGATTTCACTACAGTATCCGCCCCAAGCCCGAAGTGAGCACGTTTATCGCTGGAAGATAAATAGCTGCCCGCCGTCGTAACCGTCACATACTGCGGCCCAGCGGAGGTGTCGACCTTAATCACAGCCCCAATTCCGTCCCGATTGCTGCGATGGCCGACGAGCATCAAGGTAAGCCAGTGGTTCCCGGTAACCGTCTCATTATGTAGGAGATATGCAGGGCCATCGTTCGTCGTCACAACGGCATCCACGCGCCCGTCATTGTCTATATCTCCAACAGCCATCCCCCGCCCCACCCATGCCTGGTGAAAGACGTCCCCCGACTGCGCGGAGACGTCTACAAACCCCTTGCCAGTGTTATGCGCCAGAAGCATCGGCTCTCTATACCTAAGCTGCGGGAAGTTCAGTTCGATTGTGTCCAAATCATGGCCCTGAGCGACGAGCAGATCCTTGCGCCCATCATTGTCGTAGTCGAGAAATCGAACTCCCCAACCAGAGTGCAATAGGGTCATGCCTCCTATACCACTCATGTAGCTGTCATAGGTGAAGCTGGAATCTCCACTGTTGTGATAAAGGGCGTATTTCTGGTTAGCAAGGTTGGTGATGACAAGATCAGGTAGGCCATCGTTATCGTAATCCTGAAAGTCAACTCCCATGCCGGCGTAGGTCCGTCCGTCGCCGTCAACTGCGATCTCTGCAGTCAGGCCGACCTCTTCAAATGTGCCATCACCTTTATTGTGATAGAGAAACTCGAGCATAGAGTCATTGGCCACCACAATGTCGATCTTACCGTCGCGATCGTAGTCTGCGATCGCAATACCAAGCCCCTTGCCGGGTTTGTCGAAACCCTTTTTGACCGAGACTTCGCTGAAACGCCCGTCGCCGTCGTTATGGTAGACGAGAGCGGAAACTGCAGGGAAAATATCTGGGTGACAGTAAGAGCGATAACCTTCTCGGTGTTCTCCACACCAGATGTCATCGAAATCCCACCGCAAATAGCGTAAGACGACGAGATCGAGAAGTCCGTCATTGTCTAGATCAACCCAGGCAGCGGAGGTGGACCATCCGCTGCCGCCTGTTCCGGACTTTTCGGTCACATCTGTAAAGGTTCCATCGCCGTTGTTGTGATAGAGACGGTTCCCACCGTAAGCCGTTACGTAAAGATCTTCATAGCCGTCGTTATCGTAATCTCCCGCCGCAACACCCATGCTATAGCCAAAACCTTGCAGGCCGGCTTTCTCGGTAACATCTTCAAAAGTGCCATCCTTCTTTTGATGAAATAAGCGGTTCCAATATTTAGGGGCGGTCTTTTGCGGAATAGTTCCCTTCGGTGTGGGATCTGCTAACGGGGCTCCGTTGACAAAAAAGATGTCTAGAAGCCCATCGTTGTCGTAGTCGAAAAGGGCGACTCCGGATCCCATTGTTTCAAGAAGATATTTCTTCGACGTGTGCGATGCTTGCCCGACAAAAGTGAGGTGGCTCTTGGTCGTGATATCGATAAAGCGACCTGGCGGGGAGGCAGGTTGCGGCGGCGTTGAAATGTTGTTCGACTTTGCGCCATTTGCAGGTTCCGTCTGAGCCAAAGCTGCGATACTGAATGCTAAGAAACAAAAATGTAAGAGGCCTCCGACGAAAATGCGGACTAGCGAATGGGGAGAGACTCCGTTTCGGCTCGAACACTGTATCAGTCGAGGAGCTAAAGATGTGAGAGTACGTCCCGCTTGCATCATATAGTTATGCCAACGGAGATGTCCTGATCCGTTTCGTCATGCAATTTCTGTCCGTTCAAAACTCAATCCGAAATAGCTGACCCTCTTCTACACTAGCCGACAAGTGGGGATCGGCACCAGAAAATTGCTGAGGGCTGCCTGGAACGTCCGACCTGCTTCGAAATACAAGGCCCGGGCAGAGTCAGAACAGACTCTAGGCGAAGACGTATTGTCTCGCGATCAAAGTGGCATGTCCTCACTTAACGATTTCTCTTCCTATGAAGACACTTTCTGTGACAAACCTATGCCGATGTGTCTAGGATGTACTTGGTCAAAATTCTATGGATAGACGTGATTTTCTAAAAACAAGTAGCACTTTTCTTGCTGCCACTGCGTTCCCTGGTGTGCCGGCGCTTTCCTCGGACCCTCTCGCGCCCGGCCGCGTCAACATACCAATCAATCGTGGCTGGCGCTATTCCCCTCGCAAGGTGGAGGGAGCCGAAAAAGTTGAATTTGATGATTCAGCTTTTGAGCACGTTGTCATTCCGCACACGAACGTGCTCTTGCCATGGCATAGCTTCGACGACAAGACCTACGAGTTTGTTTCGACTTATCGCCGGCGCTTCAAAACGCCACGGGGTTCGGAAGGCAAGCGCGTTTTCGCGGACTTCGAAGGAGCGATGACGGCTTCGACCATCTGGATCAACGGCGTTTCGCTGGGCGAATATAAGGGCGGGTTCACGCCGTTTTCGTTTGAGTTGACCACTCATCTTCGACAGGATGGTGATAACGTCCTCGTGGTCCAACTCGACTCAACGGAACGCGCCGATATCCCGCCGTTTGGCAATGAGATCGACTATTTGACCTTCGGCGGCATCTATCGCGAAGTCGCGCTGAGGATCGTTCCCTCGGTCTATCTCGACAACATATTCGCTAGGCCTAAGGATATATTGAGCGGCAAACCGTCGCTTGACGTGGACTGTTTTCTTGCCGGGCGTGCACGGGAGGTGGCTACGTTGTCGCTCGAAGTTGAGCTGCGAAACGGAGAGCGCATTTTGGCTAAGGGGACTCATTCCGTCACATTCAATAGTGGATCTGACCCTGATACATCTGCCGATCCGGCTACCAGTGCACCGGTCTACAGCAGCGCCGAGACCATCAATGACCCGTCCCGCCATACGGTGTCACTGAAAGCGATTGACGGCATCAAGCTTTGGGATCTAGAAAATCCCTCTCTGTATACAGTTCAGGTTCGGTTGCTGCAAGCTGGCCATGTGATCGACGAAGATATGCGCCGGATTGGCTTTCGCGAGGCAACGTTTACGGATCACGGATTCTCGCTCAACGGAAAGATCATCAAGCTGCGGGGGCTGGATCGTCATCAGACGTTTCCATTTGTGGGGCAGGCGATGCCCGCGCGAGTACAACGTCGGGATGCGGAAATTCTGCGGAAGAATCTGCATTGCAACATCGTGAGGACATCACATTATCCGCAATCGCGGCACTTTCTTGACTGCTGCGATGAAATTGGACTTTTGGTACTGGAGGAAATCCCAGGGTGGCAGCATATCGGTCCAGAGCCCTGGAAACAGATTTCGATCGATAACGTTGGCCGCATGATCCGACGGGACTGGAATCATCCGTCCATTATCCTTTGGGGAGTGCGAATCAACGAGTCGAAGGACGATCACAGTTTCTACACCCGCACGAATGCTTTGGCTCACTTGCTTGATCCTACTCGTCAGACGGGTGGGATACGGTACTTCCAAGAGTCGGAGTTCCTCGAAGACGTGTTCACTATGAACGATTTCGGGTTTCCACTCAAAAAGCCCAATCATCCTCGCTATCTCAACACGGAGTTTGTGGGACATACCTTCCCAACGAAGACGACGGATGACGACGAGAGACAGCGTGAGCATACCTTACGACATGCGCGCATCCATAATCAGTTGGCTTCCGATCCGCAATATGCAGGTGGCATTGGGTGGTGCGCGTTTGACTACAACACGCATTCAAACTTTGGGGCTGGTGATCGGATCTGCTATCACGGCGTCACAGATATCTTCCGTGAACCTAAGGCTGCTGCGGGATTTTATAAATCGCAATGTGACCCAGCCGAAGAGGTTGTGCTTGAGCCTGCATTTCACTGGGCCAACAGCGATGAATCAACCAGCTTTACGAAGGCTGTTGTCTGTTCCAACTGCGACCATCTGAAGTTTTACATGCGCAAGGACGGCGTCGAGGGTAGCCCGTGGGACCTCATTGCCGAGCTTGATCCCGACCGAGAAGAGTTCAACTATCTCATGTATCCGCCGTTCATCCTTGACCGTCGTAAGATTCCCTCGAAAGAACGGCATGGATGGGGTGATCTGCGCATCGATGGCTACCTGAAGGGCAAACAGGTGATCTCGAAGTCTCTTTCAGGGCGCGGTATCGATTCGAAGTTCATGCTTCTTGCGGATGATACCTCGCTGGCCGCAGATGGTGCGGATACGACCCGTGTCGTGCTGCGTGTGACTGATGAATTCGGCAACATTCGTCCATACGCCAACGATCCGATTATCTTTAAACTCGACGGACCCGCAGAGCTGATCGGCGAGAACCCCTTCGCGTTGATAGGTGGTACGGGGGCTATCTGGGTTCGTGCGAAGGAGCAGGCTGGTACGGTTAGCCTAACCGCGAAACATCCGCGGCTAGGCTCGCAGAAGGTCGAGATTGCTTTGACGAGTGCGCCGGCGGAGATGATCTAGCTAGCAATTACAGGAATTCCTAATGAGCGGCCATAGCCTACAGGACAACACCTGCGGCTTGAAAGTCTCCTCGTAAAAGCATGTCAATTCCATGGTGCATCCAGTAGCTTCCGCTGGCCACCTGCGGAGCATTCAACGCCCTTGGCGCTATGGATGAAGCGCAGATGATATTGCCGGTTGGGATCGAGACCACGGAGACAAACGCGAGGGAAGGGGTAACCAGAGGACAGCGTAGTAGGGGCGCGTTGTCGTGTTGGGCGCCTCGAAGGTGTTGGGTAGAGCGGGATTGATGTCAAACAGGCCGAGTAGATGTGTGCCCTTCGAGCCCACGTAGCCAATCTGCAAAACGATTGAGTTTGTGAGGCTTTGCTGAATATTCAGGTCCCATATCTGCGTAGAGGAGGGTCTGAAGTTCTTGTCAAAGGTGGAGATGCTGACGCTGCCTGGCGAAGCAGCGGCGATATTCTGAGTGCTCAAGGGCGGATAGATGTCCACTCCTGGCTTAATCACCTGGTTGAGTCCCCGGGCGTTCACGACCTGGTTGCTGCCTGCGGGATTCAAGCCTGGCACAAAGACTGATATGTTCTGCGCTCCGTTGTTTTGCAAGACTGACTTCATATAGATGGAGTCATAGTAAAAACCGTATCCTCCGCGAAGGACGGTATTGCCGGAGCTGCCTAACTGATAGGCAAACCCAATTCGGGGGCTTGCCCCTCCCCAGAATTTTTGATAGATGTTTGCGACACCCTGCCCTGCCACTGCAAGGCCTGTCGGGCTCGTCGGATCAAAGATGGAGAGGTTCGGATAGTCGTAAGCGTCGACTGTGGGCCGTCTCGACGGCGCATTTTTCTTTCGGCATGCTCTTTGTAGGCATGGCTTGATGCCGTGCGTGCGAGGGACACGATGGAAGCGGCTGAGCCGATTGTTGGAAGAAGAAGGGTCCGTCAGTTCAGGACGACGCAGGAGAAGCGGTTCATTCAGCTTGAGAGCACAGTTGCGCAGTCGACCGGGGATCTTGGAGCGCGTGCTGTGCGGTTGTTGTCTGTCAGCGTCGACGAAGGTGCGGAACGCCAAGCCCCGGGTGCGACGGCGGCAAGCACTGCGGATCACACAGCAGGGAGTGACGCTTTGCCGGGCTCGATCGAGTTGACGTTGGCCCGAGGACAGGTTCGCATCGCGGGCACGGTGGATGCCGGTACGTTGCGCACGGTGTTACGGTGTCTGCTCGCATGATCGCTCCTCCAGCCAACACTCAGATATGGATGCTCTCCGGTCATGTGTTTGCGTTTCGCGGACGGCGCGGCGATCTGATCAAGCTGCTCTGGTTCGATGGGGACGGTCTTTGTCTATTTTCGAAGAAGCTGGAGCGCGGACGATTTGTGTGGCCACAGGCCGAGAGTGGCAAGGTCTCCTTGACCCGTGCGCAGCTTTCGATGCTGCTCGAAGGGATCGATTGGAGAAGGCCTGACAGGACTTGGCAACCGGCGATGACTGTCTAAGTTTTCATGCGTGATTCCTCAGTGTTTACGCACCTTTTGTGCATACTCAA
>WNFC01010734.1_pt1 | contig 17233 bp, 14 predicted proteins | sample 5400541 | NCBI WGS metagenome assembly WNFC01 (sample SAMN13153342, study PRJNA577476) | soil metagenome | isolation source: 120 cm saprolite under Douglas fir tree site 2 hole 2 replicate 1 | place: USA:California | collected 2015-04-18
AGAGCTCCCACTGGCCCAGGTGTGCGGTCACGAAGATCACGCCGCGGGCGGGGTCGGTGGGAATGTGCTCGGCGCCGTCGATGTCGACGTGGAAGCGACCCGGGTGCACCATCTGCTCGTAGCGCGCGCCGTAGCACCAGGAGAAGGCCTCGATCGTCCGATAGGTCCGGCGCTGCCGCTCCCAGAACCCGCAAGGCCCCAGCACCGCCTCCAGGTTGGCGGCGATCGCGTGCCGGATGTTCCAGAGGGCGATCCAGAAGATCGTGCTGCACAGCGCCACCCAGGCGGGGAAGGTGTGGCGCGACAAGACGCCAGAGCGGACGGCCCGGTAGGGAAGGCGATACCAGAATACGCCGGTCACGTAGAAGGGTCCGAGCAGGCGACGGATGCGGCCCTGCTCGGGCGCGTGCGGCCGGAGTGCGCCCCGCGTTTCCGGCGCGTCGTCGGCGCGGGGTTGCGCGGCCGCCGGCGTCACGCCGAAGCTCCGGAGTCGACGGCGAAGGCCTGGCCCGTGATTGCGGTGGCGCGGTCGGAGAGGAGGAAGGCCACCATCTGCGCCACGTCGCGGGGCGCCGTACCGGCGGGGAGGCACTCCGTGTCGCGCAGCTTGGTGACCCTCGCCTCGGGCAGCGCGGCCGTCTGCTCCGTGGCCACGAAACCGGGCACGATCACGTTCACGCGAATGCCCTTGCGGCCGACCTCGCGGGACAGCGAGCGCGTGAGGCCCATGAGGCCCGCCTTCGAGGCCGCGTACGCGGACTGGCCCGGCAGTCCGGCCGGCCGCGTTGTTGACCAGGCCCGACACCGGCCCCAGCTCCTTCGCGACCTCGGCCACCAGCGCGGCCGGACGCGCGCGGTCGCGGAGGTCGAGCCGGAAGGGACGCGCTCCGCTCTGCTCCGCCACGGCGCGCGCGGCCGCTTCGTCGGACGCCCAGGTGAAGGCGACCGCCCATCCGTCGGCGGCCAGCGCCTCCACGATGGCGCGGCCGATGCCGCGGCCGCCGCCCGTCACCAGCGCGACCGGACGGCCGGGGGCGGCGATCACGCTCACCGCTGCCCTCCGACGTCGAGGCGCGCGCGCACCACGCTGCGCGCGATGCGCAGGCTGTCGACCAGGGGCCGATAGTGGCTCGTGGTGCGTCCGTCCGCGAATCCCAGGCGCACCGGAACCGTCACCACCCGGAAGCCGCGACGGCACGCGCGCACCACCACCGCGCTCTCCGCGTCGAAGCGCGTCTCCGGGAAGCCGGTCGCCTCGACCAGGCGGCGCGTGTAGAGGCGAAAGCCGGTCTGCACGTCCGAGAGCGGCTGGCCCGCGGCCCACGAGATCGCCCAGGAGGAGAGACGATTCGCGACGCGACGGGCCGCGACCATCTCGTCGAACAGATGAGCGCGCGTGCCCAGCACGAGGTCGGCCCCTTCACGCGCGGCCCCGAGGAGATTGGGGATCTCTTCGGGCAGGTGCTGGCCGTCGGCGTCGAGCGTGACCACCGCGTCGCAGCCACGCGCGAAGAGCGTGCGGAAGGCCGTGACCAGGGCGGCACCCTTGCCGCGGTTCACGCGGTGGGCCACCAGCTCCGCGCCCGCGCCGCGCGCCGCCTCCGCCGTCGCGTCGGACGAACCGTCGTCCACCACGAGGACCTCGGGGAGGACCTCGCGCGTGCGTCGCACCACGTCGCCGACGGACGCGCCGGCCTGGTAAGCGGGAATGGCGGCGGCGATCCGGGTCACAGGCGCTCCAGGACGACCCAGGCCGCGGCTCCTCCGCCCGCGAGGCTGCTGACGAGGACGCGGCGGGGCAGGGGCAGAGGTCCCCCCGCGTGCGGGATCACGCGGAGCTCGGGGTCGAAGGTCTCGAAGCCGGCTGTCGGCCCGAACTCCGCGCCCGCGGTGGCCAGGATCGCGGCCGCGAGCTGAGCGCCGCCGTACTCGCCGGTCACGGACTTGGGCGCGAGCACCGGCGGGAGGGGCGCCTCGCCCCAGAGTGCGTGCAGGGTGGCCGCTTCCAGACGGTCGCCGGCCACCGATCCCGACGCCCCCGAGACGATGAGGTCGATGTCGGACGGCGCGAGAGAGGCGCGGTCGAGCATTCTTCGCGCCGCGCGCGCCAGCGGCTCGTGACCCTGCCCCCAGGACACGCGCGACGCGCTGGGATCGAAGGCGCTGCCCCAGGCCCACACGCGGGCCAGGATGCGGGCCCCGCGCGTGCGCGCGGCGGCTTCCTCCTCGACCACGAGGACGGTCGCGCCCTCGCCCAGGCAGAAGCCGGAGCGCCGGCGGTCGAAAGGGCGCGCCGCCTCGCCGCCGTCCGCGCCGGGGCGGCTCAGCGCGCGGTAGCGGTCGAGGAGGGCGTGAACGAGGGGAGGCGACTCGTCGACGGCGCCGGTGAGAGCGCGCTCCACCGATCCCGTGGCCACGTCCGCCGCGGCGCGTCCCAGTGCCAGCAGCGGTCCCGCCTCGCGCTGGGTCACCGTGATGTTGGGGCCGCGCGCCCGGCCGGCGATGGCGACCTGCGCGGCGGGCGCGTTGGCGACGCATTCGGTGAACAGGAACGGCGAGGCCGTTTCCGGCCCCTCGGCGAGGAGGCCGCGCAGCATCCGTTCCGTGAAGGAGGCGGGACCGAAGGCGGTGGCCAGCACGACTTCCGTGAGGCCCGCCTCTCCGTCGCCCCCCGCCTCCGCCGTGGCCATGCGCGCGGCGGCGACGGCCACCTTCGAGGGCGGGCTCATGCGACGCGCGCTCGCCGGCGGCACCCACGTGGTCAGGTCCGCGGCCCCGATCAGCGCCGCCGTGCGCGCGCTCTCGGGCAGGTGGTACCCGGCCGAGCGGTCCACCTCCGACAGCACGGGACGCGAGGCGCGCAGGGCCTCGGCGAGCGCATTGAGGCCGCAACCGAAGCTGCCGACGACGCCCACGCCGGTGACGACGGCGGTGGCCATTGACCTTCAGTCCCAGCGCGCGAGGACGAGGGCGACGTTCGAGCCGCCGAAGGCCAGGCTCGTCGAGACGGCGGCCCGCGCGTCGGGCACCGCCTGCGGGGTGTCGAGGACGAGACGGGCGCCGATGGTGGCCCACCACGCCCTTGGTCGAGGTGAGGGGGACCTCGGACGCGCGCGCGCCGAAGGCGCTCTTGAATGCGGCGAACTCGGCGACGTCGTTGAGGGGCGTCCCCGTGCCGTGCGCGTTGATGAAGCCGATCTCGGAGGGATCGAGGCTCGCGTCGGCGAAGGCGCGCGCCAGCGCGAGGGCAGCGCCCGCGCCTTCGGGATGCGGCGCGGTCATGTGGCTCGCATCGCAGGAGGCGCCGGAGCCGCGCAACTCGGCCAGGGGAGTGGCCCCGCGCGTCCGCGCGTGCTCGAGCGATTCCAGGATGAGCACGCCCGCGCCCTCGCCGATCGACATGCCCGCCCGTCCTTCCCGGAACGGGCGGCAGGGCGCCTCGTCGACGGCTCGGAGCGCGTTGAACCCGGAGTACGTGATCTCGCAGAGCGAGTCGGACCCTCCGGCCAGGGCGAGGTCAACCTCGCCCGTGCGGATCGCGGGGGCGAGCGCGCCGGAGGCGCAGGCCGAGGACAGCGTCTGCACGGGGCCGGTCACGCGCAGGTCGCGCGCCACCGCATCCCCGGGGCCGTTGATCTGCTGTGACGACATGAGGCCCAGGGGGGGACGGGCGCCCGGCCGGACCAGCTCCGTGAAGTAGCGCTCGCTCTCCAGCATGCCGCCCGTGCTGCTGGCGAAGAAGACGCCCGCGAGGCGCTCGTCGAGCGGTCCCTCCAGGCCGGCCTGGGCCAGGGCCTCCCGCGCGGCGAAGACGGCGAAGCGGTCGGCGAGGCTGAGCCGCGCCCAGCGCGGGCCGCGCGCGAAGCGAGGCGGCGGGCCCGCCGGGACCTCGCCCGCGACGTGCGTGCGATGACGCGTGTGGTCGAAGCGCTGGAAAGGCCCGATGGCGGTGCGGCCGGACCTCAGGCCCTCGCGGAGGAGGGCGACACCCCAACCCCAGGCACTGACCGCGCCCAGGCCGGTGATGACGGCACGGCGGCGACCTTTCGCCTCACTGGCCATCAGCGGACGGCGGCTTGCGCTCGGCCAGCCGGCGCTCGACGAACCCGGCCAGGCTGGCCAGCGAGCCGAACACGCTCTTGTCCACCTCGTGACTGGCGATGCTGATGCCGTATTCCTTCTCGAGAGCGACGACCAGCTCGAGGGCATCGACGGAATCGAGGCCGAGCCCCGTTCCGAACAGGGGCTCGTCGTCCGCGATGCGCTCCGGAGTCAGGCCGTCGAGGTTGAGGGTGGTGACGATCAGCTTCTTGAGATTGGTCCGGATCGCGTCGTGAGCCGCCATAGGGTCCAGGGTTCCTCTGTCTAGCGTTCCGCTTCCAGCGTTCGCTCCGGCTCGGGCGTGGGCAGGCGCTGCCCCGACCAGGCCGCCGCGCTGTGCGAGCGGGCCGCGATCGGGAGGACGCGCTGCAGCGCGACCAGGCCGAAGAACATGGCGAGGCGCAGCCGCGTCCCCAGGCTGGGCCGCCAGTTGCCGGCCAGCACGGAGAGGACGGCCTCGTAGATGCCGAAGCGGGACGTCCGTGTGAAGAAGAGGTCGCGGAACGCGGGATCGTAGAAGCCGACGGCGAAGCGCCGGAAGTGGTGATACCGCTTCTGCAGCGTGCGCTCGTAGGCGGCGAACCGCGCGCGCGAGAGGTCGCCGTCCGCGAGGCCGGCGCTGATCAGCGCCGCCGCCTCCAGGCCCGACTGCATGGCCAGGAGAACCCCCGTCGAGAAGATCGGATCCAGGAAGCCGCCGGCATCGCCGACGAGGACCCAGCGATCGCCGGCGTGCTGGGTGTGCAGGTACGAGTAGTCCGCGTCGAAGCGGCCGGGCGAGACCCGCCGCGCCTCGCGCATCAATTCCGCCGCCGCCGGCGTCTCGTCGATGTAGTGCTGGAGGCTCTCCTCGGCCGTGGGCCGGCCCGCGGCCGCGTGGACGGCCTTCGGGATGACCGCGCCCACGCTCATGACGGTCGGGGAGATGGGAATGAACCAGAACCATCCGCGATCGGGGCGAGTCACCATCTGGATGTCGCCCGCGCGGCGTCCCTCCCGCCGGGGCACGCCCTCGAACTGCGCGTGCACGGCGACGTTGCGCAGGACGGGGTCGACCACGCGCTGGCCGAATCGCTTGGCCAGGAAGCCCGCGCGGCCGGACGCGTCCACCACGGCGCCCACGCGCACCGTGTGGGCGAGACCCTTGGGGTCGACGTAATTGAGGGTGGCGCCCTTGTCGTCGAAGGTCGCGTCCAGCGCGCGCGTCCCCTGGCGGACCTCCGCTCCGCTGCGCTGCGCGTGGCGAAGCAGCACGTCGTCGTAGCGCTCGCGCGGGACCTGGAAGGTCTGCGGCGCCGGCGTCTCCGCCGCGCGCGCGAAGTCGGCGTACTGGGCCGCGCTCCCGTCGTGCGAGGTGAAGCTGGCGCCCCACTTGTTCACGAAGCCGGCTTCCCGGATGAGGTCCTCGCAGCCGAGGGTACGCATGACCTCGTTGCTCCACGGGAGCTGGCTCTCGCCGATGTGGAAGCGTGGGAACGTCTCGCGCTCGAGGAGCAGGACGCGGTGACCCTTGCGTGCGAGCTGCGCGGCGGCGGACGACCCCCCCGGGCCTCCGCCGATGACCGCCACCTCGTAATCCCAGCCTCGCGTCATCACGGCCCTCTCCGTTGGTGACGCACCTTCGCCGTGAGGAAGCCGCGTCGAGTCAGTCACTTGGATTGGCGACCGCGAGAGTATACTCCAAGTCCTCGGGGCCCTCGCCGACAGCGCGATGACCCTCAATCTCCATGACTTACGAGCCGAGCACTCTCGCCCGCGCCTTCGCTCGGCTGGCCGACCACGAGCCCTGGGCGCCGCTGGTCGTCTCGCCCTCTCGGCGCACCACGCGCGGCGAAGTGGCCGCACTGGCGCAGGCGGGCGCGCGCGCCCTCGAGGCGGCGGCGGGGGCGCATCTCGTCGGATTCTCCGCCCCCAACGGGCCGGCGTTCCTGGCCGGCGTCCTCGCTCTGCGGCAGCGCGGCCACGGCGCGCTGCTCCTCGATCCGCTGGCTCCTCTGGCGGAGAGACGGCGCTCGTGCGCGGCCCTGGGCGCGCGCGCGATGCTGTCCTGCACCAAGGGATGGCCCATCGACGCCGCGGAATGGGTGGTCGCGGCCATTCCGGACGCGATGGCCTCCCCGGATGCCGGCGACGAGGTCGCCTTCGTGAAGCTGACCTCGGGATCGACGGGGGCGCCGCGGGGAGTGGCCGCGACCGAGGCCGCGCTCCTCGCCGACGACGAGGCGCTGGCCCGCACCATGGGGCTGCGCGCGGACGATCGCATCCTGGGGGCGATCCCGATGTCGCACTCGTACGGCTTCTCGAGCGTGGCCCTGCCCGCGCTGCGCCGCGGCTCGATCGTCGTGGTGCCCGAGGAAGAGGGTCCGCGCGCGCCCCTGGGCGCGGCCGCGGCCGCCGGCGCCACCGTGTTCCCGAGCGCGCCCGCTTATCTGCAGGCCCTGCTCAAGCTCTCGCAGCCGCCGTCGTGGCCGTCGTCCGTGCGCCTCGTGATCTCGGCCAGCGCACCGCTGCCGTCCGACGTGGCCTCACAGTTCCACGCCCGCTTCGGCCTCCCCGTGCACGTCTTCTACGGCGCGAGCGAATGCGGCGGGATCTGCTACGACCGCGAAGGAACGGCCGCCGAGCGAGGGACGGTCGGTGAGCCCGTGGACGGGGTGACGGTGCGGCTCGAAGCGCCCTTTGGCGAGTCCGAAGAAGGCCTCGTGACGGTGGAGTCGCCGTCGGTGGCTCTCGGCTACCTCCCGACGGGGGACCCGCGCCTCGGCGGCGGCCGCTTCGTCACCAGCGACCTCGCCGTGTTCGAGGGGAGCGCGCTGCGCCTGCGCGGCCGGGTCGACGGGCTCATCAACGTGAAGGGCAAGAAGGTCAACCCCACCGAGATCGAGTCGGTCCTGCAACGGATGCCCGGCGTGGCGGAGGTGGTGGCCTTCGGCGTGCCCTCCGCGGACAAGGCCAGCGACACCGTGCGTGCGGTCATCGCGTGCCCGGGGGGCGGCCTGGGCTATGACGACGTGATGGCCTGGTGCCGCGCCCATCTCCCCGAGCACAAGGTCCCGCGATCGGTCGTGCTCGTCAGCGCGATCCCGCGCACCGCGCGCGGGAAGGTCAGCCGCGCGGAGCTCCTCGCCCTCGTGGGCGGGCGCAGCGGCGACCGTCGCGCGTGAGCGCCGAGGCCTGGCGGCTGCCCCCGTTCCTGCGTGTGAGCGTGGGCCTCCACGCCGCGGGGATGGCCACCCTGGCCCTGGCTCCCCAGCGGTGGCCGCTGGTCGTGGGCGGCCTGCTCCTCGATCACGGTCTCATCGGGGCCGCCGCCCTGTGGCCCCGGAGCACCTTGCTCGGGGCAAACGTGACGCGGCTCGTTGGCGTGTCGGACGAGGTCGCCCTCACGTTCGACGACGGGCCGCATCCCGACGTCACGCCAGCCGTGCTGGACCTTCTCGATCGCCGGCGCGCGCGCGCCACCTTCTTCTGCGTCGGCCGCAAGGTCGCCGCCCAACCGGACCTCGCCGGCGAGGTGCACCGCCACGGTCACCGGGTGGAGAACCACACGTACGGCCACCCTCACGGCTTCGGCTTCTATGGATCGGGTGCGATGGAGCGGGAGATCCGGGCCGCCCAGGACGCGATTGCCGCCGCCACCGGACGCGCGCCGCGGCTGTTCCGCGCCCCGGTGGGGATCCGGAATCCCTGGCTCGACTGCGTCCTCGCCCGCCTGGACCTGCGGCTCGTCTCCTGGACGCGCCGCGGGCTCGACACCGTCCACGCGGATGCGGCGGGCGTGGCCGCGCGCCTTCTACGCGGCCTGGCCCCGGGCGATATCCTGCTCCTCCACGACGGATCGAGCGCCCGCGACGCGTCCGGCCGCGCCGTCACCCTCGATGCGCTCGACCGCGTGCTCGACGGCCTGGAGGCGGCCGGGCTGCGGTCCGCGCCCATCGCGTGCGAGGGATGAGCCGGCGGACGCTCTGGGCCCTGCCGAGCGCGGCCGCGCTCTTCGCTTCGTGCTGGTGGATCCCGCGGCCGGCGGTCGTGCCCCTGCGCACCATCGCCTATCCGGGGGCGGGGGCGGCGGCGGGAGATCTCCTCGTCTTCCTGCCCGGGCGCGGGGACCGGGCCGAGGACTTCGCGGAGCGCGGCCTGCTGGCCGCGGCCCGCACGGCCGGGCTCGAGGCGGACGTGCTGGCCGTCGACGCGCACCTCGCCTACTACTACAAGCGGCTGATCACGGAGCGGCTGTGGGCGGACGTCGTGTTGCCTGCGCGTGCTCGGGGCTATCGCCGCTTGTGGATCGTGGGTATCTCGCTGGGCGGACTCGGCTCGATCTCACTCGCCCAGGAGCATCCCGACGCCGTCACCGGCATCCTGGCCATCGCGCCCTATCTCGGCGAGCCCGACCTGTCACGCGAGATCGAAGCCGCGGGCGGCCTCGCGCGCTGGAACGGCGCGCCGTCCGAAGCCGATTTCCGCGGGGTCTGGGGATTCCTGCGCGGCTACGCGGCCAAGGACGAGCGGACACCGTTGTGGCTCGCCTACGGCGAGTCCGACCGCTATGCGTACGGCCATCGCCTGCTCGCCTCCGCGCTGCCCGCGGATCGCGTCCTCGTCGCGCCCGGAGGGCACGACTGGAACGCCTGGGACCGTCTCTGGGCCGAGTTCCTCGCCCGCGGCGCGTTTCCGGGCACGATCCAGGCCGCCGCCGGCCGTCGTCGAGGCGGCGCAACGCGCGTATACTCCTCGCGTGATTGACGTGGCTGGCGGGCTACGACGCGCCCGCTTCGCGCTTTCCTATTACCTCCGCATGCGCCGTGGCCGGCGCGCCGTCCTCGACCACCTCGAGGGATCGGCCCCCGTCCCCATGCCGACCTTCCTCCAGCTCCGCGTGACGAACCTGTGCAACCTGCGCTGCAAGATGTGCGGGCAGTGGGGCGACACCGGCGTCTTCCGCGAGCAGAAGGGAGACGCCGCCACCGACGGCGAGAGCGAGCGCGCGCGCATCCGCGAGCTGATCGGACTGCGCCGGCAGCTCGCCCTCGACGACTACGTGCGGCTCCTGGACGAGGTGGCGCCGCACCAGCCGATCGTGAGCCTTTTCGGAGGCGAGCCCTTCCTGTATCCGGACATCATGCCCCTCGTGCGCGCGATCAAGGCCCGCGGCCTCGTGGCCACGGTGATCACCAACGGCTGGCACCTGGAGCGCCATGCACGCGACCTGGTCGAGGCCGGAATGGATTCGATCGCCGTCTCCATAGACGGCCCCCCGGACGTGCACGACCGCATCCGAGGGCGGGAATCGAGCTTCGCGCGCGCGGCCGCGGGCATCCGCGCCGTCGCCCATTGGCGGACCAAGCTCGGCCGTGGCCTGCCCGTCCAGATGGCGATCCTGCCCGTCACCGAGCTCAACGCCGCCGAGGTGCCGGCGGCCCTCGACGCTCTGCGCGCGTTGCCCCTCGAGCTCGTCAATATCGGCCTCCGCTGGTTCGTTCCGCCCAAGGCGGGCGCGGAGTACGAGCGCGTCATGCGCGAGAGCTTCGGCGTGGAGGGCTCGTCGTGGCGCGGCTTCGAGTTCGCCTGGCCCGACGACCAGGTGGCCAACGGCACGATGAAGGCCCTCGTCTCCGTGCTCGGCGCGGCCAAGCGCCGCCGCCTGATCGACGTCAACGTCGGCAAGCCCTGGGTCTCCTTCGTGCCCGCGGTCGCCCCCCGCGACGTGCCCGCGTACTTCAACGAGCCGGCGCGGACCTTCGGCCACGATCTGTGCCCGGTGGCGTGGTACTTCGCGCAGGTGGAACCCGACGGCGACGTCTGCTTCTGCGGGGACTTCCCGGACTACGTGATCGGCAACGTGAAAGCCGAGTCGTTCACGTCCGTCTGGAAGGGCGAGAAGGCGCGCCTCTTCCGCGAGAAGCTGGCCCGGGAACCACTGCCCATCTGCGCCCGGTGCTGCGGGAGCTACGTGTACGGCAAGTGGCGGCGCCCGCGGCGCAGCGGCACGGTGGGCTCGTCGGCCGCGGCCCTCTAGGAGGGACTTGCCGACCTGGCCACAGCCTCTTATCCGCTAACCGAGTCGATCGCCGTTTTTCGTTCCCACGTATTCGCTGAGCAGCCCACCCTGCACACGGCGCGTGGCTTCGAAACCGCTCCGCCGCATGGCGTCCAGGATCGCCTCCGGCGCGACGCAGTGCTCGATGGTGTCCCAGTAGTAGTCCATCAGCCGCTGCGCGTCCGCGCTGCCCGTGCCCACGCGTGTGACGAAGGGGATGAGGCGCTTGAGGTAGAGGCGCGCGAGCCCCAGGCCGATGCGCGAGGCCGGCCGCGAGATCTCGAGGATGAGCACCCGGCCGCTCGGCCGCAGCACGCGGTGATACTCGCGGAAGGCGGCGTGCAGGTCCGGCACGTGGCGCAGCGCGTATCCCATGCTCAGGGCGTCGAAGCGCGCATCCTCGAAAGGGAGCGCCTCGCCCCGCGCCTGCACCAGCGGCGCCCCCACCGTCCGACGGGCCTGCTCCAGCATGCCGCGGCTGGGGTCGAGGCCGCTCACGCCGGATCCGCCGGTGAGAGCGGCGGCCTCGCGCGCGACGAGGCCGGTGCCGGTGGCGACGTCCAGGACGGACATGCCCGGCCGCAGGCCGAGGCGCTGGAGGGCCTGCCGCCGATAGAGGGCGCCCGATCCGAAGGACATGACCCGACAGATCCAGTCGTAGTGCGGCGCGGCGCGGTCGAAGAGGGAGTCGACGTACTCCTGACGCTGCCCGGCCTCGCGGTAATGACCCTCGATGGTCGGATGGGGGGCGAGGCTCATATCGGCTTGAGCACCATGATCTGGGCGACGAAGGAGCCGGATCCGGAGTAGAGCCGGGGCAGGAAGCTCTTGCCGAGGTCGGCGCGCAACATGGTGCCGAAGGGCGTGCGCAGGTTGAGGCCGAGGCCGATGCCCGTCACGTTGCGCCAGGCCCCGTCGCGGGTCGGGTCCTTGCCCAGGGCCTGCTCGAGGAAGAGGTCCACGCGGTAGAGATCGAACAGGTTGAACGAGTAGCCCGTCCGCAGCATGGCCAGCTCGCCGAAGCGGACGCCCGCGGAGGGGACGCCGTGGATGCGGTTCTCGTCGAAGAAGCCGAACTGGTACATGCTGAAGCGGTCCAGGTGCCGCCCCCCGTAGTAGGCGGCGTTGAGATGGATCTTGTGCAGGCCGAAGAAGAAGTCCTTCGAGAGGCTGGCGCTGTACTTCTGGTAGGACCGCTGATCGGGGTCGAACCCGGCGCCCGTGCCCCAGGAGTCCCAGGATCCCCGCCGATAGGTGAACGCATTGCCGCCGAGGGCGTAGCCCTTGCGCTTGTACTCGTAGGCCAGGCCGAAGCCGTTGGTGACGGTGCTGTCGGGGATGGCGAATCCCGGCGTCGTCAACTTGTCCGCGGAATAGTGATCGAAGCGGAACTGGTAGCTGGCGGTCAGCTTCTGGAAGTCGGTGAACTGCCAGCCGAGGTTGACGCCCGTCGAGAACGGATGATCGCGTAGCCGCTCGCCCCGGAGCTCACCGCCGGCGTCGTAGACCTGGTCGTTCACGGGGACCGCGATGGCGAAGAGGTCGAGGCTCGCGTCCACCCTGGGGCCGAGGATCTTGGGGTGCTGCACGTTCGCGAGGGCGAGCACGCCCCCGAAGAGCAGCGCGAGCTGCTGCTTCTTCCCCAGGAACTCGAAGTCGAGATAGTTGATGCCGACGATGGGGAGGGGGAAGTCGTACGACGGGTCGATGGTGACGCCGAAGGCGAGGGCCTTGGCGGTGGTGGTCGGGTTGTCCTCGACCACGCGCTGCTCGCCCTTCTTGACGTAGTAGCGCAGCCCGCGCTCGGTGTCGCGGAACATCACGTGGTTGGTCGCCCGCGAGGCCGCGCGCACGGAGGCGAAGTCCTGCGCGTTGACGCGGAAGTTGGAGAACTTGACCTCGCGCTCCACGAGCAGGTTCCGGCCCGCCACCAGCATGATCTGGCGGCCGACCAGGCGCGTGAACATGGAGAGGGTCCGCCCGTCGAGATCGGCCGCGGGCGTGAAGTACTGGATCTCCTCGCTGGAGACCACGGGCGGGCTCAGCTGCGTCTGCACCGCCTGCACCTTGAGCTTGACGAAGCTTTCGGCGTCGATCCAGACCGTGCCCCGATAGAGCGAGCGCGATCCGTCGAGCGGCTGGAACTGCACCGCGTAGGCGCGTCGGTCGCCGACCTTGTCGACGCCTTCGAGCTTGTAGGTGTAGTCCTTGTTGAGCCGGAGGTCGAGAGGCAGCGAGAGCACCTTCTCCGGCTGGAGCAGCGGGAAGGGGGGGCGGTTCGCGCCCCACTTCGACCCGTTGAGGGTGAAGCTCAGCTCCTCCCACTCCGTGCCCTCGCGGTCGAAGTAGAACCGGTTGTCGGTGACGACGTCGAAGCCGGGATCGGTGGCGCTGGGCCGGAAGTGCTGCTCCATGCGCGCATCGGCCACGTACGTCTCGATGAGGGCGTCCTGCCCGGCCTGCGCCTCCTGATGCCGCGCGATGATCTCGGCCACGCTGGGCAGCACGCCTTCCGTCACCTCCGCCCGCGAGACGTAGGCGTCGTTGCCGCCGTTGAAGTCGAGGAGCAGGGGACGGTCGGGCACCGGGACCACGTTGACGCGCGAGGTCTTGGTGTGGGGATCGCGCAGGAACTCGCGCGCCGTGCCCTGGCGGCCCTTGAGCGGGTCACGGATCAGCGGCGGCTTGCCCGCGGACTCCCGCAGCTCGATCTGCAGGGTCTCGGCGGCGCCGCTCTCCGGGCCGCCCCAGTAGACGAAGTACGTCGAGAACGTGCCGACGTTGTAGAGAAGGCGATGCGGGAAGGAGCTCGTGACGTCCTGGCCCGCGCGCACGAGCTTGAGGCTGCTCCCTTTTTCGTCGAGGGGGACCACCTCCGCGGTCAGGAGGTCCTTGACCGCCGTGGCCACGCTGAGCGCGGGCGCGAAGGCGGCGGCGGTCGCGGCGTAGGAATGCGCGGCGGCCTTCGTGCCGAGCAGGCGCAGCTCCCAGTCCCCGAGGCGGCGCGGGGCCACGCTCTCGTCGCCGAGGGGGATGCCGGTCACGGCCACCACGGCTGTCGGGTCCTCTCGCTCCACCAGCGCCAGGAGCGGGCCCAGAGCGGTCGCCCCGTCGAGCGCGTCCGGCGCCGGCGCCTCCACCGCGACCGCGTCGAGATACGCCGCCACGTCCTCGCGGTACAGGGACTCGAGCCACGCGGTGTCCGCGGCCTGGAGGCCCCCCGCCACCACCAGGGCATCGGCGTCCACCGCGCGCACCTGGACCGTCGTGAGCTTGAGGAGGAAGGCCAGCTCGCCGGCGGGGACGCCGGGCCTGGTCGCGAACTCGTAGGCGCGCACGCGGCCGCGGGACTTGCCGGCGATCTCGCGCAGCCGCGCCTTCCACGATTCGGCCTGATCCGTCGTGGGCAGCGGACCGAGGGCGAGCACGACGGGGCGCCGCCGCACGCGCGGCGCCCTCCCCGGCGACTTCGCTCGGCGTGACGGTCAGGCGGACGAACATCGGCACGCCGGTCGCGGGCCGCGCCTGATCGAGCGCGGGGGCCAGCACGGGATCGGCGTCGAGCGACTCCTCCACGCCGACGCCGCGGAGTGGGGCCGCGGCAGGGCTGGCGGACGGGGCGGGCGCGAGCGCGACGGCGAGAAGGAAGGCGGGGAGCGTCAAATCGTGGTCCTCCGGGACGGCGGATGCGGCACTAGTCCTTCGAGGCCTCGAAGCGAACTCGGACGCCACGTATCGCGGGGAGGATTGCCTTCGGGACGGCGTCGTAGGCCGCCGTCGTCTTGATCTCGTTCTTGCAGCTCCCGCTGTCCTCGAACTTGTGGAGCTGACGGCCGTTCTCGTCGACCAGCTCGACGATCATCTTGTAGTCCCAGTCTCCCGCACCCTTCGGGCAATCGACGACCGGGAACAGCGCGCGCACTTCCATGTGCTGCTCGTCCCTCCGGCCGAAGCGCCGCTTGTTCTCCCCCACCACGAACTGGACCGTGGGGACCTTCAGCGGCCCGACGTGGGCGTCGAGCACAAGAGGCTGGCCGACCTCGTAGGCGAGCGACTTCTCGTAGAACTTCTCGCCCATGTCGACCTTGCCGGCGCCCGGGAACGCCGGCGCTGCGGGCGCGGCGTGAACTGGCTCGGTGACCGCCGGCAGGGTCGTGGGTGGCGCGACCGTCGGCGCCGCCTCCGCGACCCGCGCGGGCGTCGCCACCGGCGTGGCGCTGCGCCGCGGGGTCGGCGTCGCGCTGGGGCGCGCGGCCTCGGTCGTGGGGATGGGGATCGTGGTGCTGGGCGCGACGGTGAAGGTTCCCGGCGGCGTGATCGGCGTCGTCGTCACGCTGTCGCCCGCGGTCTCCGGCGAACGCAGCGTCACGGGCGGCCGCTCCGGCCGCTCCGCGGATGTGCTCGGCCGCAGCAGGACGAGGAGGACGGCGGTTCCGATGATGCCCGCGACGACCACCGCCGCGACCAGCCCGATCACGAGGCCGCGCCCCGGACCACTCGACGGCGCCGGGTGCGGAGGCGAGGTGGGATAGGCGGCGGGGTAGCCTCCGGTCGGGTACGGCGGCGGACCTCCGCCGTACGGCGGCATCGTCGGGTATCCGGCGGGCGGGTAACCGGGCGGCGGCGGATAGGGCGTGCCCCCGGCCGGCGTCCCCGGGTAGGGTGCGCCGACGGCCTGCGGATACGGCGTCCCCGGTTGCGGTGTTCCCTGGCGGGGCGTGCCGGGGACGGGCATGCCCACCGCCGGCATCCCCGGCGCCGTGCCCCGGCCCGGAGGCACCGGGCCGCGCGCGGGCGTGCCCGGTCGGCCGGGTGTCGCCGGTGTCGCCGCCTCCGTGGGCATGAATCCCGTCGGCGTCGCGGGCATCGCGTCGACGGTGGACGCCTGCCCGAGCCCTTCCGCGAGCGCCTTCACGAACGCGACCGCGGTCGGCCAGCGATCCTCGGGCCGCTTCGCGAGCGCCTTCAGCAGGGCGCGCATCAAGGGCTCCGGCACGTCGCGCGTGGAAGGCACGGGGATCGGGTCCTGCACGTGCTTCATGAGCACGGCCACCGGCGTGTCCGCGGCAAAGGGGACGCGGCCGGTGAGCATCTCGTAGGCCACGATCCCCAGCGCGTAGATGTCCGCGCGGTTGTCGACCGTGCCCGCCATGGCCTGCTCGGGCGCCATGTACTGCGGGGTGCCGCTGATCATGCCCGTCGCGGTGAGGCCGGACGAGCCTTCGACCATCTTCGCGATGCCGAAGTCGGCGAGGTACACGCGCTCGGCCTCGTCGAGGAGGATGTTCTGCGGCTTGATGTCGCGATGGATGACGCCCTTGCCGTGCGCGTAATCGAGGGCCTGGGCCACGCCGCGCAGGATCTCGATGGTGCGGTCGGCGCCCAGCCGGCCCTTCTTCATGATGCCGGAGAGCGCGCCCCCGGAGATCATGCGCATGGCCATCCAGGGCGTGCGGCTCTGCTCCTCGATGCCGAAGTTGTGGATCGGGATGATGTTCGGATGCTCGAGGCGCGCGATCACCTTCGCCTCGCGGCGGAAGCGCTCGGCGAACCCTTCGTCGTGGAGGAACTCGCGGGGCAGGATCTTGAGCGCGACGTAGCGGTCGAGCCCCGGCTCGTAGGCCTTGTAGACCGTCGCCATCCCGCCGCGTCCGAGGGGGTCGAGGATCTGGTACGGCCCGAACGTGGTTCCGGGTGCGAGGGTCACGTCGCGTCTCCCCAGGGGCCGCGCAAAGCAACGGATGATAGCATCCGAGCCCGGCCCCGGCGAGCGCGCAAGCCCGTACCCTGTTACGATCCGCCCCGCAAAGGAGGCGTGATGAGGCCCACCTCGTGGATGGTCACCCTGCTGGCGGCGACGGTATTGGCCGCGCCCGCGTCCGCGCAGACGTCGGTCGACAAGACCGTGCCCTTCGAGCTGGACAAGTGGTACGAGCTCAACGTGAAGGAAGGTCCGATCACCCTCCATCGCATCCGGCTCGAGCGCACGGGGGGCGGAGGCTTGAAGGCCCGCGTGACGGGCGGCGAGGACGAATACCGCGTGCCGGTCAAGGTCGAGCTCGAGTACACGAACGTCGCCAGCTCGGACTGGCGGGTCGTCTTCCGCATCTCCTGGGTGGACGACGGCGGGGAGGCCATCGACGGCTACAACGGCAGCCACCAGCTGAGCGAGAAGAAGGACTTCGAGCGCACGGGCGGTACGGTCACGACGCTGAGGTACGGCCTGGCGCGGGCGCGCAAGCTGCGCCTCCTGCTCAACGTCAAGCCGGACTAGGCCGGCGGTCCTTCCGCCAGCCCCTCGACCTCGACCAGCAGCTCGACCCGGCACAGCTCCGCCGAGAGCAGCTCCAGCCGCTCGAGCCCGGGGAAGGCGGATCGTATCCGCGCCTCGACCTCACGGCGGTCGGCTTCGCGCCGGTGATAGGCGCGGAGGTGCCGATAGCGGGCCAGCGCCGCGCGTCCCTCGGTGGTTCCCGACCAGGCGGCGCCGACCACGCTGGCCAGGTTGGCCAGCGTCTCGTCCATCTGCGCCGCGAGGTCGGTCTCGTGCATCGACTCCTCGCCCCGAATGCTCGCGGTGCCCCCGACCATCAGGAGGGGCGCCGCTCCGCGCGGCCGTACCACCGTCGCCCTCGCGAAGCAGGGGGGCATCGGCCCGAACCGCCGCGAATAGCGGTACGCCGGCACCTGACGCGGGTTCTCCACGGGCTGCCCCGCCGCGTCCGCGGCCAGGCAATGGAGGACGAGGTCCGCTCCGGAAGTGCCGACCGCGGATGCGGTGGCCAGCGCGCGGGGGAAGGCGTCCCGTCCGCCGTACCAGGCCGAGAACGCCGCGAACCGCGCGGCGTTGAACACCATGTAGCGGTCGAGGTCCGGCTCGAGCTGCGCGTGTATGTCCGGGACGAAGGCCCAAAAGCGCACGGGATGGACGGCGCCCGCGGGGCCCAGCTGGTCGAACACCGCCGCGAACGCATCCATCACCGCCTGCTGGAACGTGAGCACGTCGAGGGCGCGGGCGTTCGCCACGACGGTGGAGATCTGGCGCCACCCGTTCGCGTCGCGCCGGCGGACGTCGGGCCGGCCCCCTCGTCC